>ENA-UOJC01000222-UOJC01000222.1-human-gut-metagenome-genome-assembly--contig:-C104-NODE-222-length-104979-cov-65.461458_pt1 | contig 104979 bp, 87 predicted proteins | sample MGYA00242339_ERZ723886 | MGnify/ENA metagenome assembly ERZ723886 | reverse complement strand
ACCCGATGAAGCGCTGGAAAAATTTGCACTTCTATCTTGAACTCACATTTCGGAGTGGCGGTTTCTGAAATGCAAGTAGTGTTTTTCGGCCGCGAGTAACGCATTTTAAAATGCAAGTAGTGCATTTCAAATTCCAAGTAGTGCTTTTCGAAAACCAAGTAGTGCTTTTCGCGCTGTCTGCCTTCACCGTTGCAAACGCCCGTTTCTTCCATCGGAAAGACTTGACGCACTGCTGCTTATGATGGAATGAATGAAAAAACTGCAAATTGCCCTTACGTGCACGCGCGCGTCCTTTTCCTTCGTGATGCCTGTTATTCCTTCATGCCGCGCTCCTTTTGTGCCGTAGTGAACGGCTGTTGCCGCTTTTGTATGCGAAATAGCCTCTTTTCGTTGCCCGTGGCCCGCTATCGCGGCCAGAAAAATACCGAAAAGAGTTTTTTTATCAAAAATATTTTCAAATTAACATCTTTTACCCCCCGATTTCCGATTTTAACATTCTCCCTCTATCTTTGTGGCCGGAATTTGGACTATAACGCGCTTTTCATCTTAGGCTCGTGTGAGTTCCCTTGCATTTCCGTTTGAAATTATTTTTTTATAAATCATAAAAATTATGAGAAAGAAATTTACTTTTCTGCTTACGCTCTTCCTCGTGTCTGTCGGGGTGGGAGTGGCGCAAACCGGCTGGTACAAGCCAGGCGAGCGTAAGACGACCTTCACCGCAGGTGACAAGGTCTTTATTTACAACACGGCTAAACCTGATGGCCAAGACCGTACGGGTTTCCTTTACACCAATGGTTCGCCCGGCGTGCAACTGGGCCAGCAGAAGCCCTTCAATGCCGAGAACTTCTATAACGGCAATGCCTATGTGTGGACGGTCAAGTCGGTCAGCGGTCCTGCGGACGGCGTTTACGAGTTGCAGCTGACGACGGCTGCCGGTACGTATATCAGCGTAAACGGCAATCCTCTGAACACCGGGGCGCAAACGTTGTACGTGGCTCCTTTCGCCAGCTGTGATAAAAGGGATAAGAATGTAAAAGCGGAAAATGCCGACGGTACCGGTTCCGCCCTGCCTACGGCGGATGATGCCGTTTGGGCTGTTTATAATAATAATACATGCTGGAATGGTAATGAAGGTAGTTTTACCACCTGGTCGGACGCCCATCCCTATGCCTTCTATGCAGTGGTCGATGTCACTGAGGAACACGATGCTTTTCAGAGTCCTCTGACGGCCGCTCTTGGTGAATTGGGGAAAAAGGATGCGGTGACGGAGAGCAAATTTCCCCTGACCACGACGAATCTGACTTCTAACACGGAGTCAGCCGAAGGTGCCGGCATAGCCGGTTTGCTCGACGGCAACGCGGATACGTACTTCCATTCGCCTTATTCCGGCAGTGGTAAAGCTGATCCGCAGACCTACCATAATCTGACGGTCGATCTGGGTGAGGACAACGCGGCTGAAATCTTCCGGTTCGGCTACACCTCGCGTAATAGCAGCTATAGAGACGAGCCTTCGGTCATCCGCATCTGGGGCAGCAATGACGGTGAGAACTTTGAGGAAGTAACCCTGCTGACTTCTGAGAAAGACGGTCTGGTCAACGGTGCCGTGCTTTCCTACGAGTCGGCCGCCATTGAGGCACAGCAGGCTTACCGCTATTCCCGTTTCGATGTAGAGGCTACTCATGCGAACCGCAAGTATAACGGTTACCCGTTCTTCACGCTTTCCGAGTTTCACTTCAATACGCTCAAGGTCAATGCCGGAGATGGGGCTTCGGCTGATAATGCCTTGAAAATCCATGATGTCTTGAGAAACGGTGAGAAACTCTCTTCCGCCTATCTGGTGACAGAAAGCGAAGTGACGGGCTATACGGAACTTGTGAACCGCGTCGGTAACGTGGCCGGTCTTGACTTCCTGTCCGACCCCGCCGCTCCCAAATATTATGCCATACAGATGCCCAAATGTGCCAATGCCCCTTATTGGACCCTCTACTACCATAATGGCGGCAAGGTGAAATTGGAGGCGACGGAGAACCCGGGGAACGACGCCAATAAATACTGGTATTTTACCCTTACTGACGACTACAGAATCAAGATCGTCCCGATGGCAGAGCCCGGAACGACGATAGGACATGTCGGCAACGGCAACGGCGCGGCTAAAATAACCAATATGTCCTCGACCGACGGCTGGGCCGGCGACGAGTATGAATATGCCGCAACCAACGACACAGACGCTCCCGCAGGCTTTAAGCTCCCCGGAAACAATATGTATGTTTCTGTTTACGGAGGTGCGGGCAATTATATGGGGCTTTATAGCGATTTGAGCGACGGCGGCAGCCACATGAAGCTTGTTCCTCTCGGCACTCCCTCGAATGTGGACGACATCGTTGCCGTGCAGGCTGCGCTGAACGCACTGCCCGACTATGCTACCTTCGGCGATGGTTTCGGACAATATTCCTGTAGCGATAAGGAGGCCTATGGTGCCGCCCGTGCAGCTCTTCAGAATATTTCCGCGGCCGACATGGCTGCCGTCAGAGCCTCGCTTGCAGGCCTCGCTTTCACTGGCCCGAATTTGCCCGCTACCGGTAGCTTTTATCGCTTCAAAGGCTTTAAGAACAATAAGTACATGACCTCAACCGTCAATGCGGACAATACAAGCCGCATTAATATGAAGGAGGTAACCGGCGTGGAAAATACGCCCGAAACAGTGTTCTATTGGGATGAGGCCGGCCGTCTGGTGGCCTTGACCGACGGAACGTGTCTGGGCAAATTCGTCCGTAACACCGACAACTGGAAGATGTTCCTTGCTGCTGACGCTGACAACTGCGGCGCCGTAGAGATTCTCCATAAGATGAACGATGACGGTGCTTACTTCAACATCCTGCCATCGGCCGGCCGCTACATCTACAACGCAAATGCAACGGTCGACTGCGGCGGCAGTGATGCTGACAACGGTTATCGCTGGCAGATCGAGAAAGTGGACTGGCTCCCCGTCAGGATGAACGTTGAGGCCAAATACGGTACGCTCTATTCGCCCGTGAATCTGGGTAAAGGCTATAACGCCGACCGCGTGAAGGTATACGCCGGCACGGTCAGCGAAGATGAAACCTGCCTCGAACTGGTGGAGATCACAGGCAATATCCCCGCCAACACGCCCGTCGTACTCGAATATGTGCAGGAAATAGAGAACGGTTGCGTTTATCTGCCTGTAGGCCGTGAGGCTGCCGAATATACCGGTGAAAACGCACTCAGCGGCAAACTGCTCGCCGAAAGTGTGGCTTCCGCTTCTGTGCTCACTCTCCAGCGTCTGGACGGCGAAACCGGTTTCTATACCTATACCGGCGAAACGCTGGGCGGCTTCAAGGCCTACATCGATGGCGCAACGGCTCCGGGTGTAAACGCCCTCCGCTTTTATACGGGCGACACTACCGGTGTGGATGGTGTGCCGACCGCTCGGAAGAAGGAAATGTTCTACGACCTGAACGGCCGCCCCGTGGCTTATCCCTCGAAAGGCATCTACGTGACGGCTTCCGGCAAGAAGGTATTGTTTAAGTAAAAGAAATAGCCAGGAGACTTGCCGCCTTGTGCGACCCGGTGCGGCGGCAAGTTCTCTTCCTGCTTTATATTAATAATGAAAACAATAATGAAAAAGACATACAGAAAACCCGAGATGGCGGTAATCGACATGGCTGTGGAAAACCTGATTGCTGCCAGTCTGACGATCGATGCCGGCAAGAGCGGCGACCAGCAGTTGTCTAATAAGGGCGGCGGCTGGAACAGCGATGACTGGAGCGATCTTGACGGCGACATCGACAAGTAAGTCACATAGTAACGCCGGCGGGCTGCGGTCCGCCGGCATATCCCGCTGTTGCGACAAATATCCCGTGAGAATTGTAATTTTCTTATATTGAATTTTCCGTGCCGTGCGAAGCGATTTCGCGCGACACGGTTTGTTGATAAAATGGCGGATCGTTCTGACGCTCAAGTTTACTGACGGTCTACCGTATTACAAACTGAAAAAGACATATTAATCACTAATATCATGTATGAAGGTATGAAAAAGATTTACTCATTCTTTCTGTTCCTGCTGGCTTTGGCGGTCGCGCCGCCGGCCGCCAAGGCCTCGGATATCCTCGTGGGGCTCGGAACGGAAGTGACGGCGCTCGACCAACTGACGGAGGGTGCCAGAATCGTGCTGTACTGCAGCGGCCGCGGCGGCTACGTGAAGTCCATCGGCGACTACAAGATCGGCTTGCGGCAACTGGAGACCGGCACTCCGGCCTCGGGCTACTTCCTCTGGACGGTAACGAATTTGCAGACGACCGATACCGGTGTGACATTCCAGTTGAAGGATGCCGACGGCGGTTTTATGTCGAATTTCGACGGCTCGCGGATTGCCACCACCTCGCCGGAGAGTACGGCCGGTGTCTTTACCGCTACGGCCGGTACCGAGAGCGGCTTCTGGAGCATCACCGATGCCAGAGGCATTTATTTCAACGGCAACGCCGTAGCCTCCGGCGGCGAAAACTTTGTGGGCTGGCACGAGGCCGGCGGCAGTTCGAACTATAAGATATATCTGCCGGAGGTGGAAGATATGCGCACCATATCGTCCACCTTCTTCTGTATGGACAAGTCTACGCGGAGCACTGTGAGTACGGCCGACGGCCGCGACCTCGTGATAACCACTACCACCTTGGTGGGAGACACGGTACAGATGCCCGAGCACGAGGCGTTGCTGTATTATTCGCTTGAGGAATATGAAGATCCCGATGGCGAACTGCTTCCGCCCGGTGTGCCTTATGTGGCCGGTTCCGACAGTCCCGACGAACTCTACTTCGTGCTCTATTTCCGGCCTTGGCTCACGGTGACGCTCAACTGCGTAACGGCGACGGATGCCCGCGTGTTCTTCACCAAGACGGTTCGCGTACCGGTCGGCGGCGTTCTGCCCTTGCCCACTCAGAAGGAAGTGGGGCGCGGCTATTGGCTGACTTCTACGGAGTATGAGAATTATGTCGTGGCTGAGGATGAAACCATCACGCTCGTTTATGAAGAGGGTGATGCCCTTCCCGTCAGGACCACCACGATAGTCGACGGCGCCTTCGCTCCCGGCACGCGCTTCTACAATCTGCGGTTGAACGACCGTTATGTCTTCGCCGGCAGTTCCGATCCGCAGGTGAAGGTAACTCCTTCGCTTCCGGACGACGACGACAGTTACTGCTGGGCTTTTGTGAAGGGCGGGAAAGACGGCAGCGTCATGGTCTACAACAAATTGTGGGGCACCGGCGTGGCGATGACCGCCGCCGGTAGCGACAATGCTACGCCCATACTCATGGCCGAACCTTCGGACGGGGTCAACGCCGTATTCGAGGTGAAGGATAACGGCGACGGTTTCTGCCTGGTCTACGTGGATACGCCCCACGCCAGCATGAATCTCTTCGGCAACGGCGCCGAACTGAAACTCTGGAACAGTTCCTATTCGCTTACCGACGGCAACAGCCGCTTCGAGTTTGTGGAGCTGCCCCTTGAGGGTGACATCACCGGCATCGGTACCGCGCAGGGCGTGGAGCGCGCCGCCGACGGAGCCGTTTACGACCTTAGCGGCCGCCGCGTGGCGCAGCCGCAGCGAGGCGTCTACATCCGCGGCCGCAGAAAGGTTTTCGTGAAGTGACCTTGCCGCCGCCTCCCTCCTCTCTGCCCTCGGGGTGGAAAAAGAAGTCATATATACAATAAAAACACATAAAAGCAGTTATCATGAACATATTACGACAAACCTGCCTGGCCACATTGCTGGCGGCTGCCGCTCTGCCCGCCGCGGCCGATCATGTGGCCTTCGAGGCCCTACCCGACGCCGGGGCCGTGAAGCTGACGCTCGACGCCGGCCTTACGGCCGTGGTGCGCTGGGCCGACGGTACGGCCGAAGAGGTGTCCTTTGACGGCGACCTGCGCGAAATAAAGCTGCATTCGCCGGCCTTCAGCCTTGAGACGGCCGGCCGTATCGGCTACGTGGTCTGCCCCGACAACCCGCTGAAGGCCATAGACCTCAGCGGCGCTCCTTACGTGAAGGGCGTCTACGCCCAAAACTGCCGGCTGGAGGCCTTCTGCCCCGGCGTGGCCACGAGCCTGGAGGTGCTGCACCTCTCGGGCAATGCGGGGCTGGCCGAAGTGCTGCCGACGCTCTCGCTGCCGGCGCTCCGTTTTCTCGGTGCGGCCGACTGCGCGCTCAAAAGGCTGCCCGACGCCCAGGCGCTGCCGGGCCTGCATGCCCTCTGGGCCTGGAATAACCGCCTTGCCGCCGCACCCGCGGCGGAGGCGGCGGGCTGCGAGCAGGTGTACTTGCAGAACAACCGCCTTACCGCGCTCGCGCCCTCGGCGGCGCTCACTACGCTGAGCGTGGCCGGCAACGCCCTGCGCCTGCTCAACCTGCAGCGCTGCGACAGCCTCGTGACGCTCGACGCGAGCGATAACCAGCTGCGCATCCTCGTCACCTCGCCTGCCGCCGCGGCGACGCTACGTCACTTCTACGTGGACGGCAACAGCCTGGTATATGCCGACATGCCCACGCTGACGGACGACGACGGCGACTTGCGGCCGCAGAACGTGCTCCTCGCGCCCCAGAAGGCCGTCAAGTTGCCTGCCGAACTGGCGGCCGACGCCGCGGTGAGCCTGTCGGCCCACATTGGCGTGAACCAGTGGGGCAAGGCCCTGTCGCCCGAAGTGGTGTGGACCGACGCGGAGGCGGGCGTGCTCGTGGCCGGCGAGGACTATCTGGAGAAGGACGACTATGGCTACGTATTCCTCAAGAATCTGACGGCCGTGACGGCTACCGTCAGTTGCGCCGAATACCCGGGCATGACGCTTGCCACCACGCCGATGCGCGTCAGTGCCTCCACCACGACGGCCGTGGGGGCTGTCGGCGGCGGGGGTACTGGCGTCAGCGTTGCGGTGAGCGGCCATGTGCTGACGGTAAGCACTGTCGCGCCTGCCGAGGTGACGGTGTGCGGCGCGGACGGTGTGCTCCTGCGCTCGGGACTGCTCAGAGGCACGTGGAGCCGGCATCTGCCCGCCGGCGTATATATAGTGAACAACCGGAAGGTCATGGTAGGCACCGGCCTGTCTGACTAACCCCTAAAAAACATCTTACGACATGAAAAGAATAAACAGAGCGGCCGCGCTCCTGCTCCTCCTGCTGCCGGCCGGAGTGTCGGCGCAACCGGCCGTTGCGACCGACGGCGGGAAGCACAGCGTGCTGGCCGTCGACCGAAAGAACATCGATGTCTATGCCGGTGACAAATGCGCCTTTCTGGGCGTGACGGCCGATGCGGAATATTCCTTTACCACGACCGACGCCGACGCGCCCGTGCAGATGTTCCGCGTGACGAAAATGAACGACGGGCTGCTCCGCCTCGACTTCAACGAAACGGCGCCGGACGCCGACGAGGCGGTCGACCTCATACTCCGCACCGCCGACGGCGGCGTGATGAAAGTGCCCGTAAGGCGGTTTGCCGGCATATCGAATGCCGACCGCGACTTCATGAATTACATGAAGCGTAAGGCACCGCTTATCACGGTGAACTGGAGCGCTCCTTTCCCGTACGAGACCATCAGAACCAATCATGCCCCCAAGGGCCCGTATCTAGGCAACGGCGATGTGGGCGTGGTGGCCCATACCGGCTACAACAGCCAGACGCTGCGCATCTCGAAGGTCGACTTCGTGACCGACGGCTGGAGCGACTGGGCCGGTTCGGGTGCGGCCGCCCTGCCTGTGGGCGGTATCAGTCTGACGGTCGGCGGACAGACCGCTGCCGCCTCGTTCGCCTATACGATGGACCAGCCCAATGCCAGGCTGCACATGACGACCGGTACTGAAAATCCTGTGTCGATGACTTCGTGGATCTCGCGCGAAGGCAACTGGATCGTGACCGAACTCACCACCGCGTCGGCCGTTCCCGTGAAAGTCTCGGTAGAGACCTTTGCCGACAGTGCCCGTGCCGTCTACGCCTCGGCCGCTTCTTTGCACGGCGATGTCATGCAGGCCGTCCGCACCACACGCACCGACGGGGTGGAGTGGGTGTCGCGGGCCGCTGTCACCTCGCGTGTGGTCGGTGCCGAGGTGTCTGCCCTTTGGCAGACCGCCCACAAGGTCGTGGGGGAGTTCGAGGTGAGCAGTGCCCGCCCGGTCTATGTTGTCACGCTCGTGTCGGGCGGCGGCAAGACGGGCGACCCCAAGACGGAGTGGGCGCTGGAGGAGATAGGCAAGGCCGACGCCGCCCGGGTGGAACGCCTGCGCGACAGCCACGCCGCCTGGTGGCGTGACATGTGGGCACGCTCCTACGTGGAGACCGGCGACCCCATGCTCGACCGCCAATACCTCACCTCCATCTATCTGCTGGCCTCGGCCCTCGACAAGGACGCGCCCTCGTGCCCCGGCATGTACGGCGTGTGGAACATGGACGACGAGATGATGTACCACGGCGACATTCACCTCAACTACAATACGCAGGGCGGATTCTACAGTGTGTACTCCGCCAACCGTCCCGAACTGGCCATGCCCTTCTACCGTTTCATCGAGCTGATGATACCCGAAGGCCGCCGGCGCGCGCAGGAAGACCTCCACAACCTGCACGGCTCCCTTGCCGGCAAGAAGTGCCGCGGCATTCTCTTCCCCGTGAGCGCGCTGGGCGTGGGCGCCTTCTACGGCCCCTACTGGAAGCAGACCATGGATGCGCCTTTCAACGTGCCTCTCTTCAACTGGTATTATGAATATACCGGCGATACCGGTTTCCTGAGCGAACACAACTATCCCTTCCTGAAGGAAATAGGCGACTTCTACGAGGACTATCTGGTGAAGGAACCCTACGGCGACTCTTACCGCTACTGCATCACTACGGGCGCGCACGAAAATTCGTGGGACCTCAACCCGGCGTCCGATCTCTGTTTCGTGGAACTCACCTTCCGCCTGTTGCTCAAATACAGCGAGCAGCTGGGCGTCGACGCCGACCGCCGCGACCTGTGGCGCGACATTCTGGCGCATCTGCCGGGCTACAAGGTAGTGATGCCCACCCAGACGCCCAATCAGGGACTGCCCGTCTATGCCAAGAACGAAGACGGCTGGGACTCTCCCAATCACGCCATACAGATGCACCCCGTATATCCGGCTGAAGTGCTCAACATAGACTCTCATCCCGACTCCGTGCAGATAGCCCGCAACACCCTGTATTACTATCAGGTCGACCAGAACGGTTTCACCGGCCGCATGAACGAACTGGGCCTCGGCACGTTCATCATGGCCGCCCGTCTGGGCATGGATCCCGAACTGCTCATCGAGAAGATGAAGGAACTGATAGGGCGTGCCGAGCACAATCTGCTGATACACGACGGGCACCATTGTCTCGAGAAGACGGCCATCGTGGAGTCTGTCAACTCCATGCTGCTGCAGAGCACCAACGAAACGCTGCGCTTCTTCCCCTGCTGGCCGAAGCGGCCGGCCTCGTTCACACGCCTGCGCGCCAAGGGCGCCTTCCTCGTGTCGGCCATCTACAACGGCGAGGAGGTCGTCTCGCTCGAACTCGTCAGCGAGAAGGGCAACCTCTGCCGTTTTGCCAACCCCTGGCCCGGCCACGAGGTCGAGGTACTGGCCGCCGACGGCGTGCAGCCTGTCACTGTGGACGGCGACCTGTGCACCTTCCCCACCGAGGCGGGAGCTTCCTATACCATCTGCAAGCGCTGAAAGCCGCGTCGCGGGCTGCCTGTGATGATATGACTCGGGCGGACTTCCAAAAGGAGTCCGCCCGAGTTGCGTGATTTCTGGCGCGGTAGCGTCTATATGTCCTCTGCCTGTACCAGCCCGTGGGCCACGGCATAGATGGTCAGGGCCGGCACACCTCGCGTGCCGAGTTTCTCGGCCAGGTTCTTGCGGTGGGAGATGACCGTTGCCGGGCTCACTCCCAGACGCTCCGCTATCTCCTTGTTGATGAGGCCCCTTACCACCAGTTGCAGCACCTCCGTCTCGCGGGCCGTGAGCTGCGGTGCGGCCGCCGGAGCCATCCGCGCCTGCCGCACGGCCTCCGGTTCGCGGCCGTGTGCCCCGTGCGCCATGCCGGCCAGCCGCACGAAGTCGCGCACCAGTGCCTGCTCCTGCCGGCAAACGTTGAGCGTGTGGAACCCCTGCGGCAGCCGCCCGCCCTCGTCGCCGTGCACCAGTACGATGGTGCGCGGCTGGCGGGTCAGAAAGAAGGCCGCGTGTGCGAGCAGCGTCTGCGTGTCGGTGAAGAAATGGAAAAAGCTGTCGGCCTGCGGCACCAGTTCCTCCACGCTGTCCGCTATGTGCACCTCGGCGCCCGGCATCAGACGGTGCACCAGCTCCGCCAGCCCGAGGGCCGCCAGCGTGTTCGTCACGACCACGGCTATCCGCGGCCGCGGCCTCTTCTCGTTGTCCGAAGGGTGGGCGAGGGTCTGTTCCATGTCCCGTTTGTCAAAAAGTGTGGTGTTCGGTCTGCAAAGATAATTAACTTTTCATGTAAAAACTTTTCCTTCGCCTCTTTTTCGCTTCTTTCTCCGGATGGATATGTTCGGCTGTGGTCTTTTGCCATTGCGGCCGGGCCGGTTTCATTCATCTTCTCCGGGCCGTTTTGCCTGAAAAACAGATACTCGTTTTTTTCTTTCATTTCAGCGTAACAGATTGTAATTCATCTGGATTGTGCTGAAGGATATGTGCAGTTTTCTTGTCGCCCGTACCTTTCAGCCGCGGGTAGGGTGGAGGGGTGAAAAGCATTACTTGGAATTTAAAATGCACTTACTCGTGTAAAAATTCCAAGTAGTGCTTTTCGGCCTTCCCGGTAGTGCATTTTCGGACGGGGCGCCTTCTGTGCCGCCCCGGTGCGGTTTCTTCAGTGTAAGTCACTGGTAGTTTGCTGTTTATGCTGAATGCTCATCGTCTTTCCGGTAATGTTCTCGCGTAGGCTCTACTTGCGGCGCTCTTTTGGCGTGTTTCTTTCAGCGCAAGCGGTTGATGCCCTGTTGTTTATGATGAAATGAATGAAAATTTCGCAGACCGTTCCAACGTGCGCGCGCGTCGGCTTTTCCTTCATGTCGCTTGTTTTTCTTCCTGCCGCGCTCGTTTTTTCTTTGTACAGCGTTCCTTTGGCGCCTCCACGGGCGGCCGGCGTTGCTTTCGGGCGCGAAACGCCCCTTTTTTGTTGCCGCGGGCCGCTGACGCGGCATGAAAAGTTCCGAAAAACCGATTTTTAGCAAAAATATTTTCAAATTAACAATTTTTACCCCCCCGATTCGCTATTTTAACATTCGCCCTCTATCTTTGCAGCCGAAAAGTGGGGCATATCGCGTCTTGTCCGTTCGGTTTGCAGACCTCGGCAGCGTGTTTTCGTCCGCTTTCATTGCCGCGGCTTGATGCCGCCGCCATTTGCACATACATTTTAAATTATTTTTTTTATAACAATCATCAATCATGAAGAAAATTACTTCTTTGTTTGCATTGCTGTTCCTATGGATTGGGGCGCAGTGCGTCTGGGCACAAACTTATTATCAGCCCAAAGTGTCGACGGATGAGACCGTCTATGAGTACTATCTGCAGGCTGCCGGTAACAACAATGCTTATTATTGTACAACGAACGTAGGTAGTGACAATAGTGTGACTTTTAGAAACTCCGGCGATCGTCTGAAAGTTAAGCTCGTATCCGCCGGAGCAGACGGTGAATACAATGTTATTCCGACTAATGTCAGTGGTCAGGTCATTATTGGCGTGACTGGTACGGGTAATGGCTCTACGGTTACTTATTATGCGGATGCAACCTCGGCGCAGAATTCTGTTTTCCTTTTGAAGGCTGAACCCGGAGGCAACGGTTACAAGCATGCTTATGATATTTATCCTAAAGGTGGAGGTAGTGGCTGGAATCTGTTTGAAGGGGTAAATGCCAATGAGTTCAAACCTCTAAAGCTTTGGAGTAATGGAGACCAAGGCAGTAAGTGGAACTTTATTCCTGCTAATGATGATGCTCTTGCTGTGGCTATTGAAGAGGCTAAGGTGTATCTTGGTGCTATTTCTACCATACTTTCTCCTCTCCCTGCGGATCTTTTTAATAACATAAGTGATGGATTTGGTCTGTTTGATCTGTTGGAGAAGAATGGTGTTCCCGCTAACGCCCAAGTCCTTACTTCCGGTTATTATCGTCTCAAGAATTTCGACACGACCAGCGGCAATGCAACTTTCGGATCCTATTTGTTCAGCGACCTTAAAAATGAATTTGGACAGAATGTAACGCTTGGTAATGTGCCGGAAGACGATAAACTTCTTCAGAACAATTACATCTGGCATATTACGCGCGATGGCCAAGCTGCTAAAATAGGTATTGTGAGTGGTCAGGGCCTTGGCGTCAATCCCAATGGCACCGCAAGAAAAGAAATAACTCTGGGCAATGCTTGCTTCTGGGAAAGTTCCGCTTTCTATTTTACTGAAGGACTTCATCTTACGAATCAATCGCATCAGACCGTGGCTAACAATGGGAAGGTAGCCAATGCTGAGGCTTCCAGAACAAATCCCTTCAAACTGAGTGTTTGGGCTTATGCGAATAGTGCCGGTTCCTGTTACACTTTTGAAAAAGTTGATGTCAATAATATCTATAGTGTAGTTGTGGAAGGAAATGAGGAAGGAATTGTTACTTTGACTGCGACTGGTGAGGTGGCTATGAACGGCGGTTTCTTCTATTCTACTTCAGACATAACGACTGATGATGTGACAGTAGCTGCGATAAACGCCTATGAATCTGAATTATCTGTCGATGCTAATACAAAGACTATAAAGGTTGTTTATACACCTGTATGGGAAGGTATGCTGAGTAATTCTATAACGGAAGCGCAAACACTTCTCAGTGGTATGCCTACAGAGCCTGTTATAGGTTATCCTTCAGGAAGAGCTGCACTTGAAGCGGCTATTGAAACTGCTCAAAACGTTCTCAATAGTGGGGATGAGGTAACGGAAAATAATTATAACGATTTGCGCACTGCTATTGAAACTTATGCTACCAGTATTCTTCTTCCCACCGATGGTTCCTATGTCCGCATCAAGAACTATGCCCGTGATTTGAGCATAGATAACCAAAATCATCCGGACAGAAGCGGCTATATGACTGCTAATAATGCGAAGTCTGCTCCTGTTGGTGTTCAGTATCAAACGCTGGATGACGCTGGTGCTATATGGCGTGTGGAGGCTGTTGAAGGACAAACCGGTGTGTTTAAGATCTATAGTTTGAATAGTAAAAAATATCTTGGAAAAACAAGCACTGAGAATAATAGTCAATATGTTCCTCTTGTAGATGCATCCGAGGCCGGTACTTATGTTTTAGCCACGACTACAGGCTATCCGCAGTTCACCATTACTTGTACGAATGTTGACGGAGATAAGATGAAACAACTGCACGCTTCTGGTAATGGCGTGATGAACTATGGTACCGGCAACGGTATGAACGGCCCGAGTGCCTGGATTATCTCCGAGGCGACCGAGTTTGATGTTACCCTGAACAAGGCCAAGGAAGACGACACCGAGAGCTACGCTTCCGTCTATCTTCCCTTCAACGTGACGCTCCCCGCGAGCGGTGTGACCGCCAACAAGGGCGTGGCCAATGCCGACAACACCGAGTTCACGCTCACTTCCGTAGGTAGCGGCGTTCCCGCCGAGAACGGCGTGATACTTGTGAACTCCGAGGCAGCCGCTTCCGTGACGCTCGGCATCACGCAGAATGAGGTGACGGCCGATATGGACGGCAACGACCTCACCGGTACACTCGTGAAGAAGGACATTGACACGAACGCTTCCTATTACTTCCTCGGCGTCAACGAGGCCCTCATCGCCGGCATGTACCGCCCCGCCGCCACTCTGACGCAGATCCCCGCCAACAAGGCCTACCTCGAGGAGGTCGGCGGCAGCGTTCAGGGCTACCGCTTCAGCTTCGGCGGCGAGACGACCGGCATCGGCAGCGTCGGCACGACCGACAGCGCCAACGGCGTGTACTACGACCTGAGCGGCCGCCGCGTGCAGAACCCGCAGAAGGGCGTCTACATCCTGGGCAACCGCAAGGTGGTATTGAAATAAGAGTGTATTCTCGTAAACAACTAAAAACTGAAGAACAACAATGAAAAAGAAATATATTAGCCCCGCAACGGAACAGATAAGTCTCTTCGCCGAGGAGGCCGTGATGCTGAACATGAGCAACGGCGAGACCAACGCGATCTGGTCGCAGGAGAAGAACCAGGGCGGCTGGAACAGCGACGACTGGAGCGACCTTGGCGACGAGGCTGCAGAGTAAAACCACTAACATGCCGGCGGGCTGCGGTCCGCGAAACGACGCGGGGCCGTGCGGTCCGCCGGTGTTATCCCGCTGTTGCGGCAGGTGTGCCGCGATAGTTGTAATTTTTCTTATATTTAAATTACCGTGCCGTGCGAAGTGATTTCGCGCGGCACGGTTTGTTGATGGATCTGACGGAGTGATGGGAGAGCGGAACGTTAAAAGATCCGGTTTGGACCGGTTTATATAAAAAAGCGTAAGATTTGTAAGGCCAACTTGCCATTCTTGCGGTTGTTTTTTGTATTTTTGCAGTCCGTAAGACGAACGATGTGAAAAAGGGCAAAAACAACAGCACGTTCTTCTTCGCGGGAAAACGTGCCCTGCAACTGATGGCCGAAGGCTGGCGAGCCTCCGTGCCTCTTTTGCGTGTCCGCCCCTCGGCAGAAGCTTTACCGGCCGAGTGCGCGGACGCTTTTCGTCTTATCGCCTGCCCTTTTCCGCCGTTGCCCTTCGGTGTCTCACATCAGTTCGTTCTTGCAGAGAGCAAAAACTCAAAAATATAATTAACATAACACACAAAGAGCTATGAACTTTACCTTATTCGTCACAATCTTGTTGACTGGTATCTCGTTTGTCGCCGTGGTGACGCTGTTGGCCAAGCTGATAGCGCCGCGCAGCTTCAACGAGCAGAAGGAAGAGGCTTACGAGTGTGGTGTGCCGACGCGCGGCCGCTCATGGATGCAGTTCCGCGTGGGCTACTACCTGTTTGCCATCCTCTTCCTCATGTTCGACGTGGAAACGATGTTCCTCTTCCCCTGGGCCGTCGTGATGCGTTCGCTGGGTCCGGTCGGACTGCTGAGCGTGCTCTTCTTCCTGTTCATCTTAGTTCTGGGCCTGGCATACGCCTGGAGGAAAGGAGCGCTGAAATGGCAGTAATGAAGAAACCCAAGATCAAGTCGATTCCCTACGAGGAATTCAAGGACAACGAGACCTTCGAGAAGCTCGTTGCCGAACTCAACGCCAACGGCACGAATGTCATCGTGCGCAGCCTGGACGAACTTATCGACTGGGGACGCTCGAACTCCCTGTGGCCGCTGACCTTCGCCACGAGCTGCTGCGGCATCGAGTTTATGGCCGTATGCGCGGCCCGCTACGACATAGCCCGCTTCGGCTTCGAGGTGACGCGCAACAGCCCCCGACAGGCCGACGTGATACTCGTGTCGGGCACCATCACCACGAAGATGGCGCCGGTGCTCCGCCGCCTCTACGACCAGATGGCCGACCCGAAGTACGTGGTGGCTGTGGGCGGATGCGCTGTTTCGGGCGGCCCGTTCACGAAGTCGTATCATGTGGTGAACGGCGTGGACAACATTATCCCCGTCGATGTTTATGTGCCCGGTTGCCCGCCGCGCCCCGAGTCGTTCCTCTACGGAATGATGCAGTTGCAGCGCAAGGTAAAGGTGGAGAACTTCTTCGGTACGACCAACCGCAAGGAGAAGGACCCCTACAAGCAGCAGGCCGCCGAAAGGAAAGAAGCAATCTATAAAGAGGAGGAACAGGCATGATGGAAAGTGACAATATAAAGGAAAACGCACAGAAGGCCGCTGCACCCGCACCCGCCAAGCCGGCGGCAGCCGCTAAGCCTGCCGCACCGGCCGCTCCCGCCAAACCGGCCGAGAACGAACTCAAGCCGGCCGTATTCGCTCCCGAAGCACTGCGCGCCGAGATGGAGCGCCTCAGAAACGAGGAAGGCATGGACTTTCTCGTCAACCTCACCGGTGTGGACTGGCAGGAAGAGGGCCTCGGCGTCATCTATCAGTTGGAGTCGACCGCGACCCACCGGCAGGTGTGCCTGAAGTCCGTGACCACCGACCGTGAAAACCCGCTGTTGCCCAGTGTGAGCGACCTGTGGGATGTGGCCAACATCTACGAACGCGAGGTGTACGACTTCTACGGCATCAAATTTACCGGCCACCCCGACATGCGCCGCATCTTCATGCGCGAGGACTGGGTGGGCTATCCCTTCCGTAAGGACGACGAGACCGAGAAGAACAATCCGCTGCGCATGACGAACGAGCCCTTGGCCGATGTGACCGAGACGCTCACGCTCAATGCCGACGGTACGGTGACGCGCTCGGAGAACCGCATATTCGGCGAAGACGAGTATGTGGTGAACATCGGCCCGCAGCACCCTTCTACGCACGGCGTGCTCCACTTCCGCGTGAGTCTTGAAGGCGAACGCATCAAGAAGATCGATCCCATACTGGGCTACATACACCGCGCAGTGGAGAAGATCAGCGAGGACATGACTTATCCGCAGACTTTGGCGCTGACCGACCGTCTGGACTATCTCGGCGCCATGCAGAACCGCCACGCGCTCTGCATGACCATAGAGAAAGCCATGGGCGTGGAGGTGAGCGACCGCGTGAAGGTGATACGCACCATCATGGACGAGTTGCAGCGTATAGACTCGCACATCCTCTTCTTCTCCTGCCTCTGTCAGGACCTCGGCGCCACAACGGCGTTCCTCTACGGCTTCCGCGACCGTGAACAGATACTCGACATCTTCGAAGAGACCTGCGGCGGCCGTCTCATCCTGAACTACAACACCATCGGTGGCGTGATGGCCGACATACACCCGAATTTCCAGAAGCGTGTGAAGGAATTCATCCCTTATATGCGCAAGAACATACAGGAGTATCACGACATCTTCACCGGTAACGTGATTTTCCAGAACCGTTCGAAGGGCGTCGGCGTGCTGACCAAGGAGCAGTGCATCTCCTTCGGTTGCACCGGCGGCACGGGCCGTGCTGCCGGCTGGCACAACGATGTGCGCAAGTTGCGTCCCTATGCGGCTTACGACAGGGTGCAGTTCAATGAGGTGACCCGTACCGAGGGCGACAGCTTTGCCCGCTATATGGTGCGTCTCGACGAGATATTGGAAAGCCTCAACATCATCGAGCAGCTGATAGACAATATCCCCGAAGGCAACTATCAGGAGAAGATGAAGCCTATCATCAAGGTGCCCGCCGGTACGTACTATACCTCGGTAGAGGGTAGCCGCGGCGAATTCGGCGTACTGCTGGAGAGCAAGGGCGACAAGAGCCCCTATCGCCTGCACTACCGCTCTACCGGTCTGCCCCTCGTAGCGGCTATGGATACCGCATGCCGGGGCAGCATGATTGCCGATCTTATCACCATCGGCGGTACGGTGGACTATGTGGTGCCCGATATTGACAGATAAAATCGGATTTCGTCCGCAGATGCTGAAAACGTGTCGCGTGACGAACCAGAATATTAAAAAGCAAACAATATGTTTAATTTCAATACAGTAAGTTCTTGGCTACACGGTTTCCTCACCGGCTTTATGCCTGAGTGGGGAGCCATTCTGACCGAAAGCGTGCTTGTGGCCCTTGCCCTTGTCACGCTCTATGCCGTGTTTGCCATCGCCCTTATCTACATGGAACGTAAGGTGTGCGCGGCATTCCAGTGTCGCCTCGGCCCGATGCGTGTAGGTCCGTGGGGTACCCTGCAGGTATTCAGCGACGTGTTCAAAATGCTGACCAAGGAGATTATCAACCTGCGTCAGACGGATACGCTCCTTCATAACCTGGCACCGTTCCTCGTTGTGACGGCTTCCATGGTGACCTTCGCCTGCTTGCCTTGGAATGCAGGCGCGCAGATTATCGACTTCCATGTCGGTGTATTTTTCTTCCTGGCCGTTTCGAGCATAGGTGTCGTAGGCATCCTGTTGGCCGGCTGGAGCAGTAACAACAAGTATTCGCTCATCGGTGCCATGCGAAGCGGTGCGCAGATCATCAGCTACGAACTGTCGATAGGCATGACGATGCTGACCATGATTTGCCTGACCGGAACCATGTCGTTCTCGGAGATATGCGCCCAGCAGGCCGAGTCCGGCTGGAATATATTCCGCGGACACCTGCCGGCAGTCATTGCCTTTGTCATTTATCTGATAGCCGGCAATGCCGAGTGTAACCGTGGCCCGTTCGACCTGCCTGAGAGTGAAAGTGAGCTGACGGCCGGTTACCACACCGAGTATTCCGGTATGCACTTCGGCTATTATTATCTGGCTGAGTATCTGAACCTCTTCATCTGTGCCGGCATTGCCTCCACCATCTTCCTCGGCGGATGGGCGCCTCTGCGTATCGCCGGTCTCGATGGTTTCAACGATGCCATGACATATATTCCCGGCTTCGTGTGGTTCCTCGGCAAGACCTTCTTCGTAGTGTTCCTGCTGATGTGGCTGCGCTGGACCTTCCCGCGTCTTCGAATTGACCAGATCCTGTCGCTGGAATGGAAATATCTTGTGCCCATCAGCATGGTCAACCTTATATTGATGGCACTGGCCGTAGCCTATGGATTTCATTTTTAATTTGTAGAAATCATGAACGAAGAAAAGAATTATTTTCAAGGCTTGTTCGGCGGCATGAAGACCCTCTGCATCGGTCTGAAGACAACGATGCGCGAACTCTTCACCAAGAAGATTACCGAGCAATATCCCGAGAACCGCAAGGAACTCAAGATGTTCGACCGTTTCCGCGGTTCGCTGACGATGCCTCATAACGAAAACAACGAGCATAAGTGCGTGGGATGCGGACTCTGCCAGATGGCCTGCCCCAACGGAACCATCAAGGTAACGAGCGAATTCTATGAGGATGAGGAAGGCAAGAAAAAGAAGCGTCTTGTGAAGTACGAGTACAACCTTGGCGCCTGTATGTTCTGCCAGCTTTGTACGCGTGCCTGTCCGCACGACGCCATCACCTTCGACCAGAGTTTCGAGAACGCTGTGTTCGATCGTTCCAAACTTATCCGTGTGCTCAACCGCCCCGGCAGCAAAGTGCAGGAAAAGAAAGTAGTGAAGAAGGCTGCCGCAGCACCTGCTGCGACCGCCGCCAAACCGGCTGAGGCCTAAAAATACGTAACAAATGGATTCACAAAATATCATGTTTGTCATTTTGGCCGTGGTCATCGTGCTCTCCTCCATCGCAACGGTGGTGACGAAGAGCATCGTCCGCGCTGCCACCTACCTGCTCTTTGTGCTTCTTGGCACGGCGGGTATGTACTTTCTGATGGGCTATACTTTTCTGGGAGCTGTCCAGACGATGGTCTACGCCGGAGGTATCATAGTGCTCTATGTCTTTGCCATTCTCCTTACCAAGGGTGCCGGCAAGGATGAGGTGACGCACCGCACGGCCAAGGACGCCTCCTGGGGCTTTGTGCTGGCACTGGTAGGCTTTGTCACCTTTATCGCAGTACTCTTCAAGCAGAATCTCTTCGAGAAGGTTGCCGCACTCGGTGCGCCGACCGAACCCGTAGGCGACGCCCATAATTCAATTAACGAGATTGGTCACTTCATGCTCTCTTCGGGCGAGGGAGGTTATCTCCTTCCCTTCGAGGCCGTCAGCGTTCTGTTGCTGGCGTGCATCGTGGCCGGCCTGCTCATTGCCCGCAAACGCTAATAAAGTCCAGACAAATGATACAGATAGAATATATCTTGATAATTTCGGCTGTCATGATGTTTGCCGGTATATTCGGGTTCCTTACCCGTCGCAGTACCCTGGCCATCCTGCTCTCCATTGAGCTGATGCTCAATTCGGCCGACCTTAATTTCGCAGTGTTCAACCGTATGCTTTATCCCGACGGTCACGACGGCTATTTCTTCGCCCTCTTCGGCATCGCCATAGCGGCAGCCGAGAGCGCGGTGGCCATAGCCATCATGATCAACATCTACCGTATGCTCAAAGACATAACGGTGGATAAACTGGAAAAGATGAAGTGGTAATTCTGTTTAACGGGCGTCATGCCGCCGCTGCCGCATTTTTGCGATGCTGCGTGTTGCGGTTCTGCCGCCTCCCAAACACCTAAAATATGGAATATACAATATTAATCCTGCTGTTGCCCTTCCTCTCGTTCCTCTTCCTGGGGATATGCGGAAAGTGGCTCAGCCACAAGACGGCCGGTCTGGTCGGCACTTGCATCCTGGGTGCTGTGGCAGTGCTTTCGTACACTACTGCCTACCAGTATTTCATCCTGCCGCGTACGGCAGAAGGCGTGTTCGAGACCATCGTGCCGTACAATATCAACTGGCTGCCGTTCTTCAACGGTAATCTGCACTTCGATATGGGCATCATGCTCGATCCCATATCCGTGATGATGCTCATCGTTATTTCCACGGTGTCGCTCATGGTGCACATCTACTCTTTCGGCTACATGCACGGCGAGCGCGGTTTCCAGCGCTACTATGCTTTCCTCAGCCTCTTCACCATGTCGATGCTCGGCCTCGTAGTGGCCACCAACATCTTCCAGATGTATCTCTTCTGGGAGCTTGTGGGCGTGTCTTCCTACCTGCTTATCGGCTTCTATTACACTTCGCCGGCAGCTATCGCCGCTTCGAAGAAGGCCTTTATCGTGACCCGTTTTGCCGATATGTTCTTCCTCATCGGCATACTTATCTACGGCTACTATTGCGGTTCGTTCGGTTTCGATTTCGATGCCGAAGGCTTTGCCCGCGGCGGTTTCATCCTTCCCACGGCCCTCGTGCTGATGTTCATCGGTGGTGCCGGTAAGAGCGCCATGTTCCCCCTGCACATCTGGCTGCCCGACGCCATGGAAGGCCCGACGCCCGTCAGTGCCCTCATCCATGCCGCCACTATGGTTGTGGCCGGCGTGTTCCAGGTGGCCCGTCTCTTCCCCCTCTGGATAGAGTATGCCCCCGACGCCCTCGGCATCGTGGCCTGGGTCGGCGCCTTCACCGCTTTCTATGCCGCTGCCGTGGCCTGCGCTCAGAGCGACATCAAGCGTGTGCTCGCCTTCTCCACCATTTCGCAGATAGCCTTCATGATGGTGGCCCTCGGCGTATGTACCGAAATCGCCACCGGACACGAGCACCATGGCAGTCTGGGTTACATGGCCTCCATGTTCCACCTCTTCACCCATGCCATGTTCAAGGCGTTGCTCTTCCTCGGTGCCGGCTGCATCATCCATGCCGTCCACAGCAACGAGATGTCTGCCATGGGCGGCTTGCGCAAATACATGCCCGTGACGCATATTACCTTCCTTATAGCCTGTCTTGCCATTGCGGGTATTCCTCCCTTCTCCGGTTTTTTCTCGAAGGATGAGATTCTGACGGCCTGCTTTGCCTACAGCCCCTTCATGGGTTGGATTATGACAGCTATCGCCGCCATGACGGCCTTCTATATGTTCCGTCTTTACTTCGGTATCTTCTGGGGTACGGAGAATAAGGAACTCCATGCTGAGCATACGCCCCATGAGGCGCCCCTTACCATGACTCTCCCGCTCGTGTTCCTCGCACTTGTCACGTGTGCCGCCGGCTTCTTGCCCTTCGGCAACTTTGTGAGTGCCGACGGACAGTCCTACGACATCCACCTTGACTGGAATGTGGCCGGTACGAGCATTGTCATTGCTGTAGTGTCCATTGCCCTTGCCACCTACATATACTCGGGAGAGCGCCAGCCTGTGGCCGCCGCCGTGCAAGAGAAATTCTCCAAACTGCATCGCTGGGCCTATAAGCGCTTCTATATGGATGAAGTCTACCAGTACATCACCCACCGCATCATCTTTGCCCACGTGTCCAAGCCCATAGCCTGGTTCGACCGCCATGTGGTCGACGGCTTCTTCGACTTCCTCGCATGGGGAACCAACGCCCTCGGCTTCCGCATCCGCGGTCTGCAGAGCGGTGCGGTACAGAAGTACGCCTATGTCTTCTTCATCGGTATTCTTGTCTTACTCTTAATTTTTATCTTTTAAGCCATGGACAGTAATTTGATCAACGTATTATATCTTTCGTCTTTCGTCTTCATCCCTCTGGTGATGTTGCTCGGTCTGTGGCTCGCCCGCAATGTCAATCAGGTGCGCGGCGTGATGGTGGCCGGCAGCAGCCTGCTCCTGTTGCTTGCCGTCTATCTGGTCTTCGATTTCCTCGGTGCCCGCCAGGCCGATCCTACGAGCGAGATGCTCTTCACCGGCAGTTTCAGCTGGTTCGAGCCCCTTCATATCAGATATTCCGTCGGTGTCGACGGCATCAGCGTAGCCATGTTGTTGCTCTCCGCCATCATTGTTTTCACCGGCACCTTCGCGTCGTGGCAGCTCAAGCCCCTTACCAAGGAATATTTCCTTTGGTTCACGCTTCTCAGCATGGGCGTGTTCGGCTTCTTCATCACGGTCGACATGTTCGCCATGTTCATGTTCTATGAGATAGCCCTCATCCCGATGTACCTTCTCATCGGCGTGTGGGGTAGCGGCCGCAAGGAGTATGCCGCCATGAAGCTGACCCTCATGCTCATGGGCGGTTCCGCCTTCCTCATGTGCGGTATCTTCGGCATCTTCTACGGTGCCGGCGGCGCCACGATGAACATCATCGACATCGCTAACCACACCGGCGGCGCCCACGCCATCGACTTCACGCAGCAGTGCATCTGGTTCCCCCTCACCTTCATCGGTTTCGGAGTCCTCGGCGCCCTGTTCCCCTTCCACACCTGGAGTCCCGACGGTCATGCTTCGGCACCCACGGCCGTCTCCATGCTCCATGCCGGCGTGCTGATGAAACTCGGTGGCTACGGCTGTTTCCGCATCGCCATGTACCTCATGCCCGAAGCAGCCAACGAGCTTGGCTGGATATTCCTCATCCTTACCGGCATTTCCGTGGTTTACGGCGCCTTCTCCGCCTGCGTGCAGACCGACCTCAAGTACATCAATGCCTACAGCTCCGTGTCGCACTGCGGCCTTGTGCTTTTCGCCATTCTCATGCTCAACCAGACGGCCTGCACCGGTGCAGTGCTTCAGATGCTCAGCCACGGTCTTATGACGGCCCTCTTCTTCGCCCTCATCGGTATGATATACGGCCGCACCCACACCCGTGATGTCCGTGAGCTCAACGGTCTGATGAAGATAATGCCCTTCCTCTCCGTGTGCTATGTCATTGCCGGTCTTGCCAACCTCGGCCTGCCAGGTCTCTCCGGCTTCATCGCCGAGATGACCATCTTCGTAGGCTCCTTCCAGAATGCCGATACCTTCCACCGCGTGCTCACCATCGCCGCCTGCTCCAGTATCGTCATCACCGCGGTCTACATCCTGCGCCTTGTGGGCAAGATACTCTACGGTACCTGCACCGACGAGCACCATCTCAAGCTCACCGACGCCACCTGGGACGAGCGTTTCTCCGTTATCTGTCTCATCGTGGCTGTGGCCGGTCTCGGTCTCGCACCTTTCTGGGTGAGCAACATGATTTCCACGGGTGTCGCCCCCATCGTCGACCACATCCACTCCGCCGCCCAGGCCGTGAGCACGTGCAATCCCTTTCTTTAACTCTTTAACGTAACACAGCAAAACAACTATGCAAATGGATTATTCTCAATTTTTGAGCATGACCGAGGAACTCAGCCTCCTCGTCGTCATTGTCATCGTATTCTTGGCAGACTTGTTCCTCTGTGGCAAAGAGGAAAAGGGACTGGCCGGGAGTTGCGGCACCGACGGCGCGTCGGTCTGCTGCGGCTGCAATGTACGCACGCTTCTCCCCGTGCTGCTCATGATAGTGCACACCGTCGTCAACCTCGTGCCTTGGTGCGCCGATGCTGCCCTGCCTGCGCAGGCCTTCGGCGGTATGTATCAGCACACCGCCATGATGACCATCGTCAAGAGCGTGCTCAACGTGGGCGTCGTTGTCGTCTTCTTCATGGCCGGTTCGTGGCTCAACCGCTGCGAGAACCGCGTCAAGATGGGCGAGTTCCACTCCCTCGTGCTCTTTACCCTGCTGGGCATGTACTTCATGATTTCCAGCGGCCACTTCCTCATGTTCTTCATCGGACTCGAGTTGGCCTCCATCCCCATGACCGCCCTCGTGGCCTACGACAAGAAACAATATGAAAGCGCCGAGGCCGGTGCCAAGTACATTCTCCTCGCCCTTTTCTCTGCAGCCCTGCTGCTCTACGGCGTGTCGCTTGTCTATGGTGCCGCCGGCACCCTCTACTTTGACCAGTTGGCCGACCGCCTGCCTGTCAACCTTCTGAGTGTGCTCGGCCTCGTGCTCTTCATCTCCGGTCTCGGCTTCAAGATTTCCCTCGTGCCCTTCCATCTCTGGACGGCCGACACCTATCAGGGAGCTCCTACCGTCGTTACCGGTTATCTGAGCGTCATCTCCAAGGGCTCCGCCGCCTTCGTGCTCATGACCATCCTGATGAAAGTGTTCGGTTCCGATGCCTTCCTCGGCCTCTGGAGCGAGGGCTTCTTCTGGATTATCATCGCCTCCATCACCGTGGCCAACCTCTTCGCCATCCGCCAGAAGAACCTCAAGCGTTTCATGGCCTTCTCCGCCATCTCGCAGGCCGGCTACCTCGTACTGGCCATTATGGGCGGCACGGCGCAGGGCATGACCGCCCTTGTGTTCTACCTCCTCGTCTACATGGCCGCCAACCTCGGCGCCTTCGCCGTGCTTCACGTGGTAGAGCAGAACAGCGGCAAGATAGGCATGGACGACTACAACGGCCTTTACCGCACCAACCCGAAGCTCGCGTTCCTCATGACGCTCTGCCTCTTCTCCTTGGCCGGTATCCCCCCGTTCGCAGGTTTCTTCTCCAAGTTCTTCGTGTTCATGACAGCGTTCAATGCCGGCTATCACCTCCTCGTGCTCATAGCCTTGGTCAACACCGTCATTTCGCTTTACTACTACCTGCTTATCGTCAAGGCCATGTACATTCAGCCCAACGAGGCCCCCATCGCCCCCTTCCGCAGCGACTGCGGCACGCGTGCCGCCCTTTGCATCTGCGTGCTCGGTGTGGTGCTGCTTGGCGTCGCCAGCTGTTTCTACAATTACATCGACCTTTTTAGCTACGGTCTCTGATTCCCGGAATTGCTGCCGGCTTTCTGTCCGGCCGTAATAAATATTGATTATCTGTCGCTGCCCGCAAGAAGATGCGGGCGGCGACATTTTTTTATCAAATAACTCCGTCATTCTCTTGTTACGCATCTTTACTCTGACGGTTCTACGCGTAAGGTCATCGTGAAATAAATTGAATGGATTGACATAACCGGCATCAATGCAGGCGGCCTCCTCTGCCATAATCTGAGGCGGCCGCTTTTTGCGTTTTTCCGCCGGTGTGGTATGAGTGAAAAGGGTCTGAAATTGTGTTCTGCGTGAAAAATGTTTCATATTATTGCAAGTGGTTGCTAATTAAGGCGCTGTGCTGAAAGAAATTGGCGTGTTTCGTGAAGGAATAGTATGTGCGGGGAATGAGTGTTAAATAAAATGCTTTCATTGTATCTTATTGTTTATTATGTGGTTGTAATGAAAGTATCTTGCAGATGTGCCAATATTTTTTTATGAAAGAAATATTTCTGCGGGAAGTGGCGGTTGGTGGTCTGAAAACAGGTGCGGGCCGTGGTCAGAAAAGCATTACTTGGAAGTGAGAAAAGCACTTACTCGTGTAAAAATTCCAAGTAATGCTTTTTGCAAAAGCAAGTAGTGGTTTTTCGTTTTCTAAGCATTGGGTGTGATCTGCGCGTGCGGCTGGTGCGAGTCCGGCTTATTTTTATCTAAAAAACATGTATCTTTCAGCGTAAACAGTTATAAAACAGTTGATAATTGGCAAATGAAGGATAAAGTGCGATAATGAAATTTTCCGGTTCAAAAGGGAGCGTTTTTCTTGTCATGTCTGAATATCGTTCAGCGTAAGCATCTGATTGAGTGTGTGATGTCGGATGTCCTTATGCGGAGTGTAAGAAACGGCCGATGCGAAGGAGGTTTATGAAGTTTCAGTATAAAAAAAGCGTTAGCTCCCGTGCTGTTGCCGTGCATGAACCAATTCTTTTTTGTAACTTTGCCTTGGAATCTTTAACATATTTATTAAAAGTCAATATGTCACTCATCGAACAACTTATCGCTCACGCGAAGTCCGACAAGCAGCGCATCGTGCTGCCCGAGGGCACTGAGGAACGCACGCTGAAGGCCGCTAACCAGATACTGACCGACGGCGTAGCCGATCTGATCCTCATCGGCAATCCCGACGAAATCAACGCGAAGGCAAAGGAGTGGGGCCTCGGCAACATCTCCCTCGCCACCATCATCGACCCCGAGAACCATCCGCGCATGGAAGAGTACGCCCAGCTGCTCTGCGAACTGCGCAAGAAGAAAGGTATGACCATCGAAGAGGCCCGCAAGAAGGTGACCGACCCGCTCTATCTGGGCTGCCTCATCATCAAGGCCGGCCATGCCGACGGCCAACTGGCCGGTGCGCGCAATACTACCGGCGATGTGCTCCGTCCCGCTCTGCAGATCATCAAGACGGCCCCCGGCATCACCTGCGTGAGCGGCGCCATGCTGCTGCTCACCATTGCGCCCGAGTGCGGCGACAACGGCATCCTCGTCATGGGCGATGTGGCCGTGACGCCCGTGCCCGACGCCAACCAGCTGGCGCAGATCGCCGTCTGCACCGCCCGCACGGCACAGGCCGTGGCTGGCATTACGCCCCGCGTGGCCATGTTGAGCTTCTCCACGAAGGGCTCGGCCAAGCACGAGGTGGTGGACAAGGTCGTGGAGGCTTTCAAAATCGCCAAAGAGATGGATCCCTCGCTGCTTATCGACGGCGAACTGCAGGCCGATGCCGCGCTCGTTCCTTCGGTAGGTGCCTCGAAGGCGCCCGGCAGTCCTATTGCCGGCAAGGCCAACGTACTGGTCGTTCCGAGCCTTGAGGTGGGCAACATCGGCTACAAGCTGGTGCAGCGCCTCGGCCATGCCACGGCTGTAGGGCCTATCCTTCAGGGTATAGCGCGTCCTGTCAACGACCTTTCGCGTGGTTGCTCCATCGATGATGTCTACAAGATGATAGCCATCACCGCCAACCAGGCCATCGCCGCCAAGGCGCTCGAAAACAGCTGAGCCGCCGCGGTCGGCACCGGCCGCTTTCCGGCATCACGGAGAATCCCCTTGTTCCTCGCTTGCGCCTCCTGGCAGGAGCGGGAATAAGGGGATTTCAGCAGCGCCGCCGCAGTGCTTCGTAACACTGCGGCGGCCTTGTGTATGTGTGAAGACTTATTTATCCTTTCTGCCGAATATGGAGAAGTGCACGTAGCGCTTGGGGTGCGCCTTGAGGTCTATCATGAGCGAGTCGGCGTGGCGCATCGTGCTGTTGAGGTTGTCGTACACGCCGCGGTCGTTGAGGAAAAGCCCCAGCGTATTGTTGCGGCTGTTGAGCTTATTGTTCAGCAGAGTGGTCGTAGTGCTGAGGTCGTCCGTCAGCTGCTGCACACTGCCGAGGGTCGTGTTGACCTGTCCGACGGTCCCCTCGATGTCGACGCGCGCGAGATTGCCCGAGAGCGTCTCCATATTCGTGCCGATGTTGTTGGCCTTGCGCATGAGCTGCGGCATGTCGTTGCGCATCATGGCGTTGAGCGCCACGGAAGCCTCCTGCAGGTTGGCGGTCAGTTCGGCGGTGTTGTGCAGCGTCTGTGCCAGGGCCGGGTCGGCCGTCAGGCGGTTCAGGTTGGCCAGTATGCTGTCCAGTTTCGGCATCATCTGCTCCACGGCCGGCAGCATGGCGCTGACCCGTTCCATGGCCCCGAAGTGGATGCCGCCCGCTATCGTGTCGCCCACGCTGAGATTGCGCACCGGGTTGGGGCCGAGGATGAGGTTCATCTTCACGCCGCCCATCAGTTCCGACTCGAGTTCGGCGCATGTGCCCTCGGGTATCTTCATTTCCTTGTCCACTTCGATGGTCACCACCACGTTGTCCGTGCGTTTGTAGTCATACTGGATGTCGCGCACGATGCCCACGGCGTAGCCGTTGGCGTAGACCGGGTTCGACACCACGAGGCCGGCGATGTCCTTGAAGCGCACGTGGTACGTATTGCTGGAGGTGAAGATGTTGATTCCCTTGAGGAAATTGATGAGAATGAACAGCAGAACAATGGCCACGACAGCCGTCACGGCCAGTTTCACTTCTTTAGTCAAGTATTTCATAGTTATGTGCTTTGTTGTGGTGGATTGTTGTTACTTCTTCATTTCGCGCGCTTTGCGGATGGCAAGGTGCAGGTCGGTGCGCTGCCCGTCGACAAAGGCCACGATGAACGTGTCGGGAAACTTCGTCGCGATGCTTTTCTGCAGGGTGCGTATCTCGTTGTAGTCCGTCGACTGGCCGTAGGTGTACTTGTAGACCTTGCCCTCCTGGTAGTAGTCCACGCCCTCCAGTCCCTTGAAGCGGGCGTCGCCGGGAGAGAGTTTGCGCGCCGTTGCCATGAGTTGCACTTTGAATACCGGGCGGCCGCTCTCGGCCGGCGCCGTGCAGTCGGTGCGGCACGTAGCGGCCGCTTCATTGCCGGCGGTGTTTCTGCTGCTGTCCGGCTTGGCCTGCGTGTCGGTGTCGGCGGCCGGTGCCGGCGCGGATTCCGTGGCCGGTGCGGTGGCGGTGGGTGTATGCTGTTGCGGTGCTGCAGCCGGTTGTGCATTGGCCGCCGTGGCTTCCGGCAGCAGGCGCAGTTCTTTGCCGGCCGTGCCGCCGTGCGTCTTGCGGTAGTTGATGAAGCCGTTGTAGATGCTGCGGGCCAGTTGTGCTACGCCTGCTTCCGAGCAGAGAAAGCGCTCCTCCTCCGGCGTGGAGATGAAGCCCAACTCTGTGAGCACGGCCGGCATCGTGGTGTTGCGCAGTACGAGAAATCCGGCCTGGTGCACGCCTTTGTTCTTGCGGCCCGCACCGGTGTACTGCTTCTGGATGCATTTGGCCAGTTCCACGCTCTGTTTCATGTTCCTGTCCTGCAGCAGCTCGAAGATGATGTAGCTCTCCGTCTTGTTGGGGTCGAAACCCTGGTAAGTCTGCTGGTAGTTCTTCTCGTAGGTGATGACACTGTTCTCGCGCTTTGCCACCGCGAGGTTCTCGGCGGCGCGCGCCGTTCCTAATGTGTAGGTTTCCGCGCCGTAGGCTATTTTCCCTTTTGGCAGTGCGTTCGTGTGTATCGATATGAAAAGGTCGGCGTGGTTCTGGTTGGCGATGTCGGCCCTCCTCTGCAGGGGGATGAAGATGTCCTTCTGCCGCGTGAACACTACCTTGACATCGGGGCAGTTGCTTTTGACGAGGCGTCCCAGCTCGAGGGCTACGTTGAGGTTGATGTTCTTTTCCTTGCCGAAACTGCCGCAGGCGCCTGCGTCGTGTCCGCCGTGTCCGGGATCGATGACGAGTGTGAAGTTTTTCTTGTCCTCGTCGTCGGCCGGCGTGTTGCCCGCGGTGGCCGGTCTGCCGGCGGCGAGAGTGAGAAGGGTGCATATCAGAATGCGGAGATAGAAATGTTGCATAGGACTGCGGTTTGGCGACAAAGGTAGTAAGTTTTTCGTAAAAAACTATACGCCGCGTGTCGGTTTTGTTGCCCTCTTTCTCTTAATAATGGACGGCTTATGATTTTTTAAGGTAGTGTTTGCGTTCCTTTTCCGCCGGCTGTTTCCTGTCCGGATGGGCGGATGGCCGTCAGGATGCGCATAGCCCGCAACCGGAATGCGGCCGCGGGCTATGTATGGGGTGTGGGATGGAGCGTCTGCTTATTTGGCGACGGCAATGGCGCCTTCGCCTACCATCTGGCCGTCTACGAATATGTGTGCGCTGTAGGTGCCTGCGCTCAGATACTCGTTGACCGGCACGTAGAGCTGTACGCGCTGCTCCTCGCCCGTATACTCGATGCTCTTGGTGGCAGAGTAGGGGAGACTCTTGTTCTCGTAGGTGAAGGATCCCGAACTGTTCACCACCTCGCGTCCCGGCTTGATGAGCCGGACATACACCGCGCGGTTGCCCGCCTTGGCCGTCACGTTGCGCGTGATGGTGAAGGAGATGCCGAAGCGCGTGATGTCCTTGCTTCGCTTCGCCGCCTTTCCGTTCTTCTTGAGCGGCGAAATGCTGATGCCCGTCGCGTTGAGCTGTGAGGCTACGGCCACCTGCTCCGAGAGCTCGTCGTTGCGCTTGTTGACGGCATTGCGTTCGGCGCGCGTGCGTTCGGCGTCGGCGCGGGCTTCGTCGCGTTCGCTGGTGAGCGTGGCGTTTATCTGCTGGAGGGAGTCCACCTGGCGGATGTAGTCACGCAATACGGCGCGCACCGTGGCTAGTTCCTTCTTGAGACGCAGTATTTCGGCCGCGCTGTTCGTCTTGAGCTCCTTGAGTTCCTTGAGCAGCTGTTCGGCGCGGCGCTGTTCGGCGTCGAGGCGCACCACGAGCGAGTCGTCGCGTATGTCCTTTTTCATTTCTCCGTATTGCGCCGCAAATTCCGCGTACTGGTTTTCCATTTCCTTGCGGTCCATTTCGGCGAGCTGCCTCAGTTCGTTGAGTTCCTTGTCCTTGTCAGACTGTCCGCCGCCGCAGCCTGCGATGGCCGAAGACAGCGTCAGCGTGGCCACGACAACGAGTGAGCAGTGGGTGAGTGTTCTCATGTGCTTCTGTCGGTATTTTTCTGCGTTATGATGTTAGTCGAGCACCGTTATCCATCCGTGCGTGTCGGGTTCGATGCCGTATTGTATGTTGCGGAACTTGTTGTATAGCTGTGTCGACACGGGGCCGGGCTTGCCGTCCTTGGCGATGACATAGCTCTTGTGGCTCTCCATGTCGTCGATGCGCGCGATGGGGCTGATGACGGCGGCCGTTCCGCAGGCGCCGGCTTCCTCGAAGGTCGCGAGTTCTTCCTCCGGTATCTGGCGGCACTCCACGGTCAGGCCCAGGTCTTCGGCCAGCTGCTGGAGGCTGCGGTTGGTGATGGAGGGCAGTATGGAGCTGGACTTCGGCGTGATGTATTTTCCTTCCTTTATACCGAAGAAGTTGGCCGCTCCGCACTCGTCGATGTATTTCTTTTCGCGTGCGTCGAGATAGAATTCGCAGGAGTAGCCCGCGTCGTGCGCCATCTTGTTGGCGCGGAGGCTGGCGGCGTAGTTGCCGCCCACCTTGTAGCGGCCCGTGCCGAGCGGTGCTGCGCGGTCGTATTCGCGTATGATGACATAGTCGTTGGTGGCGAAGCCGCCCTTGAAGTACGGGCCCACCGGCGTCACGAAGATGAGGAAGAGGTATTCGTCGGCCGGATGCACGCCGACCTGTGCGCCCGTGCCGATGAGCAGCGGGCGGATGTAGAGCGCGGCGCCGCTTTCGTAGGGCGGTATGAAGCGTTCGTTGAGCTTCACCACCTTCTTCACCATCTCGCAGAAAAGTTCCGTGGGAACTTCCGGCATCAGTATGCCGCGGCAGGTGCTCTGCAGGCGCTCGGCGTTGTCTTCGATGCGGAAGAGGCGGATTTTTCCGTCGGGGCAACGGAAGGCCTTCTGTCCTTCGAAGGCTTCCTGGCCGTAGTGCAGGCAAGTGGCCGCCATGTGCAGGTTGATGGTCTCGGAGGAACTTACCTCGATTTCCCCCCACCGGCTGTTGCGGTAGTAGCAGCGCACGTTGTAGTCGGTGGGCATGTAGCCGAACGAGAGGTTGGCCCAGTCAATGTCTTTCATTGTTCTTTTTGTGTTAGTGGTCGCCGTGGCAGGCCTGATGAATGTTTGCGCCGCAAAGTTACTCATTTATTTTATATATACGGGCGCGGTGGCCGGCCTTTTCCCCGCGCGGCCGTTATAATACGGCTGCTATCCGCCTGATATCTTCCAGTTTCTTCCGGAAAGACTTGTCGTGCCGGGCCGTCTGCATATCGTAGTCGGCCTGCAGTCCCAGCAGTATGTGTGCGGGAACGCCTAAGGCCGCTTCGCAGAGCATGGCAAATCTGGTGTTGACGGCGCGGCGGCCGTTGACTATGTCGTTGAGCACGGTGTACGACACACCCATGTCGGCGGCAAGTTTGCGTTGCGATATGTGGCGGCACTCTATTTCGTCCTTGAGAAGCTCGCCGGGATGAGTGGGCTCAAAGGGTTCCGTATTGTTGGCAATCATGTTAGGGTTGATGCCTGGTATTTCTATCATTATCTTCGAAATGTACTGCAAAGATATGTCCTTTTATCCGTACACCCGCCGATTTGCGGATAATTCTGCATGAAAGGGAGCAGGTGTAGTGTTCCCCCATCCATTTTCTTTTCGTTTCGGCAGGGGCTTGCGCGTTGTGGGATCGTACGATTTTAACATTTCTTGCTTTCCGACGAAAAATGTTGTATATTTGCATTCGCAGAGGGGCGGGCCGCAACGGTCCGCCCCTGTTTTGTGGCTTTCCCGGGCGTATTGCCGGCAAAAATAGCCGTATCTCCGGCAAAAATGCAAGTATTCCCGTTGAAAAAGCAAGTAATGGAATTGTTCAAAGCAATACTTGCATTTGAAAAAAGGTTACTTCGGAGCGGAAAAGCATCACCCGGAATGCGAAAACCGCCTGCTCCAAAAGTTGCTGAAAGTTAAATATGTTAAAGTCGAAAGTTCCGTACCGGCGCCACGACGCCTTGCGGAAGAGGCGCTGATATGCCTCTTTCGAGGATAAAATACGTGCGCGAAGTATTATTTGTAGGCCGACGGCTTGCTCAATCCGAAAAAAATGCGTTCCTTTGCAGCGCTTTTCCGCTGGGCCTCTGTCAGGATGAGAGTTCCCCGTTATGCCCGGCTGGGACGGATAATCCAATATTTACCAAAAAACAATGGCAGATTTAATCAAAATCGCTGAGGAGGCATTTGCTACCGGCAAGTCCTTCCCCGAATTCCGTGCCGGTGACACCATCACCGTAGCTTACAAGATTGTCGAAGGCAACAAGGAGCGTATTCAGCTCTACCGTGGTGTTGTCATCAAGATTTCCGGTCATCAGGACAAAAAGCGCTTTACCGTCCGCAAGATGTCCGGAACGGTCGGCGTGGAGCGTATCTTCCCCATCGAGTCGCCCAACATCGACAGCATTGAAGTGAACAAGTACGGCAAGGTGCGCCGCGCCAAGCTCTACTACCTCCGCGGCCTCACCGGCAAGAAGGCCCGCATCAAGGAGCGTCGCGTCAATGTCAAGAAGGAAGCCTGAATGCTTATCCGGTAAATCAAGTAATAAGAAGGGTGTGTGGTTTGGCCACATGCCCTTTTTATGTTTTATTAAGGAGCACCGCGCGTGCGCGCCCGATAAAAAATCGTATTTTTGCTACATGACACCCGACGCCGAAGATTTCGTACGCGCGCTGCACGACTACGTGCGCGAGCGCCTCGCCGCCAGCAGCGAGCCGGCCGACTACTGCACGGAGGCGCTCCGCGTGGTCGACGCCCGCAACCACCTCTTCGCGCCCGTCGGCCGGCGGGGCACCGACGAGGCCGACGACATATACGCCCTGCGCGACCTGTGCCGCCCCGATGAAGACACCATGGAGCTCCGCCCCGACCGCGGCCGCCTGGCCGCCGTGGCGCGCAACTTCTTCTGAAGGCGCCTTGTGCGGATACGTGGAACCGATGTAACACAAAGACCGAACCATGCACGAGAATCATGACAATGCCCCGCAGGCGGCGCCGGTATTCCGCCACCGTCTGCCCATACAGATACGCTTCAATGATGTGGACCGCTACGGTCATGTCAACAACAACGCCTATTTCGCCTATTACGATCTGGGCAAGGAGGACTATCTCAACACCGTGCTGAAGGTGGACTACCGGCAGCACGATGTGGTGCCGGTCATCGCCAATGTCAACGCCGACTTCATCCGCCCCATCTTCTACGGCGACCCCATCGTCGTGGAGACGCGCATCGCCCATGTGGGGCAGAAGAGCTTCACGCTCGAGCAGCAGGCCGTGAATACGGCAAACGGTGAAGTGGTCTGCCGCTGTTCCACCGTAATGGTGTGCTTTTCGCTCGGCGCCCAGGCGTCGGCCGACCTCCCCGCACACTATCGGCAGGCCATTGCCGACTTCGAGAGCGGCGGCCGCCCCGGTTCGGATACCTTGCAAAACGAAAAACAATAAAGTATGTCGCAACAGATAATATTGTCGCACGACATCGCGGCCGATCTCGGCCGCCTGTGCGGCGACGCCTACGATAAGGTGTTCGTCCTTGCCGACGAGCGCACCGCCCGCCTCTGCCTGCCCCGCCTTGACGCCTGCGCACCGCTCGCCGCGGCCGGCCGCATCGTGGTCGGCGCCACCGACACGCACAAGACGCTCGACACGCTCGCCGCCGTGTGGAGCGCTCTCGTAGCCGGCGGTGCCACGCGCCACTCACTGCTCGTGTGCCTCGGCGGCGGCATGGTGACGGACCTCGGCGGCTTCGCGGCCGCCACCTTCAAGCGCGGCATCGCCTTCGTCAACGTGCCCACCACTCTGCTCGCGATGGTCGACGCCGCCGTGGGCGGCAAGACCGGCATCAACTTCGAAGGACTCAAAAACGAGATAGGCGCCTTCTGCGAGAGCCGCGCCGTAGTCATCGACACGGCGTTTCTCCAAACCCTCGGCGAGGCCGATCTCCGCTCCGGCTATGCCGAAATGCTCAAGCATGCCTTGATAGAGGGCGTAGCCATGTGGCGCGCCCACCTCGATTTCGACCTTGCCCGCCCCGACCTGGCGCGGCTGCAGGAGATGGTGGCGCAAAGCATCGCCGTGAAGAGCCGCGTGGTGGCTGCCGATCCCCGCGAGCAGGGGCTGCGCAAGGCCCTCAATCTGGGTCACACCGTGGGCCATGCCTTCGAGAGCCTCGCGCTGGAGCGCGGCTGTCCCGTGCCGCACGGCTATGCCGTAGCCTGGGGCCTGGTGGGCGAACTCTACCTCAGCACTGTACTCCGCGGCTTTCCCGCCGACCGGATGCGGGCCACCGTGGCGTTCGTCAACGAGTACTACGGCCGCCCCGACTTCACCTGCAAACATTACGGCCGGCTCTGCGAGCTCATGAGGCACGACAAGAAAAACGCCGGCGGCAATGTCAACTTCACGCTCCTCTCCGAAGTGGGCGAGATATGCCTCGACTGCCACGCCGACGAGGCATTGCTTCGCGACATGTTCGACTTTGTGCGCGAGGGCTGACCCGGGTGGTGTGTTGGTCTGCCATATTTCCGCAGCGTAGTATTCAGTTACGTAATCATATTCCTTTCTTTAGAAAGCAAATTATCCTGATATGTCAAGACTCTTACCTTTTTTTGAACGGTTAATGTCCTTGCTGGTTGTGTTCTTGCTCCTTACGGGAACAGTCCTTTGGGGTGGAAAACTCTTTGGACATGAATTTGTTGCGCCATCAGTTTCCGACGACTTGCCTTCGGTTACGGTGGCCGCGCCGACGGCCGTGCAGCTGAAGGCTATGGATGTGGCCGATATGCGGCTTATTCCCCGCGACTCGGCGTCATGGAATGTGCAGACACCGGCTGGAGCGCCGGCGGGCGTGGTGCTCTGCAGTGAGCCTTTTGCACTCGAAATAACCGGTTTCGGCGGTCCTACACCTTTATATGTATACGTTGACGCCAACGAGAAGGTGCGCGGTGTGGCTGTTGCCGACAACAATGAGACACCGAGTTTCCTCAAAGCTGCCTCCGAACCGCTTTTTACCCATTGGCGAGGACTGTCGGCTGAAGATGTCGTGGCCCAGCGCGTTGACGCGGTTACGGGTGCCACGTACACCAGCAAGTCTCTCATTCATAACGTAAAGCTGACCCTCAGCGCCTATCTGAAACAGACCGCGGCCGTTAGTGACGGCACTCCTGCCATAGGGTGGGTAAGGACGGGTGCCGTAATGGCGGTGCTGGTTATAGGCATCGTGGCAGCATGGCGTTTCCGGCGGGTCAAGTGGTTGCGCCTGCTGGTTTTGATACTTAATGTGGGCGTTACGGGCTTTTGGGCCGGTCAGTTCCTGTCGTTTACACTTCTGCGCCAGTGGGTTTCCGACGGGCTGTCGCCGCTTCTCTATTTGCCGGCAGTACTGATGTTGTGTGTAGCTCTTGTCCTGCCTTTCTTTGGCCGCCGTCATCATTATTGCACATGGGTATGTCCTTATGGCAGTCTGCAGCAATTGGCTTGGCAAGTGCCTGTTCCGAAGCTCCACATTAGCGACAAGACGATGCGGCTCATGCGCCGTTGCCGTACAGGTGTATTGCTGGCACTCCTTTTCTCCCTCTGGGCCGGCTATGGTCTCTTCCTGCTCGATTATGAGCCGTTTCCGGCCTTTCTCGTCACTGTGGCCCCGCCGGTGGTTGTAGTACTTGCCGCTTTCTTCGTAGTGCTCGGCCTTTTTGTGCCCACGCCCTGGTGCCGAACCTTATGCCCGGTGGGTGAACTCTTGGAGTTGGCCGAGACCGGCGGTTGGCGGAGAAGCAGGAAGCCAATAGGCGGCAAGTCGTCATCTGAGACTTCATCTGCAACGCATAACGCAAAAAAATAAGTCATGAAAGAAATAAACAAATACAAGGTTGTAAGTCTCGTGTTGGCCTTGGCGCTGCTCACCGCTATGGCTCGTCTTGTGTATTTGACCAATGTACCCGCACCAGCGGAAGGTGAGACTACCAGCTCCGTTTACGACAACATTCTTGCCCGTAAGAGTGTCCGTAGTTTTACCGATGAGCCAGTCTCGCAAGGGGCGGTCGATTCGCTCCTGCGTGCCGCCATGGCTGCGCCCAGCGGTCGCGATATGCGCCCCTGGAAGTTCGTTGCAATAGATTCGCGTCCGGTGCTTGACAGTCTCATGTCGGCTTTGCCTTATGCCAAGATGCTTGCCAGCGCTCCGGTGGCCATCGTTGTGTGTGCCGACTTAAGTGTCGTCGATGATAAAGGCAAGCCTTCCGCCAACTGGGTGATGGATTGTTCGGCCGCCACGGAGAATCTTTTGCTCTGCGCCGAGTCGATGAGGCTCGGTGCGGTGTGGACCGGGGTCTATCCTTATGAGGAGCGTCAGGCCGCGGTGTCCGCAGTTCTTGGTTTGCCGCAGCATGTGGTGCCTCTTTGCCTCGTGCCTGTAGGGCATCCTGCCGGCAATCCGCAACCCAAGGATAAATATGTGCCAGACAATATCCGCTATAATCATTGGGAAGCAGTGAAATGACTGACCGATAATGTGTATCTGCAAATAAATAATAATTCGATCACGATAATGGGAAAATCAAAATTTTTACAGGAGTTCAAGGCATTTGCCGTGAAGGGCAATGCCATCGACATGGCTGTCGGCGTTATTATCGGCGGCGCTTTCGGGAAAATAGTCACTTCGATTGTCAATGATCTGATAATGCCGCCGGTCGGCTGGATTATCGGCGGTGTGGATTTCAAGGACTTGAAATATGACTTGCCCGTCAATCCGCTCAGCGAGGGCGGTGAGCCGGTGTCCATCGCCTACGGCAATTTTCTGCAGACCTGCCTTGATTTCATAATCATCGCCTTCTGCGTGTTCCTGCTCGTGAAGCTCGTCATGCGCCTCTCGCGCAAAAAGACCGAGGAGGAGAAACCCGCCGCTCCGCCTGCACCTTCGAACGAGGAGCAACTGCTTGCCGAGATACGCGACCTGCTCAAGGAGAAAAAATGATGTTTGTCCGCCAAATGGCAGTAACGGATCGCGAAGAAACAACATTTTGAAAGAAAAAATGACAAAATGTTTGTAGTTTCGAGATAAAGTACTACTTTTGCCAAAAATAAGAACCAAAAAGATATGACACGCGCATATTCGTTTTACTTTTACGCATATTTTTACTTTGCCGAGCAAGCGAAGCGGGTCAGCGTGTGCCATACTAAATGAAAGTAATACAAAACATGAAAGTCCCGCTTCTTCCGAAAGAGGCGGGACTTTTGATATAAACAGCAATATTCGACATAAGCATAAAATACGATGAAAGTAGCAATACAGGGCATAAGAGGTTCGTTTCACGACATTGCGGTGCATGAGTTCTTCGGCGACGAAGACATCGAGTTAGTCTGCTGCGATACTTTTGAGCAGCTGTTTGCCGCCATGAAGCGTGAAGACTGCCTGGGCCTTATGGCCATAGAAAACACCATTGCCGGCAGTCTGCTCTACAACTACGAGCTGCTCCGCGAGAGCGGTGCCACCATCATCGGCGAGCACAAGCTGCACATAGAGCATAGCCTCCTGTGCCTGCCCGGCGAGACACTGGCCGACATCCGCGAGGTCAATTCCCATCCCGTCGCGCTGGCGCAGTGTCGCGGCTTCCTCGCGCGCCATCCCGGCATGAAGGTGGTCGAGATGGACGACACGGCCGGTTCGGCCGAATACATCAGCCGGCAGCAACTCAAGGGGCACGCCGCCATCTGCCACGCCGGCGCCGCCGCTCTCTACGGCCTGCGCGTGCTCCGTGAGGGCATCGAGGACAACAAACACAACTACACGCGTTTCCTCGTGCTGAGCGATCCGTGGTCGGCCGACCGTTTCCGCGACCTTCATGCCACCACGAAGAGCAGCATCGTCTTCACGCTGCCCCACGAGGAGGGCTCTCTCTCGCAGGTGCTGAGCATTTTCTCCTTCTACAAGATAAATCTCTCCAAAATACAGTCGCTGCCCATCATCGGCCGCGAGTGGCAATATCTCTTCTATGTGGATGTCATCTACGACGACTACATGCGTTACCGGCAGAGTATAGATGCCGTCCGTCCGTTAATCAAAGAACTTAAAATCCTTGGTGAATATGAAGGAAAGTAATAACACGATTCAGCCTGCCGAACGCCTTTCGGCCGTTCAGGAGTATTACTTCTCGCGCAAAGGCAAGGAAGTGGCCCGCCTCAACGCCGAAGGCAAGGACATTATCTCGCTTGCCATCGGCAGTCCCGATATGCCCCCGTCGCCCCAGACCGTGGAACGCCTGTGCGAGGAAGCGCGGCGTCCCGACGCCCACGGCTATCAGCCTACGGCCGGCATACCGCAACTGCGCGAGGCCATGGCCGGTTTCTACCGTCGCTGGTTCGGCGTGGAGCTCGACCCGGCCACAGAGATCCAGCCCCTCATCGGCTCGAAGGAAGGCATACTCCACACGACGCTTGCCTTTGTCAATCCCGGCGAGAAGGTACTCGTGCCCAATCCCGGCTACCCGACCTACACCTCGCTGTCGAAGCTGCTCGGCTGCGTCGTGGTCAACTACGATCTGCGTCCCGAGAACGGCTGGCAGCCCGACTTCGAGGAACTGGAGAAGATGGACCTCGACGGCGTGCGGCTCATGTGGACCAACTATCCCAATATGCCCACCGGCGCCCCGGCCAGCCGCGCCACCTATGAGCGCCTTGTCGACTTCGCCCGGCGCCACGGCATCGTCGTGGTGAACGACAATCCCTACAGCTTCATCCTTGGCAAGGAGCATCTGAGCCTGTTGCAGGTGCCCGGCGCCAAGGACTATTGTATGGAATTCAACTCCATGAGCAAAAGCCACAATATGCCCGGCTGGCGCGTCGGCATGCTGGCCGGCAACGCCACCTTCGTCAGCTGGGTGCTCAAGGTGAAGAGCAATATCGACTCGGGCACCTTCCGCCCCCTGCAGCTGGCGGCCGCCGAGGCCTACGCCAACAGCGACGAGTGGCACGCCGAGGCCAATGTGGCCGTATATGCCCGCCGTCGCCGCTTGGCCGGCGAGATAATGGATGCCCTCGGCTGCGCTTACGACCCCTCGCAGGTGGGCATGTTCCTGTGGGGCCGCATCCCCGACGCGCTTCCCGATGCCGAAAGCCTTACCGAGCGTGTGCTGCATGAGGCCCGTGTGTTCATCACCCCCGGTTTCATCTTCGGCACGAACGGACGGCGTTACATCCGCATATCGCTCTGCGCCAAAGAGGAGAAGCTCGCCGAAGCTCTCGGCCGTATCCGGCAGGCCTTCGGTTGAGCGGACGCTCAGGATGGCAACCCTACAATATAACGGAATATAAATCAACAAATACATATACATATATTATTATGGCACTCGAATTATCTCCCCTCTCTCTGCCAGGTGTGGAAGCCCGGCGTCCCGTGGTCATCGCCGGCCCCTGTTCGGCCGAGACCGAAGAACAAGTAATGGATACGGCCCGCCAGCTTGCGGCCAAAGGCGTCAGGATATTCCGCGCCGGCATCTGGAAACCGCGCACCAAACCCGGCGGCTTCGAAGGCGTCGGTGCCGACGGCCTGCCCTGGCTGCAGCGCGTGCAGAAGGAACTGGGTATGCTCACCGCCACCGAGGTGGCCACGCCCAAGCATGTCGAAGCCGCCCTTGCGGCCGGCGTGGACATCCTCTGGATAGGCGCCCGCACCGTGGCCAACCCCTTTGCCATGCAGGAACTGGCCGATGCGCTGAAGGGTCACGACGTGCCCGTGTTGGTGAAAAATCCCGTCAACCCCGACCTCGAACTCTGGATCGGCGGTCTTGAACGCATTAACGGCGCAGGCATCAAGCGCCTCGGCGTCATACACCGCGGTTTTTCTTCCTACGACAAACGCATCTACCGCAATCTTCCCATGTGGCATATTCCTATAGAACTCCGCCGTCGCTATCCGCAACTGCCCGTCTTCGGCGATCCCAGCCACATAGGCGGCGCGCGCGAACTGGTGGCCCCGCTCTGCCAGCAGGCCATGGACCTCGGCTTCGACGGCCTTATCGTGGAGAGCCACTGCAACCCCGACGCCGCCTGGAGCGACGCCAAGCAGCAGGTGACGCCCGATGTGCTCGACTTCATCCTCGACAAACTCGTCATACGCGACGCCTCGCAGTCCACCGAGAGCCTTGAAGCCCTCCGCCGCCAGATCGACGAGGTGGACAGTTCGCTCATCGAACTCCTCTCGAAGCGTATGCGTATCAGCCGCGAGATCGGACAGTTCAAGCGCGAGCACAAGATGACGGTGGTGCAGACCGGCCGCTACAGCGAGATACTCGACAAGCGCGGCGCCCAGGGCGTGCTCTGCGGCATGGCGCCCGAATTCATGAAGACCGTCTTCGAGGCCATACACGAGGAAAGCGTACGGCAGCAGATAGACATCATCAACCGCTGACCCATGAGAATACTGATACTCGGCGCCGGCAAGATGGGATCGTTTTTCGTGGATCTTCTGAGCTTCGACCACGAAACGGCCGTGTACGACACCGACCCGCGCCGTCTGCGCTTCATGTACAACACCCTGCGCTTCACCAGGCTCGACGAGATCGACGGCTTCCGCCCCGAACTGGTCATCAACGCCGTGACGCTGAAGTACACGCTCGAGGTGTTTCGCGAGGTCATGCCCCACCTGCCCGCCGACTGCATACTGAGCGACATCGCCTCCGTCAAGACCGGCTTGCAGGAGTTCTACGGGCAGTGTGGCCGCCGCTACGTGTCCACTCACCCCATGTTCGGGCCTACTTTCGCCAATCTCGGCGCTCTTTCGTCGGAAAACGCCATCATCATCACAGAGGGCGACTACATGGGGCGCATCTTCTTCCGCGACCTCTATTCGCGCCTCGGCCTCCACATCTGCGAGTACACCTTCGAGGAGCACGACGAGACCGTGGCCTACTCCCTCAGCATCCCCTTCGTGTCGACCTTCGTTTTTGCCGCCGTCATGAAGCATCAGGATGCCCCGGGCACCACCTTCAAGCGCCACATGGCCATAGCCCGCGGCGTGCTGGGCGAGGACGACTGTCTGCTGCGCGAGATTCTTTTCAATCCCCGCACGGGCGGACAGGTGGAGAAGATACGCGACGAACTCAAGGAACTTCTCGGCATCATCCACGACAAGGACGAGGCGGCGCTCGACGCCTATCTGCAAAAAATACGCGCCCACATCAAGTGACGCTGCCCACTCTTGCCATCGGCCGGGCGGCCTGCATCGCGGAGAGACCTCCGCGGCGCAGGCCGCCCGGTGGCTTTCCTGAATATAGCCCCTGCGCAGCCCCGAATGATGTCTGATGATGAAAATCCTTCATTTATTCTTATTTCTCTGATAAATATACGTTTGCGCTGAAAGTAATGTGCCGGCGGCCGCCGGTGCAGTTCCTTCATGCTTTCATCCGCTCTTTTGCGCCGTTCGGAATATTCCTTTCAGCGCATCATCTTGATTTTAGGAAGGTTGCGGGTTCTTGATTGTGCGTTGTTTGTCAATGAAATTCATCTTTCTTCCCCTGTTTTTCCTTTTCCGCCCTTATCTTTCAGCATTGGTTCAGCCCCCGCGATGAACGCCGCGGCGTGGAGTTCACAAAAGCATTACTTGGAATTTTTACACGAGTAAGTGCTTTTTAAATTCCAAGTAATGCTTTTCCCACTTCCAAGTAGTGCTTTCATAATTGCCGCTTTCCTTCATGATTTTGGTACGTGTCTTTCAGTATAAATTACTGTCTTACAGTAGCAAACATAAAAATGAAGGAAAACGGTCAAATATCTTTTTCTATAGTGGAATAGGGACAAATGAAGGAAACGTAATACCCTTTTATATTCATTACCGATAAAAATGATTACTTTTGTATGGATAAAACAAAACCCGATAGCTTGACGAGTCAGGGGCTACCGGGATTCAACACTGCAAAGATAGTGTTTCTTGTATTAAAAACAAAGTCCTACTTAGAAAAAATCAGATTTTCTGATGAAATACATAGATTTGGAGAATATAATGTCTTCTCGGCGGATGGGGCGGTACCTTGCAGCTTGTGGCGGAGATACCCGTAAGGCTATGACACTCTATCGCTATAATCTGCAAATATCTCAGGAGATGTTCACTATTGTCAGTTGCTTTGAAATAGCGCTTCGCAATGCTATTGACCGTAAGCTGACAGAAAATCTTGGTGCGGAATGGTTGAAGGATTCCATATATGGCAATGGTGTTTTTACGCAACCGATATTGAAAAAGACACGGGACATCATTACCTTTGCCCATCGTAAATTGCAGCAGTCCCAGACTTACACCCATTCGAAATTGTTGGCGGAGATGGAGTTCGGGATATGGAAATATATGTTTTCGCCGATACAGTATCGCGTAACTGGCAGGAATCTATTGTCCATATTCCCTAATAAGCCTCGTTCGTCAAGGGAAATGCAATATAACCAGACCTATGTATTCAATGAACTTGACAAGGTCAATTCACTACGTAATCGAATAGCCCACCATGAGACGATTTGTTTTGCCACAAATACTTCCACAATCGACACATCCTATGTGATAAACATTTATTCCAAAATAAAGACCTTATTCTCCTGGATGGGCATTGAAAGTAGTTCTCTCCTTTATGGTTTAGATCATATAGATAGAGTGTGCTCTCAGATAAATCAATTGAAAGCTGGAATTTGAATATATGTACCCTTTAATGCCAACCTTATAAAGCAGAATCATCCTTCGGAATCTAAGAATGATATGTTGTAAATGTTCTTCTATGACATTTCAATGATAAATGTAGCCTATACATATTATAGGAATCTGAACTCCTAAATGTTAAAAAATAGCTTTTAAGTAAAAAAAAAGCCTCAAAGGCTTGCAGGTAAAATAAAAGTCCGTACCTTTGCACCGTTTTAAAAAGCAATTGATTGTTTAACTAAAAACTTACAACAAAAATGAAAAAGTTAGTTTTCATGTTCGTAGCTATGGCTGCTATTTCTTTCGCTTCTTGCGGTGGTAACAACGCTAACGGTGCTGCTAACGACAGCGATTCCGTTAAGGGTGATTCCGCTATCGAGAACGCTGTTGAAGAGAACGCTGACAGCGCTAACCTCGTTCAGCAGGATTCCGCAAACGTTGATTCCGCAGCTAACGCTTGAGAAGATGAGGGCTTCGTCCCTCCAGCTTGAACGCACATAGTGCGAACAAGAGAGAATTGAGACCTGTGAACCAAAAGTTCGCAGGTTCTTTTTTTATGCGTCATTGTTTTCCCTTGCATGTTATCAGTAATACCTCGGTGAACCGACATGAGATGTCATTCTCTTTGTGTTATTGTTTGGTATTTCTGATTTTGGCTCTTCGGCTTGTCGGGGATAGTCATCTGCAATTGCGTTCCCAAAAATGGGGAAACATATTTCTCTCTGACCCATTTTTTGTCTTTGACTCCAAGCATAGTGGCAATTTCGGAAATGCTCTTGGGGCTGCGGCAGAATTCAAAGACCCTGTCTTGAGGTGGCAGCATCGTCAGTATAGAATAATCCTTCTTCTGACTTGGGGTGTTCTTATTGAAGATTCTGGATTCTTGCTGGTCTGTTGTATTGTTCAATGATTGCTTGAACCATATTGTAAGATTGATAAAAGGTGGTACTACACTGATATTAGGTTCGGGAAGCCCTTGTCTTTTACAACTTTCCATAATAAGTCCGATACCGCGTCCCCATGCTTCCATTATGCCTCTACGGTAGAAAACATTGGCGATGGTTGGGTTGGCGGGAAGCGAAACGTTTCAGACTCCGGGATTGTGCGATAGTATTTTGTTCGCCAAAAGCAAAAAGCGGGACAACGGTACGATGACTCGTCTGTTGTCCCGCTCTGCTGTCGGAAAGAGGCGACTCGAACGCCCGACCCCTACGTCCCGAACGTAGTGCGCTACCAACTGCGCTACTTTCCGATTTGCAGTGCAAAGTTATGCAATATTTCCCACACGGAGAAATTTTCGGTCTATTTTTTTACGGTGATGTCTATCACTACTTTCGGATGGGCGGGGTCGTTGCTGATGAGCAGTACCCGGCGGCGTCCTTTGAAATAGTGTGTGTTGGCATTTACCGTGATTTTCAGCTTGTCGCTCTCGCCCGGTTTCAGGTTGCGCTTGCCGAGGCTTACGCCCAGGCCGGGGTTGTATACCTGAAGGGCGCTGATGGTCAGTGTGGACTTGCCGGTGTTGGTGATGACAAGCTCCCGCTTCAGACGCTTCTTCCCGTTGAGCGCGCCCATGTCGATGGCTGTGCTGTCGATATGCAGTTCGGGTGCGGCGGCCAGCTGGTCGGCCGTGTAGGTCTGCTCGGGCAGGAGTGTGGCCGATACGTATATTTCGTTGTCACGCCCTACGCGGTCGCCGGCGTAGCGGCTGAGGTAGATGTTGGTGTTGGTCAGGCCGAAGGCGTGCAGCTGTTCGCTGTCAAGAGCGATGCGTACGTAGCCTACGCGCCCGGGGCGTATGACGGCCGGTTCGTATTCGGCTGTCAGATATTTGGGCAGGTGCATCAGCTCGGGCGTGAAACTCTTGTTGCCCGCGTTGTAGATGCTGAGCGTCTTGACCGGACGGTCGCCGCGGCGCGCGTCGTCAAACTCCACGTTGTCGGCGCTGAGATACACATCGCCGACCTTGTAGGGGAAGTCGCCGGTGTTTTCCTTATGCTCCACGACTACATCGCCCGAAAAGGTGAGGTAGAGCGGTTTGTCCTCTCCGCTTGTGTAGACGGCTACCTGCTTCTCGAAATGTCCGAGAAGGCCGGCGTCGAACGTGGCTTCTACAAAACCGGCCTGTCCGGCGGCAACAGGCGTCTTGGTCCAGTTGACGGCCGTGCAGCCGCAGTCGGGGCGCACATCGCGTATGATGAGCGGCTCTTTGCCTTTGTTGACAAACGAAAAGGTCACGGTGCGGGGTACCTGCCATAGGAGCGAGCCCAATTCCTGCCGCGTCTTTTCGAAACGGGCCTGGGCTTGTGCGTCGGCGCTGGCCAGCAGCATAAATCCTGACAACAGGGAAACTAATATACGGTGCATATTTTTTTCGGTAAAACTGAATGGGGTGTGACGAATGAAGAGCACGCTCCCTGAAGCGCGCTTTGCAAAGTTAATAAAAAAAAGCGGATTGGCCTTTGCACTTCTCGCTATGTTGATTATTTTTGCATAATATAATGAAACCGGAAGCGGGATCCCGTCTTCCCTTCAGGTGGCGTCGTACGGCGCGTACCCAATGTATTTATAAGAATAAGAGATACGTACAATGAAATTCATATCCTGGAACGTAAACGGTCTGCGGGCCTGTTGCGAGAAAGGCTTCCGGGAAGCCTTCGGGCGTCTTGATGCCGATTTTTTCTGCCTGCAGGAAACAAAACTTCAGGCCGGACAGCTTGACCTGACCTTTGAGGGCTACGAAAGCTATTGGAACTATGCCGAGAAGAAGGGTTACTCCGGAACGGCTGTATTCACACGCCGCCGGCCTTTGTCCGTGACCTATGGCATCGGCGTGGAGCAGCACGATCATGAAGGGCGCGTCATTACGCTCGAGATGGAGAACTTCTTCCTTGTAACGGTCTATACGCCCAACTCGCAGGACGGGTTGCGCCGTCTGGCCTACCGCATGGAGTGGGAGGAGGCCTTCCGGCAGTACCTTGCCGGTCTTGACGCCCGGAAGCCCGTCGTGGTATGTGGTGATCTCAATGTGGCCCACCGCGAAATCGACCTCAAGAATCCTAAGACGAATCGGCGCAATGCCGGTTTTACCGATGAGGAGCGCGAACAGTTCGGCACACTTCTCGAGGCCGGCTTCATCGACACCTACCGCCACTTCTATCCCGACACCGAGGGGGCCTATTCGTGGTGGTCGTACCGTTTCAGGGCACGTGAAAAGAACGCCGGCTGGCGTATCGACTATTTCCTGATCTCCGCCCGGCTGTTGCCGCAACTGCGTTCCGCCGGCATTCATGCCGAGGTGTTCGGGTCGGACCATTGTCCGGTAGAGGTGGAAATAGATTTATGAACAGGAATATAAATACGAAAAAATACGAACATGAAGAATTTTCTAAAACAAGTAGGCGCTGTCATCGTAGGCCTTATCATCGTGGGAACATTCACCTTTATCATGGGGTTTGTCATGATTGCCGCCATGGTTTCTTCTTCGAACAGCAAGACTGACATCAGCGAGGGCAGTGTGCTGCATCTGAATCTGAACGGCACCATCGCCGAGCGCGTCGTGGAGAATCCGCTCAGCGCCTTTCTCGGAGGTGCGGTTGCCGAGGAACAGGGGCTCGAAGACATTCTGAAAGCTATCGAAGTAGCCGCCACTAACAAAAACATATCCGGCATCTATATAGAGGGCGGTCTGGCCGGTTCCGACTTTGCCTCGCTCGAGGAGATACGCCGGGCACTCAAGGATTTCAAGAAGTCCGGCAAGTTCGTTATGGCTTATGGCGACAACTATTCGCAAGGCGCTTACTATGTGGCCAGCGTTGCCGATGAGGTGCTGGTCAATCCCAGCGGTATGCTCGACTGGCACGGCATAGCCTCGCAGCCCATCTTCTATAAGAATCTGCTGGAGAAGATAGGCGTGAAGATGCAGGTGTTCCGTGTAGGTACCTATAAAAGCTATGTGGAACCGTTCATTCTCACGGAGATGAGTGAGGCCAACCGTGCGCAGGTCAAGTCGTTCATTACCGACATTTGGGGCAATATCTGCAAGGATGTGGCCGCCGACCGCCGTGTGAAGGTGGATAGTCTCAATGCCTATGCCGACCGCTATGTCACGTTCGAGGATGCCGCACAGTACGTGAAGATGAAGCTCGTCGACCGTACGGCTTATGTCGACGAAGTGCGCGAACAGTTGCGCAAGAAGGCCGGAACGGACAAGCTCCACCTTGTGTCGCCCCGTGAACTGGCTCTGCACTACGAGGAGAAGAGCGGCGAGGATGGCGAAATCGCTGTTTATTACGCATACGGCAGCATTGTGGGCGGTGAAGAAGGCGGCAGCCTTGGCTCCGGTGCACAGATTGTTGGCCCGAAGGTCGTGGCCGATCTGGACAAACTGGCCAATGACGACTATGTCAAGGCCGTTGTGCTGCGCATTAATTCCGGTGGCGGCAGCGCGTATGCCTCCGAGCAGATGTGGCGCGCCATCCAGCAGCTCAAGCGCAAGAAACCCGTAGTCGTCTCCATGGGCGGCATGGCCGCATCGGGCGGTTATTATATGTCGTGCGGTGCCAATTATATTGTAGCCGAGCCCACTACGCTCACCGGCAGCATCGGCATCTTCGGCATGATGCCCGACGCCACGGAACTTCTTACCGAGAAACTCGGGCTGAATTTCGATGTAGTCAAGACCAACGAGGCTTCCGACTTCGGCGCCATGGGCCGTCCCTTCAACGCCGGCGAGAGTCAGGCCATGCAGGCTTATGTCGACCGCGGTTACCGGCTCTTCCTGAAGCGTGTGGCCGAAGGCCGCAAGATGAAGACGGCCGAAGTAGACAGCATAGCTCAGGGCCGTGTATGGACCGGCAGCCAGGCCTTGAAGATAAAGCTGGTGGATAAGCTCGGAACACTTAATGATGCCATTGCACAGGCCGCCCAGCTGGCCAAGGTGAAGAATTATTGCCTCGCGAATTATCCCGTGCAGGAAGACTGGCTCGGAAGTCTCCTTTCGAACGCCAAGAACGACTATATGGAGCAGCAGGTGCGCGGTGCTCTCGGGGAGTACTACCAGCCGCTGCGCTTCGTGAAGGGACTGAAGGGCACTGACTGCCTGCAGGCACGCATTCCATTTGAACTCAACATCAAGTAAATAGAAACAGCAGACGGTATGTATCCGCTCCTCCTCCCTTTGGCCTGGCTGTATGATGCGGTAACGCGCCTGCGCAATGTGCTCTTCGATTGCGGCATATTGCAGCAGCAGCGTTTCCCGCTTCCGGTCATAGCTATCGGCAATCTGGCCGTAGGCGGTACAGGCAAGACTCCCCACACGGAGTATCTGTTGCGCCTTCTTATGGGGGATGACGAGAAGGGCGTTGCCGTACTCAGTCGCGGATACGGCCGGCGGAGCAAAGGTTTCCGGTTGGCCGGGCAGGGGGCCACTGCCAGTGAACTGGGGGACGAACCCTTGCAGATGTGGCAGAAATTTCCCGACGCGACCGTAGCCGTCGATGCCGACCGCCGTAATGGTCTGGCACATCTTCTCGAATTGTCCGGCGATCGTCGCTGTCGGATAGTCCTGCTCGACGACGCCTATCAGCATCGCTATGTCAGGGCCGGTCTCTACATCCTCCTCACGGACTACAGCCGTCGCTATTCGCACGACTATGTCCTGCCTGCCGGTCGTTTGCGTGAAAGCCGGCGCGGTGCCCGGCGCGCACAGATCATTGTAGTAACCAAGTGTCCGTCGTGTCTGAGCGATGAGGAGCGGCGCGATATCTGTCGGGAATTGCATCCCCGACCGGAGCAGACCGTCCTTTTCACCACCTTCGGCTACGGCCGCCTCTATCCGTTGTTTCGCTCGCCGGCCGGTGCGGCGACGGCCGTACCGGAATCCGGTCATGTGTTGGTCGTTTCCGGCATCGCGCGTCCCGAACCGCTTTACGAACATCTGTCCCGACAAGGCTATCAGATACATACGCTCGCGTTTCCCGACCATCACACCTTCTCGCTGTCCGATTTGGCCCGCGTGGAGAGCGCCTTTGCTACGCTGCCGTCCGGAAGCTGCATCGTGACTACCGAGAAAGATTCCGTCCGCCTGCTTCCTTACGAGCAGCAGATATCCGATTCATTGCGTCAGGCATTTTTTGTCCAGCCCGTAGAGGTGCGCTTTTGCGACCCGAAAGAAGAATATTCATTCCATCAAAAAATAATCAGTTATGTTACAGAAAATCAAAGAGACTGCCGAATGGATTAAGCAGCACACGGCCGCGCGGCCCGCTACGGCTATCATCCTCGGCACAGGCCTCGGCCGTCTGGCCTCCGAGATAGAGGTCATCAACGAGTTTCCTTACAATAATATCCCCAACTTCCCCCTGTCGACTGTCGAGGGCCACTCCGGTCGCCTGCTCTTCGGTCGTCTCGGCGGATGCGAGGTCATGGCGCTCGAGGGCCGCTTTCATTTTTATGAAGGCTACGATATGAAGACTGTGACCTTCCCCGTCCGCGTCATGTACGAGCTGGGCATCCGCAACCTCTTTGTCAGCAACGCCGCCGGCGGCGTGAATCCCGCTTTCGAAATCGGCGATCTCATGCTCATCAGCGACCACATCAACTTCTTGCCCGAACATCCCCTCCACGGTCCCAATTTCCCCACCGGCCCCCGCTTTCCCGACATGCACGAGGCCTACGACCACGCTTTCCTCGAGGAGGCCCGCGGCATAGCCGCCGAGAAGGGTATAAAGGTCGTGGAAGGCGTTTATCTTGCCACACAGGGCCCCACCTACGAGACGCCGGCCGAGTATAAGATGTACCGCACTTTCGGCGCTGACGCAGTGGGCATGAGCACCGTGCCCGAGGTCATCGTGGCCCGCCACTGCGGCATGCGTGTCTTTGGCGTGAGCGTCATTACCGATCTCGGTGTCGAGGGCAAGATCGTAGAGGTCAGCCACGAGGAAGTGCAGCGCGCGGCCGATGCCGTCCAGCCCCTCATGGCCGAAATCTTCCGCGAACTCATCCGCCGCCAGGCCTGATCGGCGCGGCCCGTATTGAATTTTATAAACCGGAGTGGGAGAGGCCGCTCTGCGCCGTTTGCGTAGATTGTCCGACATCGGCGCGGCGACCTCTTCCCCTCTTTTCGTTTCCAGTAAAACCTGCACGCCATGCGCCCCTTATTCCTTTTCCTCTTCGCCCTGCTCACTGTTTCCGGCAGTGCGCAGTCCGCCTCCTTCGAGCACCTCTTCGACAAGTTCAGGCGCATGGCGGCTTTCGATCATACCTATCCGCGCGAGAAGGTTTACCTGCATCTCGACAACAACGGCTATTTCGCCGGCGAGACCCTCTGGTTCAAGGCCTACGTGATGCGTGCCTCCTCCCTCCAGACCACTCCGCTGAGCAGCGTGCTCTACGTGGAACTGCTCGACGACAACGGTTTCGAGCTCGACCGCCAGTTGCTTCGCATCGACAGTCTGGGACAGGCCGACGGCGCCTTTGAGCTGAAGCCCCCTGTCAAGGCCGGTTTCTACGAGGTGCGGGCCTATACGCGCGAGATGCTCAACTGGGGAGCCGATGTCTGCTTCTCGCGCGTCGTACCCGTATTCGACGAACTCCCGTCGCGGACCGATCCGGCAGAAGTGTCGCTCGACATCGCCCGTCCGGAGGCACCCGAAGACCTCAATCACGGACATCTGCGTCCCTATGCCTTCGGCAAGAAGAGCAACGTACTTCTCAGTTTCTTTCCCGAGGGCGGCCGGCGTGTGCAGGGCATGAAGCAGGTGCTGGCCTATAGCCTCACCGACGGCACGGGACAGCCCCTGACGGCGCCGCTCACTCTTCTCGACGCCTCCGGTGCCTCCGTCGCCGCCTCCGCGCCCGAACATGAGGGCATGGGTACGCTCACGTTGCCCGCCGGGCTGCCGGCCGGCAGTTATGTCTCCGTGCGTCATGCCGGCAAGGATTTCCGCTTCGAGTTGCCCGCGGCCGACTCCCTGGTGCAGTACGGGTTGAGCGCCCTCCCCGCGGCCGGCGGTGTGGAACTTCTCGTGAACGGCCTTTCCGACCGGTCGCAGTTGCTGGGCCTTGCCGTCACCTGCCGCGACCGCGTCTGCTATTTCGACACGCTCACAGTAGGGCGCGAAACCGTCGCCCTCCAGCTCGACCGCGCCACGCTCCATGACGGCGTGAACCGCATCGATCTCTTCTCGGCCGACGGCCGTTGCCTGGCCACGCGCCTGGTGTGGAAAAACTCCCCTGCTCGCCGGCTCTCCGCCGAGGTGTCGCAGAGCGTGGCCGAGTATGAGGCTTTCTCGCCCGTGGCTCTTTCGGTCAGCCTGTCCGATGCCGCCGGCGCGCCCGTCGCCGCCACGGTTTCGCTGTCGGTGCGCGACGCCGACGCCGAACTGGTGGCCCCCATGCCCGAGGCCGAACTTTCCGCCTCGCTCCTCCTCTCGTCCGAGGTGCGCGGCTATATCCACCGTCCCGAATACTATTTCGAGGCCGATGACGAGGCGCACCGCCGCGCCCTCGACCTCCTGCTCATGGTGCAGGGCTGGCAGGTCAACGACTTCGCCACCCTCAGCGGCCAGAAAGACTTCGCCCTCACACAGCCCATCGAGGAGCGGCTGACGCTCAACGGGCACGTTATCCACGACAACGACCGCAACGTGCCCTATCCGGGACTCGATCTCAGCATCAAGATGTACACGCGGCTCGGCGCCTCCCTCTCCGGCGAGGCCCGTACCGACTCGGCCGGCGGCTTTGCCTTCATCTCCAATGTCGACTACGTGGGGCCCTGGATAGCCCAGATCTCCACTAAGAACGATCAGGGCAAGTACAAGCGTAGCCGCGTGGTGCTCAACCGCTTCTTCGATGTCTCTCCGCGTCCTTTCGGCGCCGGCGAACTGACCCTGTCGCCGGCTTTGTCGGCCGATGGCGGCGAGGGCGCCGAGGCCCGTCCTCCGCTCTTCGAGTGGAGGGACACCATTCCCGAAACCCTCTCGACAGTGCTTGCCGAGGCCGAGGTCACCGGCAAGGGCAAATACGGCGGCTTCACCGGCAACCGCTATTCCTATAACGGCGGCGAGGAGGCCGGCAAGCGTCATGCCGACTACTATTACAACATCGAGCGCGAGGTGGAGCGGCTCAAGGACCGCGGCGGCACCGTGGGCACCATCTGGACGCTTATGTCCGAATTGAACGACAAGTTCCACGCTGTCCCCTATACCGAAGAAGAAGGCAATCTCGGGCATTGGCTGCGTGTGGGCGACCGTGCCGGCGTCATATATACCCCCGAACCCCGTGCCACCGACGGACTGAGCGTGACGCCAACCTACTACTACGACCTGCAGTGGGGCGGCGGCAAGCTCCTTACCTTTGTCGACAACAAACTGGTCAAGCCCTCCGATGCCCTTTGGGCCGACGAGGTGAAATCCGTCGTCATCATGTGCGACCGCGAGGCCTGGCTGCGGTTTGTGCCCGCCGCGCTGGTGTCCGACTTGTCGGGCAGCAACGCCCGGTGCGCCATGTTCATCTATACGCGTCCCGACTACGAGTTCTACCGCAGCCGCCGCGGGCGCGATGTGCGCGTCATAACCGGCTATGCCGAACCCGTCCGTTTCTACAGTCCCGACTATCGCCGCGTCGACCTGCCCGATGCCGCCGACCACCGCCGCACGCTCTACTGGAACCCCTCGGTGAGCGTCGGCCCCGACGGCCATGCCGCCGTCGTCCTCTTCGGCAACGCCCGTCCCAAGGGAAGGCTGCGCGTGTCCTTGCGCGGCGTCACCCCCGACGGCACCTACGTGTCCTACGAGCGCTGACCGGCCGTTTCATCCGTAACGCATATATCCAACACAACATACCATGCTTTCCCGAATCACTACTCCCGGCTCCGGCGGCCAATGGAAAGGCCCGCTTGCCGCCATCGTCGCCGCCGTATGCTACGGCTTCATCCCCACCTTCACGCTCCCCATTCGCGGCGAGGTGTCCGAGAATCCCGAGGCCATGTCCGACCTCTCCATCCTTTTCTACCGTTTCTTCAGCGCGTCGCTCCTGCTGGCCGGCTATATGCTCCTGCGCCGGCGCAGTTTCCGCATCACACGCGGCGAGGCCGTCACGCTCATCTATCTGGCCTTCCTCTCCGACGGCGCCGCCCTCTTCCTTCTTGCCGGCTACGCCTATCTCTCCTCGGGCGTCGCCACCACCATCCATTTCATGTATCCCGTGGTCACGGCCGTCATCATGATGCTTTTCTACCACGAGGCGCGGCGTCCCTCCACCGTGGCCGCAACCGTGCTGGCCGTGGTGGGCGTGGCCTGCCTCTCCTGGCCGGCCGACGGCGGCAGTATCGAGTTGCGCGGCGTCATGCTCGAACTCATCTCGGCCCTTTGTTTCGCCCTCTATCTCATACGTGTCAACCGTTCCCGCGTGCGCGATATGGACAGCCTCCGTCTCACCTTCTATGTCATGTTCTTCGGCGCCCTCATTTTCGGCGGCGAAGCCTTGCGCCAGGAGCAGTTCCAGTTGGTCGCCACGGTCACGCAGGCCACCGACCTCCTTCTCCTCGGCCTGCTCTGCACCGTCGTCACCAACCTCTGCCTCGTGGCGGCCGTCAAGCAGATAGGTTCCACCACCACCGCCGTGCTCGGTGCGCTCGAACCTCTCACGGCTGTCGTTCTGGGTAGCATGCTCTTCAATGAGGCCGTCACGTGGAACATCCTGCTCGGCATCGCCCTCATCATTCCCGCCGTCATTGTCATCATTCTCACGCGCAGCCGCTGACCCCGGTTCCGGCATTTCTCGCCCCGCTGCCGCCGATGTGCGGCGTGCGGCCGTGACTGGTCCGTTTTTCCGTTCTGCCTGTGAATGCCCGCCGCACGCGCCGGCCGATGCCCGCATGCGCCGGTCGGACCGGCGCGTGCGTACGGTTTCAGCTCCGTATAATCCGAAAAAGTTAAGTTCGTTTTTTCTTTCATTTCATCATATCGTGTTGACGGAAAGTGCGTTTTGCTGAAAGCAACTGAATGCGAAGGGGCCGGTTCGCTTACCCGCCAGCCTTCAGCGCCTGATGGACGGAACCGGCGTCGTTGCAGGGAATGAGAGGGGGTGTCCGGAGTTTCAAAAGCATTACTTGGAATTTGAAAAGTACTTACTCGTGTAAAAAATGCAAGTAGTGCTTTTGTGCCTTCCGCGTAGTGCTTTCCGAACGCACCGTTCCGGCGACGAAGGAAACATTATCTTTCAGTGCATTGCGTTATAATTCAAATTATTATGATGAAATGAAGGGAATTTTCGCCTAAACAGTTTTTCCGGTCGTTTACGCACGTTTCCTTCAGCCTCACGCCTTGCTTTCAGTCCGCCGGCCGCGCCGGTTTTTCGCGGTACCCGCCCGTTGCCGCGCCGGTCCGAAATATTGTTCTGAATTTCCGGTGATCATTGTTTCAAGCCGCTCGTTATTGACAAAGGATTATACCTTTTCTGATATAAGGGAGTTGTGAAATTCCTTAATGATGAGATGACGGCAACACAAAAAAACGAATCACCGATGAGGCAGGCTGCCATATACTATAAGAACCGATTGGCCGGAGTCTTGACAGAAAATAAAAGGCCGTGATGTCTGGCTGCCCAAAACGTAACTGCCTCAAAACAACGGCATCATGCGGTGCGCGAAAAAACATTAAAACAACTTGTAAGTTCGCAATATCCTTGTCCGGCGCGCATCATGTAATGTATTAATCCTTATATTTGCAAAAGTCTGCAGATGGATGTTCTGCAGACATATTCCCGCTATAAATCATAGATTTCCAGTAAATTCTTTTTATGCGGAAAGGAAATGGCCCTCTTTGCCTGTATCGGCTTTAAATCTCCTGTCCATGAAAATCCGCTTTTTCATTTGCCTGTCATTCCTGCTTGCGGTGCCGCTGTCTGTCGCTGCCCAGGAGGATTTTGTCCTGCTGAAGATAAAAGTAATCGACTCCTTTAGCCGTGAGTTCTTGGATAAGGCAGCGGTGACGGTGTTGGAGCCGGACAGCGTGACGGTGCTGCCCGGAAGGGCGAGCGTTGTCACCGAGTCCGGTGGGCCGAGCCGCAGCGGGTATGTTTCCCGATATTATTTTGCGGCGAACGTGCCTCGCCGTGCCGAGTATGTGGTGAAAGTGATCCTTCCCGGATATGATGAGCAGTATTGCAGGTTCTCTGTTCCAGCACGGAAGGCTGGCCGGAAGGTCAAGGAATGGTATGTCAAGGACATCCTGTTGCGTAAGAATTATTCTTCGATGGACCGTACGCTTGGCGAAGCTACGGTGACGGCATCGCGTGTGGCGATGGTGGTGAAGGGCGACACGATAGAATATGACGCGCGTGCCTTCCGGCTGGTCGAGGGGTCGATGCTTGACAATCTCATATCAATGTTGCCGGGCGTGACTTTTACGGAGGATGGCCGCATCTATGTGAACGGGCAGTATGTGGACAAACTGATGGTGAACGGGCGCGACTTCTTTAAGGATAATCCCAAGGTGGCCCTCGACAATCTGCCGTCTTATGCGGTGGATAAGATAAAGGTGTACCATGAAGGACCGGCCTGGGCGCATCTGATAGATCAGAAGAACAGAAGCCGGGGCAAGCTGCCACTCGTGGTGGATGTGCGGTTGAAGCGTGAATATGCTCAAGGCTGGCTGATAAATGTTGATGCCGGTGGCGGTTCGAAAACACGGGGCGGATGGGATGAGGTCTATTTGGCCCGCTTGTTCGCCATGCGCTACACCGGCTATTCGGGACTGGCGCTCTACGGCAGCGTCAACAATCTCGGCGATAATCAGTCGCCGGGACGCAAAGGGGAATGGAAGAAGATGGATGTGACGAAAGGCGAGCGTAAGGTGAAGGTGGGCGGCGTGAACCTTGACATCGACGGCAAACGTACCGGGGCGAAGTATGGCAGTACGCTGGAAGTGCGTCGCGAAGACATTCTGAGCAATCAATTGCAGACATCAAAGACTTATAACGGACTCATAGCGCGGCAATCGCAATACACCTCTGCCAAGGATGTGGAGCAGACAGAGATAAAATGGAATAACGACATTACGGCTATGTCCAGCCGGACCTTCTTTAACATCACGCCTTTTGTGAAGTATCTGCGGAACAGAGAGCAGAATGATTCCAAGGATGTACAGAATACCATGTCGGATGAGAGTGAAGAATGGAATTATTATTATACGCGTGACAAGATATCGTCGGACTACAGTGATAACTGGACGGCCGGCGCGAGGCTGGTCTCAAAAATAAAATCTCCCTTTACGGGAAAGAACTATAACATCTATGGCAATTTCAATTATACTCACACTGCGCGGGACAATGAGAACCGGGAGAACTATGTCATGATGTCGGAGGCACCCGCCAAGTGGCAATGGCGCGACGCACTGCCTAAGAGGTCTTACCTTTATAATATAGATATAAGCAGGAATATTGTCGACAAGAAACTAAAGGCACTTAACTATTACTCAATAACGGCGGGCTACCAATATGACCAACGGTATGAGTCGGGGCGCCGTGACCGTGAGCGGAAAGTGTCTTTCCAGGATCAGACGGAGCCGGACTATTCCGGCATAGACCGCCGGCTGCCCTCCATGAATACTGAAGAAATGTGGCTGACAGATGCCGTCAACTCCTATCGGACCGCGACCATGAGCCGCACTCATATTCCTCACATCAGTTTCAATATGATGGTGAGGCCTGTCTATTTTATGAGTGAACTGAAACTTAATTTCTCCCGACGCTCTATCAATGATTTCCGGAATTCTACGCCGCATAGTCTTGAGCGGAAGGACTGTTACTTTTCACTCAACAATTTTCTGGCATACAGGAATCTTAGTTTTTCTTACGACATATCCAGCAGTTTGCCCTCCATGCTCTCGCTGCTCAACGTGCGCGACTCGTCCGACCATCTGAACGTATATCTGGGCAATGCCGATTTGAAGAACACCGTACGAAACAGATTTAACATAGGATATCGTCTTACACAGCAGAAACGCCAGCGCACCCTCAATGCCTCCCTTCAGGGCGAATTTATCAGAAACGCCGTCGGCAATAGCCGTATTTACGACTTCGAAACAGGCGTGATGACCTATCGTCCGCGCAACATCAACGGCAACTGGTCGGGAGAGGTGCAGGCGGACTACGGGCAGGCCCTCGACAGGAACGGCCGGCTGATGTTCAACACAAAAAGCCGTTTCAAGCTGACGCATAGTGTCGACTTCTCGGCGGTATCGCAGGATTTAACCCGTTCCGTAGTGGACAATTACCGCGTAAGCGAGGAACTGGCCTTGAAATACCGCACGACGGGCGGCATCCATATTGGTGCCAAGGGCAACGTGGCCTATACGCGGCAATTGTCCCGTTCGCAGTTGTTCAGCAACAATTCGTCGACGGACTTCTCCTATGGTATGACTTTCGCCGCTCCCGTGATGAAGTCTCTCGACTTTGAGACGGACATCATGGCCTATGCCCGCCGTGGCTACACCGACCGCTCGATGAACACGACCGACTGGGTGTGGAACGCGTCGCTGACTTACGCGTTGGGACATCAGAAACGATGGCTGCTCCGCGCTGTCGGCTTCGACCTCCTGCACCAGCTGTCGAGTGTGCGGCGTGTGGTCAACGAGCAGGGATACACGGAGACGCGCTACAACGTAATGTCCTCCTATGCCATGTTGAATATTGTTTACCGCCTGAACGTGAAGCCGAAAGGGAGAAAACAGGAATGATGCCAGTTTTACTTGTATCGGCTTAAAAGTCTCTTGCCCATGAAAATCCGTTTCTTCATCTGCCTGTCATTCTTGCTCGCGTTACCATTGTCTGTCGTCGCTCAGGAGAACAATATCCTGCTTAATGTGAGAGTGGTGGACTCTTTCACAGGAAGAACATTGCCCGGCGTTACAGTTACGGTGCTTGAGCGTGACAGCACGACGGTCTTGTTGGAGAAAATGGCACATATTACGAGAACAGTGAGTGGCGATGGTGCAGAGATCGTAATTCTGAAGTATTGGGGCATTGTACCGCGCCGGTCGGACTATATTCTGAAAATCAATCTTGATAATTATATTCCGCGGTATGTTCGCGTGAGTGTTCCGGCACGGAAGTTCGGACGGCCGGTGAAGGAATGGTTTGTAAAGGATATTCCGTTGAGCAAAGATTACTCTTCGCTGGACCGCACGTTGGGCGAGGCCACGGTGACCGCCTCACGCGTGGCGATGGTGGTGAAGGGCGACACGATAGAATATGACGCGCGCGCCTTCCGGCTGGCCGAGGGGTCTATGCTCGACAATCTGGTAGGGATGCTTCCCGGGGTGAAGCTGACGCCCGACGGGCAGATATTCGTGAATGGCGAGCATGTCAAGAAACTGATGCTGAACGGGCGCAATTTCTTTGCCGGCAACCCGAAGGTGGCGCTCGACAATCTGCCGGCCTATACCGTAGACAAGGTGAAAGTCTATCATGAGGGGCCGGCCTGGGAACATCTGATTGACGAAAATAATCGGGATGACAACCGGCGGCCTATGGTGATGGATGTGCGGCTGAAGCGCGAATATGTCAAGAACTGGCTGGCCAACTTCGAAGTCGGCGGCGGCTCGAAGACGCACGGCGGGTGGGACGACATCTATCTGGCGCGGTTCTTCGGACTGCGCATTACGGAGCACTCGAGTCTGGGCGCTTACGGCGGTACCAACAACCTCAGCGACGAGCAGTCACCGGGACGCAAGGGAGAATGGAGGAAGTCGAATGTCACGGAGGGTGACAAGAAGGTCGTGATGGGCGGCGTGAATCTCGACTTCGACGGCAAGCGCTCGGGCATCAATTTCAACAATACGCTGGAGGCCCGGCGGGAGGAGGCCACGAACGGCTATGTGAGGACATCGGTAAGCAACGACGGATGGCTGCGGCGGCGGACGCAGACCGTCAGCGGGAGGGAAAATTTCCGTACCAATGTGAAATGGAACGGGATCATCACGGGCAGAACCAGGCGGAGCTACTTCTCCCTGACACCTAAAGTCAGTTATGACCATGACCGCGCCCGATATGCCAACGACACCGAGCAGCGCAACTCGCAGGAAGACGCAGAGGGCGGAAGCGTCTGGGAGAGTGGCTATATGCGCGGCATTGCGGGGGCCGGCCACGGCGACAAGTGGAGGGCCGGACTGGACTTCATGTCGAAAATCAAGTCGCCGCTCTCGGGTAAGAACTATGACTTCAGCGGCAAGGTCAGTTATACGCACAACCGATATTCCGACGAGGTGTACGACAATATCTCCCTTCAGAACGCCGGCGCGGCGGAACCCTCCATGCAGCGCGAGCATCGGCGCGACGCGACATCGGGCGAGGCCTACAGCTATAATCTGAGGCTGGGGCGCAACCTTCTGGACTATCGTAGGAAGAAACTGCAGTTTCAGCTGGACTTGAGCTATTTTTATTCGCGCAGCTACAGCTCGAACGGCCGGATGCGTGAGTTGCAGGACGATGCTTCCGCGCCCGCTGCGGCTGCCAGCCGGAACAGCGCCCTTCCTTCGCTCATGGCCGACGGCCGGTGGCAGGTGGATTTGGCCAACTCTTTTCATACCGGCAGGATGGAGAGCAAGCATTCGCCCGGCGTGAACCTGAAGGTGCAGGTGTCCGGACTGATGCTGCGCGCCCTCGTCAATCTCGACATTCTGCGCCGCTCCATCAGCGACATGCGCCGGCTCAGCCCGCAATACCTCCGGCGACGCGATGCCAGTTTCTCGCCGATGGCGGAAATGACCTATGTGCCCTGGCGCCTGCGTTTCAACTATTATTATGTGACCGGGCAGCCCGAGATGCTATACCTGCTCGAAGTGCGCGATGTGTCCGATCCTCTGAACGTTTATCTTGGAAACGCGGCCTTGAAGGATACCCGGCGGCATAGCTTCACGTTGTCGCATAATACCATCGTCAGGAAACGCCAGCGCAACTTCTCGGCCTCGCTGCGCGGCGAACTGATAAGGAACGCCGTGGGCAACAGCCGCATCTACGACCCACGGACAGGAGCGACCACCCACCGCCCGCGCAACATCAACGGCAACTGGTGGGGCGAGGCGCGGGCGGATTACGGACAGGCCCTCGACAGGGCCGGCCGGCTGATGCTTGCCTCCAAAGGCAGTTTCCGCCTGACGCACAGTGTCGACTTCGCTTCGGCCTCGCAGGAACTCCTGCGCTCCGTGGTGGACAACTACCGTGCCGACGGGGAACTGACTCTGAACTACCGCACGACGGGCGGCATCCATGTCGGTGCCAAGGGCAACGCGGCCTATACGCGGCAGCAGTCCCGCTCGCAGCTGTTCCGCAACAATTCGTCGACGGACTTCTCCTATGGCCTGACCCTCACCGCGCCCGTGACGAGGCACCTCGGCTTCGATACGGACATCATGGCCTATGCCCGCCGCGGCTACACCGACCGCTCGATGAACACGACGGACTGGGTGTGGAACGCCGCGTTCTCCTACACCCTGGGCCGCCATAAGCAGTGGCTGCTCCGCGCCGTCGGATTCGACCTTCTGCACCAGCTGTCGAGTGTGCGGCGTGTGGTCAACGAGCAGGGATACACGGAGACGCGCTACAACACAGTGCCTTCCTACGCCACGCTGCACGTGATCTACCGGCTGAACGTGAAGCCGAAGGAGCGGGCAACGAAGCAGTAATCTTCGGCAGGACGAGCGGGTATTTCTGTAGTTTTAGCTTTAACGTATTTAACCTTTGAAGACATTTGATGCGACAGAATGCGACCACGTCGGTAACGTATTCTTGTCGCGCGGTAAGGCATTTTCGTTTGCAAGTAAGGTAAGTGCGAATGCAAGTAACCTATTTTGAAAAGCAAGTAACCTATTTGTGAAAAGCATTACTTGCATTTTTCACAGTTATAGGGGTATTTTGCCGGCCATAGGCCTTAAAATTCAAAAAAAGAGGGACAGATCGCGATGACCTGTCCCTCTGCTATTGCAAATATACAACATTTTTCGTTTAAAAGCAAGAAGTGTTAAAATGGGGACTAAGTTCGGCGCTCCGTTCGGGGCAGAACAATTCGGGATGTGTGGCGCTCTGCTTGTGGATTTTGACTAAATTTGCAGGTAACAACCGTTTAAAACAAGTCATTGCGATGTTCAAAGAATTGTTAGTGTGTGCGGCCGGACTGGGAATCGCCTCCCTGTTGGGTTCCGCCATAGGCCTTGTCGTCCGGAAGATACCCCACCGCTGGAACGACATATTTCTGGGATATTGCGCGGGGATGATGGTGGCCGCGTCGATAGTGTGCCTTATCATGCCGGCCATCGAAATGGCCGGCGCCTCCGGCTGGTGGCAGCCCGTGGTCGGTGTGGCGCTCGGTGTGGCCCTCATCGCCGTGCTCGACCGCATTACGCCCCACCTTCACCACCTTGCCGGTGTGGAGGGGGATGCCGTTCGCGAGGAGAATCACGGTACCCATAACCGTTCCATCGACCGGGTGCTCCTTTTCGTCATAGCCATAGCGATACACAAGTTTCCGGAAGGGCTCGCCACCGGCGTGGTGTTCGACAGTCCCGATGTGTCGAACGCCTACGCCGTGGCCATTACGATAGCGCTGCAGAACATACCCGAAGGGATGGTCGTCGTGGTTCCCCTGCTGGTGGTCGGCGTGAAGTTTGCGCGTGTGGTCTGCGTGGCCCTGACCGTGGCGTTGCTCGAGGCGGTCGGCGTCATCATGGGCTATCTGGTGGGCGACCTGTCGAGTGCGCTGCTGCCGGCCTTAATGGCGTTGGCCGGCGGAGCCATGCTTTATGTCATCAGCGACGAGATGATACCCGAGACCCATTCGCACGGTTATGAGAAACCGGCGACCTACGCGCTTGTCGTCGGCGTGCTGACCATGCTGTATGTCTATCTGAACGTGTAGCGGCGGGACAGACGCCCCGCGCCGGCCGAAGGTAAAAGAAGGAGGCCGAAGTGTATCCTTGCGGCAACCGTCACTAATGTACGGCGCCGGCGTCCGTATTTTTCCGATGATGACTTTCATAAAAAAGAATGAGGCAAGCATCTGTGTGAGATGCTTGCCTTGGAGGAGTGTCAGTCCTTCAGGCATCCTATGGGAATGACATATACGCCGTCTTTTCTTTGGTATGCGAACGTTCCTACGCCTACAATCACTGCCATGAAGGAGGGGGTGGGCATTTTGTCGGTGTTGATGTTGCCGGCTAAGGCGATAAGGCTGGCCGCTCCTTCATTGATGCGTTTTTCCCCTCCAAGTTTGACTTCGAAAAGTGCATAACTGCCGTTGCGCCTGTGTAGGACTGCATCACATTCCAGCCCGTTGCTGTCTCGGTAATGGTATAGTTCCCCGTCCAGGGCCTCGGCATAAACGCGTAAGTCCCGTACTGCCATATCTTCGAAGAAAAATCCGAATGACTGTATGTCGTTGATGAGATCCTTGGGCCCCAGACCCAGTATCGCAGTGCCGATGCTTGGGTCGACAAAGTGGCGCGTGTCACTGGTTCGGATGGCGGCTTTGCTGCGTATGTTGGGGTTCCAGGCTGCCAGATCCTCTATGACGAAGAGTCTCTTCATTGTCTTGATATAGTCGGCCACCGTGTCTTCATCGAGTGTGTTGGCGTCGTTTGACTGCATGTCCTTCTTGATTGTGGCGTATGATACTTGTTGCGAAATGTTTCTTGCATACGAACGAAGAAGCAATCTCGCCCGTTCCGGATTGCGTTTCACCCTGTCGACCCGTGAAATGTCGCGCTGAATGACGGAATCGACATAGTCGAACGCCTGGTCGAGGGCGGTGTCCTTGGATATAAGCGTTGCCCATGGCCATCCTCCGCGACATGTAAGATAGGCGATGTCTTCGATGTCCAGTTCGTTCCGTTGTACTTCGATGGCCTTGCCTTCGAATAAATCTTTCAGACTGACGGTGCCGGTCGACTCTTTCGACTCGTACAGACTCATCGGCCGCATCTTGATGGTGGCAAATCTGCCGGTACCGCTGTGTATGGTCTCGTCGGCTTCGGGAAGAACAGAAGAACCGGTAAGGATAAACTGCGAAGGTACGCCGCGGCGGTCCACTTCGCTCCGTATGGAATCCCATATAGAGGGCAGGGCCTGCCACTCATCTATCAGTCGGGGGGTATCTCCTTCGAGTAGTGTCTGTGGACTTATTTCTGCCATTTGCGTACTTTGTATAAGAATAGCGGAGTCGCCTAACTCAAGACAGCTCTTGGCCAGTTGCCTGGCGGTAGTTGTCTTGCCGCACCATTTGGGGCCTTCTATCAGAACGGCACCCTTGCCGAGTACTTTGCGCTTAAGGATTCTGTCTGCAATCCTGTTCTTATAGTTGTCCATGACTGAAACGTATGATTATGAGTGCAAAAGTACTCAATTTGTTTTAAAATATGGAGAGATTTTTAATAAATTCGGTCGTTTGTAACCAATTTATCCGGTTGTTTGTGGATATTTTGTTCGGTTGTTTGTGGTTAATTTGTTCGGTTGTTTGTGGAAAGTCGGAAAAATTATTCCAAAGCGGACGAATAATTTGTTCGGATTAAAATTGTGATGAGGCCGGTATATTTTTCGTAAGAGAACGGCAGTCTTTTCGTCAATGTCTTTTTATAAAAAAGAATGAGGCAAGCGTCTGTGAGAGATGCTTGCCTCGGAGGAGTTGCGGAGACCCGACTCGAACGGATGACCTCAAGGTTATGAGCCTTGCGAGCTACCAACTGCTCCACTCCGCGATATCAATCAACCGCTCTCTTGCGATTGCGAGTGCAAAATTAATGATTTTACCTGTAATGGGCAAACTTTTTCGTGTTTTTCTGTATCGGAGGGCTGTATCAGAAGGCATACAGGGCGGCTAAAGCGCCAGCTCCTCCCATTTTCCCGGTATCTTCATGCCTCTTGCCTTGTGACTGCCCAGAACCTCGATGCTGATGTATTTGGCCTCGACAATCGGCCGGGGACCTCTCAGTATGCCCCATTGCTGCGGATTCTGCTCGAAGAGGAAGAGGTCGGTCGCGGCGGGCACTATCCGGCGCAGGGTGGGAGGGAGAACGATGCGGCGGCTCTCTTTCTCGCGCAGGCCCCATTTGCTGCCTGCCTGGTAGGGCTCTAGTCCCTCAGGACGGGCGGCCGGAAGAGCGTTCTGCGCGTCGGGCCGCACTATTCGCGCGTCGGCTTCCTTGTGCCGCGCGGCAAAGAGGCGCGGCACGACGATGTTGAAGTCTTCCGCCTCGGACTCCGGCCGGCTGCGCGCTATCAGTTCTTTGCGGCCGCTGCGGGTCACCCAGTAATAGAGACCGCCCGGTTTCATCACCACGATCTCGTCGTTGGTCAGCCGGCAGCTCAGAAAATAATAAGTATCCCCGTCGCCCTCGAGCAGGCAGAGCGTGACGGAGGCCCGCCCCTTGGTCCTGACCTGCGGCGGAAAAGTGTTACACACCGATTTCGTCTCTCCCGTGATGATTTCCAGATAAAAGCCATGGTTGTGTATGTGCTCGTTGCAGTGCGGGAAACGTTCGTAGACATACGGCCGCAGGGTGCGGGTATAGATGGCGTCGCGGTATGAGACCAGTTCAAACTTGCCGTATCGTCTTACCACGGGGTACTCCGCCGGCCGGAAACCGGCCTCTATCTTGTTCATGTTCTTCAGGTCTACAAAACAGATGCTGCCGTCTGGGCGCCTCAGTTCAACCAGTTGTGCGCCGAGATGCCGGCATTCGCCCAGGCGTCCGGCGAGCAAGTCCTGCCATTCGTGCCGGAGGCCGGTGGCTTTTGCGTCCTCCTCGAGGCGGGCGAGCAGCGTCTCGTGGTCGGCCACCATCACCATACTCTCCTCGCCGGCGGCGGATGTTTCACGGGGTATCGCCGACAACGACAGGGCCCTCAGTCGCGCCGCTACGCCAGAGAGCAGTGCGGCATCCGGGCCGGCCGACTTTCCGGCGAACATCGCCTGCCAGTCCCACCGCTGCGTGGGCAGGCCGAACACTTTGTAGAGACCCACATTGTCGATGATGACGCAGGCCTTTTTGCCCGCCGACACGCGCAGGCCTCGGCCAACCATCTGGAGGTATTTGGCGAGCGAGAGCGTAGGGCGCGCTATCTGCACGAACTCGACATCGGGGCAGTCGAAACCTTCGGAAAAGATGTCTACGTTGACCAGCACCTCAAGCTCGTTGCGCCTGAAGCGCTCCACATAGTCCCTGCGGATGGCGGCCGGCGTGCGGCTGTCGATGGCGACGGCGTTCAGGCCTTGGGCCTGATAATAGGCGGCGATGTTGCGCGCGTGGCTGATGCTGACGGCATAGACGATGCCCTTTCGCCGTCCGGCGTAACGGACGATGCTGCGATAGAGCCGCTCGATGCCCGGCCGCCTGTTCAGTTTCGCGTCCATCTCTTTCAGCTGGTAGTCGCCGTCGGCTCCACGCAACTTCAGGCTATCCACCAACACCTGTTCTTCGCTGTCGGGGCGGATGCTTACGTAATCGAAGGACGAGAGATGGCCCAACCTGATAAATTCGGCGACGGATTTGGAACTGATGAGCACATCGAATAAATCATTGAAACCCTTGCGGTTCAAGCGGCATGGTGTAGCCGTCAGACCTAGGAAACGGGCTGCCGGAAAGCGTTGCCACATCTCTTTGTAGGTAACGGCCAAGGCGTGGTGTCCCTCATCAACAACCACCAGTGCGGGCTGTTCATCCATGTCATTGTAATGCCGCGCCAGCCACTGTATGGAGTGTATGCTGATTTGTCCTTCCGCCGGTTCGCCTATTCCGTTTTTCCGGAAGAGCCGCTCAATAGTTTTCTCTATTTGCGCCACCAGCTCTCTGCGGTGCGCTACAATGAGCACTCTTTCGCCCCGGTGCTTCGCCAAATAGCCGGCCAGCAACACCGTCTTGCCCGTTCCCGTAGGCATTTGCGCCATGACAGAGCGGTGTGCAAGAAAAGCCTTCTCAATGCGGGAAAGCATTTCTTCTTGGTAGTTGTAAAGGCGGATTTTTTTTATCATATAATGATATAAGTTCCTAGCGCGCTTCAGTGAACTGTCTTTTCATACGTTTCTTCCATATTTTAACCTTGATACGAAACCATGGGTCGAAAAAGGCTTCACCGGGAAAGTAAAAAAGCAGGATAGTTGCGCGGCGCAAACGATGTAGCCAAGCAATAATATGACTTGATGCGCGAACTTTCTGAGTATTTGTGGAATAGTGACCGAAGTTCCCTCCTTCTATGACCATACGGAGTAAAAATTTCCCCCGCCGAGCATCGGGAGGGGCTATCATACGATTGTGTTCTAAGTGTAGAGTTTTCTTTAATACCCACATTATGGCACCTGCAATATTTGTCAAACCGATGGTCTTAAGGTCGTGATGTATGACAGAAATTTTGGAAACAGCATCAGGGGCTTGTAAAAGCATATAATAATCAATTAGTTGCCGCATTCCAATGCCTTCATACATTATGTGATTATAAATATGAGTCAGTTCGTAAACAAGATTGAATGTAAGGTCAGGCGTACGGAAATGGTATTTCTGACCATATACTTCTGCGGTTTGTGAGCAATCGAATTTTAATTTTTGCTGAATTTCAAACCATTTATTTAGTCTGTTGAGTGTAAAAGGGTTGCGCAATTGCGCGAAACGGAAATGAACTTCCACACTGACATTATCTATATTAGGCATGTCTATGTGGTGCATATTAAATTTCAAATTCTTACCATATGTATCAAAAATAAAAGAGAGTACTTTCTTTTCACCCCCATCAATAAAAAGGTCAATATCTCCCGGCGTTCTACTTAAGATGTTGGGATAGCGCAGAGTTGTTCCCTGTCCCTTAAGTATTATAGCATTAAACCCTGCTTTCTCGTATATGTGGGTAACTTTTTCGCAAGTTGCATAGAGACGCAGATTGCGTAGTTCAATATTTCTCGCAAGTGCTGCTTGTTGAAGCAGTAATTTCTTATCTTGTATAGTGCCCGGTGGTAACTTTTTTATTCCTTCAAATAGAATTCCCGATATGGCTTGTTCCCGTCCAAAGCGAAAAAGGTCTTTCCAGTTAATCGCTTGAATATTCTGTGGCGTTGTTGTTGTTGCGGATAATGAAAAACGCAGAAACTCAAAATAGGAATCGGTATTTTCAATTACATGAATTTTGCCTTTATGAACTGCGGTATCTTCCATATCATTTTCTCTATTTTTGTGATGGTTGGATTCAGACCATGTGATTTGTATACCCGAAGGTCTTCTTTCCACATTTGTTGACGCCGTTTGCTGTCGGTGGAAAGTCCTCCCATGCGCATACGAACGATATATGCTCTTAAATAGGTGACAGAAAGGTCGCCTGGTGCTAACAAACGAAAAAGAAAATCTGTGTCGGCGGCTATCTTGTAACTTTCGTTGTATTCTCCCTTACGAATGATAGCAGAGCGGCGGATGTAGCAAGTAGGGTGTAAGGGTAACCATCCGTGTCGTACTTTCCAAAGGCGATAGTTGCCCCCCTGCCAGTTACGGATTATTTTTTCTGTATTGTCAGTATTAACAAAAAGTCCATCTCCGTAAAGGAAGTCGGCATGTGTCTGCTTCATTTGTTCTGCGATACGACTGATGGTATGATTATCGTAGAGAAAATCATCAGAGTGCAGTAGGCCGATTACTTTGCCTGTGGCGATTCGCATTCCTTTGTTGATGGCTTCGTACATACCATTGTCGGGTTCGGAAATGTAAGTAAGGCGTTCTTTGTATTCTCGGATGATGTCAAGTGTTCCGTCTGTTGATGCACCATCGACGATAATATATTCTATATTAGGATAATCTTGTGAAAGCACGCTTTCTATCGCACCGCGAATTGTTTGTACGCGGTTGTAGCAGGTGGTGATTATACTGATTTTCATATGTGATGTTTCCTCCTTTTTATGAATTGGGGTCATATTGTTAATCCATCAGAGTCTATTCCCTGATTGTGATGCTACGCATGATAAGTGTGGCGTCGCGGTTATTATTTTTACGCCATTTACTAATTCTTACCTTAAAAACAGATAGTGTAGAATTTGTATGTGGTTCTTATACGGATAAATTACAGACTTATCTGCAACACGATTAGTTACTTTTAGAGAGTCTGTACTGGTAAGTCAATCAATATGCCTTGCCAAATAGAAGTATACTTATGATTTTGAATCTCTGTATCATAAGTACGAATATAATGGAGAAAGCAGTTGCTATTAAGAAAAGAGCATATGGTTGCCACCAACCGTGGTAAGAGGTGGTGAGCTTGTAGAAAAATGTATAAAAAAGACTTTGGGCGAAATAAATGATAAGCGTATTCTTGCCAAACCACATTAATATGCTGTTGGTAGTATTCCACTGCCTTTTCTGCGTTATTCGATATGCCCATTTAATAAGTTGCATCGCTGAAAATGCACCGGCCAAACCCACGATGAAACGATAGCTGTTTGTTTCGATGTGATAAGAGAGATTCCCATCCAATGCAAAATATTTCGATACATATATATAAGTGTCATTTGAGTAGAAACCGATTAAAATTAAAAATGCCGCAATTGCTATCCATGAATATTGAGCGTATCGCGTCAGATTATACTTGCAAATTACCCCCCCGATTACAAAATATGTAAGCATATATTTATGTGGAGCAAGTATATTTTCGTCGCTGAAAAGCATCATGGAAAAGAATAGCACAATAATCATGACTATCTCCGGCAGGCGAAATTTTTTGTTGCAGTAAAATACAGCAGTTGTAACTATCGTTGAGATGATTATAGACCAGAGAAACCATAAATTCCATTCAAAAAAGGTTACCTTTATTGAAATAGGCCGTGATAGTACTAAGTTGGGTAAACTATAGATAACGCCGTAACTGAAAATGGGATAGCATAGTGTTCGACATCTTCCCTTAAGAACAAAAAGTCCTCCATGCTTCTGATAGGAATACCAAAACAAATATCCGCTTATCAGCATGAATAAGGGCATATGAAACGAATAAATAATTTTGTATAGCGGATTTTCCCAAAAACCAGTATAATCGCTTCCATATCCATATTGCAGGGAGTGCCCGAACAGTACGAGTAAAATGGCTACTCCTTTAGCTAAATCGATGTTGATATTTCTATCATTTTTAATTTCCATGTGGTTCGTTTGTGCTATTTTATGCTATCGGGATTGTGCTCTGGTACTTTCGTTTGGTTCTTTGCTACATAATTTTCTTTCAGGTAGTTCTTAATCTCGGTATCGTTGAAGTTGAAGCGCTTTTTTATTTCAAAGATTTTGGAATCTACAAGCATACGATAGGAGAAACCTTGCATGAAGTGCCAAATAAATCCTTCTTTCCCATCAAGAAAGCCTGCCTTGAGAATATAACGAAGGATGAAATTTATGAAAGGGCGGATGAAAAGTGGAGTGTGAATGTACTTTATCTTCAGCCAGCGTTTACGCTGTTCCTCTGTTCCGAAAAATTTTGGTACGACTTCTTGCGAGGAATTATCCAATTCATAGCTCATTAGAAGCATATCAACCATTTCACGTGTGGCGTAGCCGTTGTGCTTTTCCATCCACCATGTCAGGTTATTGAGATTGGCGTCTACTTGGTCACCTTGCTCTACTGTGATTGTTTGTCCTTCAAATAAACGAATATGTTCGTCCATCCACCGATTCTCGCACTCTCCTTTTGTGCGGCGAAAAACTTTTAGGTGGTAACTCGGATACCAGCCGCCATGTTGTAAGGAGCGGCCCATGAAATTAATACGTTTACGGACATAAATACCGTTGACATCATTGTTACATTGCGTAATGGCTTCTTTTACGGCTATACCTATATGACCATCTAAATATTCGTCTGCGTCAATGCGCCAAATCCAGTCGGCCGTTATGCCTGTATGGGATAAGCCCCAATTGAATTGCGTGGCATAATTTGTCCAATCGTGTTCAAAGACTCTTGCCCCATGTTTTTTTGCGATATCTCGTGTCTTGTCCGTGCTATGGCTGTCAATGACAACAATATCATCACAGATGTTTTGTAATGAACTGATACATCGCTCTAAGTGTATTTCTTCGTTCTTGGTAAGGATAATGGCGGCGATGCTTACCTCGGATTGCCCATTAAGCCGCATATGCCCTCCTTTCTACGGAAAGTGATAGGCGGCAGTAGCAAACCTTATGAAGACACTTTACCCCCCCGTTTGACTTTTTGTCATATAATTTTCTTTCAAGTAGTTCTTAATCTCGGTATCGTTGAAGTTGAAGCGCTTTTTTATTTCGTAAACTTTGGCATCGGCTAGGCAACGATACCAAAATCCTTGCAGAAAGTGCCAAAGGAAACCTTCCTTGCCGTCAAGAAAGCCTAAACGAAAGATGTAGCGGTAGATGAAGAAAGCAAATGACCGCCAGAATAGAGGCAGGCGGCAGTACTTTAATTTTTTGCGCCGGACGGCCATGGAGTGTGCTCCTGAATTAGAGATGGTGCTCTTCGATAACCCGTATTCAGTCATCAGAAGGTCTATAGCCTCGCGAGTGGCATACCCATTATGTTTATTGGTCCACCAAGTTAATCCGTTAAGATTATCATCGTAGAATGGGAACTTTAGGCTCTCAATGGAGCCTTGTTCTAAATGGATGTGTTCATCCATCATTTTACACTCAATGCTTCCATCTTTATATCGAAATAGTCGTAATAGTATTAATGGGATAATGCCATGTTTAATGTATTTCCCCATGAATATCCTAAGGCAAGGTGCTGTATATCCGCTGATTCCTTCCGGAGTGCTTGGCAGACACTCATGAAGTTCTTTAATTAGTTCATTGCTTAAGTATTCGTCAGCATCTTGTCGCCAAATCCATTCCGTGGAGATTGGTAGGTTTTTTAGCGCCCATCCGAATTGCGCCGCATAATTTTCCCATTTGTGCTGTACGATATGAGCCCCCATTCTGTGCGCTATTTCAACTGTTTTGTCAGTGGAGTATGAGTCTACTACATAAATGTCTTTTGCATATTTCTGAGCGTTTGTTATGCAACGTTCTATATGTATTTCTTCATTGTAAGTAAGAATAATAGTCGAAATGTCCAACATGGTTATTCTGTAATCATTCGTTTCTTTATAAATTTAGCAGGGTTGCCGCCGACTATCTCATTTTGTTGTACATCTTTCGTTACCACTGAATTATTGGCAACGACTGCAAAATCATTTATTTGAACTCCGGGTAGAATTGTGGCTCGTGTCGTCACCCATACACAATTACCTATGTTGATAGGTTTAGTAATGAGTTTAAATGTAGAATCTGCGATGTCGTGGCTTCCTGTAATGAGATTCACTTCCTTGCCGACGCACGTTTTTTCTCCGATGTTTATATTGTCAAGAGCATAAACCCAGCATCGTTCTCCAATAGAAGAAAGAGACCCCATTGTCAGTCGCCATGGGTATTCAATTTTTGCCTTTGGATGCACATTACAATTCCATTCAATCTTTGCGCCAAACGCTTTTAACAGCAAGTTCCTCCATATCTTGAAAAGTGAAATGGGGGGTAAAACGGAAGATTGTATTATTTATAAATACCCATATATAATTTTTTATTTTCTGGGAAGTAGGCATTTCGTTTGTTTGAACAGGATTGAAATACATGATGAAGAAGGTTATTTAATGACTCTTTTTTTGATAAATTTGGCAGGATTTCCACCGACGACGGTCCACGGTTCTACATCTTTTATAACACATCCTCTTGCGCCGACTACCGCCCCTTCTCCAATTGTGACCCCTGGCCCTACGAAAGCTTCGGCTGCAACCCATGCGCGGTTGTCTACATGAATGGGCCGCTGTACTTGTTCATGATGTGCGGAATGTATGTTGTGGCTGGCGGTGCAGAGGTATGCTCGTTGACTGACGGTCGCATTTATGCCGATGTGTACTAGGGCTGCATTGTAGCAATCCACGCCAGAGGCAATGCAGGCGTAATCATCCATTCGCAGATTCCAAGGCATAAAAATTTTAGCTTCTGCATACACGATGGCGGTAGATGATATTCTCGCTCCGAATGAGCGAAGTAGAAAACGTTTCCAACCTGCCAACGTGCTCTTGGGGAATGGGCGAGCCAATAGGCCCCATGTAATCATCCATATTAGTCGCTTCATCTTATTCCAACGAGAATAAGGCGTTTCGAAAGGTATTGCTTCTGCCATATGTGCTTTTGCTATAGTTTCCGTACCTGCCGAGTGAGGTTCGCTGCTTGTCGTGAAAGCTCTATCGCGTTTAGCGGTAATTTCTTTAGAATGAATGTGTCGAGATAGATTAAGGTAGGTGCGAAATATTTTTCCTAATTAGCCGCCTATCTTTTTGTAGAGTTCAAGCATTTGTTTGGCAACGACTATGGTGGAGAATCTTTCTTCTACTAAATTTCTTCCTCTTTTTCCCATTGCTTCCAATTCATCTTCGGAAGTTTGCAAGAATTGGCGTAGAGCATTTGTCGTCGGTGATGTGCCGACCTCTGTATACCACCCGCATTTATGCGTGGCTAGTTCTTTCCATGGCGTTCCCTTAGTCGTAATTACGGGCGTTCCTGAAGCTAAAGCTTCGGCGACTGCAATTCCAAAATTTTCAGAATAAGTGGGTAGAATGAATACATCTGCTTTCTGAAACATTCTCCATTTTTCTTCTCCATATACTCCGCCGCAAAAATCTATTTGTTGGGCTATTCCCAATTGTGTCGCTTTATTCTTCAGTAGAGTAATATATCTTTCTTCTCCTTCTCCAGCAATGTGAATGGTGTAACCTTTGAGTTCCTTCTTTAATTCTGCAATAGCTTCAAGCAGAAATTCTATGCCTTTCTTTATGTGTATTCGCGACAAATATAAAATATCCTTTTGCCGTTCCCATTTATTCTTTAAGGCGATGTTTTCCACATTTATGCCATTCGCGACGATGCCAATCTTGTCATTGTATCCCAGCAGAAGCAAATTTTGCTTTTCACTTTCGGCCGTTGCGTGCAAGCAATCTGCATTCTTGATAGCTTTCTTTTGGTAGAGCAGTAAGGCCGGTAATTTCTTCGTCCAATAGTGGCGGTTCATAATCCAAGGTTCCAACATACCATGAGGCGTAAGTATTACCTTATATCCGGCTTTTTGTGCCCACAATTGTGCCCATGCACATTGGGGCATCCAGCAACAATTTATGTGCACAATATCGGGCTTTATCCGGCATAGTAGCTCGTTCCAAGCCTTTTTCATCGCCTTCTTTTCTCTCCAATTACATGGAATGAATTCTATTTTCGCATTTTCTATGTTTACCGGGTTGTCGGATGCTGATGTTGCGATGTAGAGTTCGCACCATTTTCCTAACTCTTTTGCAAGTAGCTGCATATAGCTGCTGGTACCTCCAGAAGCGCGGTCGATACTCGGAATGAAATGAATTATTTTCATAGAATTATCTTAATATACGAATCCTATTTTGCGACAAAAATATTTGGCATCTTTGGGAAGCGCTTTAATAGGTCTTGCCGGTACGCCACCATATAGTTGCCATTCTTCCGTATATGCTTTATTTAATACAGCTCCAGCCCCTAATACACAAAATGATGGTAAAACTGCGCCCCCAAGTATGTTAACATTTGTAGAGATGAAGCATCTATCTCCAATTTTAATGGGATGACTATCTTGTCTGCCTTGGTATATATCTATGGAATGTGTCAGAAGCTGGGAGTTATATCCCGCGATAGTCACGTAGTCGCCTATGTTGATAGCATTTGTACAATCAATGTGATGTTTTTTAGTGATTGCGGATTCTTTGCCGATAATTAATTCGCATTTTCTTGTTTTGTCATGCGAAAAATGCTTGGATTTTGTCCCTGTCGGGAATCCTGTAATCCAATTGGAACGACCAATGGAACTATTCGCGCCGATTTTCATTGAGTCAAGGTGTATGGCGATATTGAAGTGCCCAATTTGCGCATTCTTACCCATCTCTAATTGTTTTGGGAAAATATAGCTTAGTCCGATATGTGCCGTTTTATCAATTTTGAATCCATAATGATGAACCATTATCCAGCGTTTTATTCTCCATGGCATAATGCATGTCATCAGTTTAAATATTTTACCCCCCGGAATGGGTTTCGAATACTTTTATGTGAAAATAGCCGCTTGATATATACATTGAGGTTGGTAATGCGAAACCTCGCTTTTGCTATCTCTTTGTTGTATGAAGAAATTGGCGGCAGTTCTTTTAGTAGGCGTTGGTGTTCAGTATTCTGAACGTGATGGTCGGAAGAAAGTTGGCCTTCTTGAATCATGTAAGCGGCACATTCCAAGTTAAAGTAACGATACTTTATTTTCTCTAAGGATAATTTTGCCCAAAATTTTGTGTCGGCCACTAAGCGGTAACTTTCATCGAAGCCTTGTAATTTAAAATACCAGTCTGATTTGATTATTGTGGCTTGTTGCGTTAGTAGTATAATATTGTGATATAGCAAGGGGACGAAACTTTTGAAATTACCAGAAGAGGCTTGTCTTCCAATAGTTTTTCCATGCGAGTCTACGTATCTGGTTTTGCCATAGACCAAGTCGGATTTACCTTCTTTGATTTTATCGATTAATATGCGGAAATCTGGCAGCCAATAATCATCGTCATTAATAAAAGTTAGATAGTCAAATTCCTTTCCGTAAGTCTGGAATCCATGGTTTAGAGCCGCATAGATTCCCATTTTTTCAGTGGGCTCAGCTGTACAATCTATGTTCCCATATTCTTGTTTTATGGAAGGTATTTTATCCTCGGGGCATACAATTACATGAGAAACATCTTCTTTCCCAATCTCTTTTACGCTGTCGATGGTCCTTTTAAGACTTTCCCTGTTGCCGAGAGTTGCTGTAATTACTAAAATTTTTTTCATCTTAATGACTGAAGAATGCTATTCCTTTATTTCATCTTAGCGGCCGGAGAGTGGTATTCCTTCAGTGCCGCTACTGAGAATATGATTATAATAGCTAATGCGGATGTGTTGTATTTAAAGTGAGCGAGAGGGCTAAAGATTAAGTCCCAAAGAAATCCTAAGGCTATGAATATTCGGTATAAGAGATATTTATCTTTGGCTACCAATGATGAAAAAAGAACAGAGAGGCTTCTCTTGAGTATAAAAAATATACTCAAGAACCCAATCAGTCCGTAGGAACAAGCTATATATCCCCAGCCACTATGTCTTGGTATCGGGTCTTCTTTTTCGTAACGGAAGCCCCCGTATTCTTCCTCACTTTGCAAGTTTAAGGCTATTTTGTGATACTTTCCGTGTGGGTCTGGAGTCAAGTAGCCCCAACCAGTGATAGGGCGGTCTATAAAGGCCATGAATGGGATGATTGAAGTACCTCTTCCAAACATGAGCAGGTTGATTGGATTATATGGATTTTCTACGTGCATTAACTGCTCCGTATTACCTCCTTTTATTCGCCCGTTTAATACGTTGGGAACATAGAGAGTAGCGAATGCTGCGTATGCTAATACAATGAAGAGTAAAATATAGCTCTTTATTCTGACTTTTCTTTTAAATTGCAGAATCAGTGTGAGAAAGCCAGCCAATAGCGGTACAAGTCCTACGCTTCTTGCGCCTGTTGCGACGCCTAAGCAGCCAATGCCAATAAATAGAATAGGGGCTACTTTAATAAGCTTCTTTTTATTTATCCCCCATAAATAGATTAGGGCGCATAATGTAACTAATCGCGGCATTATTTGGAACTTCCACATACCGAAATATGTTCCTTCCATTTCTACTAACACATTAATGAAGAAGAATGAAGACAGAAATGTTCCTAATACAGCCCATTTTACAAGTTCTCTATCGTTCTGATATATCATATAGTAGTACATGAAAATAAACAATCCTGACACTACTATTGAAATACCTTTGACTTGGTCTAATATTGATGTTTCTGCAAAGAGTGCCCAGATAATTTGAGTAATTATTAATATTACGAAAGCACGTAGGATGTATGAAAGGTTTTTGTCCTTTCTGACACTCAGATATTTGTGCCAAAGAGGAAATGTTGCCAGAATAAACAAGAAGCTTGGTGATACTTCTCCCCCAATGTTCAGGTTCGCCGGAGCAAAAAAAGCTAATAAAAGAACTACTATCTTATTGCAGAAAAATGTTTTCATAGTAGGATTTTGATTATCTTATTTGCCTTTTCGCCCCAAATGTCCCAATTGAATTTTGTTTCGTATAGCTTTCTTGCATTTGATGCCATTTTTTGTAGTTCCTTCTTGGTCAGTTCACTTATGTATTCCGCGTAATCTTTTCCCGTTGCGGTCAAGTCAAAAAGATGGCCGTTTTGTCCCTCAATAACATAGGATGATACGCCGCCAGTATTGTATGCAATCACGGGAATAGAGTATGCCGCCGCTTCGCAACTGACTATGCCCGCGCATTCAGCTCTTGTGGGGAATAATAGGAGGTCTGCTTTTAGTAGGCATTCTTCAAACTTCTTATGCTGTTCCGGGATATTCTTGTTTATTTTCCCGATGTGTTTTATGTATGGCTGTTGTGTATAATTGAAATCTCCTCCGATTATAGTCAGAGTGGCTTTCTTTTGATATACTTCGTTAAGATATTTAGTGCATTCAATGGCGACATCAACCCCCTTACGCAGAGGGTCACTTCCGATAAATAGTAGTTGAAGACAATCTCCATCCACCCTTTGTCGCGGTTCATGACTATCTACCCATGGTATATTAGCCCCAGATTCTATAATAGCTAATTTGTTGGCATCAACTTTAGGGTAGTATCTTAGTGTTTCGTCGTAAACCCATTGACTCGGATATAAGACTTTGGACGCATTCATTAAGGCTCGATATTCGACCTCATCCCCCTTCTTGATCATCTTCCGTGTGACATTCTTTATATAGTATCCGACCATACTATGAAAGACACCATCTGTCCTATAGATAATCGGTTTATCTGTCTTTATATATGACAGATATATGCTTTCAAATCCCAGGATGCAATCAAAATCTATTTTCGCAAGTTCTTTATTCAAAGAGTATGCATACATTTTAGATATTGCAGGGTGGTGGCTGACCGTATACCCTAATGCTTTTAAAAAGGCGATATAGCAGAGGGGAAGTAAATTTAGAAATATTCCTCCCAACTTTTTCTTCGGAGTAAGCCAAACTATATCGTATTCTTTAGATATTTGTTTGCATATGCTATAAACGACACCACTGTGCGAAAAACGGTCTTGGGGATTTGTTGGAGTAATTATAAGAACTCTTTTCATTTTTTATGTAGTATGCAATATTATGATTTGTCTTTTCTGAACCGATTCTTTATTTTATTTCTGATAGAACTTCTTTCATTACGGGGTATGGCAATGTACCATGCTGAAAATATGGATATTAGTATGGCGATTAGGGAGCTAATGAAGAAATTGGTGAAGTTTTCTTTCTCAAAGAAATAAATTTTGCAAAGTAGGGGTATCGGGGTTGATATTATTGCCATTCCTAAAAGTGGAATGATTACTTTTTTGAGCATAGATTTTAACGAATATCCTATTAAGTGGCGGCAAAACAAGAAACGTATGAACCCGGATAAGCCTGAGAATATGATGGTTATATAAAAGACGGAAAACACATTCGCACCTAACAATAACATTATATAAGAAATTGGGACAATTCCAAGAATAATAGTATTTACCAGGAGTTGGTAGTTTCTTATTTTTCCGGTAGCCGATATAGATGTCATTAGTGGTATCCCGAATAGCGAACCGATAAGGCCGTCTATTATAATAAGTATGATGAACGAAGAAGCATAGTAGGGAACTTCTGTTAGCCAAATGCTCAGAATATATTTGATATTTAGGCATATAGGGAAGGCTAAAAGAAATAATATTATTTCAGAATATCTAATGCCTCGATGGCAAAGAATTTCCATATCGGCCAACTTCTTCTGCGCGTAGTCCTTTGTTATTTGTGGATTGAGGGCTATTTGAAAATTCGATACAAAATTCATCATTGCATTAGATACCTGGGTCGCAATACTTCTTGATGCATTGACGATAGGGCCAAAGAAAATGTTTAGCAGGATATTTATGCCTTGGTCTCTCATCATCCATGCAATGCTACCGAATAAGTTCCAACCAGCGAATCCGGTCATTTCATAGTATAGCTCTTTATTCCAGAAAAAGCGGACTTGACATTCTTTGTAGTGTCTTTTACAATACAGCTGATAAATTCCCCTAATAACTATTTGTATGGCAAGGACGCAGGCTCCATATATTATGAGTTTATCGTAGGAAACAATAACAAGGCAATAGGCCATAATTAAGTTTAAGATAACCTCTATGATACTTATATACGCATAAGCGCTCATCTTTTCATGAGCAATAATTGTTGCGTTGTAGGGGACTTTTGTTATGTTTATGCAGAAAGAAATGATGGAGAATTGATATACGCAGTTTGCCGCAAGTTTTCGCTCTTCAGGAAATACCAATTTTTCATTGACAAGCCATAAGCCTATCGTCTCCGCTATAATGAATGATAATAGTGCAATGGCTACGTGTATGTTGAAAGAGGCTGCGAATACTTCCTTCAATCTGTTATTCTTGCCCTTTCCTATTTCAAAGGTCAGAAAACGCTGGGTAGAAGTTATCATGCAGTTGTTTAGGAATGCGAATAAGCCGACCACTCCGCCAACTACATTGTATATTCCGTAATCAACGACTCCCAGTTCTCGTAGTACGACTCTCGAAGTGTAAAGAGTAACAAGTACTATGAGAATCATTCTAAAATATAGAAATAGCGTGTTTTTAGCTATTCGTTTATTGTTTTTTGAGGAGTCGTCCATTAAAATATATCTGATGCGTGTTATTCAAAATCAATTGGATAATAACTTCGTGGTGCTCCAAAGAGGGCGGAATATGTTGTCTATTAGTACGCACACGGTTATTAAGGCAATAGTCATAGCGAGCATTCCTAAGGATAAGCCCCAAGTGGAACCTATGTCGGATAGGTATGTGTTGAATAAGTTTTCAATAACTTTTTCTCGAATTACGGGCTGTTCGGTTATGAGATATACGGCGAACATTGAGGCGGAAATTCTGTTAACTCGTTTAGAGGAAAATTTTATTTTCCCTATGCAGAGGAATAGTGCCATGGCATTCAGTAGCAGTAATGGGCTGTTGTATCCGAATGAGAGCCTCGTGAGTATTTTTTCCCCGATGTTATTATCGAGAAGAATGCGCCCGCAAATCAGAAAAATATTGATGCTTAAATATATTGCCACCAGCAAGCGAAGTTTCATCTTTTGCCATATAGGGGAGTAATCTCTGATGAAATGACCGGCTATATACAAAAAAGTGAAGTTTACTATGTTCTTTCCGTCAATTAGACTGTTGTCCCCTGATGCTATGCAGCCGAACCAAAAGTTGATGATGGCCAGTGCTACGAGAACTCGTACTTGGGCTTTATTGTTTGAACTTTCCAAAAACTTATTGACGATGGGCACGAATACATAGAACATTAAGTAGGTCCTTATAAACCAATATGGGCTGTGGGAAATAAAGAGGAAGTCATTTATTATGTTGCCGACGGGCGCCCCTTGTGAGTAATCGTATAGTACTTGTGTCGGCACATAGTAGACAAATGTCATTAAGAGGAGCTTAATACCCCCCGAATTGAAGGTTTAATACCAAAATATCCGGAAATTAGAACAAAAAGAAGGACACCGGTATGTAATGTCAGCTGAATTGCACTGAAGAAAGAATTGGATATTTTTTCTACCGGTTGTACAAAGTATATTATTAAATGGTAATATACAATGAATAGCATTGCTATAATGCGCAGCAATTCAAAATTGCTTTGGCGTGTTCTTTCTGTAGACATTTGTATGCGGTGTTTCAATCCTTCCTGAAAATATCTCGCGTGTACACTTTTCCCTTCACATCGTCGAGGCAGTCGTTGTAGCGGTTGGCGATGATGGCCCCGCTCTGTTCCTTGAAGGCGTCGAGGTCGTTGACTACCTCGCTACCGAAGAAGGTGCTGCCATTCTCGAGTGTGGGCTCGTAGACGATGACCTTCGCGCCTTTAGCCTTGATGCGCTTCATGATGCCTTGTATGGCCGATTGGCGGAAATTGTCGGAGTTTGACTTCATCGTGAGGCGGTAGACGCCGATGACGCATTGCTTTTCGTTTGCAGGGTCGAAGTCGCCGCGGTTGTAGTAGTCGTAGTAGCCGGCCTTATGGAGCACGGCGTCGGCTATGTAGTCCTTGCGCGTGCGGTTGCTTTCCACAATAGCCTCTATAAGGTTTTCAGGCACATCGGCATAATTCGCCAACAGCTGCTTGGTATCTTTGGGCAGACAGTAACCGCCATAGCCGAAACTGGGATTGTTATAATGAGTACCGATGCGCGGGTCGAGACCGATGCCGTTGATGATGGCCTTCGAGTCGAGCCCCTTCACCTCGGCGTACGTATCAAGTTCGTTGAAATAGCTGACGCGGAGGGCCAAATAGGTGTTCGCGAAGAGTTTGACGGCCTCGGCTTCCTTCATTCCCATAAAGAGGGTGTCGATGTTTTCCTTGACGGCACCTTCCTGCAGGAGGGCGGCGAAGGTCTCCGCGGCCTTGTGCATCTGCTCCACATCGGTCACCGCCTTGATGGCCGCGTTCTCCTCTGCAAATTCCTCGCGCTCGATGAGCTTTGGATAACCTACGATAATGCGGCTGGGGTAGAGGTTGTCGTATAATGCCTTGCTTTCGCGAAGAAACTCAGGAGAGAACAGCAGGTTGAACTTCCTGATGCCTTTGGCGGCATATTTTACGTAAAGGTTGCGGGTATAGCCGACGGGAATCGTGCTCTTTATCACCATTACGGCCCCGGGGTTGACCTCCAGCACGAGGTCTATCACCTCCTCCACGTGGGAGGTGTCGAAATAGTTCTTCACCGGGTCGTAGTTCGTGGGCGCGGCTATCACGACGAAGTCGGCGTCCCTGTAGGCCTCGCGGCCGTCGAGTGTGGCAGTCAGCTGCAAGTCCTTTTCCGCAAGATATTTTTCGATGTATTCGTCCTGTATGGGGGATATTCTCCGGTTGATTTTCTCCACCTTCTCGGGGATTACATCTACGGCGGTCACGCAGTGGTGCTGGGCAAGCAGTGTCGCAATGCTCAGTCCCACATAGCCGGTGCCGGCTACGGCTATTTTCATGTTCTCTATTCGCTTCATTGTCGTATGTATAATGTCAAAATAGATTTCTTCTTGAAGTTGCGGCCTCTCCTCTTATGAATCCTGCACGGCCTCCATGAACGCGTCGGGAATATACGCGGTGGCGGCGAGGCAGAGTCCTTCTATCTCCACGACGACGCGCTGCTGGCCCGACACGCGGGCCACGCGACCTGTGATGCCGGCAAATTGGCCGTCGGTGATGCGTACCTTGTCGCCGCCTTTGAAGCGGCACTGCCCGCGGGTGACGATGCGGGTGTGGTCGCTGCGGATGTTCATCAGACGGATGAAGTTCTGCATGTCGGCGAGGGGGACGACGAGCGGCGGATTGATGCCGTCGGCTATTTCGGTGAAATGGTTGTAGTAATAGGACAGGTAGGGGAGGGTGCGGTTGTTTCTGACGAGGCGGTCGACGGCGGCCGGCGTGTCGCGGACGAAGACGATGCCGGGCAGCCAGGCTTCCCGTCGGCGGATGTTGCGCCGTTTGCCGTCTCTTACTTCCTGCTTAAGTACTTTGTGCACGGGGCAGAAAATGTCATTCTCCGGATAGAAGTTGCGTAGTTCCGTGTATGCCTTCAACGCCCTGCCGTAGGAAACGCGAAGTACAAACCATTGCTTGTCTGCGTCTTGAGTATAGTCTACCGACACCCCATTTGTCGCATGTGCGGCTCCGGAGGGCGCGTCGGGGATAGGCCCGGCAGCATGAGGCCTTGTTGGGGCTTCGTAGGGTTTCGCATCAGACAATGCGCTCATTTTCAAATTGCTCAATCGGATTTCGGCGATTGAGGAAGTGATATTTCTATGAAAGAAATCGGACTTCGTTTTTGCAAAAGTACGAAAACTTATTCGGGATAACAAATATTTGCATATAAATTCATAAAGAAATTCTTGCGGAAGGCGCAATAAATGCGACAATTAACCGATGCAGGACAAACAGTCGCGCACATCAGATGCCATGCTATGTTGCTCTCCAAACATGGCACTGAGGTATTACCGGAATTCCATAGTTTATTGAAAATGTTTCTCGAAAATTCAACAAATAGAGATACAAATAACTGGCAGTCAATAAATAAATTATTCTTCCGATTTCTTTCATAGAGATATTACCTTTCCTTTTTATTTGTCGAGCGCAGCTATTATGCTTTCGTTTGCATGGTCTATCACGGAGTTTTCGAGCGACTCCAGATAGATGCGTGTGGTCGTTTCCGTGGTGTGTCCCAGTGCGGCACTGATGACCGACACGGGAACGGCGTGATTGCGTTGCGCGATGGTGGCCCAGCTGTGGCGCGCCGTGTAGGACATGAGGCGTGGCGCGCCCGGTAGCAGTTTCGAGAGCATCTTCAGCCGGCGGTTGTACTCGTTGATGCCGGCGCGGTATTGGCGGTAGGCCTGCGCCGCCTCAGCGGCGGTGATGACGGGAAAAACGTAGTCGCGGCCCGGGCTCATGTAACGCTCCGCTATGTCGCGCAGGGGGCGCACGGCCTGTACGCGCAGTTGCTGTCCCGTCTTGCGGCGTGCGTATTCAAAAGCATTGTCCGTGAAGTCCTTCTTCTGCAGATAAGCCATGTCGACGAACGCCATGCCGCGGGCACAATAGCTGAAGATGAACATGTCGCGGGCGAGGGCCAGGCGCGGCTTCGCCTTGAGGTCGAGGCGGTAGAGCTGCCGGATGGTCCGCTCGTCCACGGCGCGTTTGCACGTTTTGTCCACGCCGGTATAGGCCTCGGCGAAGGGAGTGGCCTGGTCGGCGAGCCGCAGCCGCACGGCTTTGTTGTAGACGGCCCGCAGATTGCGCAGGTAGAAGGAAGCGCTGTTACGGCTCACGCCGCTACGGGCCAGATGCACGGCATATTGTTCCACCAGCTGGCCGGTGAGATCGGCGATGGCGATGTCCCTTTGGTCGAGAAAGGCGGCGAAACTGCGCAGCGCGCTGGTGTAGTTGTCGGCCGTACCGTGCCGGCCGAGTTCGCGCTTCAGCGCTATTTGCTTACTCATGAAGGTTAGAAACGAGGGCATCGCGGCCTGTGAGCGGTAGCGTCCGGCCACCTCGCAGGCCGTGTAGGGGCGGCCCGTCCGCTCGAGTTCGCCCACGATGCCCCGCAGACGGGCCATGCCTATGCCGATACGGTTGGCGAGCGACAGCAGAGGGCCGTCGGTCCGGCCCGTTCGGATGCGCTCCCAGTCCGGTGGGCTGAGGCGGATGCCGGTAGCTATCCGGCAGCTTTGGCGCCGGTGGATGATTTGAAAGTACAGGGTGCCCGCCTTGTCCGGTATTGCCGGGGTGCGGAACTTTACGCTGATGGTTGCCATGGTTGTGGATTTTTTTTTGAGAAACAGTTTTTGGGATTGGTGCGCGAGGCTGCCGAAAAATACCTTAAAAATCCATGCCGGTAAATCGCGTGCGGAAGTTTTGGTATAAATGCCCCCTTCCGTCCGACGGTTCAGACCGCGGCAAGACCGGTCGGGCGGGCTGAAGAATCGTTTTTGCATAAAAAAGTTTCATCCTTCCGCAAACATCTGACAATTATCCGCTTGCGCTGAAGGATAAGTGCGCGCCACGGCCGGCGTACTGAAACATCCGCCTGCGCGGATGAAAGATGCCGAAAATAAAATGCTTTCAGTGCATGAGAATGATAGTCAGAAAGATACGCTGAAGGGAATGCGCCGTTTTGTCAATAATATTTCATCCTTCACGCCGTCGTCGGCATACCCCCGCCGGTCGGTCGCCGGCACCGGCTGTGCGGCATGAAAAAAGCATTACTTGGAAGTGCGAAAAGCACTTACTCGTGTAAAAAATCCAAGTAATGCTTTTCTCAAAACCAAGTAGTGCTTTTCGTACGGCTCCTTTTCCGCTGTGAAATTCCCGTGTGTTTCAACGCAAACGTTTGATTATGAATTTATAATGATGGAATGAAGGATAAAAGACGATAAACATTTTCCGGGGCGGGAACGGAGGCTGAAATTAAAGAACAATTCAGCCGGATGCGCTCATTATGAGGCACATCCGGCTGAATCGTTTTTTTTGTTGCCGGTCGGCAGATTTCAGACGGTTCAGAAACCGCCGTGGAAGCCGCCCGGGGGCGGGAATCCCGGGCCGGGGCCGCCGGGGAAGCCGTTGCCCTGCGTGGACTGGCGCGCCGGCGTGTTGCCGAGCGTCGAGAAGAGCTTGAGCAACTGGCGCGGCGTGAGGCGTTCGCTCAGCAGAACGCAGTAGGTGCGCTTCAAGGCTACCGCTTTCTCTTCGGCGGCAAAGCGTGCGTTGAGCAGATGTCCGGCCTGTTCGTCGGTCAGTTTCTCGCCCTTTGGGGTGTCGGACTTCATTTTGAGAGCCTCGCGTTGCGTGGCGCGTAGTGTGTCCTGCAGTTCGGCGTAGATGGGCTTGAACCATTCGGCCGTAGCGTCGTCGAGTTCGAGCGCCTTGACCATTTGTTTCGCGCGCTTTTCGTTGCGTTCCTTGCGGTCGCCGCGGTCATTGTTGCGCTGGGCATCGGCCGAGACGGCGAGCGCGAGCATCGCCAGGAGGATGGTCATGAGTCGTTTCATGGGCATGTGTCAGCTTATGGTTGAAAGTTTAGTTCTTGTGCGGCGCGCATTCTTAGCGCGCCCTGTTTGTCTGCAAAGATAGCACGGCCCTGCCGAAGTGGAAAATCTTTTCGACCAATGGCGCCTTTTTGTCGACGAGGCGGGCGCGACGGCCGGCGGCATTCGCCGTTTAGCGCATTTTTTCGTACATTTGCAGGGTGCGGCGTGGTGCCGCGCATCCAATCTTAAATACAATATAAGCATTATGAAAATAGGAGACAAGATACGTTTTCTCAATGCCGTCGGCGGCGGCGTCGTGGTAGGTTTTCAGAGTAAGGACATTGCCGTGGTGCGTGACGAAGACGGCTTCGATGTGCCCACGCTGGTTCGTGAGTGCGTCGTGGTGACGACCGACGAATACAATCTGGCCCGGCCGCAGGTTCCCTCGCCGGCCAAACCTGCGGCATCGCCGGCTGCCGTGCCCGTGCACGACATCGACGAGGAGCCCGGCGACCGCCCCCTCACCTTCCGGCCGAAGCCGCTGGAACGCCGCGGCGGCGATCTGCTCAACGTGATGCTCGCCTTTGTGCCCGTCAATGTGAAGGAAATATCGGAGACGGCCTTCGAGATGTATCTCGTGAACGACTGTAACTATACGCTCCGTTTCGCGCTCATGGCGCACGAGGGCAAGGCCTGCCTGTTGTTGCACGAAGGCGAGGTGGAGCCCAACACCAAACTCTTTCTTGAGGAGTTCTGCCGCGACGCCCTGGGCGCCATGGAGCGCCTGACGCTGCAGGCCGTGGCGTACAAGGAGGGCAAGTCCTTCCTGCCCAAGGCACCGCTCAACGTAGGGGTGCGCCTCGACGGGCCGCGCTTCTACAAGCTCCATACTTTCCGCGAGAGCGACTTCTTCGAGCAGCCGGCCCTGCTCGTCGACCTGGTGCGCGACGACCGCCCCATGCGCAGTGTCTTCGTGGAGGCCGGTGAGGTGGAGGAGGTGCTCGTTGCCCCCAAAACCGCCGACCGCCCGCGCCGTCAGCCGGCACGCAAGGAAGGCCGCCCCGACCCGTCGCGGCCCGTGGAGGTGGATCTGCATGCGGACGAACTGCTCGAAACTACCGCAGGACTCGAGCCGCGCGACATACTGGAGTTTCAGCTCAAGACCTTCCGCGAGACAATGGAACTCTACAGGAAGGAACGCGGCCGTAAGCTCGTCTTCATCCACGGCAAGGGCGAGGGTGTGCTCCGCCAGCGCATCATAGGCGAGCTGAAGGCGCATTATCCGCAGTGCCGCTGGCAGGATGCTTCCTTCCGCGAATACGGCTTCGGTGCCACGCTTGTCACGGTGTGAGAGGGTGGGGATGGCGTGGCGATTGTATTGTGCCTTCCTCGATCTGTTCTCGTACGCCAGCTGAATAATATGACTTTCAGAGGCTTCCCGATGTGTTGTCTGTTATAGCCGTGTTGGATAGCTACCGTGAGGTTGTAAAGATTAAATCCGATAGCTAATGGTAATATTTTCCTCCAGTCCAATTGTAATGACCGGTTTGGAACAGACGAGGGGCGCACCAATAAAGGCGCGCCCCTCGTTATGATTATAAGGAATGTCTTTCCGTTATTCCTGTACGTAGTCGGCCAGCTGTTCGGGTGTCATGTTCATCACCCAGGTGTGGTGCTTGGCCACCTCCGCCTCGACGAAGTTGGCGTAGACGCGGGCGCTCTTGGCGAACATTTCGGGTGCCTCCGTGGCATTGTGCAGCAGGAGGTGGAGCATGATGACATCGGCGGCCATCTCCACAAGGTGGCGGGCACAGATGTCGTGGAAGCACTGGTCGCCTGCCTCCTTGACGCGGCCGACGGCTTCCTCGAACTTGTCGGCCATGGCTTTGGCGCGGGCCTGTAGGGGCTGCATGTCGGCCGAGACGGCGGCGGCTTCGAATTCGCGCATCTGGGCGAGGTAGCTGCCGTTGGTCACGTAGCGGATGGCGGCAACGACCTGAAGCTGCGTGGTGCCCTCGTAGATGTTGGTGATGCGGGCGTCGCGGTAGTAGCGCTGGATGGGATAATCCATCATGAAGCCCGAACCGCCGTGTATCTGCAGGGCGTCGAAGGTGTTCTGGTTGCAGTATTCGGAGTTCATGCCTTTGGCCAGCGGCGTGAGCGCGTCGGCCAGTTTGGCGTAAGTCTTTTGTTCCTTACGCTCGTCGGGCTCGAGTTTGCGTTCGCGGGCAATGTCGTCGAGGGCCTTGTAGATGTCGACATAGCGGGCGCACTGGTAGAGCAGGGCGCGGCCGGCGTCGAGCTTCGCCTTCATGAGCGCGAGCATATCGTAGACGGCGGGGAAGTTGATGATGGCCTTGCCGAACTGCTCGCGGTCGCGGGCGTAGGCCAGACCTTCGTTGTAGGCAGCCTGCGAGAGACCCACGCTCTGGGCGGCGATGCCGAGGCGGGCGCCGTTCATCAGGGCCATCACGTACTTGATGAGGCCCAGTTTGCGGTCACCGCAGAGTTCGGCCTTGGCGTTCTTGTAGACCAGTTCGCAGGTGGGCGAACCGTGTATGCCGAGCTTGTTCTCGATGCGGCGCACGTTTACGCCGCCGTCACGCTTGTCGTAGATGAACATGGAGAGGCCGCGGCCGTCGGTGGTGCCCTCCTCGCTGCGGGCGAGGACGAGGTGCAGGTCGGCGTCGCCGTTGGTGATGAAGCGCTTTACGCCGTTCAGTCGCCAACAGCCTTCGGCCTCGTCGTAGGTGGCCTTGAGCATGACGCTCTGGAGGTCGGAGCCGGCATCGGGTTCGGTGAGGTCCATCGACATGGTCTCGCCGGCGCAGATGCGCGGGATGAAGCGCGAGTGCTGATCCTCGTTGCCGAATTCGTAAAGCGTCTCGATGCAGTCCTGAAGGCTCCAGATGTTGCCGAAGCCGGCGTCGCTGGCGGCTACGAGCTCGGCACACATGGTGTAGGGCGTTATGGGGAAGTTGAGGCCGTCGTATTTGCGGGGCATGGTCATGCCGTTCATGCCGGCCTTGACCATGGCGTCGAGATTGGCGGCAGTGCCGCTGGCATAGCGCACGCGGTCGCCCTCGTGGTGCGGGCCTTCGAGATCCACGCCTTCGGCATTGTCGGCGATGGTGGTGCCGGAGATGTCGCCTACGATGTCGAGCACGCGGTCGTAGCTGTCCATGGCGTCCTCGAAGTCGAGCGGCGCGTAGTCGTAAGTCTCTTTGTCGCGGAAGTTCCTTTCTTTCAGTTCCACGATACGCTTCATGAGCGGGTGATTCAGCTCGAACCGGAGTTCGGGATGATCTGTATAGTTGTTTGCCATAACTTACTTGCTGTTTTCCTTGTAGTATTTAATCATTTTGGGAACTACCTCCTCCACGCTGCCTGTGATGACATAGTCGGCAATCTGGTTGATGGGAGCCTCGGGGTCGGTGTTGACGGAGATGACGATGCCGCTTTCCTTCATGCCGGCCACGTGCTGGATGGCGCCGCTGATGCCGCAGGCGATGTAGACCTTGGGACGGACGGTGACACCGGTCTGGCCTATCTGCAGGGCATGCTCGCAGTATCCGGCGTCGACGGCCGCGCGGCTGGCTCCGACTTCGCCGTGTAGTTCGTCCGCGAGTTTGCGGAGCAGGTCGAAACCTTCCTTGGAACCTACGCCGTAGCCGCCGGCCACGACGATGGGGGCACCCTTCAGGTTGTTGTTGGCCTTTTCCACATGGCGCTCGATCACCTTGACGACATAATCCGTCTCGGGTACGAACTTGGCCACATCCTCGTAGACGATTTCGCCGTTGTAGTATTCGGCCACCTTCTCGGCCTTCATCACGCCGCTGCGCACGGTGGCCATCTGCGGACGGTTGTCGGGATTGACAATGGTGGCTACGATATTGCCGCCGAAAGCCGGACGAATCTGATAGAGAAGACCCTCATAATGCTTGCCGGTCTTGCGGTCATCGTAATCGCCTATCTCAAGAGAGGTGCAGTCTGCCGTGAGGCCGCTGGTGAGCGACGAACTGACGCGCGGGCCGAGGTCGCGGCCTATGACGGTGGCGCCCATGAGGCAGATCTGCGGTTTCTCCTGTTTGAAGAGATTGACGAGAATGCTGGTGTGTGGCTTTGAGGTGTAGGGATAAAGTCCCTCGGCGTCGAATACGTGGAGCTTGTCTACACCATAGGAGAGGATATCCTTCTCCACCTTGCCGGTGATGCCGCTGCCTGCGGCTATGGCTTCAAGTTTCACACCCAGCTCGTTGGCCAGCTTGCGGCCTTTGGTGAGGAGTTCGTAGCTGACTTCCTCGACCGTGAATTTATCTATTTCACAATATACGAATACGCTGTTCATGTCTTATCCTATTGTATGGCTGTCCAACAATTCCTTTATCAGTCCCTCGACATCTGCGTCGGCGCCGGTGAGCCGCTTGCTTTCCTTGGCTTTGAACACGATGTTCTGTACGGCCTTTACTTTGGTGGGCGAGCCGGAGAGGCCGCACTGTGCGAGGTCGCCGTCCACATCGGACACGCTCCATTGCGTTACCGTGAGATAGGGCTTTTTCTCGTATTCCTCGGCGTAGGGCAGGTTGCCGTCGGCCGGGCGCTCCATGGGCGCCGAAGCACGCTTGTACTTCATCACCAGCTTGGCGTTGCGCGGGCGGCAGGGGGCGGCGCCGCTCGTGATGGTGAGCAGGATGGGAAGCGGGGCCTTTACGCGCTCTATACCGCCGTCGATATGGCGTGTCATGGTGATTTCCCCGTTCTTCACACTGTCGATACTCGTTACGTAGGTTACCTGGTTCAGGTCGAGTTTCTGTGCAACCTGAGGGCCTACCTGGGCCGTGTCACCGTCAATAGCCTGGCGGCCGCCTATCACGATGTCGGGCATGCCGATTTTCTTGATGGCCTGGCTCAGGGCATAGCTCGTGGCCAAGGTGTCAGCGCCGGCGAAAGCACGGTCGGTGAGGAGAACGCCGTCGTCGGCGCCGCGGAAGAGACCTTCGCGGATAACGTCGGTGGCTCGGGGAGGGCCCATGGTGAGAATGGTCACGGTAGAACCGGGATGTTCGTCTTTGAGGCGCAGAGCCTGTTCGAGTGCGTTCAGGTCCTCTGGATTAAAGATGGCGGGCAGGGCGGCGCGGTTCACCGTGCCTTCGGGCGTCATGGCGTCCGGCCCCACATTCCGTGTGTCGGGCACTTGCTTGGCAAGTACAACAATTTTCAGACTCATAGTGTATCTCTTTATATTATAAGAAATGTATGGCTTGTGAAACCCGGCGTGGACGGTTTGGAACCATTATGTCAATCCGGTACCGTGTGCCGGGGCTTGGTGCGGGCGTCAACGGACAAGTATTCTTCTCTTCGTAGGCCTCATACTCCCTGTGTGACGGCGCGTAATACGTGTAAATGCAGCGGCAAATATAACGAATTATAACCATCTTTCAAAAAAACGCATTGATATTTTTGTCGTAGTCCTTGCTTGCGGGGCTTTTATGATGGATAATAGAAAGAAAAAACATATATTTTTTTGCTAATTGTTTTTTACTAATTATATTTGCCTTTGCTAAGTTGGCTTTGCAAGAAAGAGCGATAAAAAGTATGCCGGAAGCGTTAAAACCGCGCGTTTTGCTTGTTGCCATAGTTTTATTTGCCTATCTTTGTAGCCACACCGGCCCCGTGCGCGGGGTGACCTTAACCGAAAAATACTGTCTTAAAATATAAAATTATCTAATCTACAAACATTTAACTTTTAAAAACAATGGCAACTACCAATGCTACCGCACCTAAGGGTGCACCTAACGCAAAGAAACAATCCAAAGGTTTCACCGGTATCAAGTCCGGCTTTGTTGTAATTATTCTGTGCTTTGTCATCGCTGAGCTGCTCTATTTCTTCGGAGCCGGTAATGCCAGCAACTTTAAGGGTGACATCGGCGCTCAGTTCGTGGTTTTCTCCGACGCAGAGGCTTTTGAACCCGACGGTCTCATCGGTACGGTCTACATGGGTGGATTCGTTGTGCCCATCATCTGGGGTCTTTTCCTCACCGTATTCGCTTTCTCCATCGAGCGCTTCTTCGCTATCCGCAACGCTTATGGCCGTACCAGCCTGACGAAGTTCGTTGCCGACATCAAGACTGCCCTCAAGCAGAATGACCTTGTCAAGGCTCAGGCTCTCTGCGACAAGCAGCGCGGTTCCGTAGCCAATGTCGTTGGCGCCACCTTGAAGAAGTACAAGGAAATGGAGGAGAACACCGCCCTCACGAAGGAGCAGAAGATCATCGCCATCCAGAAGGAACTCGAAGAGGCCACCGCTCTCGAAATGCCTATGATGCAGGAGAATCTTCCTATCATCGGTACCATCGTTACGCTCGGTACTCTTATGGGTCTGTTCGGTACGGTGTTGGGTATGATCAAGTCGTTCTCGGCTATGTCTGCCGGTGATGGTGGTACGGATTCTACCGCTCTTGCAACCGGTATCTCCGAGGCACTTGTCAACACGGCTTCCGGTATCGCAACCGGTGCGCTCGCCGTTATCGCCTACAACTATTACACTAACAAAATCGACCGTTTGACCTTCAGCCTCGACGAGGTAGGTTTCTCCATCGTGCAGACTTTCTCCGCCACTCACTAATCATAATCAAGGTAACTACAAGAAATGGGACGTTTTAAAATTTCAAAACAAGACACATTCATCGACATGACGCCGATGAGCGATGTCATGGTCCTGCTGCTTACCTTCTTTATGCTTACTGCGACATTTGTCAAGGAAGAACCTGTTAAGGTCAACACTCCCGGCTCTGTCTCCGAGATCAAGATTCCTTCAAGCAATCTGCTCACCATCTTCGTCTCCCGCGAGGGCAAGATATTCATGAATATGGATTCCCCGCAAGGTATGACGGCCTTGGCCACCCAGTTGAATGCTGAAGGCAAACTCTCTCTCAACGACAAGGAGGTGCAGGAGTTCTCACAGGTACCCATGTTCGGTACGCCGCTCAATACCATCAACGGTTGGCTGGCCTCGAACGACCGCAACGGTATCCTGACGAAAGACCCGAAGGCCGGAATCCCCTGCGACAGCATCAGCGATGAGTTGAAAGTATGGGTGGCAGCAGCCCGCGAAGCCTGTGGAGAGAAGATGCGCATTGCCATCAAAGGCGATAAGACCACTTCCTACAAGGTGATAAAGAACGTAATGAAGTCTTTGCGCGACATCGACGAGAATCGCTACAATTTGATTACCTCGTTGGCAGGTGCAGAACAATAATCGAAGAATGTTATGGCAAAACAAGTAAAATCCAAACAAAAGAAAATGAACGCCCGCGTGGACTTCACGCCGATGGTGGACATGATTATGTTGCTTGTGACATTCTTCATGCTCTGTACTTCTTTGCTCAAGCCGCAGACCATGGAAATCACCATGCCTTCGGACAAGCAGGACATCAAGGACGAACAACGCAACCAGGCCAAGGCTTCCGAGGCCGTGACCATACTGATAGCCGGCGAGGGCCGACTCTTCTACTTCGAAGGTAAACCTGAAGAGGCCGAACAGCATTTGGTCGAAACCAAGTACGGTGCCGATGGCCTTCGCGCATTCCTTCTCAAGAAGAATGCCAAGGCGCAGGTTGAAATCAACAAGTTGAAGAAGGAGTTCGAAACGCGCGACATCAATGAAAACAGTAAGAAGGAGTACGCTGAGCGCCTTTCGGAGCTCAAGGGTGCCAAGGGCACGCCGACAGTCATCATCAAGGCTGCCGACGAGTCGAACTTCGACAACATGATCAAGGTGCTCGACGAGATGAACATCTGCGGCATCGGTAAATACGTGATAGATAACTTTACGGACGCAGACAAGGCGCTTCTCACTCCGAAAGGCGTCAAGTTTGAGCAGTAATTCATAAGCAAAGTATATAAGATATGTCTAAAATCGATTTAATTTCACGCGGTTGGTGTGACATCGTGTTCGAAGGACGTAACAAAGAGTACGGAGCTTATCGAATGCGCTCGCGCGCCGGTCGCCGCAATGCTTTCGCGCTTCTCATGGTCATCGCCTTCATCTTTGGCGTGGGAGTCATCATCGCAGTCAAGACCGTAGTCAACGAATTGACTAAAAACGACAATCTTGATAGTGACCAGGTGACGGAACTCTCTCAGCTGGAGAAGAAGGAAGAACCCAAGAAGGAAGAGAAGAAGGTGGAGCTGAAGTATGAGGAGCCCAAAGTTGAAAAAGTTCAGGTGAAGGCTTCTATCCAGTTCACGGTACCTAAGATTGAGGACGACAACCTGGTTGACGAAACCAAGGAAGTGAAGCGTCAGGACGAGGTTACCAAGAGCAACATCTCCATCGCGGCTCAGGACTACGCCGGCGACGGCAAGGGCGGTATCAATATCGATGACCTGAAGGACAACCAGCAGGCCGGCGGTACACAGGCGCCCAAAGAAGAGGAAGTAATGGCCAACGAACTTGTGGAGCAGCCTGCTGTCTACCCTGGTGGCGAGGCCGCCATCCTCCGCTTCATTGCCGAGAACCTGAAGTACCCGAGCATCGCTCAGGATCAGGGCCTGCAGGGTACGGTAGTGCTTAAGTTTACGGTAGACAAGACGGGTGCCGTTACCGACATCGTCATCTCCAAGTCACTCTCGCGTGAGTGCGACAAGGCTGCCGTAGAGTGCGTGTCGAAGCTCAAGCGCTTCACGCCCGCACGCCAGCAGGGTCATCCCGTGCCGGTCAAGTACACCTTGCCCATCCGCTTCAGATTGCAGTAATCACTACCGACAAACATCACATGAGAACACTTTGGCTGTTTATTGCCGCAGTGTGCATCAGTCTCACCACATCTTGTGGAAATCATCGGAAGTCCGCCGACTGGCGGTCTTCCGATGATGTGCATATTGCGATAGACGAGACTTTCCGGGACATAATGGAAGAAGAACTCGAGACCTTCGTTCTGCTTCACCCAGAGGCCGGCATGAAGCCCACCTTCTGCAGCGAGGATTCCGCCCTGCGTATGCTCGTTTCCGACAGCGTGCGCTGTTGCATTGCCACGCGTCAGCTCACCGACCGCGAGGTGCAAGTCGTCCGTAGCCATAAACTCGGCGTGAAGCAGGCCCTTGTCGCCACCGACGCCTTCGCGCTCATTGTCAACAAGGAGAATCCCGACACGCTGCTCACCGTCGACGACATACGCGGCATCGTGTCCGGACGCATCACCCGCTGGGAGCAGCTCACCTATACTTCCGGCAAGCGCGGCGAACTGAAACTCGTGTTCGACAATTCAGGTTCGAGCACCGTGCGCTATATGCGCGACTCGCTCAGCAACGGCCGTGAGCTCAAGGGCAACCTCTATGCCCAGGGCAGCAACAGCGCCGTGATCGACGCCGTGCGGGAGGATCCCGACATCATAGGCGTCGTGGGCGCCAACTGGCTGAAGTCGAAGGGAGCCGCCGTCATCAACGACTTTGACGACCTTGATGTGAAAGTCCTGAAGATAGCGCGCAAGGCCGAGGAGAATGTCGTCGGCTGGAAGCCCTATCAGGTGCGCATCGCCACCGGCGACTATCCGCTTGTCCGTTCCGTCTATGTCATCCTGACCGACCCCCGCGTCCGCAGTTTTACGAAGACTTTCTTTTTCTTCCTCAAGGGGCAGAAGGGCCAGAACATCATCAACAACAATTCGCAGATGCTCACCATCATGCCCGTGCAGATAAAGGATGTCAGCATACGTGAGTGACAGAGACCGTCCGCTGCGGCGGACGCTGCAATATAAAGGGGCCGTAACTTCCGTTTTGGGGAGTTGCGGCCCTTTGTCTTTCTGTCCGTTCAAGGCAACCGTTCGGCTTCAAACATTTCGTACAGCCGCTCCCCCCAATGCCCCGTTTCTGATAGCGAACCGGTCTGGGACGATGTATTGCCGATGCCGTATTCGTCCCAAATGTCCTGCTTTTTTTTAGAAAAGAACATATTGAGTGCTCGCTTGGCTAAGAAATAAACGAGAGATGTGAGATGTTTGGGGGGCTTAATGTAATGAATTTTAAATGAATACAATGAACGAAAACGGTACGGACTCTTTGTCTTCAAATGCTCCTCATGTCTTGTGAAGGCTATGATGTGAGTTACGTAGAGTCTGCGCCGGATGGTCGTCGGGTGGGGGAGCGAAACTGTCCTGTGTTCTGTAGGATAGTTCCCCCATGTTTCATTTCTTAATGAGACCTAAGTGCCATTTATGTAGAGCTGCTGTAGAGTTTGATCCCCAATATTCCATTTTTTTAAAGTATCGGGTGTTCCTCATCTTGAAGGTAGCCCCGTAAGGGCGCGGTCGGGACACGTTGTTTCTTGCAATATCAACGGTAGTCAACGCATTCTTGTCCTGAAAATGTTTGCGCAAATAAAAGTTTCATTTCTCTGTAACATATTGGTCATTAGTAGAAAGCGCTGAAAGATAATTGGATTTTTATCGCGACGAAGCCTTGGCAATAATGCCGTATTCGGATTTGCGTAAAGTGTCGTGCGCGGTTTGTAGATGATTGCCTCTGATTCCATATTCGCAGCTTGAAAATGAGATGATGTGATTCGTGCAGCGGATTGAGAATTAATGAGATACGATGAAATGTAATGAGTGCTCGGTCGCAGGGCTGTCCAGTGAGAAGAGCCCTGTTTCGAATGCAAGAAAACGGTACTCGCAATTTAAAAGAAACGTTCCGTGTAATATGCTGATTATTAAGCAAATGAAATGAATGTAATTGCCGTTCCGTCATGGCGGGGCTTTGGCGAAGGCGTGGCGCTTGAAATCTGCGCGGCGCGGCGGGGCGTTTTAAAAGCATTACTTGGAAGTGCGAAAAGTACTTACTCGTGTAAAAAATGCAAGTAGTGCTTTTCGCACTTCCAAGTAGTGCTTTTTCGCCGCCGTCAATTCCCCCTTCAGCCCGGCAAGGTGGCGTCGGCGGCGCGGCCCGTCTGTTTCATCCCATCGGCCGGTATGTTTCAGTATAAAATATTGTCGCTTAATAGTTTGCGAGAATCTGAAAGAAAAATACGCAAAACCATTTTTGGGGGATATAGGGCCCGTTTTACCGGTCCCAAGCCTCCGCCGACCGCTGCCGCGCTTCCCTTGTGCTACCTTCGTTCCAGCGTCGTCGCACCGTGAACCCTGCCATAGGGCTTTGGATGCCGCCGATACATTTCTGCCTCCATGCCTGCCGTGATTCACCGTTTTTTTCGTAAGTTTGCATCATTATGAAGTATTCAGTCATCATTCCCGTCTACAACCGCCCCGACGAGGTGGACGAACTCCTTGCGAGCCTCTGCACGCAGACCGTCGGCGACTTCGAGGTGCTGGTTGTCGAAGATGGCTCGTCGGTGCCCTGCCGCACCGTCGTGGAACGCTATGCCGACCGCCTTGCCGTGCGCTATTTCGACAAGCCCAACTCCGGCCCCGGGCAGTCGCGCAACTACGGCGTGGAGCGTGCCGCCGGCGAGTATGTGATAGTGCTCGACTCCGACGCCGTGCTGCCCGAAGGCTACCTTGCCGCCGTCGACGCCGAGCTCCGCCGCGAGCCTTGCGACGCCTTCGGCGGACCCGACCGCGCGCATGCCTCCTTCACCCCCATGCAGAAGGCCATCAACTATGCCATGACCTCCTTCTTCACCACCGGCGGCATACGCGGCGGCAGCAAGAAGATGGACAAGTTCTATCCCCGTTCCTTCAACATGGGCGTACGCACCGAAGTCTATCGCCGCCTCGGCGGATTCTCCGAAATGCGTTTCGGAGAAGACATCGACTTCTCCACCCGCATCTTCAAGGCCGGCTGTGCCTGCCGCCTCTTTCCCGAGGCCTGGGTGTGGCACAAGCGGCGCACCGATCTGCGCAAGTTCTTCAAGCAGGTGTACAACTCCGGCATAGCCCGCATCAATCTCTCGAAGCGCCATCCCGGCACGCTCAAGCTCGTGCATCTCCTGCCCGCCGTCTTCACCACGGGCTGCGTTCTCCTGCTCGTGCTTGCAGCCGTTGCCGCCCTTTGCGGCTGTCCCCACTGGTGGGCCTGCCTCGTTCCGCTGGCGCTCTTCGCCCTGCTCATCTTCGCCGACGCCGGCTGGCGCGAGCGCAGTGCGGGCGTCGGCCTGCGGGCCGTGGCCGCTGCCTTCGTCCAGCTCACGGGCTACGGCTCCGGTTTTCTGCGCGCCTGGTGGCGCCGCTGTGTGCTGGGGCGCGGCGAGTTTGCCGCTTTCAGCCGCAACTTCTATAAGTAAGAAAAGAAAGCCCCATGTCCGAACCGACGCGCAAAGCCGCCATCAACCAGTGGGCCGAGGAAGACCGGCCCCGCGAGAAACTCGCCGCACGCGGTTCCCGCGCGTTGACCGACGCCGAACTGCTGGCCATACTTATCGGTTCCGGTTCGCCGGGTGAGAGCGCCGTCGAACTCATGCAGCGCCTGCTGGCCGACTGCCACGCCGAACTGTCGACGCTCGGCAACATGACCATCGACGAACTCTGTGCCTACAACGGTATCGGACCGGCCAAGGCCGTGACCATTCTCGCCGCCTGCGAACTCGGCCGGCGCCGCCAGCAGGAAGATCACCGTTCCCGACGGCATATAAGCGCCTCGGCCGACATCTACGGCTACTTCTGTGCCGCTCTGCGCAATCTGCCCGTCGAGGAGTGCCACGTGCTGCTGCTCAACCAGCGCCTCGACATCATCGGCGACCGTTGTGTGGGGCGCGGCGGATTGACCGCCACCGTCGTTGACATACGCCTCGTGCTTCGCGAGGCCCTTGTGGCCCGGGCCGCGGCCATAGCGCTCTGCCACAACCACCCCTCGGGCAATTCCCGTCCCAGTGCCGAGGACGACCGCCTCACCGAGCGTCTGAGGCAGGCCTGCGCGACGATGGACATCCGCCTTGTGGACCACATCGTGCTGGCCGGCGCCGACTATTTCAGCTATGCCGACGAGGGCCGGCTGTAGGAACCGGCAACTGTCTGCCGGCGGCTTCATTTTCAGGAATATATACCCGCAACAAACCATATACCTATGACACCGGAAGAAAAAATAAAGATAGAAGAACGCATCGTCGAGGTGCTCAAAACCGTTTACGACCCCGAGATCCCCGTCGATGTCTATAATCTCGGCCTCATTTACCGCATCGACCTCCACGACGACGGCACGCTCGATGTCGACATGACGCTCACGGCACCCAACTGTCCGGCCGCCGACTTCATTGTGGAGGATGTGCGCATTAAGCTCGATGGGGTAGAGGGTGTGTCGGAGGCCCGCGTCAATCTCGTGTTCGAGCCCGAATGGGACAAGGACATGATGAGCGAGGAGGCCAAACTCGAACTCGGCTTCATGTGAGGCCCGCGTCCGCACGCGCCGCAACAGAAGGATTACCGCAACTACAAACGCCGCCTTATGAGAAACATATATTTCCTTTCCGACGCCCATCTCGGCAGTCTCGCCATCGACCATCCCCGCATGCAGGAGCGCCGCCTCGCCAACTTCCTCGACAGCATCAAGGAGAAGGCCGCCGCCGTCTACCTGCTGGGCGACATATTCGACTTCTGGCACGAATACCGCTACGTGGTGCCAAAGGGCTATACCCGCCTGCTCGGCAAAATCAGCGAGCTGACCGACCGCGGCGTGGAGGTGCACTTCTTCACGGGCAACCATGACCTGTGGGTGAACGACTATTTTGAGAAAGAATGCGGCATGATTGTCCACCGCCACGCCGAGACTGTGGAGATATACGACCAGATCTTCCTCCTGGCCCATGGCGACGGCCTCGGTACCAACGATCGCCGTTTCAAGATGCTGCGCGGCCTTTTTCACAACAGAACCTGCCAGCGCCTCTTCGCCGCCCTGCATCCCCGCTGGGGCATGGCCTTCGGCCTCGACTGGGCCCGCCACAGCCGCCTCAAGCGCGCCGACTGCGGCGAACCCGCCTACATGGGCGAGGACAAGGAGGAACTCGTCATCTACGCCAAGAACTATCTTCAGACCCATCCCGAGGTCAACTTCTTCATCTTCGGCCATCGGCACATCGAACTCGACCTCATGCTCTCGCGCTCGGCCCGTGTCGTTGTGCTCGGTGACTGGATCTCACAGTTCTCCTATGCCGTTTTCGACGGCGAACACCTCTTCCTCGAAGAGTTTGTAGAGGGCGAGAGCCAGCCCTGAGGCGGCATCCGCGGCGTTGAATGCAAAAAATAATTAAAAGCGGCGGATTTACCCCCCCGTTTGGCTTTTTTTGCATTAATGTCTACCTTTGCAACCCTACGGCCGTCATTCATTCGTATAACCAATCAATAAAAGATATGAAAAAGATTTTCATCCTCCTTTCGCTCCTGTTCGTCGTGGCCGGCGCACAGGCGCAGCTTCTCTGGAAGGTTTCCGGCAAAGACCTTGCCAAACCGTCCTACATCGTAGGCACCTACCACCTGGCTCCCGCCAGCTTCGCCGACAGCATACCCGGCCTCGCCGACGCCCTTGCCTCCGCCGAACAGGTGTACGGCGAGCTCGACATGAGCGAACTTCAGGACATGAGCAAGGTCATGCAGATGCAGCAGGCCCTTATGATGCCCGAAGGCAAGACCTTCACCTCCCTCTTCACCGCCGAGCAGCTTGCGCGCATCAACGCCTTCATGAAAGAACTCATGGGCGTGGACATGAGCACCCCCATGGTGGCCGCCCAGATGGAGAAGGTGAAGCCGCTGGCCCTCAGTACGCAGTTCGAGGCTCTCATGTGCATGAAGATGCGTCCCGGCTTCGACCCGCAGAATCTCTTCGACGGCTATTTCCAGAAGAAGGCCGCCGAGCAGGGAAAAACTGTAGGCGGACTCGAGACCATAGAATTTCAGGTAGACGTGCTCTACGGCCGGAAGTCGCTCGAGCGGCAGGCCGAGGAACTCCTCTGCCTCATCGACCACAAGGATTTCAATGAGCAGAACCTTCGCCTTCTGCTCGACGCCTTCTTCGCTCAGGATCTCGAGGGCATCAGCAAGGCAGCGAACGCGAAGTTCGGCAACAACTGCGACTCTACGCCCGAAGAGGAAAACGCCCTCATCTACGACCGCAACGCCGCCTGGGCCAAGGCCTTGCCCGCCATCATGAGCGGCAAGTCGACCTTCCTGGCCGTCGGTGCCGCCCATCTGCCTGGCGAGCGCGGCCTGCTCCGCCTGCTGAAGGATGCCGGCTACGAGGTGACTCCCGTGAAATAAGTCCTCTCTCACGATAAAAAGAACCATTAACACGATAAAAAAGGATATGTCTCAATCATTCCTCTCCGCCCGCGACATCGTCAAGCGCTACGCCGAGCACACCGCTCTCGACGGCGTGAGCATCGAGGTGCCGCAGGGAAAAGTCTTCGGACTGCTCGGACCCAACGGCGCGGGCAAGACAACACTCATACGAATCATCAACCGCATCACGGCCCCCGACAGCGGCGAAATTCTCTTCGACGGACGCCCCTTCTCGGCCGCCGATGTAGCCCGCATAGGCTACCTGCCCGAGGAACGCGGTCTCTACAAAAAAATGAAAGTGGGCGAACAGGCCATTTATCTGGCCATGCTCAAAGGACTCTCCCGCGCCGAGGCCAAACGCCGTCTGGTGGATTGGTTCGAGAAGTTCGGCATCATCTCCTGGTGGGAGAAGAAGCTCGAAGAACTCTCCAAGGGCATGCAGCAGAAGGTACAGTTCATCATCACCGTCCTCCACGAGCCCCCGTTGCTCATATTCGACGAGCCCTTCTCCGGTTTCGACCCCGTCAACGCCGAGATGCTCAAGCGCGAGATTCTCGCCTTGCGCGACAAGGGACACACCGTGATATTCTCCACGCACAACATGTCGTCTGTCGAGGAAGTGTGTGACGACATAGCCCTCATCAACCGTTCGCGGGTCGTGCTTTCCGGCCATGTGGGCGATGTCAAGGAGCGCTTCCGCACCGGCCTTTACGAACTTACCGCAACCGGCGGAACGCTTGCCGAGCGGCCGGAGCTCTACGACATACTTGAGCGCACCGAGGCTGGCGGTCTCTCCACCTACCTCCTGCGCAAGCGCGAAGGGCCCAGCAACTCCGCCCTCGCCGCAGCCGTGGCCGCCGATGTGGAGCTGCGCTCCTTCAGCGAACGCCTGCCTTCCATGCAGGAGATCTTCATCAAGGTGGTGGGTGATACCGCCGTGGAGGCCTGACGCCGCCTGCCGCTTCCGAGAGAGATAAACCAAAACACGGCGCGCCGCAGGCCTTTGACCGACAGTCCCGTCGGCGCCGCCCATACTTCATCCCGTAACAACAACAATGAGTAAGATATTCATCATCATACAGAGGGAGTTCGCAACACGCGTCAAGAAGAAGTCCTTTATACTTCTCACCGTCCTGATGCCCTTCGTGTTTGCCGCCCTCGTCTTCGTACCCGTGTGGCTCGCCTCCATCAAGGACAGCGAGCAGAAAACGGTGAAAATCGTCGACAATACCGGCCGCTATGCCGCCCTCTTCAAGAACGATCAGAGCTATCGCTTCGAGGTTTCGCCGGCCGACAGCGCGTCGTTCTACGCCGACGACTCTGAGGTAGAAGCCGTAGTCCTCATCAGCGGCGACCTCACCAAAAATCCCCGTGCCGTCACCATCTGCGCCCGCAAGGCCGTCTCGGCCGACCTGCTCAGTTTGGCCCGCAATCTGCTCAACGAGCAGGTGCGCCGCGACAAACTCGGCGCCTACGATGTGCCCGAACTTGAGAAAATCATCAAGGATGTGCAGACCGACTTCGACATCAAGACTGTCTTGCGGAGCGACTCCGGCGACGAAAGCTCCTCCAACACCTATATAGCCATGGCCGCCGGCTTCATCTTCACGTTCCTTATTTATATGTTCGTCATGACCTATGGCGGCATGGTCATGCAGAGCGTGATGGAGGAGAAGACCAACCGCATCGTCGAACTGATGGTGTCGAGCGTCAAGCCTTTCCAGCTCATGATGGGCAAGATCATCGGTGTGGCCCTCGTAGGCTTTGTGCAGCTGCTGATATGGGGCGTCATGCTGGTGGCCATCATCGCCGCGTTGTCCGCTGCCTTCGGTGTGGACGCCACGCCGGCCGCCGATCCCTCCATGGCGCTTGCCGCGCAGTCCATGGAGTCCATGTCCTCCGAGTCCGCCGAGATTGTGGGCGCCATCTCCAACCTTCCCTTCCTCGAACTCGGCGTGATGTTCGCGCTCTACTTCGTCGGCGGCTATCTGCTTTACGCCTCCTTCTTCGCCGCCGTGGGCGCCAGCGTCAATGCGCAGGAAGACAGCTCGCAGTTCATCATGCCCGTCATCCTCATCATGATCTTCGGCCTCTACGCCGCCATGTACAGTGTGGAGAACACCGACGGCCCTCTTGCCTTCTGGGCCTCGATATTCCCCCTGACCTCGCCCATCGTGATGATGGTGCGCATACCTTTCGATGTACCTCTCTGGCAGGAGCTCCTGTCGCTCGGCGTGCTCTACGGCACGGCGTTGCTCTTCGTGTGGGTGAGCGCCAAGATATACCGCGTCGGCATACTCATGTACGGCAAGAAGCCGTCAGTCAAGGAGATGCTCCGCTGGCTGCGCTATAAATAATCCGTCTTTTCATAGACCGTAATATAAAAAGGAATAGTTCCGGAACATTTCGGGACTATTCTTTATTTTATAAGAGGTAAGCATGAGCATCGTAAAGTATGTTCCTGTCTGTCGGGGCTTCCCGACGGATAAAATAGAAGGAGTGGGAGATAGTTTGTCATGACAGACCGATAAATTTCGGCCGTTCTCCGTCTTTTATCGTACCTTTGCAGAAGAAAAACGAATAAGCAGTATGAAGAATTTGTTGATGGTCGTATTGGCCGCCTTAGGCCTCTGCTCTTCCTGCAGTGCGCAGGACAGCATCCCCTCTCTTTCGCCCGAGGACTTCGCCGAAGCCCTCAAGACCGACACAACGGCGGTGGTGCTCGATGTCCGCACGCCCGAGGAATATGCCGGGGGACATCTTGCCGGCGCCGTATTGCTCGATGTGCAGAACGCCGAGTCCTTTGCCCGCGGCCTTGACAGGCTCTCCCGGCAGAAGACCTATTATGTGTATTGCCGTAGCGGCCGTCGCAGTATGACCGCTGCCGGGCGTATGCGGGCGGCAGGATTCTCGGTCGTGAATATGTCCGGCGGCATTCTCGCCTGGCAAAAGTGTCGCCTGCCTGTTACTGAATAAAATCCCCCCGGCCATATTGCCGGCCGTCGGCATTCGACAGATCCCGCCCGTTGCTCATCTGGCAGCGGGCGGGATTGTTCTTGCAGGGCGCGTAGCGGTGTGCGCCTTTATCGTACGATAGTAGCCTCGCGGTCGGGGCTGACGGAGACGATGGTAATGGGTGTGCCCGTCGCGCGCTCGATGTAGGCGATATAGTCCTTGAAGGCCTGCGGGAAGTGCTCCTCGTCGCGCAGTTCGGTGAGCGGCGTCTTCCAGCCCGGCAGTTCGTCGCATACGGCCGTCCATCCCTCCGTGTCGTAGGGCATGGTCTCCGTGCGCTGTCCGTTCTTCTCGTAGGCCGTGCATACCTTGATGGTGTCGAAGTCGTCGAGCACGTCGCTCTTCATCATGACGAGTTCCGTCACGCCGTTTATCATGATGGCGTAGCGCAGGGCCACGAGGTCGAGCCAGCCGCAGCGTCGGTTGCGGCCGGTGACGGCGCCGTATTCATGGCCGATTTCGCGGATCTTGTCACCCGTCTCGTCGAAGAGCTCTACGGGGAAGGGGCCCGAGCCTACGCGCGTGCTGTAGGCCTTGAAGATGCCGAACACGCGGTCCAGCCTGCCGGGCGCCACGCCCAGACCGGTGCACACGCCGCCGCTTGTGGTGCTCGACGACGATACGAAGGGATACGTGCCGTGGTCGATGTCGAGCAGCGAGCCCTGCGCCCCTTCGGCCAGCACGTTCTTGCCTTGGTCGAGGGCCTGGTTGATTTCGATTTCGGTGTCCGTCAGGTGGAAGCGGCGCATGTATGCCACGCCCTCCATCCAGCGCTGTTCCTCCTCGGTGATGTCGTAGTCGGTGTAGTGCAGGTCGCGCAGTATCTGCTCGTGGCGCTGCTTGAGCGCGCGGTATTTCTCCTCGAAGCCCTCGAGTATGTCGCCCACGCGCAGTCCCACGCGCGCGGCCTTGTCGCTGTAGGTGGGGCCGATGCCCTTGCCCGTGGTGCCCACCTTGGCCTTTCCCTTGGCCGCTTCGTAGGCACGGTCGAGCACGCGGTGCGTGGGCAGGATGAGGTGTGCGCGCCGGCTGATGTGCAGGCGTTCGGTCAGTGAGTATCCGGCCTGTTCCAGTTCATGCGCCTCGGCCATGAAGAGGTCGGGGGCTATGACGCATCCGTTGCCGATGATGTTGATTTTCCCTTCGTCGAAGATGCCCGACGGTATGGAGCGTAGCACGAACTTCTTGCCGTCGAAGATGATGGTGTGTCCGGCGTTGGGGCCGCCGGCGAAGCGGGCCACGATGTCGTAGCGCGGGGTGAAGTAGTCCACCACCTTACCTTTGCCCTCGTCGCCGAAGACGATGCCCAGCAGGGCGTCAACTTTTCCTTTCGTCATGAGTATTTTGCTGTTGTTAGGTTACGGTGTCGCGGTGGTGCGCTGCCGGTTGTCGGCCGGCGCGTAAGTGCACACCGTCGGCAAAGATATATCTTTTTCGCGAAAGAGCGCCTATTTCTCCTTAAATATATGCGCGTGTGTGCGCGAAGGCCCGTCCGCGTGTGCCGGCGGCACCCGACTTTAACGTATTTAACTTTCGTGAACATTCGGTGGATTCAACATTCAAGTGCAAATTTATGGCAAGTGTTCGTAAAACCTCTCTT
>ENA-UOJC01000221-UOJC01000221.1-human-gut-metagenome-genome-assembly--contig:-C104-NODE-221-length-105173-cov-64.970890_pt1 | contig 105173 bp, 85 predicted proteins | sample MGYA00242339_ERZ723886 | MGnify/ENA metagenome assembly ERZ723886 | reverse complement strand
CCCGTGACCCCATGCGTGACAGGCATGTATTCTAACCGACTGAACTAACGCACCAAGAGGTTCTTTTTTGCCATCTTCTCGATTGCGAGTGCAAAGGTACGAATTTCTTTTTATCCTACAAATTTTAGCCCGTTTTTTTACGGATATTTTTTACGGCCTTACTTTTTATGTTATCCGTCATATATCTTAACGCCCGTCGGTATATCCCAAAGATCGCCGTGCGTTTCGGGCCACTGCTCCGGTCGTCAGATGCGCTTCACGCAGTAGACATTGCCCTCCTGCGTATGTACGCGCACGGCGCCGGCTGCCACGAGCGAACGGGCGAAGCAGGCCGCCGTAACGCCGCGCATAGCGACGGGATAGCGGCGCGTGAGTTCGAGATACATCTCCGTGGCTGTAAGGCGAAGCACACCGTCCTGCTCGCCGGGCGCGGCGACGCGATAATGACGGGTGAAGGCCTCAAGGGCGACATCGGTGCGGCGGAAGCGGCGGTTGGAGCGCTCCACGGCCGCCTCCTCGTCCTTGGTGAACCACGTGCGCTCGCCGGCCGCCAGTTCGCAGAGCAGCTGGGCGTAGAGTTGCCGGTGGTCCACAGGCGAGCAGTCTATCTCATGCCGCACCTCCACGCAGAGGAAGCGGCGGCTGCCCGTGGGGTCGGAAAGCAGGTCGAAAGAATTGCTCGTGCCGATGAACGAGGCCGTGCGCTCCATCCGCTCGTAGCGCGTGCCGTAGGGGCGGCGGGCACTCACCTCGACCATCTGCAGGAGGTTCTTGAGTACGGCGTGCTGACGACCGGCGTAGCGGTCGAACTCATCAAGACAGATGAGGCCGTAGTAGGCCAGTTTCTGTTCGCAGCGCGCGGCGGCGGCCAGGTCGAAACGGTCCACATAGTGCGCCGCGAGTTCGGGCGGCATGAGCAGACGGCAGAAGGTGGACTTGCCCAGTCCCTGCCGGCGGCTCACGAGCAGGGGCGTCACGGCGTTGCCGCCGCGCATGGGGCGTCCGGCCCATGCGGCGGCCAGGGCGAGCATCCAGCGATGGAAACCATTTGCCCACAAGGCATTGTCGGACACGCGGCGGGCCAGTTCCGAGACGCGGTCGCGCCCGTCCCACTGCGGCAGCGAGCGCATAAAGTGGCGCAGCGGATGATAGTCGGCGACAAGGTCGGAGCAGAGTACGCGGGCCACATCACGGTCCCAGCAACCTATACCCTCGCGACGGGCAGCCATCACTACTGAATTGATCCGGCGACGGTCAGCGGACACGAAAGGAACAGCGGCTACATCATCCGCCTCACCGGCTTTCGGGCGAATCTCGGTACTCCCGTCGAGCAGATTGTAACGCAGATCATAACGGCGAAGGATAAAGTCCTCAAGGCGCCGCTGGCTCTCAGCCACCCCGCTTCGCTCTGCACCTTGCGCGGCCGGCTGTGGTGCTGGCGCGGCCTCATGGCGGACGGACGACAGAGCGGCCGCATTTTCCGCAGAACGGGCGCGGGATTCCAGCCGCTGGCGGCAGGCCGTGAGGCCGGCGGCAAGGCGGTCGAGCAGATGGAGGAGCAGGCAGGAAAGACAGCGACGAAAGCGGGAAAGGTGATTCATGGGACGATGCATTGAAATGTTTTGTCAGTATGTATGTGGCCTGCAAAGATACGGCCCACCGGAGCGGCACTTGATTTCTTTGTCCGTTAACTCCCCCGTTTTCGCAGACTTTTTCCGATAAAAGATTGTTCTGTTTTTCGGTTTCCATATAGAATTCAAGCACGGCGGGCGGAAGGACAAAAGCGACGGAAGGAAGCGCCGGCACCGAAGAAAAAACAGTTAGCACCGACCCGTAAAAGTCAATCGGCATTTTTCTTTCATTCCGTCATATCTTTTTAATGGTCAGACGATTCCAATGAAAGCAAACAGAACGTAACGGCCGCATACACACCGAGCGGTCCGAAGCATGGCCGCCCCTGCCGACCGCTCCCCTACCCGCGCATGAAAAGCACTACTTGGAATTAAAAAAGCACTTACTCGTGTACAAAATCCAAGTAATGCTTTTTAAATTCCAAGTAGTGCTTTTGAGCAGCAGTCACGCGGCAGGAACAAAGGACTATCCTTTCAGCATACATCACTATCGGTCAAACCATTGCGACGAAATGAAATTTATTCCGGGATATTGTTGTCCGCATACGCTTCACCAATAAAAAGGCATTTCACATTTACATTTCCCAATACACCTGAACATTTTGGAAACGAAAAGGCCACCGCGATTTAAAATGACGCGCGATATGGAACTTCATTTTTATTTGCCATAACTTTCAACGGGTTCCGCCGCCATGCCATATTCCTCTCCAGTTGTTTCGTAAGATTTCACTCTCCGGTCTTCAAGGTATATATGACAAAGCGTATATTCCAAAGAATTTAAAGTCTGCTGACGAACCTTCGGCTTCAACTGACATTCCCAAACGGTTATGCAATGCCAGCCCATAGAAGCCAGCTTTTTGCATTCCTCCAGATCCCTATTCCGGTTACGTTCAATCTTATTCCGCCAAAACTCGACATTGGTTTTAGGAAGAACATAATATCTACATCCTTCATGTCCATGCCAAAAGCAACCATTTACAAAGATGACCGTTCTGTATTTGCGCAATACGATATCCGGATGCCCTGGAAGTCGCGGGTGATTCAATCTATACCGGAATCCACGACTGAACAAGAACTTCCGTACCAGTAATTCGGGCTTTGTGTTCTTCCCTTTTATCGCTGACATACAGCGGTGCCGCTGCTCTTTGGTAAACTTGTCCATATTAAGATGGAGAACTGCATATCATATCAAAGAAAACTTCAAATATTATTATCGGTTTCCAATATTTTCATTAACCTTACAACCTCAGAGTAAGTATAATCTCTATCGCCCATTATCAAAATAACTATGCAGGCCCTTGCTTTTAACAAAGAACTCTTTTGTCTTTTGATATTTCACGCACTGATTCAGATCTTTTAGCAACGATTCCTGCTCCTCGTAGGGACGAGATGTATATCGGAAATAATATAGGAAAAACAATTCCGTGCAGCGGTGGGTCTCAAAAAACTCAACCTTGCAGTATATACCTTTCTTGGGTCTATTAATGGGCATGGCATACTTCGCCTTTAATTTTTGATATTGAGAATGCTCCGGCTCAACATCCTTCGTGTCCATATCAATAATGCAGAAAATATGACTATAGCCCATCGCCAAGCCCTCAGCAATTTTAATATCAAGTTCCTTGATACTTGTCTTCTTGGGATAGTCCGGCTTGATAGTCAATCGTTTGAACACATCGCACAAGGATTTGAAATAGAAAAATTCCGTAGGCCCTTCACCCAAGATAAGTGTTGATTGTCGTAACTTCCCCATTTTAATCCTCCATATTTATAAAGATACTGCCTAATTCGGGTTTTGCTCCCAAACGCCCAATGCGGTAAGAATTATAAAGAGACAAATTCTTGTGCAACCCGAAAGAGTCACCGCGAGAATACTCGGAAGAGGCCGTTTCTTTGTTCTTCTCAACAAACCACACCACACCTCTATTTTCATTGATAAGGTCTTGAGACAACAATGTCGTTTCCTGGCTGGTGATAATCAACTGTGATTTTTCTGAGTTGAAGATAAATACATTGAGATAGTAGTATAACAAGTCATTGTGTAGATCTTCACCTAATTCATCAAGATAATACACATGAGAACTTGTTATCATGCCATACAACGCATCCAGAATGCGGATGTACTTCTGGGTTCCTTTTGACTGCCATTTAAGAGGGATGTCAAAATCTCCATTTATAGAATGATTGACAAATGCAACGGAGCCGGAGGTGGGTTTAAGCAGTACCTCTTTCATTTCTTCCGGAATATTTTCCTTTTGGATACGTTCTCGGAACTCATTAGGCACAAAGCGGTCTTCTACGATAGGTTTATATTCCAAGATGTTCAAATCGGCCTTTTGAAGCATGGTGTTGTAGAACTTACGCTTTTTAGAATCATTATAAGCATCCTTTAGAATTTCCACAAGCCCCTTCTCGCCGTCCCCATCCACATCGTGATAGTTCTCCATAATCCAGCCATGAAGAATATTGAATTGAACAATATCCTCTTTCAAAGCTGCCTTTCTACAAACAGATAAAACGCTATGATTATTCAAGGTGTTATCGCGAATGCTCTCTTGCGTTTTTACGAGCAGTCTGAGACTTGAACCAAACTTGATTTCTGCCTGTACATTATTACCGACAAATGTGCGCTCATAGAACAGCGACTTTGATTTGTTTGGATAATAATACAGTGTTTCGTTCAAGATGTATTTATCATTGAACTTCACATCATAGTCGTATCTGATACCATTGGCATAAAATGAAACGTGCATTTCGGTTGGTTCATCCTTAGTAAGTATAAAAGGAATACTACCGTTTATTCTTTGGGCCGCATCTGATTTTGGCAGAACTAACAAACGAAAGACTTCATTCAAAGCAATCAGCATATTTGATTTTCCGGAAGCATTGGAACCGTATAGGATTCCTAACTTGTACAAGAATACCCCTTGGGTAACCTCTGTAACAAGTTCCGAAGAAGGCCCCTTAGCCAAGAAACTCAAGACCTGTTTATCTCGAACGGAAAGATAATTCTTTACCCAAAAATCCCTTATCATAAAATACACATTTATATCATTATTGTAATCTGATTGCAAAATTACGAATTATTTTTCCATATAAGATATATACACATTGCAATGTCGTAGTAATATTACAACTCAATCGTATTTTAATACAAATCATCACATATCAATTTAAAATATCGAGATTTCGACAATCTTTATTAGTGGATATTATCTCGTTTATATCCAGTTAGTTATATATTGTACTAAGAATGTACTATGTGAGCAACTTAAGTACATTCAAAAGCAATCATTTAAGTTTAATTTTTCTTACATTAGTTATTTTTAATTCTATTCTTTTGCCTTGGTTTTCCCTTTTCGTTGGTAAGTGTGGAAGTATTTAAGGGTGCTGGTGAAAAGAAAAACTGAGGTGACATTTCTCTTTTGCCCCACATATAATTATAAGTTTAATTATAAGCTTGGTTCAGTTTAGAGAAGTATATATCTATGACTGAACCAAACTTATTTCGGCAAACGTATTGATTTGAATTTAAATTTTTAGTAATTTTGCGGAATGAAATCGCAAATCAAATTAATAACTTCAATATTTCTCCTTACGATTGTATCATTCAACGCTTATGCCAGAATGATAAATAGAGCACCTATCGGAGAAATACCATTTGCCATAGCTGGAGATAGCCGCATATACGTTACGGCATTTGTAAACGGCTCTGATTCGCTCCGTTTCCTGGTTGATACCGGTGCATCTTCAATCGTGCTTAATACCAATTCTCCAAAACTTAAAGGTTTAATCCACAATGGAGATTCTGCGGATAATTTAGGCACTTCCGGTGAAAGCTCCATTGAATATAGTAACGATAATTCCATTGACATCGGTACTGTTCACTATGATAAAGCTGGGTGCGCACATATTCCTTTTCCTCCCGAATACTGGGATGGAGTTTTTGGATTGAATGGTTTGGCCGCATTTAATATTGAAATCAACTATGACGATTTCAAAATATACTGCTATGCAAAAGACACGTTAATGGTTGATAATTCTTATATATTGTTGCCTTTCGATTATAAATATAATGTACCCTTTGTCCATTTACCTATAAAGTTGAATGGCGTCATGTATAATCTGCTTCTTGAAGTTGATACAGGATCCGACCGTGTAATTGATTTGAACACTCCGTTTGTCAATAAGAACAATCTTCTTGAAATGCAGAAACCATTTGCTATTTCTCGCATTGCAAGTTCTGATGGGGGGAGCGGAGAGTTAAAGAATGTATTTTTTGACGAGGTGATTGTCGGGCCTTATATTATGCCGAAAGTTGCTGGTGCATTTTCTACTCTCACTTCCGGGATGCAAAGTAAGGAGGACATAGACGGAATGATTGGAAATAATTTCCTCAAACGGTTCAATATGCTCATCGATTTTAGCAATAACAAAATTTATCTTCAACCGAACAACCTCTATTATACGCCATTTTACGATTTTCTTGTAAAATAATCGTTCACCCACATCTATGCTCCACTATTTTGTGTCACTATTCCCAATATGTTTATGGAACGATATTCTAAATCTTGCGGTTTCCAAAGGTTGACCTTTGGCATATTGGGGATATTTTCAGCGTATCGGAACGATATGCGGCTCGGAAAATCCCCTAATATGCTAAGGAATTTTCGGATGGCGTAATTTCCGTGCCGCCACTGCACGGATGGTACTGTTGCACCGGGCACAGTGGTTTACCATTGTATCCGGTGTAATTTATAGTGAGTATGGTCTGACTAACGCTGTTGCGAGAGTATGATTGTCAGCACGGATAACTGACAGCGCAGGGCGATAAGAAAAACAAAGAGCGTTCACGGCAGGGGTTGCGGTTGAGGTAATGCTTTTTTGGGGAGAAAAGAAATCCCGAAACATATCCTTGCCCTCCTTCTTTTCTCATCGCCCATCCTCACTGCAATGGCATCAGTCATTATCGTGACTGCAATCGACCATCGGGAGTTATCCTCCTTTTTCGGTTTACCGCAAAGGTATCTTGCATCCAGGAAGTTTCGGAGCGACCGAGATAAAACTCCAGATAGAGGCTCGCTCGTCCGTCTTTCAACTCGGATTGTTGCAGTTTGGGATTTTGTTTGTTCTTGCTTTCTACTTTAGCCATAAATGATTATCTTTGTTGAGTGCAAAGGTAATTAGAGGATCTTAAACATAAAAATGCCCCTCAACATCTATTAACAAACGAAATGTACAAAAGATGTACTGATTGCAAAAGAGGCAAAAACTTATAAAAGAAGAAAACAAATACAACTCTAATTCACTGATATTCATTTAGGCTGATTCAAATTCATTCATTGTTATTCACACTATAAAAGATTTCATTAGACAATACAATTGTATACAAACTATTTTTGGTGCTCAGAACAAGACGGCTTACTTCGGATGGTTACGATATAGAGACTGATGCGTCGGACCACAGCAACAAAAATCCCCGCGGCCGTTCACGAAGGACGGCACGCGGAGAAAAAATGTCAGGCAGGAGCCCTGCCAAAATACGGTCAGAAGCAGTGCGCCACGGGACTCATGATGAAGCTGAACTCATAATTGCCATAATGCAGCACATATTTGTCGAGAGGCCAGGAGCCCCAACTGTCTACACAGCCCAGTCCCATCTGCACCTTGTCGATGCAAAGCTGGGTGTGGTCGGCCGGCGTCAGTTCGCCGGGATGGCGCTGGTGTTTGGCTGTGCCCTCGTCGAGTTCCTCCTGAGTGTAGTGGAGAGCCGATGCCGAGAAAGGAGCGTCGGCGCGGAACTCCAGCCCGCTGCCGCTATGGTCAAGCTGGCGCCACCAGCGCAGATCGGTCTTGTTGCCGGTCTCCTGTGGACGGATGTAGGGATAGAACTGTTCGTCCACGCTCTGACGATAGATGCCGAGGTCGGTAGAGTTGTTGCGGTCGGCATAGTTCTCCACCGGACCGCGACCATAATATTCCACAACATCGAAGTGGCGGGGAAGGCGTATGCGCATGCCGAAACGGAAAAGCGGCGATACCTTGGCCGCCGTGTCGGCCTGCATCTGCTGGGTCACCTTGACGGCACCCGCATTGTTGACGATGTAAGTCAATCGGAGCTTGGCTGATACTTTCTTCATGTCATAGTCGGCCACGACGGTAACGAACCCGTCAGTCTGACGCGCCTCGAAATGCGTGAGGTGAAGACCAGGATTCTTCCAGGCGGCAAAACGGTTCTGCAGACCGGCACCCATATCGTTGTCGGTGGGAGCACGCCAGAAGTTGGGAATGAGTTCGGCCCCCTGCTCCATGAAGTCGCGACCGCCGACGCTGTATTTGCTCAGATAGCCGTTGTGGCGGTTAAACTCGATGGTGAAGTTCTCGCCCTGCACCTGCACGTAGTGATACTGGTTGTCCTTGACGACGGGAGCAGCTATCTCGCGGTTGGCCGGCCGCACATTGTCGAGCGTAAGGGCGGGCGCAACGTAGGGCGTCAGGGCCAGCTGGTTTTTGGCCACCACATGACCGGCAGGAAGCAGGGCCTCGCTGTTCTTGAGCTTATAGCACACATTGAGCAGCCACTCGCCTTCACCTTGGGGCTGACCATAGTCCAGACGTACGCGGGCCGTCTGACGGGGAGCCACGTTCAGTTCGTCCACGCGGCCGGAACGTTGCACGAGGCCGTCGCGAAGAAGTGTCCACTCGAGGCTGTAGGCCGAAAGATCGCGAAAGAAATTCTCATTATACACATTCACCTCGCCCTTGGAAAGGTCGGCTGGGGTTGTCCAGATGTTCTGATAGATGTGGCGCACCTCGTCGGCATGGGGATTGGGCACACGGTCGGGACTGACAAGGCCGTTGTCGCAGAAATTGTTGTCGGAAGCGTCGAAACGGTTGAAGTCGCCGCCGTAGGCGTATATCTCGACACCGTCCTTGCCCTTCCAGCGGCAGGACTGGTCGACGAAGTCCCAGATGAAGCCACCCTGCAGGTTGGGATACTTGCGGATGATGTCCCAATATTCCTTGAAACCACCCTCGGAGTTGCCCATGGCGTGGGCATACTCGCACTGTATGAGGGGACGCCGGGCGTTCTTGTCCTGCCCGTACTTCTCAAGCCAGCCGTAGCCGGCATACATGGGGCAATAGATGTCGGTGTGGTCGGCCTGGCCGGCGCGTTCGTACTGGCAGGCGCGCGAGGGGTCCTCGGCCTTCACCCACTTGTAGCAGGCCACGAAGTTGTCGCCGTCGCCGGCCTCGTTGCCGAGCGACCAGAAAATGACGGAGGGATGGTTGAAATTACGTTGCACGTTGCGCTGGTTGCGCTCAAGATGGGCCTTACGGTAAAGGGGATTATTGCCCAGCGTCTTGTCGCCGTAGCCCATGCCGTGCGATTCGACATTGGCCTCGGCTACGACATAAATGCCGTAACGGTCACAAAGATCGTACCACAGGGCATCATCGGGATAGTGGCAGGTGCGGACGGCATTGATATTGAGCTGTTTCATCAGACGGACATCCTGAAGCATGCGCTCGGGCGACACCACATAGCCGCCATCGGGATCAAGTTCGTGGCGGTCGGCGCCCTTGAAAAGGACGGGCTGCCCGTTGACGAGTATCTGGCCGCCGGTGAGCTCTATCTTGCGGAAGCCTACGTTGACGGGAATCACCTCGCCGGACTTCGGCATGGTGGCCAGAAGCGTGTAGAGACTGGGGCTCTCGGCGCTCCACTTCGCGGGATTCTTCACCTGCATCACGGTGCGGCCGCCCTTGGCTACGGCTGTGGCGGCAATGTTGCCGGAGGGGTCGAGCAACTGAAGATTGACTGTGCCGCCGCCCTTGAGGCTAAGATCGACGGCAAGACTGGCGTCGCGATATTCGCTGTCAAGATCGGGCGTCACGCGGATGTCTTCCACACGTTGCTTGCTACGGGCGTAAAGGTAGCAGTCGCGGCCCACACCGCTATAACGGAAAAAGTCCTGATCCTCGAGATAGGTTCCGTCACACCAGCGGAATGTCTGGAAGGCAATGAGATTCTCACGACCGGGCACGAGATAAGGGGTGAGGTCGAACTCGGCCTCGAGTTTGCTGTCTTCACTATAGCCCACAAACTTGCCGTTCACCCAGAGATAGATGTTGGAGGTGACGGAACCGAAATGGGCTATGATGTCCTTGCCTTTCCAACCGGCAGGAATAGTGATGGTGCGGCGGTAGGACCCGACATGGTTCTCCTCCTCGGGCACGACGGGAGGATTGTTTCTGTACATATTACGCCAGGCGTAGCCGACATTCACGTAGATGGGGTCGCCATAGCCGTTGAGTTCCCACACGGCAGGCACCTGCATGTCGGCCCACCCCTTGTCATTGAAACCGGGCCGCCAGAAATCGGTCGGCCGGCTACCGGCATCTTTCACCCAGTTGAACTTCCACGTTCCATTGAGCGAAAGGAAGTTGGAGGACTGTTGTTTGTCGCCGGCCGCGGCAGCCTCGCGACTCTCATAGGCGAAATAGCTGGTATGCATCGGCGCGCGGTTCACGGCATTGACCTCTGCATCCTGCCATTCCCGAAAAGTCTGCGCACTTATGGGAAGTGCCAGCAGGCAAAGTATTCCGGAAAGTAAAGTTTTTTTCATGATTACAGATAGTTGGTTAAACGCTTTATCATCGTCTTTCATCAAGAGGGAACGGCCCATCGCATCGACCGGAGTACGCACGGCAAGCAGCGCCGCTGGGGCAACAGGCGATCCGGTCACGACGGCGGCGATTCATGGCCGCGCGATGACAGGCAACAGATTCGAGCAGGCCGTCTTCTCCTCCCCAATGTCATAATGTTTATTGCTTTTCATGGCCATCCTCACGAGAAATCCCCCGCAGGCAGATGGTCTGCGGGGGATTCTGTGACTGATACAAGCCTCTGTTAGTATTCGGGATTTACCAGATACCAGTTGGAGGTATTCAAAAGCTTGTTGTAGAGTGTGTTGTCGACCTGCTTGGCAGTCGTCATGTCATAGGGCTTGATGTCAAGCGAACGACGGCTGATGATCCATGCGAGCCAATTGGTTCCGTAGTCAGCAGTCAAGCCACCCCATACATCATTGTTCTTATGACGGGCCTGGCGCATGAGGTCGTAGTAACGGAAGCCTTCAAAGGCCGTCTCCAAAGCCATCTCATCGGCGATAAGTGTCTCAACGGCATTTATCTGATAAGCGATGTCCTCGGGGATAACGGGAGGATCCTCGGGCTCGGGTTCAACGGGTTCTGCGGGCTCGACCGGTTCGGTAGGTTCTTCACCTTCTTCATCATTGTCACCTGTGTTGCCAACATTATTGTTATCCTTGCCTTCGTTTCTTAAGCGCTCAGCATACATGCGGATTGTTTCGGCCTCGGCGGAGGAGGTACGCGCAGCCTCGAACAACATCCGATCGGCCACGGTCTCGGTATAACAATAGAGGGTGTCTTTGTCATAAGAAAGGCCACAGCCGAGTTCATGAATACCGTAATTAATGTTCCACATCGTCTCGGAAAAATCAAGATAAGTCTTATCGGCAGCGCGGCGCATCTCGTTGACATCGATATTGCTGCCGTTGGGTTCGGGAACAACATAAGAGAACACCTTACCATCTACAATAGAGTCATTGTGGAGTTTAGGAAGTTTTTCCTCGCACAAGCCATCGCGCAGTAAAGCAAAGGCGTGACGCGGGAAACCGGCACGGTTAATGGCTTCGGCATAACGCAGATAGATCTGACGGATGCGATAAACGGGAATCGCATAATTATAGCTGAAACTTCCCTCTGAAACGATATTACTTGACATCGTGCTGCTTATGCAACGCTTCTGAATGAAAGGAATATCGCCGATCGTAGTACGTACCTTGGAAACCGATCCGGCAATGCGGGCATCACCCGAAGGCCAATAATTGATAAGGACAGGCTCCTGGTTGATAAATTCATAATCCCGGTAAAACTGGGCATCGGACAGGTTCTGGTAACGGCGAGAGGCGGCAACCTGCCGGTTCCGATAATTGGCAGTAAGATTAATCTGACCGGAGGAAACTACTTCACTGCCGTCGTCACCACCGCCAAGCCCCGTATGGCTTGAAGAACTGGCATCGAATCCGTAAATCTGAGCCGTACGCATCAGCACACTGCCGAACGTTTTATTGGCAGCAGAAAGCACCATGGTAACCACCTCTCCATTGGAAGACGGCGGTGCGGAAGTCATGCCGGTAGCCCACGAACCAGCACTGGCCCAATAGCTATAATTGCCGCCATTACTGGTCATACGTGAAATGCCAGCCCTATTAATTACATTACGCCCATGCTCTCTCAACTCCTCTTCCATATAATCGTAATAATAGCTTGCGGCCTTCTCATAGTCGGCCTTAGAAGCGCCGCGGGCCAAATAGAGATCGCCCATAACGACATCGGCGGGGAAGACTGTCAGAGAGTGGGCATAGTCGCCGGCACCGTTCTTAAGAGTTCCGTAATTAGGACGACCGCCTTGAGGATTCTTCTCGTACAAGTAAGCCTGTTCCAAACCATTCTTTAAAAGAAGATCCAAAAGATTATCGGGAGTGGCAAAACCTTCTTCAGGATTGACTTCCCAACCGGTATTGGCGTTATCGACCGGCTTGGTGATGAAAGGCACACGGCCATAATTCTGAACAAGCTGCAAATAGGTCCATGCGCGTATCATCTGCACCTGAGCAAACTCGCGGCGCATATAGTACACATTGTTCTTCATTGCCGTCGTGTCGGCCTTGGCCAAATAGAAATTACACTGGTTGATGACCTTGTAGTAGGCAGAACGGTTGAGCAGTCCATTGTCATTGTCCGCCACCCGGTCGAAGTTGGCAAGGCTGGCAACGGTATCGCTCACATAGGAGGTGGTATCGGTCAAATCGCCGCGCAACTCACCGAGAATAAGATTATTCTCTACAACATCCTGCAAATTGCTCAATATGCCGAAATAGAAGTTAACGGTATCCTTACCGCTGAAATCCTTGGCATAAAGATCCATGTCGGGGGTCAGCATATCCTCACAGGATGTCGTGGTGACACTCAATCCTAAAAGAGCTGCAAACAGACCTATAATCGATTTATTTTTCATTGCATTTATACTTTTTGTGCGACGGGGCAACCGGCCGGTGATCAGCCGGAGCAGAAACCGGACACGGCTACCGCCGTCACGCGTTTTAATTACAAATTGATGGTAACACCGAAATTGAAATTGCGACCTTGCGAGAGGTAGCCTGCATCAATGCCTTGATAGAGGACACCATTGCCACACGAAACTTCGGGATCGTCGCCCAGATATTTCGTCACAGTGAACACATTATTGGCCTCACCCCACACGGATACGCCCTGCAACCAGCTAAGAGAAAGGGGCACCTTGTAGGTAAGACGAACTTTCTTCAGTTTGAGGTAAGAGCCGTCCTCGATCCAGCGGTCGGAGAAGCGCTCGTTGTTCACCCACTGGTCGTTGTCCGAAGCCATGGTGCGGGGAACGTCGGTTATCTGACCATTATACTTCCAGCGGTTGACAACAGCCGTAGTCTGGTTGTAAATATTGTTGGCACCTTCGAGCATGGAACGCTGATAGTTGAAGATGTCATTGCCCAAAGAGTACTTGAAATCAAGCGAGAGGGTCAGGCTCTTCCAGGTAAGGCTGGTATAGATGTTACCGTAGATGTCGGGATTGGGATCACCGATCTCTACCATATCGGCCTCGCTGATCCATCCGTCACCGTTCTGGTCGACAAAATGAACATCACCGCCCTTGAAATTACGATAAGGCGACTGACTCAAGCCTGTAGGATAACGCAGGTAACCGAACTTGCCGGCCTTAGAGGCATCTTCATCGCTGGCAAACACACCATTCGTCTTATAGCCATAGAAGACTCCTACGGGGCGACCTACTGCCGTCAGAACGTTGTCAGTACCATAGATAGAGGAGGTGTAACCGTGCATGAGCTGCTCGGAAGCCATTACCTTCTTGCCATTCTCGTCAAGTGTATAGCTCTTGATGTAATTGAGATTGGACTCAGGCAACTTGGTGATTTCGTTCTGATAGTGACCGACCGTGAAACCTGCCTGCCACTTCCAATTACGGTGATTGAGCAACACTGCATGAGCGTTGAATTCCACACCGCGGTTTTCAAGTTCGCCATCGTTGGCCCACATATAAGAGAGACCGGTAATGTCGCTGACAGCCTTACGGGTGAGCAGATCGGTAGTTCTGGACCAATAGTAATTGACACCGAAAGCAAGACGGTTGTCAAGCATGCTGGTCTCAAGTCCTACATTGACACGATGGTTGGTTTCCCACTGAATCGTAGGATTCTGAATATTGGCCAGCTTCAGACCTGTAGCCTTCTCCATGAACTGTACATTGGCAAAATAGGTGCGGGCTGCATAGTAATCGACATTGTCGTTACCACTTTCTTCATAACCGGCCGTCAACTTCAAGTAGTTGATGGAAGGCACATTGAACCACTTTTCGGAAGAAATGAGCCAAGCGGCCTGTATGGTCGGGAACAGACCCCACTTTACACCGCCCAACTTGATGCCGCTCTCTGCCTGCTTACCGAAACGGGAAGAAGACTCCATGGCTGCTCCTGCAGAGAGGAAGTACTTATTCTTGTAATTGTAATCGGCATTCAGATAGTAAGAAAGACTTATCCAGTTGTCGCTCGTACCGCCATAATCTTTATACTGGAGCGAATAGCTCATGTTAGGCATCTTGTCGTTGTCATTGTTATAACCACGGATATGGCTGTCGCTATAAGCAAATGAAGACAGGCGCAGACCACCGAAAAGATTGATGGTATGGGCACCGTAGTTGCGCTTCCAGTCTACACGGAAATCATTGTAGATGGAGGTCTCCTTACTGAACTGCGAACGCATGACACTCTTGACAGCGCCCACACCTTCAACCTGCTTGGACGGAGTTCCGTCATTTGGCAGATAGTACTTCTCGTTCATGCGATTGAGAATATAGCTGAAACGGTCGCTGATGGTCAAGTATTTGTTGACGACATAACGGGGGGCGACATTGATCGCAAACTGGGTCTGCTCCATAAAGTTCTTGTTGTCACCCTGACCGTTCTGAAGAATCCAATAGGGATTTACCAGACCGGCATAGCCAAAAGATTGTGCGAAGCGATACGGATTGTTGGAGTCCGTATAGTTCTTGCCGGAATACACTTTATCGGTGGATTCTACGGACAAGCCGTTATCACCATAAAGGATATAATGAGCATAGGGGCTGATAAACGGTGCCTGTATGCGACCAAGCACATTAGGCGAAGCTATATTCGTCTGAGTATAATCTTCAGCCCAGCCGTTATCGCGAAGATTGTAAGCATTACGGGCATAGGAGATGTCAAGACCGGTAGTGAGTCCCTTGAACATATTGATATCCGTATTGAAGCGGATGTTCAGACGGTTGAAATCGGTGCGTTTCGCCGTAGCATCAGACTGCGAATAACCTAACGAAAGGTTATACATAGCCACATCGTCACCACCTTCTACGCTTACCTTATAGTTCTGCGTGAAAGCCGTCTTATAAAGACCATCTTGCCAATCGGTATTGTTATGATAGATGGGATAAAGCAGGTAATTGGGATCTTCATTCATAAACGGCGGAACCGCAGTATTATTCTTGAAATACTCCTGAGCAGCCACGGTCGTACCAAGGAACTCGGTCACATAGTTGCGATACTGATTGGCATCCATCATGTGCGCTTTGTCGGGGGCCAGTTCAAAGCCACCATAAGCACGGATATTGATGCGCGTAACCATACTCTTACCGCGCTTAGTGTTAATGAGGATGACACCGTTACCGCCCTTGGCACCATAAAGTGCAGTTCCGTTCTTGAGCACCTGAACATTCTCAATATCTTCAGGATCGATGATATTGAAGATATTATTGACAATTCCCTCATGCAAGGTGTTGCGATCATACTGCATATCCCATACCACGCCGTCCACGACAACCAAAGGCTGGGCATTGGCGTTCAGAGAGTTCAAGCCGTTGATGAACATGGCCGCACCCTGGGCAGGAACTCCACCGCGATTGATGGTACGCACCGTAGCGTTCAACTTATTCTCTATGTCGTTTTCGATGGTCAACGCACTGGTCGTGTTGACCTTCATATCAGGCTGGTAATGCAGTGATGTTCCGCTCTTATAAAGACTGTTGAGAACAGCAGAATACAAACGGGCATTTTGGTCGGACATTCCCTTCAGAGCGATCTGAACGGGATTGTAATCCTCCAATACTACATAAAGAGAAGTCACAAAATCGGGTACCTTAATGGTATAAGCGCCATTATCATCGGTAAGAGCGGTGTAAAGTCGATTATCCAATGCCTGTACCGTAGCACCGGCCAAAGGTTTGCCGGAAGCTGCATCATAAACAAAACCGGTAACCTCCTTCAAGTCGTACTTGGCAGCCAGCTGGCCTTTATGGGCAGTTGCGGCCGTAGCGACAGGCGCGGCTGCTTCGTCGCTGTCTGTGGTCTGCGCAGAAAGAACGCAAGAACCGGACAGCATGAATAAACAGACACCTGTACGCAAAGCGCCCTGCATTATATTGATATTTTTCTTATTCATCGTATTCTTTCAATTTAGAAGTTAACAAGAAACTTATTCACGAACAGGTTCCAATACAATAGTGCCAAAACCTACGCCCTGAGCTTTTCCTCTTTGCTGATTGCTGATAGACAAATGCAATATGGGGAAGGAAGTAATCGTCGAGCCTAAACCGGCATAGCAATAAGGGAACTTTACACTATCCCACAGAACCTGCTTACGAATAGCGGATTGTTCCAACGAAATTCGGGACTGAGGGATATTGCTGTAACGCACTTCGTCATCACCTAAGATCTCGGCAACAAAGGTCGGAGATTCAATGATTTCATTTTCTTCCTCATCCAATTGAATCAAATCAAAATTAGCACGATTGGGAACTGTGATGATGGAAACCTTGTACTCGCCGCTAAGGACATAAGGCAAACGTACATACAAGTCGAAGCGCTCACGACCGGCAAAGGGGAAATAAGTGTACTGACCATTCTCCAATTCCAATTCCTCTTCTACTTCAGGATTCTGGTTTTCAATGGTCAAATACGTAGTATTGCCCTTCGGTACCGTAGAACCGCTCGTACGTACAATATAAGAGGGGAACAAATAATACTCATCGCGTTCAATGAAGCTATAAGCCGGGTCATAGTTATAATTATCAACGACAAAAATATAACCGTTGGAAGCCTTTATAGGCTTAACTCCATCAAAAATAGGATTAATACCACCCTTATTCTTATTGTAAACTACACCTCCACTCACAGTACGCAAAGAATCGGCATGCAACACATAATCGATTAGCGCTATGGAGTCCTGCTTATTGACATTGGCGAAGTAAGAAGGAGAAACCAACATAGTACCGAGAAGTTGTCTGTTCACATTCAAGTTCGTCAAAGAGTCATTAGGATTCACATTATCGCTCTTATAGAGGAAGCCACCATTAGGAGCTTTTGACTCGGACCATTCATAGTTATAACTCTCCGCATAATTAAAAAGCGGAGACAAGGTTTCCTTAGCCTGTGCAAGTGCCTTATTAGTAGGAATTACAGCTATATACAAACTGTCCTCATTACTGATATTCCAAGCACCGGAGCTCTGAATCAGTTCATTCTCATAGACATAAATCGAATCCACATACTCCAACTTTCCCATAGAATTCATGGCACCGGGAACACTGGCAGACTCTGAGAATGTGTACTTGCCATAAGAAGTAACAATCGAATCCAATACAGACAACTCGGAATTGACACCCATATAATCAAGAATATTATATGCGAAAGGCGACATACCGTCCAAGGTATATAACATACCATTGGTGGAGACATAAAAATCTTTATCCACCGGTACATTATTGAACTTCTTGCCTGCGGCGTCATAGTTGCATAACTTGGAATTCATCAGACGCACCTGCTGCAAGCCGGAACCGGTTGCTGTATTGAAACGGGCAATATGATTACGAACAAACTCATTACCGACCTCGTAATAAAGCTTACGCGAAGTCATGGTATCCGTAGAAGCAAGCTCGGCTGCACGGTCAAGTATATCCAAATATTGCTTGGCATTATAAGTACCGTTCTTCGGAGCCCACATACTCATTTCCTGAGAAGCGTCGAGCAACTCGGCATATGTCTGTTTCTTACCCTTGTCCGTTTCACTGCGCATAACTGGAGTCTTGCGCAAAATCATGGCCAACGAGTCCAAATCGTTCCTGCTCTCAATGTTCTTCCAAATGGTATTCGTTCCGGAAAGTGAACCTGACTGAATATCAAAATGGTCGTCGGTGCAGGCGGTGAATCCCAGGAGCATTGCCGCTCCTAAGATTCCACCTTTTACCACATTACTATATATTGCTTTCATTTTCAAAATATTTTTAATTCTTACCAAATATCTTCCTCAGTAGTACCATTATAAACAGAAGTTGGAACATACTCAAAGTAATCCAAGAACTGCTGAGGATTGGAGGTATTCAAAGCCGTCTTGAAACGAATATAATAAGTCTCATCGGCCTTCATCTCATCCGTAGTCACAATCAGACGAAGAGCTGCACTACCACCACCGATCTGACGCACAGGAGTCTCCGTACCGGTCGCGTAGAAATAATTCGGGCCCTTCATATATCCTTGGTTACGCATCTTCTTGTCATTCTCGGCATTGATCTCGTCAGCTCCGTCGACATCAGCCTCCCAAGGAATGGTGATATCACCGGCCTGTATACGCATATCCACCGGCAGGCCTGTAGGCTTCAGCGCATTGGGATTTGTACCGAAATACAACTGAGCCATAGCACGACCGCTCTGGTTTGCGCAACCAAGACGGATCTCATACGTACCATCCTTCGGGAAAGGCGGGAGACGGAATGTGAAGTCGAACAATCCGAAAGCATTCATCTCGTCACCCTGATAGTTACGCCAGTAATAGCCACCATTGGACTGATTGACTCCGGGATTCAAATAAAGAATAATGGTAGACTCTGATTGGTCAACAATATTGTTGATATAGCCTCTCGGGAAATAGGTGTACTTGCCACCACGTACCCCATAAGAGAGCAATTCAGGGAACATTGTTGACAGATCTATACGTATACGTTCGCTGGCAAGCTGAGTACGCGTAGCATCATCATAAAGCAACACTCTATCGACGGGGAAGTAGAAACCATTCAGAGCATTGTTGTCAATTTCACCATTATCAGGCGAGATAAGAGCCCCCCGAACCTCATAACCCAACTCTTTATAATCGCCTTTACGGCCATTATCATAGATGGACTTGCGGTTTATGTACATCTTATGATCCTTATCCTGCTCAAAACCGTTATCGCCAACCTGGGTGACTTTCAACAGACCACGATATTTTCCACGAGTAGTGAAATAATCCCAAACGTTAGTCGGGCACTCGATAATCTGAGGACGGGCACGATCCTTGTATTTATAACCAAATTCATTGTAGTGATGAACAAGGTTCAAATAGGAAAGACGGCCTTCAATAAGGTGATAAGCCACAAAGCGGTTGATCGCATTATCGGGGCTTTTCAAATCATCTGCGTCAACAGAACCGAAAGCAGCCTCACACTTCTGCTTGATGACGGCCATTACTTCATCCCAATTGGTAACAGCACCTTCAGCATTGCGCGTCAGATTAATGCCCCACTCGGAAGCAAAGACCTCATCCTTCTCTACAAAAGCAGTATATCCACGATAGCGGTGAGCCGGTATCTGACAAACCTCACTCTTACTCAAAGTTCCAGGAGTAGGAATCCAGTCCTCATCGCGCTCACCGGCTTCATATTCAGCATCAATATAATCTTCTGCAGACAAAGAATCTGCCCAAGATGTCAGTTCCAGCAAATGTGCAAAAACATCCAAATTACCAGCAGCGGCTATCATCTCATAAAGATTATCGGAAGAAGGTGCGATAACAGAACCGACTTCATGGATCATACCGTTGGAAACCTCAATATTGGGCCTCACAACCTTTGCATTACCATTGATGATATAACCACCATTGGCATCAATAGTGTCCTGCATACACTGAATGATACGATCATTCAAATTGCTTACATCAAACGCACCGGAAGCAGGGAAATCTGCCTCTTCATAAGCGCTTAAATCACCGTTATCGATGATGCAACTCTTGGCGATCAATTCAGCCTGCTCATCATTCAGTTCGTCGACCGAATTGGCGCCTAAGGCTTTTACATAAGCATCAAGGGCCTCGTTATTAGGCGCGAAGACAGTATAGTTTCCACGTGCACCAAGCACACTGGACAATTTGGAGGCATCGCTACCATTGCCCAACTGTACACGGTCAAACAATGTCTTAATACCAGAGAAACGGTCAGGATTGTCTACCAGATAGTCTATAACTGTCTGTTCAGTCTTGATAGCGAAATTACTTTCGTCAATGGTCTCCGTGCAACTATTGAAACCGAAGACAACAGATAGTGACAGCAGGCATCCGAAAATTCCTGAGAACAAATTTCTCTTGAATAATATAGTTTTCATAATAGCGACCTTATTATTTATCCTTTTCTGAAGTGTATCTATCCCATACAGGATTCTGCACTAAGTAACCGCCTTTGCCAACTCCATTGATCTTCATTTCCTCACTATAGATGGGGACATACATGGCATAGAGTAATCTGAGACGATTGCGCACGGAGGTTGAGAGCGAAATGTAATCAGACAACGTACCTTTTGAATTGTTGCTGGCCTCTACCTGTCGAACGATATCGAACCAACGTTTGCCTTCACCCACAAATTCGCGCTGACGCTCCTGATAAAGCAAAGAGAGCAGATCCGCACCAGTCTTAGCTGCGACCGCATTATCGCCAGTCTTGGCCAAAGCATAGTCGTCATCCAAGCGATCACATATATACTCCTCATCATTTCCTTCACCGGTCTTGAACAATTTGGGATTATTGCGCTCGAAGATGGTATTAACCAATAAGAAACCTTCATTGACAAGTTTTCCATCGGCATTATCGGTAGCAGCCCCTTTCGTAGGATACAAGCGGGCAATAGCTTCTGCCTTAATCAACATTATATCCGTCAGACGGTAAATAGGCCAAGGCATATCCTGAGTAGTAGTCCAACTGGCATCGCAACCTAAAGAAACATCTTTCATGTCCTCAATTATAATAGATCTTGCCAATCCCTTATGAAATTGAGCAGGATCGTTGGATGTAGAACTATACTTGAAAGTTTCGGCCACGCGGAGATCGGCCTTACCGAAACCCGTCTGGGGATTTACATCTGTTGCAGAAGCTCCGACCAAAGCTGATGCACCGGTCATATTACCGGTCCGCAATAATCCGCCCTCTACATAGCTATAATAGGTTCCATACGCTCCGTTCTTAATGCTGTTACCATCATAGTTAAGTTGGAATACGCATTCATCACTATAACGAGTAGCCCAAAGCTGACTATAAATGTAATCAATCGCATTTTCATCAGCTGAGAAATTGAAACGGGTCAAGTAAGGATAACGCTTGTCCTTATTATCTGCTTTAGTACTAAAGGGATACTTATCGATATACTCCAAATAATCATCATTAAACTCCTTGAGAACGAGATCGGAATATTCGATAGCCTTACGCAAACAATCGTTGCTAAGATTGGTGCAGGCACTTGAAGACAAAGTATCGCCCTCCTCACCAAGAACGACATCGTTCTTAGCCTCGGAATTCATGAGCATACAGGCACGCCAAAGATTCATATCGGCCAACAAGGCATACATGGAACGACGGGTGATACGTCCCAAATTATCCGTAATGTTACCATAATCAATAGCAGGGACTATATTTTGAGCCTTCAAATCCTCAATATCCTTAATAAGATAGCCCAGCAAATTAACACCGGAAGTTGCCGGTATATGACTGCGCATTGCCTGTTCGTCAGTGGTAATGCTTTCCGTCACATAAGGGACATCGCGATAAGCTTTTACCAAATAAAAATAGTACAATGCACGAAGAGATACTATTTCTGCTTTGATAGTATTCCAGTCATTACGCCGGAAACTGGGATCGACTTCATTACCCGGCTCGGTCATTTTTTCGCCCTTATCCAATATCTGATTGCAAAAATTAATACCGGTATAGAATGCAGACCAATCAAACATACCATCCGTAGGCATCAAGACAGCCTGCTGCAGGTTCAATATATTGGTCTGATCCATTTTATTGAGCGTAAAATTATCGGCACGTAACTCGCCCCAATAGATGACGCGACTGATAACATCAGCAGTTGCAAACTGGCGATAAGCCGCCGCGCGGACATTATCAAGGTCATTCTTGTCCTTCCAGAAATCCTGCTCAGTGATTTTATCGGTCGGCAATACCGTCAGATAATCATCGCAGGATGTCAGTCCGAGGCTCGTAATGAGCCCCGCTGTGACGAACATCTTATTGATATATTTCATTACTCTCATTGTTGCATATTTTTTAGAATCCAACATTCAAACTAACCGTAAACGAACGTGAACGCGGTGTCTGAGAATTATCTATACAGGGGCTGAAACCAGAAGCAGTATGATCAGGGTCAACACCTTTATACTTAGACCAGAATATAAGGTTATTGCCGGAAGCAGCCAAACGCAGAGAACTCAATCCGTATCTCTTCAGTTTCTCGGCCTTAAAGTTATAACCCAGCTGGAAGTACTGGAAGCGGAGATAATCACCAGGCTCCACATAGCGATCACTAACCAAAGCATTGAAAGTATTACCGTTAGCGACCTTGGTACTCATAGCACGAGGAATCTCCGTGATTTGACCGTTGGTTCTCCAGCGATGATTAACCGCGGCGCTCTGATTCTTGTTAGTTCTCATATCCTCGGCATACATACGGGCCAAATTGATGATCTTATTACCAATACGGAAGTTAAAGTTGGTCTTCAATGTCCACTGTCCATAGTTAAAGTCGATACCAAAGCCACCATTAACCTTAGGATTAGAGCCACCAAGATAAACAATATCCAATTCGTCAATCTGTCCATCGTGGTTGATGTCTTCATAAATAACATCACCACCTTCGAACTTATAATTGACGCCACCAAAATTGTAAATCATCTGAAGAGGCTTACCATTCTTGTCGTAAACGACATTACCCTGAGCATCGAAAACAATTGGAGCGGTTTTACCTGTTGCTTTCGCGGTATTGTAGATATTACCGTTAGCATCAGGCTCTGTCAGATAATATTCATTATCGCTCTCGCGCAAGAAGTAACCGTTATGCTTGTAATCATAAGCATAAACGCCCTTGTAACGGAAACCGTAAATGCCACCCAAAGCATGACCTATCTGCACACGACGCATAATCGCTTCATTGCCTTCAGCATAGTTGAAATCTATATTGTTACTTGCCAAGACGGAAGCGTCCATCGAGGTAATTGTATTGATATTCTGAGAGATGTTGAATCGCAGAACCGTAGAGAACTTACCTACCTTGAAAAGACGGCCGGTAGTCACATAAAGTTCCCAACCTTCATTCTCCATAGAACCGACATTAGCCGAAGAGAGTTTGGAGAAGCCGGTAGTAGAAGGAATACGCACATCGTAATTCAACAGATCGGTAGTTTTCTTCTTGTAGACATTCAAGTCAAACTGCAAAAGATCATCAAACAGATTCAAATTGAAGCCCATATTCCAAGACTTAGTCTTTTCCCACTTAATTTGCGTCAGGCGAAGGTTTGTAGGACGAATAGCCGACACACCATTGTAAGAGTCAAAAGCGGAGTACGTGTTGTAGATAACACCTTCGGGGAAACTGCAGTTACCCGTAACACCCCAACCTGGACGGAAAGCAAGCATGCTTATGACTTTACGCAAAGGCTTGAAGAATTTTTCGTCGCTGATATTCCAACGGCCGGAAACACCCGGGAAGAAACCCCATTTGTTGCCAGATCCGAATTTCGTGCTACCGTCGGCACGAATCGTAAAGTCGAACGAATATTTAGATCCGAAAGAGTAGTGGAAAGAACCGATACCGCTCAGAGTGTGTCCCTTGCCTGTAGAAGTCTTGGAAGCCGTCAAATAACCAGGTACGGTGGGATCCGTGATACCACCACCAATACCAGTAGAAGCCAGTTCCTGAGAAGTAGAATTGCTGGAACCCACTTCCACACGTGCCAAAATCTGCAAAGAATGATCAGTATTCAAGAAATACGGCTTAAATACAAGCTGATGGCGTGTATTGAAATACAAGCTCTTAAACTCAGCATTAGAAGTTGCATTTACACCATCGGCCCAAGTTCCAGCCACCAGGTCAGCGGGCTTATAGGAATTTTTGGATTCAGTATATGCGTTCATATAAACCTCACCGGTATAGTCCAGATGAGTCTCATCATCTTCCTTACCCAAAAGTTTGTATTCCAACTGGAACTGCGGTGTAATTGTATAGGTAGACCATTTACGCCATGAGCGATGAGCGATGGCTACAGGGTTACCATTATCAACCATATCCTTCAGATAGTAAGAAGAAAGATTACTGGTATTACTTACCATACCTGCCGCGGTAGCAGCCCGAGGCATCTGATAAAACTCTCCAGTATCATAATATGCCTGCCGCGCACGGTCGTACTCCCAACGCGTAACACTCATATTAGGCATAGCCTGATAGGCATAGTTCATCAACTTATCATCGTAATTCTTATGCTGATTCGTATAAGTAAGACCAAAATCGGAAGTAAACTTGATACGATCGGATACATAATAATCCAAAGCCAAGCGAGTCGTAAAACGGTCGAGCGTCTGCTTAATTACAGTACCGGTCTCATGGTCATAGCTACCGGAAACGCGGAAAGTAGCCTTTTCACCACCACCGGAAATTGCCAAGCCATAATTATGAGTCTGACCGAACTGAGTTACCTCGTCTATCCAGTCCGTGTTCTTATTGTAATTGTAACGATAAGCGGTATAGGTCGGCAGGTCCTGCAATTCGACGATAGCATCAGCTGGATTGCCGGCTTCGGGATTAGGATTATGATATGCCTGCTGCAACATCATCTTGTATTGATCACCATTAAGCATCTTCATGCCATCAGGCTGCCATGAGCCAGAGAAACGGTAGCTGAAATTCACACGGGTTTTACCACGAGCGCCACGACGGGTACGAATCTCAATGACACCATTGGAACCGCGAGAACCCCAAATAGCCGTAGCGGCAGCATCCTTAAGGACCTCAATGGACTGAATATCATCAGGACTAACCTGAAGCAAAGTAGCAAACTTCTCTTCATTCATGTCATTGGCATCAAAATCCTCGGTATTGTAATCTTCAAGGATCTGACCGTTAACTACAATCAGAGGTTCCTGATTACCATTAATGGAAGTCACGCCACGAAGACGCATACTGGTACCAGCACCAAGGTTACCCGAATTGGCCACAATGTCAAGACCTGCAATCTGTCCCTGAAGAGCCTCACCGGCCGTTTCGAAAGAAAGACCTTCCATCTGGTCCATATTCAAAGTCTGCTTGGCAACAGAGATTTCACGTTCAGGTATAACCAATCCGTTTGATTTTGTCTTACGGGTCACCACGACTTCCGCACCGGAAATGGTATTCTTATCGTGCAACTGCACACGGAAATTAGTGCGGGTACCGATGGGCGAAATGCGCTCAGTCTTATAACCGATATACGAAATCTGAAGCGTATTGTTCGGATTCTTAATGGCCAGGGAGAAGTTACCATTAGCATCCGTCTGAGTAGCAGAAATCGCACGATTCGATTTATCGATTTCCGCCACATTCGCCATCACCACGGGACCATTATCTGAAGAACTCCAGACATGACCCGTAATACGCTTCTGCGCAAACGCCGCAGCGCAACAGAAGCACAAGGCTAATGTCAATAAATATTTTATGCTATTCATGATATTATTATTTATTTTCTGATTCTATACTTGGTCACGAACTTCTTGGCTGACGCAGGTGTAGCCCATTCGGCATCATAGCGTCCCCCATTGAGATTAAAGAAATTCAGGACTTTGTCTACCTGATGGATAGCTACATACGAAGAGCCATCAATACCAGTTGCCGTAGCAGTAACATTGGAATCGAAGTCAGCATCGCGGGCCATCATATTATAAGGCTCTACAACGTTGACAACTTGATTGTCATTGTCGGTCAGGGTCATGGCGCCAGGACTTTGCTTCATTCTGATAGACAGATAAACGTTACCGATATTGTCTATACATGAAGTCTGATATTTTCCTTCATTATTGACATTGTCAACAAAGAACATCTGATCCTGGAAGTGGTACTTGACAAAGTTCACGAGCATTGTGATCATAGCCTGCGCCTTCTGCTTGTTTTCCTCAGACAAATTACCATCGGCATCCAAATTGGAATATACGAACTCCTCAATATCATCGATATTCATCAGGCCTTTAGAATAGGCATCCTGAATAGCTGCATTGGTCGGAGCATAAATGGTATAGCGATAGTTGCTGAAGAAACGAACCAGCTTCTCATTCTGAGCGGGATGAACACCAGCATTCGTAAAGATACGATATTTCTTCAGTTCAGCCGTTTTCTTGTTCGCTTCCATCTTTTCATCGATGAAACCGACTTTAGTCAATACTTCCTCAGTGAAATCGGTATTGTTACAAAGACTGAAGAACTCTGAGTAATGGTCGGCATCACCAGACAATATATTATACACGGACTTTGTCGTAGCCTGCATAGGACGATCAAGGAAATAAGTATAACCGTTACCGTAACCGTTCAATGCGGCTGTCATATTGTGAGTATCGACAACCTTACATTCAGGAATCGAAGGATATTTGTCAGCATCCTGACGAACCTGAAGCTGGAAACCGCCATCGACAACCATACTTTCCGTTCCACTGGCACGCCTTCTCAGATAAACAGGAGCACCGCTGCGGGAAATGTAATAAGTACGATCACCAAGCAAGCCTTCAAGATCCGAGGGATCGTTTTCATCGTGCACGATAATATGCTGGTCAATCATATCCACCAGCAGCTGACGCTTAATCTTACCGGTACCGCTCGTCAAGCTTTCATTTGGAGCAGAAACATAGCTGCCGCTTGTTCCCAAAGGTTTGTCATCGGGAGCCGGATCCTTAGTATAGTCGAACCTATAAGCCACCGCACGAATAGGTAATCTTGCATTCGCCGTATTCTCATAAGTTAATCTCCAATAGCGATGATTTCTCGTCACGTTTCTCGCGAACGACATCGGATCAATCAATCCATAAAGGCCTAATCCTTCATCTGTAGGAACAAAGAAGGTAAAGTGAGCCTGCATGGCCTTCAGATAAGTCGAGAAATATTTCTTCAAAGGAGCATTGCCGGGATTCTGCTGAACGAAGTTGTCATCGGCACGAATAACAGCATTCGTAATCTGCGTATTTGTGCTATACAAAGCAGGGGCTATCACGGAAGCGTAATCTGCCGGCGAAATAACTTTATTCATGACATAAACAACGCCATTATTTGCCAGCAAGCATTTCTCGAAGTTATTGGTCTTATAGGCCGCAAGATCCTTATAATTATTATCAGACATGGGGAACATTGCGTCCTGAGCATCGTTCTTGATGGTGTAATATTTACTCGGAACGGTCTCAATAAAGGATTCTTTCATCAAGTTATTGATCAATGCGCGTACTATATTAAGCGGAATCTGATATAAATTGAGTGAAAGATTTTCTTTCGTCACAGGTTTCTCGGTAGCGAAACGATCCAACATCGCACGACCGGCTCCTGTCAGGAAATAAGCCTCCATTGCGGCATCGCTCGGAACAAACATGGCGGCCATATCCTGCTCTGCCGGCATGGCACTGTTACTCGTATACTCATTCCATCCCGGATCAAAATTAAGAACGGGGAAGTCACCCAACGACTTATTATCGGGAGTCATCGTTATCGAGCCGACAGCAGAACGTGAAGAGATATAGCGTTTTGCAAAAACGGAATCATTGCCAATATCATGCAATGCCCTATACTGATCCGTCAGGCTGGCGCTATAATAAGGAGCGCTGAAACGATCCAACATTTGGCTGAACAGGTTGGTAGAGCCATTGGTACGAATAATCTCGGCCATATTGGGCGGCGTAATGACAACCTTGTCCAAAACATTGAAATAACCGTTCAAGCAAGTCACATCCTGCTCTATTATCTGGGCATCATATACATAAGTGCGTTTACCGCCTTCAGCCCCGTCTTTCCATTCATCCTTACCTTTCAGACCAAGAATAAAGCTGACATCTTCATGCGTAATATCGCGCTCCTTCATCTGATCCTCGATAAAGTGGAGCATCATGGGATTGGTTGCGTCCAATGCCATATATAGGCCACCCTCGGGTTTGCGATAAGCATCCCAGAAACGTGTGTCACCCGTTGTGCTACCGTTTTCCTCAACCGGAATATTCTTGTTGTCGGGCAATTCGTCGGCTCTCCAGAACTTTACCGTGTCGACAGCCGAAGCAGCAGTTCCGCGACGCATGGTCAATCTGCCGCCGCCTTGAGAATAAGGCAGCATCTCCAACACATCCGCGTTATTGAGCATCGTGTTGTAAAGCAAAAGCTTTTTCTGTGCAGAAGTCAACTGCTCGTAACTACGAACCGGCTGACCTTTAATGTCCGTCCAAGTCGTAGTTGCGAAAAACTTGTCGAAAGCGCTATCTGGCGCTACGAACAAGGTTTTACTACCCGTACGGGACAAAACGTCAGCATACTCCAGGTCGTCGATCAGTCGAACAACCGTGGTAAAATTCCGCGCTTTCAATTCGTCATAAATACTCCCGCCCAAAAAACTCGGCATCGTCTCGTCGAGGTCGTAATCATCTGAGCAGGAATACGTAATGCCGCAAGTCGAAAGCAAACACACTGCACTAAGCAATGATGTTTTCATTTTGCTAAAACGGTTTTTCATACGCATTTAAATCTGATTTAATATATATTTTTTAATTGTTTTCACGGTATAGTACACCTATCGTAGCCACAAAATTAATAGATTTTTATTGTTTCACTCGTATATCATCCGAGTATTTCTTTTTGATTTAATATTTTTTAAGATTACATTCTTTCGAGATGTTAAAAGGTAGAGACACCCCATTTTATACTTTTTTGAGAATGCATGCGTGTATTGAAACTATCAAGGCACTCCTACACAACAAAATGCAAGAAAAAAGCACGAATACCAACATTTCTGCCACCATTATTGCGGTCATTCAGGACACGGCTACGCACTCAGCCTCTACCAGCCATTCGGGGCGGCACACGCGCGCCTCGACAATAAGACGCGGCGTACTGGGGAAGCGCCGCTCCATATAGTCATTCACCCAAACATAATCCGAAATATCGCGCAGATAAACGACGAAATAAGCTACATCGGCCAGACTCGCCCCGTCGTCCTCCAGCAATTTGGAGATATTGAGGAACATGCGCTCCGTCTGGGCCGCCACATCGCCACGATACAGACAGTTGCCATGATTATCGATACTTGCCGTACCCGAGATGAAACGAAGGCGTGAAGACAGCAGAGTCAATGCTGTGCCGCGCTCGAAGGCGACACCATATTCCGCGGTAGGATTAAGATAGTCCAGCGCCTGAAGATACTTCACTTCCAAGGAATCAGTTCCACAGACCGAGAAGAAGTCCGAGGCCACCAACGCCTGACGGTTGTCGGACGCGCCGCCGATGCCTGTCGAAGCGATGAAATGCGTGTCGGCAGTGAGTCCGCAGCCATCGAATACTTTGTTGCGGGCCGCCACTACACCGGCATAATTGCGGTCCACATCCCTCACGTAGAGCCAGGTTCTATGACAATGCTCGGACAGATTCATATTTTCCTCGGCCAGCCAGTTGATATGGCGGCAAAAAGCCAGTTCCGTCTGCTCATACGCTCCGAGTCCGCGCGCCTCCTCCTCCTTCAGGCGCACCGACTGGAAGAGAAGGTTCACCGCTCCTATCCGCACCTTCATGCGGTCCGATCCGCCGCTCCGAAGAATATCTTCGGCATCCACCACCCAAGCATGAAGCGCGACCTTGGCACCGCCTATAAGAGGTTGCTCCACGTAGGAGAAAGCCGCGACAGACAGGCAAGCCCCGTAAAGCGGATGACGGCGCAGCACCTCCGCCTGATTGGCGGCATCCGTAAGATAAACGCGCGAAAAGACCAAATGACCGACCGACAAGCCCCGGGCCTGCAGCCACCGCTGCAACTGTTCCTGCAAATCGGACAATTGTTTCTCAAAAGGTATTCCGGCCGGCGCCGTGAATATCGGGAAATGGAATGTATTGCACATATTATATATTATATGTCTTGTCTGAAAGTTTCACGACGGTCGGGCCACAATCGTCCCTGCCAGGTTTTGCGTTCCTCGAGGCGGCGACGCACCAAGGTTACGAACTCATAGTTCTTCAACCCCCAGTCGGGAGCGAGCAACAGTTCCTTCGGCGACTGCGAGACGAAACGCTCCACGGCAATCTCAGGACGCAGATATTCGAGGAAATCCACTATCAGTTCGGCATATTCTTCGGGAGAAAAGAGATGAAAGCGTTCGGGAAAAGCTTCATATTCTTTCGCCATAACCGTTCCGCGGACTATCTGTAACTGATGTAATTTCAACGTATCGAGGGGGAGTTCGGAGAGCGTCAGGGCCTGTTTGGCCATCTGCTCTGCAGTCAGTCCCGGCAGTCCCATGATGAGATGGGCGCCCACAGGTATGCCGCGTCGGGCGGTGCGCCTCACGGCCTCGGCCGCACAGGCATAAGTATGTCCGCGGTTAATCCGTCTCAGCACCTCGTCGCTGGTGGTCTCCATGCCATACTCCACGAGCACGAAAGCCTTGTGATGCAGTTCTGCCAGGTAGTTCAGCAATTCATCGCTCACACAATCGGGCCGCGTGCCTATCACGAGTCCTACCACACCTTCCACTCCGAGCGCTTCCTCATAGAGCTCGCGCAGGCGCGGCAGTCCGGCGTAGGTATTCGTATAGGCCTGGAAATAGGCCAGATACCTCATCTGTGGATACTTGCGCGAGAAGAACCGCTTGCCGGCCTCGAGTTGAGCGGCAACGCTGTCATGGCCGCCGCAATAGGCCGGGTTGAAGGTCTGGTTGTTGCAGTAAGTGCAACCGCCATAGCCCAGCCTGCCGTCGCGGTTAGGACATGAAAAGCCGGCATGAACGGAAAGTTTCTGCACTTTCACATCGAAATAGGACTTCAAGAATACAGAAAAATCCGTATAGGGCAACATTCGGGCTGAGATTTAATGATTAGGCGGGCAAATGTAACAATAAATATCGAAAAACCGGCAACCGCGAATTTAAAAGTGAGAACAGGGATTTTTTTAACTGGTTTATTTGGCCGGAAGGAAAATTATACATACTTTTGCGAAAAGTATAACCATCTTAAAAACCCTATAGCCTATCGACAGACATTACTCCAAATCAAAGCATAAGCAGTAATGGACAACTTATCACACCGCACCGACGAACAGTTGGTGAGTCTGTATGTCAAGGGTAATAACGAGGCTTTCGACATCCTCTTGGAACGCTATAAGGTAAGGCTATACACTTATATCTCCTACTCGATACACAATGCCGACACGGCCGGCGACATTTTCCAGGAAACGTTCGTCAAGGCCATCATGACTCTGAAACAGGGCCGATACAAGGAGAGCGGAAAATTCTATCCATGGCTCACACGCATCGCCCACAACCTGATAATAGACCAGTTCAGGGCCGAAAAGAACAACGGCTCGTTGCTCAACGACGAGCCGGCACTGAGCCTGCGCAAGCATGAAGAGACGGGGGAAGACGGCGACCGCATCGATGAGCAGGTGTTCGAAGAGATATGCCACCTGGTGGACTATCTGCCCGAAAGCCAGAAGGAAATCGTGCAGATGAGAATCTATCAGAACCTCAGCTTCAAGGAGATTGCACAGATAAAAGGCTTGAGCATCAACACGGCTCTCGGCCGGATGCGCTACGCGATACTCAACATGCGCCGCATGGCCAACGAAAGGCAACTGACTCCTTATGTCAGCTGAACCACCCCGACGCATCTGCAGCCATTTCACGGAATACGGCAGACCGGAGTGTCCACAAATCAAGGGCTGACTTTGGTCTGCCGAGTTTTTAGCGTCACCACACAGACCTTCGCGCAAACAGGTGAACGTAGCCATAAAATCCGAAAACGAAGGGCCGCAAAAAAAGCATTACTTGGAAGTTGAAAAAGCATTACTTGGAATTTTTACACGAGTAAGTACTTTTAAAATTCCAAGTAATGCTTTTAGGAAGAGATTTCAGTTCTCGTCGGGCAGCGGTTAATATATTCGCTAAACATTTATATATCAAATTATTATACATCAATAATAATTTATCTGTAATATCTCTCGAAAAAACGGACTTTGCACTGGAAAATATCGGCGGCACACTGTAGCAATGACGACAATATTTCACTTTTCCGAGTGATGCAACGCAACAATATGCCGAAGCGACACACTAAAACACCTCGCAGACCGTTTTTATAGTACCAAATCTTAAAACCCCGACTGCCTATGCCCTTCATTACCCCGCCAACCAACTCTCCCAAAGAAGAAACCCTGGCTTTTCTGCGCGCCTTCGCCCGCCTGTACACACCGCCGACCGACAACGAGAACAGCTATGGCCGACCTTACGGCAACGACATTCCGGTCATTGCTACGGGCAAGTGCTAAAGGCCAGCATTTTGCCCACTGACAATACGGACAAACCACAAAAAAAGAGTAACTTTGCAAAGTTCGCCCATAGAGGAGGCGAACTTTGTTTGCAGATACAACAATAAAAAGAATCCCGATATGAAAAAAATCTTACTCTTGGGATCTGGAGAATTGGGCAAGGAGTTTGTCATAGCCGCCAAACGCCTCGGACAGTATGTCATAGCCTGCGACTCCTATCCCGGTGCTCCCGCCATGCAAGTGGCCGACGAATGCGAAGTATTCTCCATGCTCGACGGAACAGCTCTTGACGAAGTGGTCAGAAAACACTGCCCCGACATCATTGTGCCTGAAATAGAGGCCATTCGCACGGAGCGACTCTACGACTACGAGCAGCAGGGCATTCTTGTGACGCCCTCGGCGCGCGCTGTCAACTACACGATGAACCGCAAGGCCATTCGCGATCTGGCTGCCAAGGAACTGGGACTGAAAACCGCCAAATACTTCTACGCCAAGAGTTTCGATGAGCTCAAAGAGGCGGCCGAGAAGCTGGGCTACCCGTGCATCGTAAAGCCGCTCATGTCGTCGTCGGGCAAGGGACAGTCGCTCGTCAGGACACCGGACGACCTGCAGCATGCCTGGGAATACGGCCTCAGCGGCAGCCGCGGCGACATCCGCGAACTCATCATCGAGGAATTCATCAGATTCGACAGCGAAATAACCCTGCTCACCGTCACCCAAAAGAACGGCCCTACCCTCTTCTGCCCGCCCATCGGACACGTGCAGAAGGGTGGCGACTATCGCGAAAGTTTCCAGCCGGCACACATCGCGCCCGAACACCTGGCCGAAGCCGAACGTATGGCGAAAAAAGTAACGGAAGCACTGACAGGTGCCGGTATCTGGGGCGTAGAGTTTTTCCTCAGCCACGAAAACGGCGTCTACTTCTCCGAACTCTCGCCGCGCCCGCACGATACAGGCATGGTGACACTGGCCAATACGCAGAATTTCAACGAATTTGAACTGCACTTACGCGCAGTTCTCGGCATTCCCATCCCGTGCATCAAGCAAATGCGCATCGGAGCCAGCGCAGTCATCCTCTCGGGCATCGAAAGCCAGGAAGCGCCCCGCTACCGCGGCATCGAAAAGACAGCCGAGGAAGACGCGGACATCCGCATATTCGGCAAACCCGCAACGCGCCTCAACCGCCGCATGGGTGTAGTGGTGTGCAACGGACCGATTGACGCAGATCTTGACAACATCCGCGACAAGACCAAGCGTCTGGCGTCGTATGTAGAGGTTTACTAACCGATTCGCACAAACGAGTAGTATAAATCCGTAAATAATTAATCATACTTTTAAAAGCACAACAGCTAAGAATAAGTAATATAACGATATTCCTATATTAAATATATGCTCCGAAAAATCGGAGCATATATTTTTACGGACCATTCACCGGATACAAGCGTCTTACGACTACCTTCAAGCGCCTGTCTACCGGCAATAAATTCTTCCGAAAGAAAGAATGTGCCTTCAGCACACCACCGCGACCAGCCGCATACAATCTTTTCGAAGTCGACTGACGGAATGCTCTTTTTCATCGCCGCCAAACAAGACAGCGATATTTTTTGTAACTTTGTGCAAAGACAATTCTACGAACAATCTATTGCGCGACTTTATGCAAGACTATGTAAACGGCCGCTGCGGATGGTGCGGAACCGACGAGCTCTACGTGGATTACCACGACCATGAGTGGGGAAGACCGATAACCGACGACCGGAAACTTTTTGAATTTCTCGTACTGGAAAGTGCACAGGCCGGACTGAGCTGGATAACCATACTGCGCAAACGCTCCGGTTACCGCGAGGCTTTCCTCGACTTCGACGCACAAAAGGTGGCGCAACTGGCCGACAGCGACATCGAGCGCCTGATGAAATTTGACGGCATCGTCAAAAACCGTCTGAAGATAAAATCTACCATTACCAACGCCCGTCTTTTCCTTGAAATACAGGCAGAATTCGGAAGTTTTCATGCGTACGTGCTTTCCTTCTTTCCAGAGAAGACTCCCATTACGAACCACTTCCGGTCACTTACCGAGATACCGGTCTCGACGCCGGTATCCGACGCCATGAGCCGCGACATGAAGAAACGGGGCTTCAAGTTTTTCGGCACGACTATTTGCTATGCCTTCCTGCAGGCCACAGGATTTGTCAACGACCATTTGGAAAACTGCATCTGCCGAACCACATAAAAGGACTAAAAGCGCTTGTAAGGAGCAGACTTGTCCCATTAATCATAGAATCCAATCAACCAATCATTTACCCTCCGATTGTTTCCACAAAATGTTCTGCATCGGAAAGCGTACTCTGCTTGCCTACATCAAGCAGCCGAAGATCGGGTTGCAGGAACGCCTTCACTTTCACCTTGTCGCAGATGGAAAGATAAAAATCCATAATGGGGAATTTAGCCGGCCAGGACTTCATATATTCAAAAAGGCGCGGCGAAAAAGTATGGATACCCGAAAAAGCATAACGGTGCAATCGGGAAATATCCAGACCGGCATGGGGAGAACGCACCTCGCCGGTGGCGACATTAGTCCAGCCCATCAGGCAATTATCGTCATCGAAGAGCAGATAGCGCGAAGTAGTCCGCGAGCTTACCAGCAACGATACGGCCTCTTCACGGCTACTTTCATAAAAATGCGCAAGGTCGGCATTATGCAGAATGTCTACATTGTGAATAAGTATCGGCTCGTCCGTATCGGAGAAAAGCGCCGCCGCCTTATGAAGTCCGCCACCCGTATCGAGCAACTCGTCGCGCTCGTCCGACACCCGTACTGCGATGGAATGGGAGCGCGAGGCAATGTGATCGATAATCTGACTGCCGAAATGATGGACATTAACGACAATTTCCTTTGCACCGGCAGCCAGAAGCCGGTCGATAGTGATGTCGAGCAACGGGCGGTCGCCCACATGCACCAAAGCCTTAGGCATCGTATCGGTCAGAGGCTTGAGACGCGTACCGAGACCTGCCGCGAAAATCATGGATTTCATGACAATACCATATTCTTCATTAACGAAAAAAGGAAAGGATGGACCGCACAGTTGCGTTCCATCCCCCTATATTCAGCAGGCTTACTGCCGGGCAAAGCGGCTGTACACCACTTCAAGATTTAGATGGTCAGAGGTTCCGCCGGCCAGTTTGACACTCGACATGCCCATATCGTGCCTGATACGAAGCAAGGTGCTGACGGTCTGCCCATACGCATTGGTCGTATTGCTATAATCGGCCTTGACAGGAATCAGCACCACCTTGTTCCAGTCGGGGTTTGCGGCCTCCCAAGCCGTATATTTGGCTGCGCGCGACGCTTCGGTGTCAGCCGGAGTTACTCCGGACTCCTTATCACGCTCGTTCTTCAGAAGCGTAAGCAAACGGCTGATATTGGTAAAAGTATAGGCATTGGCGCCAGTATTCAGCGTGGCAAGATAAGAGTCTACGTTATTAGTCAGTTTTTCATCCTCGAAGAAACTGTACATCTGCGACTTACGTACCATAAGCAGGGTCTCGGGCCGAGAAAGGCTGCCGGCCGAGGAATTACCTGAGTTATAACAGATAAAGGACAACTTGGCCGAGTTGATGGTATCGGTGTAGTGCTCGCCGGCCACTACCTCCGAAGCCGGCAAGGTAACCTCCGTAAAAATGCCGGAAGGAGATTTCACATACGTATAAGGATTGTCGGCCGAAAGCATATCGCCGGGTATGGAATTTTCTATCAAAGTCTGCTGAATGACCTCCTCCGTGGCCGCCATACGCTGCATGCCGTCTATGATGGTATCATTGCCGGCCTCATTCTTGGTATGGTAGCGGAAATAGACATTCAGCATCGTCGTACGGGCCCGCAGCATGGAGCCGACACCGCCCGCCGTCTTGAAATAGAACCCGGGACATACATGATGAATGAACTGATAGGAATTGGCAAAATACTCGGGATGGCGGTAATACTTATCCACCAGATCGTCAGCATACTCACGCGGCAGACGCACGATAACACTGCGATAGAAGGCGGAACCGTCGGTCAGCGAATCCGGCCGGCTCAAATCCTTGACGGCATAGGTGACAGAACGCTGCAGCCCCTTTCCGGATGTATAGAACTTCTCGGGCGAGACATTGGTATAGTAGGATTCATTCTCTTGTATTACCTTAAGAGTATCAAGCTCCTGTACCGCCAGTTTCATAGTCGTAAGCGAGTCGCCATAGTAGTCGTCGATGGCAATACGGATATCGCAGGAATCGACAATCACCTTACCCGCATCGTCCTTCAGCATATCTTCATAAGGAGGGAAAGCATAATTCTCCAACACATGAAACTGCGCAAGGAAACTGCACGCCGTCCGGGAGCGCGTCTCAGGGTCGACGACGCAACCCAGATAGCTGTCGTTGGTATTGGCAAGCACAGAATCGGCAGCGATGGCCCGCGAATGAACAAGGTAAGTAGCCTGCGAAGTGGACACCTCGTCGAAATCGGGCATGATGTCTGTTCCGATAAAGGCCGTACCGTCGTCGCATGAAGAAAGAAGCTGCAGGTTTACCGCCACAAAGAGCGTCAACAATACCTGGACTATGCTGGATATCTTTTTCACGATTGCTTATAATGAAAGAACAAACTTTTTCCGTTTAAAAGGCAGCGCCGGATCATTCGCCGGCTATCTGGTCGTAGCAGGCGCCGTAGTTCTCGCCCATGTTCTCGTCGCCAAGCCACTCCCAGACAGGAATGTTTCTGCTACGGGCATAGTCGAGCAAATCGGGATGTACGCCGGGAGCTCCCTGAATATATCCGTCGGAGAAGGCGATTGCCAACTTTCCGTACGCATCGGGGGCAGACAGATCCACCCCGCTTGCGGCCAGCACTTCGGCATTGGCCTCGCGGAACGCTATGCAGTCGGCGAAATTAGAGACGGGCGCGGCTTCAGGCATCTCGTCGTAAGCCGTAAAGAGCACCTTGGCGTTGACAAAAGGAGGTTCCTCGCGATAGGCCGTCTTTATGTAAAGGGGAACGATGGAAGACATCCAGCCGTGGCAATGTATCACATCGGGACACCAGCGGAGTTTCTTGAGTGTCTCGAGCACGCCGCGAGCGTAGAAGATAGCCCGCTCCGCGTTGTCCTCATACTCATTGCCCTGTTCGTCGGCCAGCATCAGGCGTTTGTGGAAATATTCGTCGTTGTCGATAAAATAGACCTGCATGCGGGCGGCCTGTATGGAGGCTACCTTTATAATAAGCGGATGATCGGTGTCGTCTATTACAATGTTCATGCCGGAGAGACGGATCACCTCGTGCAACTGGTTGCGCCGCTCGTTGATGTTGCCCCATTTGGGCATGAAGGTGCGTATTTCCCGTCCGCTGTCCTGCACGGCATGCGGCAATTTGCGGCCGGTCAGCGACATCTGGTTTTCGGGCACATAGGGGGTAAGCTCTTGGGTTATGAAAAGAACCTTTTTCGCTTTTGTCATTTTATTGTTAGCTGAAATTACAGGGCAAATTTACGAAAAAAAACCGAGACATGCCGGCCACCTCTCCGCGAAAATGGCCAAATTGTTAAAAATGGCTTTTTATCTAAGTCTTTCAGCCCCTATATGGCAATAATTCTGTTATTTTGCACCCTGTTTTACAGACCAAGAACTAACGGCAATGCAAATCATACACACTGTAAAGGAGCTGGAAGCTTCACTGTCACAATGCCGGGAAGCCCGAAAATCCATCGGACTTGTCCCCACCATGGGCGCCCTGCATGCAGGACACATTTCACTGGTAAAACGCTGCAAGGCCGAGAACGACATCACCGTTGTCAGCGTATTCGTCAACCCCACCCAGTTCAACGATCCGCAAGACCTCAAGAACTATCCGCGCACGCTCGACGCCGACTGCCGACTGCTGGAGGCGGAAGGGGCGGACATCGTATTCGCGCCTTCGGTGGAGGAGGTTTATCCTGAACCCGACACGCGCTGCTTCTGCTATCCGCCCGTCGACAGCGTCATGGAAGGCGCCCGCCGTCCGGGCCACTTCAACGGCGTATGCCAGATCGTCAGCAAGTTATTTTATCTGGTCAAACCCGCGAAGGCCTATTTCGGCGAAAAGGATTTCCAGCAGATAGCCGTCATACGCGCCATGGTAAAGGATCTCGGCATCCCCGTAGAACTCCGCCCCTGCCCCATCGTGCGCGAAGAGAGCGGACTGGCGCTGAGCAGCCGCAACACACTGCTCACCGCCGACGAGAAAGCGACAGCCGCCAACATATCGCGCGTGCTGCGCGAAAGCACCGGTTTCGCCCGCAGCCACAGCGTGGAAGAGACGCAGAAGATGGTGACGGACACCCTCAACGCCATCGACGGGCTCGAGGTGGAATATTTCCAGATTGTGGACGGCATCAGTCTGCAGCCTGTGACAGACTGGACTGACGCCGAAAGTATCGTCGGCTGCATCACGGTGTACTGCGGAAGCCGCCCCGTCCGACTCATCGACAACATCAAGTACCAATAAGAGTATGTTTCTAAGTATACTGAAATCCAAGATACACTGTGCCCGCGTCACCGAGGCGAACCTGCACTACATGGGCAGCATCACCATCGACGAAGACCTGATGGACGCTGCCGGCATCGTTGCGGGCGAACACGTGCACGTAGTCAACAACAACAACGGCGAGCGCATAGAGACCTATGTCATTACCGGTCCGCGCAAGTCGGGCTGCATCTGCCTGAACGGCGCCGCCGCGCGCAAGTTTCAGGTGGGCGACGAAATCATCATCATGTGTTTCGCGGCCATGACGCCCGAAGAGGCCGAAGGCTTCAAGCCCAAGGTTATCTTTCCGGACGGCGCGGACAACCGCCTGTAACGGCCGGAATGCACAATCAGACACTGCGGCGCTTGGCGCTCGAGATACGAACGGTGGCACACGGATTGTTTGCCACCGTTTTTCCATGCCGCTGCGCCGTCTGCGGCCGGCGGCTGACCGACGGCGAGAGGCATCTCTGCACGGCGTGCTACATGAACCTGCCCTTCACGCGCCTCCGCGGCGAACGGGGCAACGTGGTGGAGCGTCTCTTCTGGGAGAAAATGCCCGTCGTGCGGGCCAATGCGTTCATCCGCTACATTCCGGGCTCCGACAGCAGCCGCGTCGTCAGACGGCTCAAGTATGGCGACCGCCCGGGCATAGGTCTCTACTTCGGCCGGGCCATGGCGCATGAGCTGCGGGATACGGACTTTTTCGAAGGCATAGACATGATCGTTCCCGTCCCGCTCCACCGCAACAAGCAGCGCCGCCGCGGCTACAACCAGAGCGAACAGCTGGCCGCCGGCCTCGCCGAGGTGACGGGCCTGCCGGTAAGGACAGACCTCGTGGAACGCGTCAGAGACACCGAGACCCAGACGAAAAAGACACACGCCGAGCGGCGGCGCAACATGGAGGGGGCTTTCCGTCTCATCGACGCTGCCGCGGCAGCCGGCCGGCACATCCTGCTCGTAGACGACGTAATCACCACCAACGCGACCCTGCTCGCCTGCGGCCAGGCCCTGGCGCAGGCCGCAGATGTGCGCATCAGCGTCATAGCGCTCAGCATGGCCGGGCGCCACACCCTCGTCACCAAAGATCCCATCCTTACCCCATAAACCGGGCGCACCGTCGTTTTTAACACTATTTGCTTTCGGCCGGAAAAATTCGTATATTTGCTGTAGCAAAGGGGCAGGCCGCGATGGCCTGCCCCTAATTATTGGTACTTTCGGGCGTATCGCGAAGCAAAAAGGCCTTGATCTTAGCACAAAAGCAAGTATTGCTTTCATCAAAAAGGTTACTTGCATTTCAAAAAGGGTTACTTGCATTTTGAAATACATTACTTCGCGGCAAAAATACGTTACTTCTATTGGCGGAAAAGACGCCGCCAAATGTAACGGAAGGTTAAATACGTTAAAGTCGGAAGTCACCGAAGAGGCCTTTCCGCCTATCGGACGGCCCCGTCGGACAGTCGGCATCCGGCAGGAAACGGACTTGCGCCGCAAGACGGGCATACAATAAGGCCGCGCGACTGCTTGCACAGTCGCGCGGCCCTGTTCCGTGTTTATCAACCAATCAGCGTATGAAGAGCAGCTCGCGATACTTCGGGAGCGTCCACATCTCGTCCTCCACAATCAGCTCCAGCTTGTCGATATGAGCACGTATCTCGTCGAAATAGGGGGCTATCTCGTCGTGGTAGGCAATGGCCAGTTCGCGCACGTTCTCTATCCGGTTGACCACCTTGCGCTTCTCTACCATGGCCTCGACGGTCTCGGCGATGAAGCTCGTATGCTTGTTGATCTTTTCGATGAGGGTGATGTTGTAAGCCGTCAGTTCCTTGACCTTCGCGGGGTCGGAGAAGGCCAGCTGGATCTTGTGCACGTTGTCCACCAGCTCGCTCTGATACTTCGTGGCGACGGGAATGATATGGTTCATGCAGAGGTCGCCGAGCACGCGGGCCTCTATCTGTATCTTCTTCTGGTAAGTCTCCCACTTTATCTCGTTGCGCGCCTCCAGCTCGTGCCGGTTCATCACCTTCATGCGCTCGAACATCCTGACGCTGTCATCGTCGAGATAACGGTCGAATACGAGCGGGCAGGAAGTCTCGCAGTCCAGTCCGCGCGCGGCAGCCTCACGCTTCCACTCGTCGCTGTATCCGTTGCCGTCGAATAGTATCGGCCGGCAGGTCTTTATGTCCTCTCGCAGCACCTCGAAGATGGCCGACAGCTTGCTCTCGCCGCCCTTCATCAGCCGGTCGACCCGTATCTTGAAGTCGGCCAGCGCCTCGGCCACGGCCGTATTGAGCGCGATGAGCGCACTGGCGCAGTTGGCGCTCGACCCCACGGCGCGGAACTCGAAACGGTTGCCGGTGAAGGCGAAAGGCGAGGTACGGTTGCGGTCGGTGTTGTCCACCATGAGCTCGGGTATCTGGGGAATGTCGAGCTGCACGCCGTGCTTGCCCTCGAGCGTGAAGAGTTCGTCCTTCGTCGACTTCTCCACACGGTCGAGCAGTCCGCTGAGTTGCTTGCCCAGGAAGCTGGAGATGATGGCCGGCGGCGCTTCGTTGGCGCCCAGGCGGTGTGAATTGGTGGCGCTCATGATGGAGGCTTTGAGCAGACCGTTGTGACGGTAAACGCCGACGAGGGTCTCCACGACAAAGGTGATGAAGCGCAGATGCTCCTCGGGCGTCTTGCCGGGCGCGTGGAGCAACGCTCCCGTGTCGGTCGTAAGGCTCCAGTTGTTGTGTTTGCCGCTGCCGTTGATACCGGCGAAGGGTTTTTCGTGCAGCAGACAGCGGAAACCATGCTTGCGGGCTACGTTGCGCATGAGCGACATGAGCAGCATGTTGTGGTCGACGGCCAGATTGCACTCCTCGTAAATGGGCGCCAGCTCGAACTGATTGGGGGCAACCTCGTTGTGGCGTGTCTTGCAGGGTATGCCGAGTTCGAGCGCCTGTATCTCAAGGTCGCGCATGAACTCCGCCACGCGCTCGGGTATCGCACCGAAATAATGATCCTCCATCTGCTGGTTCTTGGCCGAGTCGTGTCCCATCAGCGTACGGCCGGTCAGCAGGAGGTCGGGACGCGCGGCATAAAGACCTTCGTCTACGAGAAAATATTCCTGCTCCCATCCCAGATTGGTGGTGACGCGCGTCACGGACGGATCGAAGTACTGCGCCACGGCCGTGGCGGCCTTGTCGATGGCGGCGAGCGACTTCTTCAGCGGCGCCTTGTAGTCGAGCGCTTCGCCGGTGTAGGAAATGAACACGGTGGGTATCATCAGTGTGTCGCCCACTATGAAGACGGGCGACGCGGGATCCCAGGCCGAATAGCCGCGGGCCTCGAAGGTGGAGCGGATGCCGCCGTTGGGGAAGGAAGACGCATCGGGCTCCTGCTGCACGAGTTCCTTGCCCGAAAAGTCCTCTATCATGCCACCCTTGCCGTCGTGCACCACAAAGGCGTCGTGCTTCTCGGCCGTGCCCTCGGTCAGGGGCTGGAACCAGTGCGTGCAGTGTGTCACGCCCATGTCTACGGCCCATTGCTTCATGCCCTTGGCCACTTCGTCGGCCACGCTCATGGGCAGCGGCGACCCCTCTTCCATGACCTCGCGCAGCTTCTTGTAGGTATCCAAGGGCAGATACTTGAACATCTTTTCGCGGTTGAACACGTACTTCGCATAGTACTCGGACGGACGGGCCGACGGCGCCTTCACTTCGACCGGACGCTTCTTGAAAGCCTCCTCCACTACTTTAAACCTGAGCTTGCTCATTTCTTATCGGGGTGTTTCGTTTAAAAAGGATATGCCGCCGCTGAGCGCCGCGCCTACGGCCCCTCGCCGGACGACGGCGCAAAGATACGAAGTTTTCACTTAAAAAGCGTCAACAATCTTACAGAAGCGCGCCTTTTCATACCATTTATCGTTCAAAACGTTTGTCTGCAAAGTACCTCATCCGCCAAAAAGGTACCGGCGGCCGTCTGAAGACGACCGCCGGCAGTTCAGGCTTTCAGTCCGGCCGCCAGACGCTCCAGCGCCTCGGCCAGACGGGCCCGCGGGCAGGCGAGATTGACGCGCAGGAAGTATTCGCCGCCCGGCCCGTACATTTCGCCGGGACTGAGCATCAGACGGTGTTCCTCCAGCAGGCGCGCGGCCAAGGCACCGGAGGCGGTTCCCGAGGCGCGGCAGTCGACCCAGGCCAGATAGGTACCTTCCAGCGGCAGGACGGGATAGTCGGGCAGATGGCGGACGAAATAGTCGCGCAGATATTCGTAGTTGCCGCGCAGATAGCGGCGCAGTTCGTCGAGCCACCCGGCGCCTTCGTTGTAGGCCGCGATAGTGGCGACGACGCCGAAGGGATTAACATCGCACACTTCGTTGATGTTGATGGCGCGGTCCACCCTGCGCCGCACGGCATCATCGGGCACGACGATATTGGCGATCTGCAGGCCGGCGATATTGAAGGCCTTGCTCGGAGAGATGCAAGTAACCGAATGCTGCGCGAACGTATCGGACAGACTGGCGAACGGCGTGTAGTCGTGCCCTTCATAGGTAAGTTCGCAATGTATCTCATCGGCCACGACAAAGACGCCGTACTGCATGCAAAGCTCGCCCATGCGGTGCAGTTCGTCGGGTGTCCACACGCGGCCGACGGGGTTGTGCGGATTGCAGAGCAGGAAGAGGCGGGCCTTCGGGTCGGCGAGCCGGCGTTCCAGATCGTCGAAGTCGATGGTGTAGCACCCGTTCGCGTAGACAAGGGGGCTGGCCGAAAGTTCACAGCCGTTATTGCGAATGGAGGAATAGAAGCAGTTGTAGGCCGGCGTCTGTACGACAATGCGGTCGCCGGGCTCGGCCAGGGCCTTGATGACGGCGGAGAGGGCCGGCACCACGCCGCTCGTATAGATAATCCACTCGGCGCGGAAATTCCAGCCGTGCCGGCGGGCGAACCATCCGGTAACGGCGTCATAATAGGCGGCAGGCACCTTCGTATAGCCGTAGATGCCATGCTCCACACGCCGGCGCAGGGCATCGACGACGGGCGGTGCCGTGCGGAAATCCATATCGGCCACCCAGAGCGGCAGTACTCCGTCGGCAGCGGGCGTATCCCACTTGTAGGAATTGCTCCCGCGCCGTTCTATCACTTCGTCAAAATCATATTTCATATCAGGTAGTCTTTGGTTGCAATTGGTCTATCCAGCGGCCGCGCCACAGGCGTGCGAGGAAGATGGCGCCTCTGAAACAAAGTTCCACGCACATGGCCAGCCACACGCCGCGCAGTCCCATGACCGGCGCCAGACAGGCCGCCAGCACGAGGCGCACGCCCCAGATGCTGGGGAAGTTCATAAGGCAGGGCACGAGGGTGCTGCCGGCCCCGACGAATACGCCGTAGGCCACGATGGAGGCGGCGAACATCGGCTCGGCAAAGGCCTCGATGCGCAGGACGGCGGCTCCCAGTTCGCGTATCTCTTCCACGGGGGTCATCACGCCTATTATCTGGGGTGCGGCCACGTAGAGCAGCAGCCCCATGAGTCCCATGACAGCCATACCCGCCCCGACGGTGATGCCGGCGAAGCGGCGCACCAAGTCGCGGCGGCCGGCGCCGACGCTCTGTCCCACGAGGGTGGTGGCAGCCTCGGCGATGCCGTAACCGGGCATATAGCAAAGGCTCTCGGCAATAATGGCAAAAGCGTTGGCGGCAATTGCAAACACGCCGAGAGGCGCCACGATGGCGGTAATCATTATCTGCGCGCTGCAGATGGCGATGTGTTCAAGCCCCATGGGCAGACTGATGCGGGCGGCACGCCGCAGGGTCAGTGCCGCGGGACGGTAGCGCCCGGACTCGTGCGCAAGGCGCAGCCGGGGCGAGCGGCGGCAGAGGTACCACACCATCAGGCCGGCTGTAATGAGCTCGGCGAGCACGGTGCCGAGGGCGGCGCCCACCACGCCGAGACCGGCGCCGGGCACCGTCACCTCTACGCCGGCTATGCCGAACGAGTGCGACGGAAAGATGAGGAAGTAGTTGAAAACGACATCGAGCACGCACATGAGCACATTGAGCATACTGGGCACGCGCATGTTGCCGCTGCAGCGCAGCATGCCGCCGGCCAGGAAACTGATCTGCAGCACGGGCAGGAAGAGCGAGAAGATGAGAAAATAGGCCGAGGCGTCATCGCGTATGGAGGCGTCGCCGCCGAGCCATGCGGGCAGGCTGCCGCTGATGGCCGCGCCGACGAGCGCGAGCAGCAGGCCGAAAGCGAGCATGGCGGCGAACGACTGGCGCAGCACCTGGCGGGCGCCCTTGAAGTCGTCGGCGCCGATGCGGTGGGCCACCTGTACGGAGAAGCCGGTCGCGGCGGCGGAACAGACGCCGCCGAAGAGCCATGTCGTGGTGGAGACGAGGCCGATGGAGGCGGCGGCACCGGCGCCGAGCCGCCCCACCATGGAGGCGTCAACATACTGCATGGCGATGGACGACACCTGGGCAAGTATGGCCGGAACGCTGAGGCAGGCCGTGAGTTGCAGCTGCTGCCTCAGCGTCATGGGCCGGCCCTCGCGTATGAGCGCGAGCAGGCGGTCGGTGCGCTTCGCTTCCTTTGTTCCGTTCATGGGCGCCGCGCGTCAGTGGCCGGCGCCGTCAGCGCCGGCGGTGAGTATCGCGCAGTCGGCGGGGGCCAGGATGTTTTCGTCGAGGATTACTTCGCCGTAGCCGTCGGCCACGATGCGTCCGCTGCGGGGGTTCTTGACGCTGCGCACCGTGCCGCGGACGGTGGCCGTCAGGTCGCTGTCTTCAAAGGCGAGGTCGCAGTCGGGGGCCATCTCGCAGTTCTCCATGACAAGGCCGTGGGCGTAGCAAAGGGGCTGCGTACCCGATATACGGCAATTGACAAGCCGCAGGCCGCGCGAATGCCAGCCGAGATATTCGCCGTTGAGTTCGGAGTCGTAGACGGTTACGTTCTCGGTATTCCAGAAGGCATCCTTGGAGTCGATGACGGCGTTGCGTATCTCCACATTGCGGCAATACTGGAAGGAATAGTTGCCCTGCTGCCGGTAGTCCTCGATGCGTATGTTCTCGCTGTGCATGAAGAGATAGTCAGCGTGCGCCACCTCCACCTGCCGCAGGTCCACGTTGCGACAGTGCCAGAGGGTTTCCTGCGCATCGGGCATGCGCACGTTGCGGAGGCTGATGCCGTCCATCTCGCGGAACATCTTGGGAGCCTCCACCAAGGTGTCGGTCATCCGCAGGTTAGCGGAGTACCACAACGCCGCACGGGCGCCTTCGGCAAACACGCAGCCGTTCACCGTGAAGCCGTCGGTATGCCAGAAGGGATACTTGCCCTCAAAGCGGCACTGCTCGGCCTCGATGTTGCGGCACACTTTCAGGGCGGACTCGCCGGCGCGGAAAGTGACGCCCTCGAGGCGCAGGTCGTGCGCGGCGAAGAGAGGACGCTCTCCGCCGAACTCCTTGTTGGAAATAACAGTCATGTCGTTAGTCGTCATAGTAGTCTTGTTTTTATTTTCGACTGCAAAGTTACGCATAAAGGCGGACATCGGGCTTAAACATTTCGCAGGCTTTTGTACCTCGATTACGGACTTCTATGCCGGTGCCTGCCGTTCCGTTACCGCGACACGGGCGACGCGACCTGCCGCGGCATGCGGCGCCGGCGGCGACCGGTGCACGAAAAGTGGCACGCCTTGCCACAAAAGTGGGAAGCAGTGCCACAAAAGTGGCGAGGCATGCCACTTTTTCCGCATACCTGCCCACTCATGCGGCCAAACACACCATTCCGCCGCCGACTACGGGCCGCAACGACCGGAAACGGGGTCATGCCTATTTTATAATAGCCTGCTGCCGCCGCGAATTAATTTGTTTTCGTACATTTGCACACAAATTCACACACCACCTACTGCAAAACACTATCACCGATGCTTCTGACCATCATTGTTCCCTGCTACAACGAAGAGGCCGTACTGCACGAAACGGCCCGGCGCCTGCTCGCCGTGGCCGACGGTCTGAAAGAAAGAAACGGGGCGCTCACGCGCCTGCTCTTCGTGGACGACGGCAGCACGGACCGCACCTGGGACCTCGTCTGCGAACTGGGCCGCGAAGACCGACGCATAGCGGGGCTGAAACTGGCGCACAACGCCGGACACCAGCACGCCCTGTGGGCCGGACTGACGCGGGGCGTGGAAATGGGCGACGCCGTCATCTCCATCGACGCCGATCTGCAGGACGACCCGCAGGCCATCGCCGAAATGGTGGACAAATACGCCGCCGGAGCCGACATCGTGTACGGCGTGCGCAAGAGCCGCAGCACCGACACCTTCTTCAAGCGCCAAAGCGCCCAGCTCTACTACCGGTTGCTTGCCGCACTGGGTGGCGAGGTCGTATTCAATCATGCCGACTACCGCCTCGTCAGCCGCCGGGCGGGCAAGGCGCTGCTGCGACACACGGAACGCAATCTCTTCATCCGCGGACTCGTCAAGACGCTGGGCTTCCGCGAAGACTACGTGTACTACGACCGGGCGGAACGCTTCGCCGGCGAGTCGAAATATCCGCTGCGCAAGATGCTCGCCTTCGCCTGGGACGGCATCACCTCCTTCTCCGTGCGTCCGCTGCGCCTCATCACGTTGCTCGGCCTGCTCTTCATGCTCGTCTCGGTGGGCATCATCGCGTGGGCACTGCTCACCTACTCGGGCGGCCACGCCATGCGGGGCTGGACCTCACTGCTCGTGAGCCTGTGGTTCGTAGGCGGCGCCATACTGGCGGCACTCGGCATCATCGGCGAATACATCGGAAAAATTTACAGTGAAGTGAAGCGGCGCCCGCTCTTCTTCGTCGAAACCACGACCGGGCTTGACGAACCGGCGGAGCAGGCGGAATAATACGGCCCTACAGGGCAACAACACACAAGGCGCACAACCGTAGGCAGCAGGCAGCTGCGTTTCGGTTGTGCGCCTTGCGTTCCGGCCATCCGGAGCAGGTTCCTATTCCTTGCCGATAACCGTCACACCGGTCGGCGATGTCGGCGCCTTGCGCACCAGCCATACGGTCCACAAATCCAACAGGGCGTATACCACGAAGCCGCAGCCTGTGACGATGACGGGCAGGCCGGCTATCTGCACCTTGTCGTCGAACAGCGCCACATAAAGGCCGGCAGCCAGTTCGAGTACGGGCACCAGATAATACAGGGCGGAGAAGCGCACGCCGCCGCGGTGAATCTGCCAGAGGGAGTAGAACTGGGTGGCGGCGGCCAGCAAGAGGACACCGGCGAGTATGTACATCATGGCCTCGAGGAAGAGTTCGGGCCAGATGATCTGCACCAGTCCGAAAAGGATGCTGCCGGCGGCCACGACGGGATAAAGCATGACACCGCGCCCCTCAGGGTCGCGACGGAAATAACTGATGAGCGACACCAGCCCCGGTACGATGAAGAGCAGACCGCATACCATGACGATCCAGGTGGTTATCTCCTTAGAGAATGCAATAAGCAGAATGCCCAGCAATAATACACAGCAGGCACGTGCCACTACGCTTTGAAGAAACTTTTTCATACCTATCGTTTTTTAAGGAGGCCGGCGGATTTACCGACATCCGGTTAAATAATAATCTGACCCTATGTCGCGCCATTCTGCGAAGTCTCAGATGCCACGGCCGTCGAGGAAGACGGACGCCTTCATGCGACGCAACAGTTCACCGCTGCCTCAGCCGCGAAATTCCACCCAATAAAGAAGACAGCTGACAACCGGCCGCGCAGCAAGAGCGCCGCGACACCGCTTGTCAGCCGTCTGTAACTTTCAATCCGGCGGACTCTCCGCAAAGAATCCTTATTGCTGCGCCGGGGCGGCGTTGCCCTGTCCGGCGGGGGCGTTGCCCTGGGGCATTGCGGGTGCCGGAGCTGCCTTCATGTCGGTGGTCACGCTCTCCTGCACGGTGCGGGGAAGGGCGAAGACGGAGAGAACGCTGAACACCACGAGCAGGGCGGCAAGCGTCCACGTAGCCTTCTCGACAACATCGGTAGTCTTGCGCACACCCATTATCTGGTTGGAAGCGGCAAAGCTCGATGCAAGTCCGCCACCCTTTGATTCCTGGATGAGCACGACGAAGGCCAAAAGCACGGCCGTTATTACGGCCAGAATCACAAATAAACTATACATTTTCTTCTTTATTATATTTTTTATTTATTATCAGCTTCTGCAAAAATCTAATTTGGTCTGCAAAGTAACGATTTTTTTTTGGATAATTCAAGTGTAACTTGCGTATAATTTCAATGGCCTTCTCATATCGGCCCTGCTTGATGTATATTTTCGCCAAAGTCTCGGTGAAATAATCCTCCTCGGCCCCGGCCTCCTCTTCGGCACCGGGCACCTCCGGCACGTACTGCGGTGTTTCGCTGAGTACGATGCGTTCGGGCCGCGCCTCGATGAATCCGTCGATGAGACTGGTGCTGCGGCGCGTGCGCTCGTCGGCGTCGGCCGCGGATGCAGCGGGAACTTCGGCATCATCAAGCTGGAGGAGATAGGCCATATAGTCGGTGGTGGCGTCGGCTATAGTGGGTTTGCGGCGCGGGGCGGCGCCCTCTTCAGCCTGCATACCGGTCTTCAGGAATCTGTCTATCAGCGAAGTGGTACGGTCGGCTCCTCCTTCCGCGGGTTCTTCACTGTCGTGCGACTCAACCGCGGCGTGTATCTCGTAGTTGCCGCCCTCCACCATGTCGAAGAGCACCTTGCGGTCGGGCAGGAAGACGGCAGCGCGGCGCAGTTCCTCGCCGAAGGAAGCATCGTGGAGGATGAAGAGATTCTGCAGCAACAGGACGCGCGCCGCCTGATAGTAGGGATAGCGCGCCACGAGTTCGCGCAACTCGTAGAGCGTGTCCTTGTCAAGGCGCTCGGGATGTCCTATCAATTCAGTTATTGCCGGTAGCATGAGGTCGGTTACTTTGTTTATTGCGTGCGGGCCATGCGTCACCAGTCCGCCACTGTAGCACTGAATATCTGCTCGCAGATGTCGCGCACCATCTCGGTGACGAGCTGCTCCTGCACGGCAGTGAGCTGGCGCGAGGAGTCGTACTGCGAGGTGGCCGAGAACTGGCGCTCCCAGTTCTGGTTGGTCTTGGTATTGGTAAAGCGTATGTTGACGGTCATCTTGAGCTGTACCTGCGCGGACGAGCCGTCGGCCGAAATGGACTTGTTGAACTGGTCGTAGCCGGTGATTTCGCCGGACACGCGTAGGTCGCCGCCGCGCTTCACCTGCTTCAGCCGCGTCTGGTTGGCATAAAGGTCACGGAGCTTGTTGTTGAACATGGCCTCCATGGGGGCCCAGCCGTAGGGGGCACGGTTGGGCACGTTGTCGATCTGTATGCTCTTGATGATGTCGTAGTTGATGCTCGTGCCGGTAAACGTGTAGCTGATGCAGCCCGTAAGCGACAGGAGCGACGCAACGGCGAAAGCCAAAGCACAAAAGCGGCGCGACACCCGCCACAAGGCGCGCGAAAGGCGGGGGGCGTTGATGCTATTCCAGTCCATATTCCTTGATTTTACGGTAAAGGGTGCGTTCGGAAATGCCCAGACGCCCGGCGGCCATGCGACGGTTGCCGCCGCACTGCTCGAGCATGGCCCTGATGGACTTGCGCTCCATGTTTTCGAGCGAAGCGCTGCCGGCGCCGGTGTCGCCGTCCTTGATTTCCTCGGCCTCGAATATCTGTGCGTCGTCTTCAAGTCCGTAATCGGCGGCACCGTAGCGGCGCACCCCGCCGCCCAGCAGGGGCAGATCGGCCTTGGCGCCCGTTTTGCGCACCGCGGGCTGCTCCGAGAGATTGTTGGCACGCACTATCTTCTTGAGCTCGCTCACATCGCGGCGCAGGTCGAAGAGTATCTGGTAGAGTATTTCGCGCTCGTTCTCGAAACTGTGCTTGCCCGAGGCCTCGCCCACGGCCACCATCTGGTCGTGGCGGCGCTCCTGCGGCAGATAGAGGCGCAGGACATCGGGCGTGATGAGGCGCTGCTCGGAGGTGACGGACATATTCTCGGCCACGTTCTTGAGCTGTCGCACGTTGCCGGGCCAGGAATAGGCCACGAGCAGACGCCGGGCCTCGTCGTCGAGGCGCACGGGGGGCATCTTGTACTTCTCGCTCATCTCGAGGGCGAACTTGCGGAAGAGCAGGTCGATGTCGTCGCCGCGCTGGCGCAGGGCCGGCACCGCTATCGAGACGGTGTTGAGGCGGTAATAGAGATCCTCGCGGAACTTGCCGTCGGCGATGGCCTTGTCCATGTTTACGTTGGTGGCAGCCACGATGCGCACATCGGTGCGGCGCACCTCGCTGGCACCCACGGGGATGTACTCGCCCGTCTCGAGCACGCGCAGCAGGCGCGACTGCGTGGAGAGGGGCAGTTCGCCCACCTCGTCGAGAAAGAGGGTGCCGCCGTTGGCCACGGAAAAATAGCCTTCACGGCGCTCCACGGCACCGGTGAAGGCACCTTTTTCGTGGCCGAAGAGCTCGGAGTCGATGGTTCCCTCGGGAATGGCACCGCAGTTCACGGCCAGATATTTCTTGCCCCTGCGCAGGCTGTTGTCGTGTATGATGCGCGGAAATATCTCCTTGCCCACGCCGTTTTCGCCGGTAATGAGCACGGAGAGGTCGACGGGAGCTATCTTGAGGGCTATCTCGAGTGCACGGTTCAGGCCGTCGTAGTTGCCCACGACGCCGTAGCGCTGCTTTATTCGTTGAAGTTCAGACGATGCCATACTTTCAGAAGACGAAACTTAGGGCAAAGTTATGCAAAATCTCCGGAAACAGCGAATAAAAGGGCCAAAAGTCTTCAGGCGGCCCGTTATTTGCCGGTGCACGGGGCCGGTACGATTTTAACACTTCTTGCTTTCGGCCGGAAAATTTCGTATATTTGCCGTAGCAAAGGGGCGGGCCGCAGCGGCCGGCCCCTGTTTATTAGGCTCTGGAGCCGTATTGGGGACGAAAATGCAGGTAATGGAAGCGTAAAATACATTACTTGCATTTTGAAATGCACTACTTCCATTTTAAAAAAGGTTACTTCGCGGCGAAAATGCACGTACTGCATTTCAAGAAAAGTCTGCTCCAAAAGTTGCCGAAGGTTAAATATGTTAAAGTCGGGCCGTACGGAAAACGGCCGCGGAAGCTGTTTTCGGGCCGCGGCGCTTGCGGTTACGGCGGCGAAGTGCTACCTTTGCGGCCAAAGAACCTATCACAGCATGACAAACAACACGACTGACCATAACGCGACAGCGCCGAAAGGAACGCTGCCGCTCGAACATTTCTTCCGCAACGCACAGGAGGCGGCCTTCCAGCTGTCGCCGGACGGCAGACTGCTAGCCTACATGGCGCCGCACAACGACCGCATGAACATCTTCGTGAAACCGACCGCCGGCGGAGAGCCCGTGCGGCTGACGGACGAGACGGAGCGCAGCGTGGCCGGATACATGTGGGCCGACAACGGGCGCCTGCTCTTCATGAAGGACACGGCAGGCGACGAGAACTACCGCCTGTACGGCGTGAACACGGACGGCTCGGACCTGCGCGCCTACACGGACTTCGAGGGCGTAAGGACGGTGCTCATCGACGACCTTGAGGAGACGCCGGACATGGTGATGATAGGCCTGAACCGGCGCAACCCCGAAGTGTTCGACCCCTACCGGCTGAACATCCGCACGGGCGAGCTGACGCAACTGGCAGAGAATCCCGGCAACTGGCAAGGATGGATGACCGACCACGAGGGACGGCTGCGCGCGGTGACGGCCATTGTCGACGGCGTGAACACGCAGATACTCTACCGCGACAACGACGGGGAGGACTTCCGGCCGGTGCTCACCACGAACTTCAAGGAAATGGTCAACTTCATGGAGTTCACGCCGGACAACCGGCTGGTGTACGCCGCCACCAACCTGGGGCGCGACAAGGTGGCACTGGTGCTGATGGATCCCTCGACCTGCCGCGAGCTGGAGGTGCTCTACGAAAACGAGCGCTATGACATTTCGAGCATCAGTTACTCGCGCAAACGCAAGAAACTGCTCTCGGTCTACTGCACAGGGCACAAGGAACCGGTGCGCCACTTCTTCGACGCCGAGGAGGAGGCGCTGCGCGCACGCATCAAGGCGCATTTTCCCGACCACCGCTACGGCGTGGCCGACTCGGACAAGGCGGAGGAGCATTACCTCATCTACGCCGGCAACGACCGGACGCGGGGCTACTACTACTTCTACGACGCCGTGAACGACACGGCCGAGAAGATAGCCGACATCGCGCCGTGGATCCGGGAGGAGGACATGGTGGAGATGCACGCCGTGACCTACACCACGCGCGACGAACTGGAGATAGAGGCCTACCTGTCGCTGCCGCAAGGCCTGACACCGCAGACGGCCCACGGCCTGCCGGTGGTGGTCAACCCGCACGGCGGCCCCTGGGCACGCGACACGTGGGGCTATTCCTCCGAGGTGCAGTTTCTGTGCAACCGCGGCTACGCCGTCTTTCAGATGAACTTCCGCGGCTCGACAGGCTTCGGCCGGAAATTCCTTGAGGCGAGCTACAAGCAGTGGGGCCTGAAAATGCAGGACGACATCACCGACGGCGTGCGGTGGCTCATCGGCGAGGGCATAGCCGACCCCGCACGCATCGCCATATACGGCGGAAGCTACGGCGGATATGCCGCGCTGGCAGGCGTCGCCTTCACGCCGGAACTCTACCGGTGCGCCGTCGACTACGTGGGAGTGTCGAACCTCTTCACTTTCATGCAGACCATACCGCCCTACTGGCGCCCGATGCTCGAGATGATGTACGAACAGGTGGGACACCCCGAAAAAGACCGCGAACAGCTGGCGGCGACTTCGCCCGCCCTGCACGCCGACAACATACGCGTGCCGCTGCTGATAGCCCAGGGGGCGAACGACCCGCGCGTGAACAAGGCCGAAAGCGACCAGATGGTGGAGGCGCTGCGGCAGCGCGGAGTGGAAGTGGAATACATGGTGAAGGACGACGAAGGGCACGGCTTCCACAACCAGGAGAACCGCTACGACTTCTACCGCGCCATGGAGCGCTTCCTCGCGAAGCATCTGTGAGCGGCGGCGGTGTCTGCCGACGCACATTATTATATATACAGACGGGGCTGTGACGTAAACTTTAATTACGCACAGCCCCGTCTGTAAGGACAATATGCCTCATTTATACCGGCCGGTTATGCCCACTCGCTGAAGCGGCGTACGCTCTTGAACACGCGGCGCACTTCGGCACAGATGAGTTCGGTCTCCTGAACAACGTGCAGGAGCAGTGTCATCGCGGCAAGGTTGGTTTCCGTATTATTCTGGAGTTCACGCAAGAGTTTGCCGCGGAACACCGAGAACTCCTCGCGCAGGGTCACACACTCCCGGCGTATCTCCTCGTAGTCGGCATAGCGGCAGTTGCGGAGATTGTCGGCGGCGCGGTCCATAAGGTCGAGCAGGCGCTGGCGTATTTCGCAATAGCGCGCGGCCTGCTGCCGGTCGATGGGTGTGAAGCGGTTTTCCACATGCTCGCGCGCCGGCTCGCAAATGCGCAACAGGCCATAGAGCATCTGCCGCAAGGAGTTGTGCACACTGTGGAAGGTCGTGCTCAGTCGGACAGCGGCCTCGGATTCGGCCCGGCGCAGGCAGATGATTTCGCGCCGGCGGAGATTCTTCAGCTCACGCTTGTTGTTCTCCATCTGGTGTTCGGCGCGACGCAAGGGTTTGGGCTGCTCGGCGAAGAGAGCGTCGGTCATATCGTGCAATACGCCGGCATAGGCTCTCACCTGTTCTGCGGCGCTGACGCTGAGATGCCGCTCCAGCATGGGCAGGACGGCAGCGCGGTCCTTGCAGTTCAGAATCTCCGTGAAGAGCACATCTCCGGCCTTCACCTCCTGCTTTTTCTTGAAACGGTTCTGCGAATGTATCACAGCATAGATGGCAAACGCCACCATGACGCATACCACGGCCATACCGCCGTAGTTCATGGCCAGCGCCACAAAGAAGCAGGCGGTAAAGGCTACGCCGGCCGTAATGAACCAGCCGCCGATGACGGTAAGCACGCCGGTAATGCGGAAGACGGCGCTCTCGCGGCTCCACGCGCGGTCGGCCAGCGAAGTGCCCATGGCCACCATGAAGGTGACGAAAGTAGTGGAAAGCGGCAATTTAAGGGAAGTGCCGAGCGCGATAAGCAGCGAAGCGACCACAAGGTTGACCGAAGCACGCAACTGGTCGTAGGCGGCGCCGGTGGTCTCCTCTACGGGCAGCGGACGGAAGCGCCGCTCCACGAGCCGGCGTACGGGCCGTGGCAACAGGGCGCCGAGAAATGATTTGAAGGACAGCCCCCAGCGCACCAGACTGCGGGCGGCGCGGGATGATCCGAACATCTCTCCGCCCTCGTCGCGCCCCGAAAGCCCTATCTCGGTCTGGGCCACTTTGCGCGCCTTAGGCGAAGTAGCCAGCGAGATGACCATCATGGCGCCGGCGGCTACGAGGAAATAGAAGGGCGTGCTGGCCGAATCCTGCAAGGAAAGCATCATGTAGCCGGACGGCGAAGCGCTCCCGGCCGCGGAATAGTCCAGATAGGAAGAGAAACCTGCCAACGGCACACCGATAAAGTTCACAAGATCGTTGCCGGCAAAGGCCGTGGCCAGGGCGAACGTTCCGGAAAGCACCACAATGCGCAACTGATTGATGCGGAAGGCCTGCAGCAACAGCATGAGCAGGAAGGCGGCCACAAAGCAGGCGCCCAGCAGCGCCACGGCATTGGTGTCGATGAAATCCTTTACTTCCGCCGTCATGAAGGAGAGGTCCTTCAGTCCCTTGAAGAGCATGAAATAGACAATGGAGGTAAGGGCGACAGCACCGAACACGGCCATCTTCCAACCGGCGTTATCGCCAAGGCGGAAGGAAAACAGCAGACGGGCCACCCACTGTACGATCGAGCCGAAGATGAAAGCCAGCGGCACGGACAGGAATATGCCCATTATCACCTCGAGTGCCTTCGAGGTGTTAAGGTAGTCGGCCACGGCGAGTCCGGCAGCAGCATCGCCGAGCAATTTGATAAGCGTGAAGGCAAAAGAAGCACCGAGCAGTTCGAACACCATGGAGACGGTCGTCGAAGTGGGCATACCGTAAGTGTTGAAACGGTCGAGCAGAACGATGTCAGTCACCATTACCGCCATATAAATATACATGACTTCGCGGAAACTGAAGTAGCGCGGCACGAAGATGCCGTGACGGGCGATGTCCATCATGCCGTTGCTCAGCACACAGCCGGCAAAGACGCCCACCGAGGCTACGATGACAAGCGTGCGGAAGCGCGCCGCACGCGACCCGAGCGCCGAGTTCAGGAAGTTGACGGCGTCGTTGCTCACGCCCACGTAGAGGTCGAAAGCGGCCAGCAGGAAGAGGAATACTACCATTCCTAAAAAAATCCATTCCATATAGAGTTTTGTTTAAGTGATGTACCGGGCTGGCGGGCGCACCCTGCGGAGGCGGGACACCGCACCTTGCACACTGCAAAAGTAGGCAGTCGCTGTTTAGCGGTTGTGACAGCGGTGTTAAGAAAATGTTACGGACAACGTACCGAACAACGCCCGCGCAGGCACGGGAACGGTTCCGGCGGCAATGCTTCACAAAAATTTAACGGGCCTCAGGCTCCGCGGCTGCGACGAATTACTTAATATTGCACCCGAAACCATACGCTGCCTCCGGGCGGTTGTCATTTACCAACACTATCCGTATGAACAAAAAGAAGATTCTCATCGTCGACGACGAACCCGACCTGCGGGAGATTTTGCAGTACAACCTCGAGAACGCCGGCTACGAGGCCGAGACAGCGGCCTCGGCCGAGGAAGCGCTCGAACTGCTCACGCCGCAACACGCCCTCATACTGCTCGATGTGATGCTGGGCGGCATCTCCGGCTTCAGCCTGGCCGAGCGCCTGCGCAAGGAGATGGGCAACCGCATCCCCATCATCTTCCTCACGGCCCGCAACACGGAGAAAGACCTGCTGACGGGCTTCTCGGCCGGCGGCGACGACTATATCACCAAACCCTTCTCGCTGCAAGAGGTGCTGGCGCGCATCAAGGCCGTGCTGCGCCGCAACGAAGGCGAAGAGGTGCCGGACATACTGCGGCTGGGCGACCTGCGCGTGGACCCGACGCGCAAGACGGCCTATCTGGGCGACGAGGAGATATATCTGTCTCCCAAGGAATTCGGCATACTCCTGACGCTGGCCCGGCAGCCGGGGCGCGTCTTCTCGCGCGAGGAAATAATGGCCGAGGTATGGCGCGGCGAAAGCTATGTGCTCGACCGCACCATCGATGTGCACATCGCGCGCATCCGCCGCAAACTGGGCAAAGAGGCCTACCGCCTGATCAACCGCCCGGGCTACGGCTACAGCCTCAACGACTGACCCGCCGGAGCGGGCAGTTACTCCCGAAACTTTCACGCCTCCCTCATGATGAAACCCTATTCCTACAAAGCAAAACTGCTGCTCAACTTCACGGGCATCTTCGCGATGTTCGCCATAGCCCTCGTACTCTTCCAGCAACACCGCGAGCAGGCCTACCGCAAGGAACTGCTCGAGACGCGCCTGCGCAGCTACGCCGACCTCGTGGCCGGCGGCATTGAAAAGAACGGTCTCGACAGCGACAGCGCGGAACTGGCCGCCATGAGCCGCATCATGCCCGACGACCTGCGCCTGACGGTCATCGAGACCAACGGCCACATACGCTATGAAACCTCCGGCCAGCCGGGAACCATGAGCGACCACAAGAACCGCCCGGAGGTGAAGGACGCCCGCCTCAAGGGAGAGGGTTGCGACATACGGCAGTCGGAGACTACGGGCACGCCCTACTTCTACTACGCGCGGCAATACGGCAATTTCATCGTGCGTGTGGCCCTGCCCTATGACGAGACCGTCAAGGACTTCATGAAGGCCGACAAGATATTCCAGTGGTTCGTGCTGCTGATATTCCCCATCGTGCTCGTGGTGCTCATCTACATCTCCGACCGCTTCGGAAAGGCCGTCGCCGGCCTGCGCCACTTCGTCGACTCGGCCGAGCGGGGACTCATCGACTACGACCACATCCGCTTCCCGCGCTCGGAACTGGGCGACATCGCGCAGAGCATCATGCAGAAATACCGGCAGCAGGAGGAGGCCGCACGGCTCATATCCATAGAACGCGAACGCCTCATACGCCACTTCCACTACTTCGAGGAAGGCATAGCCATCTTCACCGCCGACCGGCAGAAACTCTACGCCAACCCGCGCTTCATGCAGTACATCAACACCCTCATGGAGCGGCCGACAGCCGACACCGACGCCATCTGGGAACTGCCGCAGTTCGCCCCCGTGACGGAGTTTCTCAACCTGAGCGTGCCCGACGATGCGGCCGAGGCGCCCGTGTTCCGCTTCACGCTCACGGCCGGCAGCACCTACTACGGCCTGCAGGTGCTCGTGTACAACGACCGCAGCTTCGAGATAACGCTGACCGACATCACCCGGGCCGAAAAGAACAAGCGCCTCAAGCAACAGATGAGCAACAACATCACCCACGAACTGCGCACGCCGGTGAGCAGCGTCAGGGGCTATCTCGAGACACTGCTCTCGTGTCCCGCACTGCCGGAAGAGCGCCGCGCGCATTTTCTGGAGAGGGCCTACCAGCAGACCATACGCCTCACGGACCTCATACGCGACGTGGCGCTCATCACCAAGACGGAAGAGGCGCCCGACATGATGCCGCGCGAGGACATAGCCGTACGCCGCCTCACCGACGACATACTGGAGGAACTGCAGCCGGCCGTGGAGGAGGCCGGGGCAAAGGTGTGCAACGAACTGCCGGCCGGCCTCGTCGTGCACGGCAACTACTCGCTGCTGCACTCCATCTTCCGCAACCTACTGGAGAACAGCCTGCGGCATGCCGGCACGGGCGTGGAGATACACCTCGAATGCTACAACCGCGCCGACGGCTACGCCTACCTGCGCTACTACGACACGGGGCACGGTGTGGCCGAGGAACATCTGCCGAGGCTCTTCGAGCGCTTCTACCGCACCGGCGAGGGGCGCACGCGCAGCGGCGGCGGCACCGGCCTGGGACTGTCCATCGTACGCAACGCCGTACTGTTCCACGGGGGCAACATCTCGGTGCGCAACCGCAAGGAAGGCGGGCTGGAGTTCCTCTTCACGCTGAAATTATAGTGGGCCGTCGCAATACGGCAGCCGACGGAAGAACAAAGCCACCGCCCGTTTTAACATTTCTTGCTTTCGGCCGGAAATTTTCCTATATTTGCACTTGCAGAGGGGCAGACCGCCGCGGTCTGCCCCTAATTATTGGTACTTTCGGGCCTGTTTGGCGGAAAAATGCAAGTAATGCTTTCCGGAAATGCACTACTTCCATTTCAAAATGCAGGTAGTGCATTTTAAAATAAGTTACTTCGCCGCCCAAAAGCATTACTTGCATTCTCCGAAACACGCCGCCGAAAAGTTGCAGAAGGTTAAATACGTTAAAGTCCGGACGACGGCAAAAACTGCGGAGCACCTTGTCCGCCCCGTTTTTTAATCGTAAATTTGTAGGCACCAACCAAACACGGACACTCATCTAACAAACACATACCATGAAAACCATCAGCAACGAATATCTCACCGTCGTCATCAATCCTCAGGGGGCCGAGACACTGAACCTCAAGGACAACAGCACCGGCCGCGAATATCTCTGGCAAGGCGACCCCGCCTACTGGGACCGCCGCTCACCCATCCTCTTTCCCGCTGTAGGCGGCCTGTGGAACGGCACCTACCGCCTCGACGGCAAAAGCTACGCCATGCCCAAGCACGGCTTCATGCGCGACCGTCTCTGGCAGGTGACCGAAGAAAAAGCCGACAGCCTGACGCTCGTCTACAACGGCCCGCAGAACGACGAAGAGCGCGCCGCTTTCCCGTGGAAATTCGGTCTGACAATACAATATATTCTAAACGGCCGGCGGCTGGAGGCCCGCTTCACAGTGCGCAACCTCGGCGACAGCACCATGTACTTCCAGATGGGCGGCCACCCCGGCTTCGCCCTGCCCGACTTCTCCGAAGACGCCGAAACCGACGGCTATCTGCGCCTCGAAGGGACCGCCGGAAGCGTGCTGCGCGCCACCGAACAGGGATGCGTGGGCCCCGAACGCTTCGACATACCCCGCACCGCCGACGGCCTCGTGCCGCTCTCCGTGCAGACCTTCGCCAACGAGGCGCTCATATTCGACCGCTCGCAGATCAAGGCCGCAACCCTCTTCGACAAGCAGCGCCAGCCGCTGGTGCGCGTGGAAAGCGACGCCCCCGTATGGCTCTTCTGGTCGCCGCAGGGCGTGCACGCCCCCTTCGTATGCGTGGAACCATGGTACGGCCTCTGCGACAGCATCGGATTCGAGGACGAAATAGCCCGCCGCGCCTACATCAACAGCCTCGGCGCCGGAAAGGAATGGAACGGCGGCTACAGCATCGAAGCAGTAGCCAGGTAGCCACTCCCCTCCTGATTGTCCGGACGAATATGCCATCGCCTACACGCACGCCCTGGCGGTCATAGGATTTTTCTTGTCGGCCGCATGATTTTCCTCATCGGCAGCAAGACGTCCCTTACTGATTATATAACAAACAGTTACCGCCGAAAGGCAACAACTGCGCCACCCGACGCGGCCGGTACAAGCAAAAAAAACAGCAAAAAAGCCGCATAAAATTTGGCAGCTACGAAATTAATCTCTAAATTTGCACTCGCAAAACGGAACATAACCCTCCCCCACTGAAAAGTTCCGTTTGTGCACGGGGTGTAGCTCAGCCCGGTTAGAGTACGCGTCTGGGGGGCGTGTGGTCGCTGGTTCGAATCCAGTCACCCCGACTGAATATGTGATAACTACTTAATTGAAAGTTAGTTATCACATATTTCGTTAAGACATATAGACACGGGATAGACAAATTCTTTCGCTTGGAATCTTTGCAAAAAGGCTAAGCGAAGAAAAAAATGCCTGTAAGACGAAAAAAACTGGGGGCTCGCGTGTATAGTGTGAGCAATTATTCCCTCCCCCGGCTGCACGAGGGAAAGAAATGGTTCGTGGATTTTTTATGTTTCGATCCGGCTGAAGGCCGGATGCGCCGGAAGAAGTACCATCTGGACGGCATCAAGTCGGTGAGGGAACGGCGCCGGAGGGCGGCGGAACTGATCTCGACGATCTCGGCACGGCTGCGCGAAGGATGGAACTGCTGGGCGGATGTGGAGAGTTCGCGCGGTTATACACTCTACGAGAACGTGCGGCGGATGTACACGACTTATATAGAGAAACTGCTGAGTACGGGGGCTATCAAGGAGAATACTTACCTTGGATATAAGAGTTACCTTGCCAATTTCAATGACTGGCTGAATCGTTCTGAACGGCCGGTGGTGTATGCCTACCAATTGGACAGGCTGCTATTCTCGGACTTTCTTGATTATCTGTTCCTGGTGCGCGATGTGTCGGCGCTGACGCGGAACAATTACCGCGTGTGGCTGTGCGTGTGGTGCGGCTGGATGGTGGAGAAGGGTTTCCTGGCTGAGAACCCGGCGGAGGGTATCCGGCCACTGAAGGTAGAGAAGAAGATGCGCGACGCACTGTCTCCTGCCGAGCTGGCACGGTTGCAGGCGTATCTAATGGAGCGGAACCGGCACTACCTGCTGGCGTGCATGATGGAATATTATACGTTTATCCGACCGGAGGAACTGACACATGTACGAATCGGCGACATACGGGTGAAGGATCAGAAGGTGCTGGTGAGTGCAGACTTCACGAAAAACCGGCGCGACGGGGCGGTGGGGCTGAACGAGGCGGTGCTGCGCCTGATGATGGAGCTGGGCGTGTTCCGTCATCCGTCGGGTGACTATCTGTTCGGCGGCCGCGATTTCCGCCCGGGGCCGAACAAGGCCGACGGCCGCATATTCCGCGAGGAGTTCGCGCGGGTGCGGAAGGCGCTGGGCTGGCCGGCTTCATACCAGTTCTACTCACTGAAGGACACTGGCATCCGCGATCTGGCCAATGCGGAGGGTATTGTAGTGGCGCGTGACCAGGCGCGCCACTCGGACATCTCTACGACGAACCGCTATCTTAAAGGAGATGCGCTGACAGTACACGAGGAGACGAAGCATTTCAAGGGCGGGCTGTGAGTGGAAGCGGGCCCTCACTCACCTATTTCGTAGAAGTAGCCTGTCTTGAGCGGCTGCACGCCCTGTTCGTCGATGGTGTATTCCAGTTTGCAGATCACATATTTCTTTCCCCGGATAAGTACGACTGCGGATGGGTCAAACATATTTTCAAGGAAATTGAAGCGCGTCGTGGCACGGGTGTCTATGTCCATTCCAGCACCATCCAGCGCTTTGTGTATGGCGCTGCCCGGGTCGCGCAATATGAAATGGTTTGACGCTAAGTCCTTGTATACTCCTGTTCCCATCCGGGAATACCGGAACGGGTTACCTATGGGATAGGGCAATTCCACCTGTTGCGTGCGTTCCGGCTCATATACCGGGCTGGGAAGATAAGAGGAATGGTAGAGGGTTCGCAGGTTCAGGGCGACTTCCATCACATCCTGCTTCGGGTTCTCTTCCTGCGAGGTGTCCTCGTCGCGTTCCACGGCCGCCTGCAGCGAGTACGGCTTCACGTCGGAAGCGGCTCGGGTGTCTGCCGTCACGAGGTAAGGCACATGGAAGCCGCCATACTGTCCGCCCTCTAGTTCCTGTTTTCCCGGATCTACCGGATAGACCGAACCGGAAGAATACCCATTCGATCCGTCATGCCATATCATCTGCACCCTTTTTACGGGTATGGTCTCTTCCATCATGCAGGGGACGATGTCGAGCAGGTTGTCCACATCGAACCCGTCATCGTCGCGGAAGAGCGGCCCCATCAGGTCCACTTCCTTGAGGGCGTATCGCCGCTGTTCTCCGTCCGCCGCTCCCGTGGTTTCGAAGATGCCGTGGCGCGATGCGCCGCCGTCGGCGAAATAAAGGATGTTGCTCGCCGCCCGCTGTTCGTCCGTGAGCGATTGGAAATCATCCAGTATCGTTGCACCGGTTACGCGCCGCACCTCCATTTTCCCGTAAACCTCTTCACCCAGGTTCATGACGAGCGGGCACGACGAGGTGAAGGCGTAACCCACGTTCCCCGCGGTGGTATCTTCTGCTTCGCCTTCTTCGTCGAGGTCCGTGCCGTATTCGTCCGTCACATCGCGGAGCACGACCGCCCGGCCTTGGTCCGCGTATACCGTTTCCCGCGACACGATGCGGGTCCGTGTGCCGTCCACGAGCACGGTCACGTTGAACGTTTTCCGCAGGCTGTCGAAAAAGGCTTTCGCCGTCCAGTGCGGCAACATGCCGGCCAAGTCGAGCGTACCGCGGGCGTTGGCGATGAAGACCTGTCCCAGCCAGCCCTGTCGCAGGCAGTTGTCCGCCGGCACGAGGCTGTAGCCGAGGGCCGCCAGCACCCGCTCGACGACATGGCACAGGTAGGGCTGCGGTGCGAAGACGGAGCTTTCTTCAAATTTCCCGCCCTTCGTCCCGACCGTGTTCGGCCGGTCATGGACCACGTGTACCGTGCTGCCGCCCTCGTGATATTCTTTCCGCAGTGGGAAGCGAAAGGTGACCGTGTGCATGTCCCAGCGGTGGTGTCCGTCGCCTAGGTAGATGTCATCACCCCAATAGCAGTACTCGTGCGGGTTACTCCAGGCTTCATCCGCCTGCGACCATACGGGAAAGCATACGCAGTCTGTCACGGCGTTAGGTCCGTGCAGGAGTTGTTCCGTCTGCACTTCGCTGAAGTCCGGGGAACATAGCAGTCGCATGGTCTCCAGCGGCGTTTGCGCCTCGCCCGGCCTGTGCTGTTCCCATACGGTGTCGTAGGCATTGCCCAGCTTCAGCCGGTCAATGTACTTTTCCTCGCCGGTGGCGTCCAGAAAGTCCAGCCGCAGGACGGACGGCCCCGCCAGCAGCTGTACTTTTGCATCGCTTTCCGTGACGGCCGTCACGACGGCTTTCCCCTCCAGTCTTACCCCGTCGGCCAGCAGCCGGAACGGGAAAGACTTTCCCAGCAGTTTCTTTTTCGTAGTTTCCGGCCGGTGCAGCGCGCCGAATATGCGCTGGTTCTCCGGGCATCCGTCCAGGGGCAGCTGCACGTCGAGCGTGTAGTCGCCGGAGTTGGTGAAATAAGGGTTTTCGCGGGTGAGCTTGAAGGATGTGCCGGTTTTCAGCAGGGCCGGCAGCCCGTTGATGGTGAGCGAAATCATAGTCGTGTTACGTTATTGTCGAAGTTACAGAAAAATGCGATGCTTTCATTTTAGCACTGCCTACTTACGGGACAGCAGCCGGCGGTAGCGTTCGTACTTGCGGTGCAGTCCGTCGGGTCCGTCGAGCACCACGTAGCTCTCGATGCCCTCCTCGAGGCGCTGGGCGAGGCGTTCGATGGCTTCGGCCGTGCGGGGCTGGGCGGTGTCCACCACTTCGACGCGCACTTCGGGCCGGACGGGGCCGGAGGCCGACGCCGCGCCGGCGACGGTCGTTGCGGCACGGGCGACAGTCTGCGGGGCACTGACGGCGCGGCTCACATCCTCCGCCGTGAGCGAGGCCACGGTGTTGGTGCGCTGCGCGTGGTCGATGAGCCGGAGCACGGGCAGCACGGAGGGGTTGCGCACGGCCGCGTGGTTGGCCACGAACTCGCCCTGGTGCACCACACCGGCTTCGCGGTGGTAGTCCGTGCCGCCGGTGAAGCCGCCCTCGTAGTAGCCGGCGGCCTGCGCCTCGTGTTGCTTTTTGATGGCGGCCACCTGCATCATGCCGGCGGCGGTGGCGGCGGCAGCGGCGGCGATGGCCAAGGGAACTGTCCAGGGCTGGTGCGGCTGGAGTACCGCGCCGTAGGCCATCAGGGCGTTCATCGCCGTGCTGGCCAAGGCCTGGGCTATCTCGACGGCCATGGCTTTCTTATTGTACTTGCTCTTGATTTTGGCCAGTTCCTTCTGCTTCTGTTCCTCCAGCTTCTTGCCGCGCGCCGTGTTTTCGCCGGCTTTCTTGATTTCGGCATCATAGCGGCGCGTCACCTTGGCCTCTTCGAGCGAGGCATTGGCCTGCATCAGCTGCGATGCGCTCTGCATGACGGCGGACACGGCGGCGTAGGCAGCCTGCGCCACAGCCTGCAGACGGTCGAATCGGCCCTTGTCCAGTTCGGCGCAGGCGTCGTTGTACTGTTCGACGCTTATCTTGTCCTGTTCGCGCAGCTCACGCAGTTTGGCGTAGGTCTGTTCTGCCTCGCGCAGGGCGCTGACGCTCTGCACCACGCCGGCGAAGGCGCCGCCCCATCCGTCGCCGGCCTGTGTGCGGCGATCCCCGTCTTCGTCGTCGTGCCCGCCCCGGGCGGCCTTGCGGGCCATCGTCAGCGCGTCCTGCGCCTTCCCGCGCCGCTGCGCGCCTATCTCTCCGCCGTTGCCGTCCGTGCCGCGGTATTTCTCCTCGAGGGCACGGCGCAGGCGCAGGTATTCCTCCGTCTTGCGCAGCGCTTCGGGATAGAGGGCGTCGAGGGCGGCCAGCTCGCGGCGGTACTGCTCCTCGGCGTTCAGCTTCAGATATTGTTCCTTCAGGCTCTTGATGGCTTCGAGGCGAGTGCGCTCGCGCTCCGTGGCCTGCCGCGTCTCTTCGGCGGCCAGGGCTTCCTCGGCGGTCTGTATGTCCTCGGGCTTTCCGGAATACTTGCGCAGGTAGTCGCGCCGTCGTCGCAGTCCGTCGAGGGCGATGCGGTCGAGCGCGGCCTGGTGCTCCGTCTCGGTGGTCTCGCCTCGCAGGTAGCGCGTTTCCTCCTTCCGCTTTTCGGCCTCTGTCTCCGTGTCTATCTGCTTCAGGCTCCATGCGGCGCGGCCCTCGGCGGACTTCTGCCGGGCTTCGGCGAGCTCGCGGTCCAGGTCGAGCAGTTCGGTGTCGCCCTTGCGCCACAGCTTGCGGCGGTCCTCGACGGACTGTTCCTCTATGCTGAGCAGGCGTGCCTGGTAGTCTTCCCAGGTCTTGATTTCGCCGGCGGCGAACTGCGTGGCGGCTTTGGTCTTCTCGCGGCGTTCGCGGTCCTCCACCACCTTGGCCCGACGGCGCGCTTCGGCCTTGCGCTTGCTGTCCTCGTCGTCGGCGACGGGGGTGTAGCCGGTGCCGTTATTTTTATTTTCTTCTTCCTTTTTATTTTTTTTCGTGGTGGTGGCCGTATTGAACGCGCCCATGCCCTTGGCCGTATTGATAAGTTCATTCGATCGTGCCTTCAGGCCGTCCACTATTTCCTGTTGCTCGTTTACCCAGCCTTCGGCCTCCTTCAGGTCAGCGGTGAGTTCCTGATACTTCTTGTAATATCCATGGAACTGTCCGTAGGTCAGCCCGAACCGTCGTTCCACCTCATTCTTTCCACGTTGGAGCACCCATCCGCCGCCGCCGGCGATATAGTCTATAAGTCCGGCGGGGGCTTCGGCGCGCAGTGCGGAGATGCGGTCTTTCCGCTTTTTCACCGCCCCTTTTCGCCGGTTCAGGCTTTGGGTGTTGTTGAGTTCCTGCGAGGCAAGGTCGGTCAGGCGGTCTTGCGTGGCTTTGACGATGGCTTCCTGCTTGAGGGCTTCGATGTATTTGTTCAGTGCGTCGGTGTTGGCCTTTACCTTTCCCGTCGATGCGTCTATCTGGGCGTTGTATTCCGGGATAATTCTGTTCAGTTCTTCGGCGGCTGCCCGTCGGTCGGCCATGGAGCGGTTGTTGTCGCGCATGACGGCATCGAGCAGGCGTATGCGGGCTATCTGGTCGGCGACGGCCGCGTTGGCTTGCTGCTCTATGGCCTGCCTGTCGCGGGCAGCGGCGGCGCGCTGCTTCTCGGCGTCGGTCAGCTGGCGCGTACGGGTACACAGGTTATAAATAGCCAAGCCCACCGCTGCGATGGCGGCCAGGGCGAGGCCCCAGGGGCTGGCCTTCATGGTGGCGCTGAAGAGCCGCCATGCCGCGGCGGCGCGTTTCACGTGGCCGGTGAGCAGCAGCGTGGCCGCGCTCCACAGGGCCGACAGGGCTAACTGCCCGCGCACCAGCACCATGTGCGCCCGCTCTACAACCATAGCCTGGACCTTGGCAAGCGTGTATTCCTTCTGGCGTAAGGTGGACAATCCGACACCGATAGTATACAACGCCAGTACAGCTGTCATCTGCATGAGCTGCACCTTGTGGGACATGACATAGTCGATAGTAACATTCAGCACCTTCATGAAGGAAGATGTCAGACCTATTCCGGAAGAGAATATCGGTAAGAGTCGTTCACCCAGTTCCACGCTGGATTCGTGAAAGCGTTTTCGCGCTTTATCCAGACCGGCCTGTACGGTATTGTTCTGTACATTGAATTCCTTCTGCACGCTCGTTCCGTCGGCAAAGGCCTGTGCGGCCTGCCGCTGCGTATCGGTTACCTTCTGCGTATTCTGAGCCAAAGCCATGAGCGTCTTTGATACGCCAGCCCCGGTTATGTGGAGGTCAGCCAGCATGGGCGCTATGCTATCCATACCACCCATCTTGCTCACGGCAGCGGCGAACTCCAGCAGGGCAGCGTTGGCATCGGTCTTCACAAGCTGAGTAAACTTCTTCACATCCAGCCCCGCGGCACGAGCCATCACGGCCGGTTCGCGGTAAATTTTCTGGATAATCTTCGAGAGGGCTGTCGAACCTTCCTCGGCGTTAATCATCGACTGGTCCATCACAGACGCCAGACCCATAACCTGCGCCTGTGTCATACCGGCCTGGGCGGCAGCACCTGCCAGACGGCCGGTGAAGTCTACGATGTAGCCCTCGGCCGCGCTGGAACTCTGTGCCAGTTCGTTGATGACGGAGCCGGTGGAGAGCATCGCACCTTTGAGTCCCATGTCCCTATCGTCGCCGAAGAGTTGTGCCAGTTTGCCGATGTTCTTCACCGCGTCCTCGCCGAGGTCTTCGCCCAGGGCCACGTTAATCATGTCGGCCGCCTCGACGAAAGCGAGCACCTCCTCGCGCGACTGTATACCCAGCCTTCCGGCATCGCCGGCCAGAGCGTTGAGTTGCTCGCGCGAGGTGCGCGTGTCCATGCGCTTGAAGTCCTCGTTGAGGGCGCGCACTTCGTCGCCCGTCATACCGGTGTACTTCGTCACCTGGCTCTCCGTCTCCTTCATATCGGCGTAGGCCTGCACGGCGTCACGTGCGGTCGCCTTCAGGCCGGTCAGGGCAGCAACTCCTGTATTTATCGTTGTGGTAATACCCACCCACTTGCTTCCCCATTCTGCAAAGCGGTCGCTCATGCTCATTGCCGCTGTTTGCTCAGTCTTCACCTTCGTAAGTTCCTGCCGTGTACGGCGGATGGCTTCGGTGAGCGTATTCCACTCGCAGCTGTTACGGGCCACGCCACCGCTCTCGAGAGTCGCTGTCATCGATTTGAGGGATCGTCGGAGCTCCTTCACACTCCTGCCGGAAAGGTTGTCAAGGGTACGCCGCACTTCTTCCCCGCCGGCATTCATCCTTCGAAGCGCTTTTTCAGCAGAACCGATTTCCTTAGTATAGCGTGCCAAAGCCCGGCGGTCCTTGTCACTCCAGGTCTCGCCATGGGCATGCGCTTCCTCCAGCCGGCGTTTTCCGGCCGCGGCCTCGGTTATCCGACGGTTGAGTTCGTCAAGTTTCTTCTTGGCATCCTCGCCGTTCACGCGCAGGATGATTTCCCGTATTTCGCTTGAGTCCATAAAATAAGCGTGTCATTTTGTTCTCATGCAAAATAACACGCTTATATCTTGTTGCAAAAAGACGGAAATTAGTTCAGCTATTTCCTGTAGTCCTCATTCCAGAGATAATTCCTGTCACCGGTACGGTAATAATTGCGGAACATCCTATCGGTGGGGTATCTCCGATATTTCTTCTTTGCATATTTCTTTTGCCGCTTATGCTCGAAATATCTGTTGTCCTGCTCACGAATGACCTTCCGAAACTCTGGAGATACAATCCAGCCGAATATGAATGTGAAGAGATACAATCCACCGAGAATAGCGATACCCCAATAGACGGCATCCATGCCGAACAGGCATATCAGCAAAACGGCGGTGAGGATAAGTACATAAATCATAGTTCTCGAATGTTATATGGCAAATATACAAAATTATTCCGATATATTATCGAAAAGTCCTGAGAATTCGTCGCCTACGAGTTGCTGGGTGCGTTCGGCCAATACGCGGCGGGAGATGGCCCACGACATGCCGAACCACGGGCGCGCCTTTCGGGGCCGGCCGCTCGTCATGCCACCGCCCCACGCAGGGCCGCGCCGGCGCGGACGGTCAAGGCCGTGCTCCGCGCGATACGACTCGTCGAGCAGGGGCAGCGTGCCGTCGGCCGCACGCCGGGAACGGCTGAATTCCGGCCCCACGCCGCCCTCCACATAGACACCATAATGCAGATGACGGAAAGTGAAGGCGGCCGAAAGGTCGCGTACCACCGGCGCGTCACCCGCCACGGAGCGGTGCAGCGCACCAGTGCACAGGGCACCTGAGAGCGCGAGACGGTCCTTCCATATCTGCACCATCATGCGTTCCCAGCCGTCGGCGAGTTCGCGGAAACGGTCGGCCGCCGGCGCACTGCCCTTATTCTTCCCACTCATCGTCGTCGTAGCTGAGATCCACCGGTTCGTCCACGGCCAGCATAAAGTACAGGCCCGAACAGCCGGCCACGAAGTATTCGCCCGTCTCCGTCACAGGCATCCGTTCCACACGCAGGGATGTCAGGCCGTCGAAGAGCCGGCGCGCGTCGCGCAGCAGGCGGCTCTGCAGTTGGCGCAGCAGCTCGCGGCAGGTGGACAAAGCCTTCCGCCGCCCGGACTCGTCCCCGAAGTCATAGCGCAAGAGGATGAAGGCCGTGTACGTGCGGCGCTGGAACCACGCGCCGCCGGCCTGCATGGTCTCGCCGGTGCACACGTCGTCGGCCACAAGGAAGGCGCTGTGCTGCCTGAGTCCGTCAATGACGCCCTGCAGCTGACCTATGCCGGAACAGGTGCAAAAGTGGAAACCCTTGCGTCGCGCCAGGCGGTTGCGTTGTGCGGCCGCGGCGAGCCAGGCGTTGAAGTCGAATGGGCGGCCTGCGCCGCCTTGCATAATTGTATCCATTTATTTTTCCTCTGTGCTTTTCCCGTCTAATAGACTATGTAAGTACCTTGGGTTTCATTGTATCCCAGATTAAGTACCCGTAGACCCGCTTTCGCCGCGTCAGGGAGGAGCAGGTCGATGTGGTAAATGGTGCCCGCGCCGGTAACGACCTTTTCCAACGAAACTTGTACCGGTGAAACCAGACGCAAGCTTTCCGTCTCACCTGGATGCCAGAGGAATGAAACTTGTGCGCCGGCGGCCACCTTTTCAAATATCTCATAGATCATATCTGTGTTGTTGCCGAACACTGCCGCTATTTCATCCGATGTGGAATTTCCGTCTATGTCCGTTATCCCGATGGTCTTGCTTCCTGTCGAAAAATATGCGTGCCTGACGATCAAGTTCATACGATTCCCGACGAGGTCGAGCTTCGCCTTATCGGCAGCTGTCATCATGCCGGCGCGGGCCGATGTGGCCGGCAGCAGGTCAAATGTGCGTGTGCCACCATCCGCCCAGTTGGGATAGACAATGGGCACTTTCAGGGTGGTCGGCGTGCCTTCGCGGAGCGTGCCGCCGGTGCCCAGCCGGGCGAACACTTCCTTGGCCATGGCACCGTCCGCGCCCGTCGTGGCCACGGGCACGCGGTGGGCAGTGTAGTAGATAGCCTGCCCCTGCGGATTCCACAAGCCTTTCTGGAATTTCAGCTGGCCGTCGGCCTGGCGGATGTACGTATCGGGCGCGTTAAGCACACTATCTTTAGCTTGCGGGTTGTTCACGCTGTACACGTACCGGCGGGCGGCGGCGGTAGCCGAGGCGGTGTCCTGAGGCAGGGGCATGTTGTCCAAGGCCCGCTTGTCGGCGGCCGACATCACGCCGGCCTGTTCCGCCGTGGCCGCTTCTATCCTGAGGCCCTGTTCGAAATCCCCCGACACCGTATAAGCATATATCGTCACGGCATCAGCTTCGACAAGTAGCTCTTCATTTGTCAGGAAGACGAAGTCGCCGGCCGCCGGGTATCCGTCAAGTTTCTCCTTGTCAGCAGCGGTCATCACGCCGGCGCGGGCCGATGTGGCGGGCAGCAGGTCAAATGTGCGTGTGCCACCATCCGCCCAGTTGGGATAGACAATGGGCACTTTCAGGGTGGTCGGCGTGCCTTCGCGGAGCGTGCCGCCGGTGCCCAGCCGGGCGAACACTTCCTTGGCCATGGCACCGTCCGCGCCCGTCGTGGCCACGGGCACGCGGTTGGCGGTGTAGTAGATGGCCTGCCCGAGCGGGTTCCACAGCCCTTTCTGAAACCTCAATTCTCCGTTGGCCTGCCTTATCAGGGTATCGGGAGCATTAAGCACGCTGTTCTTGGCTTGCGGGTCGTTCACGCTGTACACGTATCTGCGTGCAGCGGCGGTGGCGCTGGCGGTGTCCTGCGGCCGGGGCATGTTGTTCACGGCCTGCTTGTCGGCAGCCGTCATCACGCCGGCTTGCTCCGTCGTAGCCGCCGGCAGTTCCACGACCGACTTCACGATCGTGCCGTCGGCGGCCACGACGGTGTATTCCACGGACAGCATCTCGGCCGTGCGCGAAACGCGCCACGAGGTTAATGGAAGCGCCGATGATACGGTAGTGACAAGGTCGGCCAGCAACGCACCCACACGCCGCGCGGTGTTAGCCTGCTGCAGGTCTTCGTCGCGCACCTCACAGGCGCGGCGCATCAGGTCTTCGGGGGAAGGAAGGTTACTCATATATAATCAGATTTATTGGTGATGTTTCCGTCGGCAAACATACCTTATTATATATAAGAGCGAAAAGACAGGAACGACCGTACGCACAAAAAAGCGGTCGGCGGCTATCCTCACGGACGGCCGCCGGCCTTGGGTATAGACACTGCAGGCAAACTCGCGCTGCCTGAAAGAAAGAAAAAACTTTTTGGATCCGGCGGCGGGTTCAATCCGCCGCCGTGTCGGCGCGGCGCATCATCCAGCGCAGCGCGCCGCCCACGAGGGCCGTGCGGTAGCCCGCGGCGTGAAGGGCCAGCGCCAGCGTGTTGATGTCAGGGCGGAACGTGCCCGACATCATCGACAGCAGCTCCTCGGTGGTCAGGAAGTCGGCCGAGGGGTCCTCACGCCGCGCTGGACGGAAGGCCGAGAGCATCTCCGCGAGCAGTTCCAACTCCATCCGGGCGCGCCGTTCCTGCGCGGATTTCTGACGCTGAAGTTCGGTGCCCGCGACATCCTTGGGGTCAGTGATGCGTTTCATCGTGCACCTCCTTCCTGTCCTTCGGCGGGGGCCGGCTTCAGCCGTTCCTCGACGCGGCGGTAATGCTCCACAGCCTCCGTGAGCGCGTCGCGCAGGGCCGGCAGCAAGGTGGCCGGGACGCTGAAAAGCTCATTGCCGCGCCGTACTTCTCCTTCAATTTTCCGGGGATGCCCGAACAGTTCGCAAAAGGTATAGGTCGCATCGCAGCTGAGCGAGGAGCGCGAGATACGCGCCGTGCAGAAAAAATGCACGCTCTTTTTATCTTCGTTCATAGCGCACCTCCTTCCTGCCCTTTGAGTTCCTTCACCATCGGCCGGGCGAGGCGCACTGCCTGGGCGGCGCACAGGGCCGCCCAGCCGTACTCGGCCACGCCGTCCGTGCAGAGCACCACGGCCACGGCCGCCAGCACGCCGGCGGCCTGCGAGAGGACGAAGGAAAGGTTAGTTACCGTGCAGCCCGTGAGCTGCGAGATCGTTTCGTTGCGCCGCGAGAGCCACAGGGCGGCCGCCGTGCGCAGGGATTGCCCCTTCTGCGGGGAGATGGTCATGCTTGGATTGTTACGCATGTCGTTGAACATTTTCCGCGGGAATTGAAAAGAGTTCCGCGACCCTCTGTTCAACACCTTGCGTACAGGCTGCGATGCCATTAAGCGATCGCGAGGGACGGAACTCGTATATACGTATGCCAAAGAGACAGGGCACAAAAAAGCCCGCTCGGCAATATTTGGCGGGAATTCATCCGCCTGTACGCGATATGTATGTTGAACGCTGCAAAGATAAGTAAAGGCTTGGACACTGCCAAGCCTTTACTTAAATTTATTATTACAATTTTCCGCCAATAGCCTTATAATAATCATATATGTCTCGAATTGCATCTAACTGTTTCCGCGTAATAGTTTTGCTCTTTTTGTAGTCACGGCCGATAAATTGAACCTTTGCGCTTTTCGCTGTAGTAAGAGCGATAATAAGGGAATTATCCAGCGGTTGCACTCTTTGATCGGACCATTCCCATATACGTGAATCATTGTCTCTCTTTATCTCATCAGGAATGTAATCGAAAAGAAAATCGTCCACATTGAACTTATAAGACTGTATGAAGAGCCAATCGTCCGCAAGGTATTGAATGCAGAACCGGAAATTCTGGGCTACACCATCAACGATACAGAAGTAACAATAAACATCGTTAATGTTCACATATTTTGCAGCAGTTTTAGGATATACCCATGTCGTTCCTTTTTCGAACTCGTCCTTTTTGAAACGCATTTTAGGCTTTAATCTGGCTGCGATTTTTTCATTTTCCACCTTTTCCGCTGCATCTATGCTGTCAAGTTTGTGTTGGTATGCCTCCGCATCAGTTGGAGTATCGGATGTAAGATACGCCATCATTGAATCTTGAGAGGTATCATAACCAGAAGGTTCGTTTTCATTATTCCCGGCTATTCCGAATATAATAATGATAATAATAAATACAATAGGAACAATTAATGCTGCAACAAGACATCCGTTATTACCATTGTTGGCATCATTATTCGGTTTAGTGGTGGCAGGTACAGATTTTTCTGTGGCAGAAGAAAGCTTTTCTTCTACTTTTTTATTTTCCTCAGCTTTCTTCTTCTTCCATTCCTGGAATTCCTTAAATTCTTGAAGTTCTTCGTCTGTCATAGTAATAGATGAATAAAGGGCGATTCCCTCTTCAAAACGCGCCCAATGGTAGATAACACCACAATCCGACTGGCTACGGATTACGTTTTGACGAGGGAATCATATCAGTATCTTGTTCGGGGCTAGACAAAGGTAACAATAACGGCGCAGCCGGCCAAAACTCAGGAACAAAAAAAAACCGGCTCGCGGGGACTTCCAGGTATCTGCGTTTTTTCAGATGCCTTGCTGGATTTTTACAGAAACATCCGATAATCGCCGTCTTAAGTCTTGTAGGGCATCGGCCGGCACGACCAGTCAGTTTCAAAAAAAGGCCGCGGCAAGCGGCGCGGCCCTTAGTGTGTCTTAAAACTATAGTTCTCTGTGTCGCTTGCTATTTGTTTCTTTTGTCAGAATGTAGCGGCGGCCAGTTCGTGGGTAAAACTTTCCACGGCGGCCCGCAACTTGTCATATTGCTTCTGCGAGGCAGTGGCCAGGCCGCTCGTGTATTGCCTCATTTGCGAGGCGTTGATGCCCGCACGTTCCGCCACCTTCGTCACGTTCAGGAAGGAGAAGTAATTGAAGAAAGATTGCATGTCATACTTATAGACGAACTCCAAATCCGGTATGGTGCGGCCTTCTTCCGCCTCTGCCTCTCCCATTTCCTTGTAAGCCACCAGCAGGTCGGCTTTCGCCTCTTCTACGGTGTCGCCGTAGCCGGCCAGGCCGAAATGCTCGAACTCGTCTTCCATGTAGCAGCAATAGCCGCCGTCGGAAGCCTTTTCCATTACAATCGTTACTTTTTGCTTCATGTCGCAAGTTTTTTTTATTGAAAGCGGTGGCGGTGTTCCTTGCGCCACCGCTTTGCGTCTTGCCACAAGAGAGTACTCTGTTACTTACGAAACAAGATTTACCGGAAAGGAAAAGCAGAGGGGAAGGGGAAACTCCCCCTCTGCGAAACGTTCAGCCTTTCTTCTTCGGAACTCCAAGAAGGCGGCGGATGTTCAACTCCGTTCCCGTGGCCAGTTCCTTGGAACCATGCCGGGGCACGAGGGTCTTGTTTCCGGTGATCGGACTGACCCACATGTCGTGGGATTTGCCGTGTCGATGGATGTAGCATCCTGCGGAAATCAATTCCGCGACGAAATTACTTGTTTTCATAAGGTCAAAGAACTCTTTCTTGTTTTAAGACGATGCAAAGATAACGATTTTGTTAGAGATAACCAAATATAAGCGTAACTTTTTCGTTATTTTTCGAGATAAAATTAGTTGTGCAAGCACATTTCCGGGTTTCGGTGAATAGCCGGCCAAAGCTTTGATACGAAAAAAGCCCCCAGCTCGTGAGGGCTTCCAGACATTCTATCTTCACCCCTTCACCTCCAGCAGCGGCAAGGGACCGGAGAGCGTGGCGGTGAGCGTGACGGCGGCGACCTCGGACGGGCGCGCCGGGCGAGTGTCCTTCTGCACCACCGTGGGGAAAGGACGGGCGGACGCGCCCATCAGCCAGCGCGTGCCGTCGGCAGCCGTCAGGCGCAGGACGAGCGGACCCCGGGGCAGTGCGGCACGGCAGGCGAGCGTGGCCGTCAGGCGCAGGGTGTGCAGGGCGGCGGCGTCCTGCAGCTCTTCCGTATCTTCCACTGCGGCCGGGCCTTTGATGACGAGGGCCTCGAAGGGCACCGGTTCGGTGAGGACGACCACGGCGGCCGCCGGTGAGACGACGGCGCGGGCCAGGTGGCGTGCGCGGCATACTTCCACGCGGACGATGTAACGTATCATGGGCTATCGGGATTTGCGGTTAAACTCTTCGGCCTCTCGGGCCTTGGCGTTAAGTTCCTCGAGGGCGCGCCAGCATCCCACGGCGCGGACGGCCTGCTCGCGAGTCACATCGCCGCCGGTCAGGGCGCGCAGCTCGGCGTTCATCACGGCCGCCATGTCGGGAGGCTGCGCGTCCGCACCGCCGGCATGGCGGAACAGATGGGGGAACTTGTCGGAAAAGACCTCCTTGAGCGCGGCGAACCAGCAGGCCACGGCATAGCGCAGCAACCCGTCGGCGGCCTCCTGCGGCGCGAGGCCGTCATAGAGCAGCACACTCATGCGGTCCACCGCCCCCTCGTCGTGCGAGACGAGGAAGCTCTGCCAGTAGTTCTCCAGCTGCAGGTACGTGCCGAAGTCCACCTCGTAGAGCATCGGCGACGCGGCCTTGTGCCCCTTCCAGACGGACAGGCGAACGGGCACATCGGGCACGCCGTCGAGGAACGAAAGCCCGTCGGCGGCCACGGCCAGCAGCCGGACGGGCACACAGTACACCCGCCGTCCCTGTCGCACTAGGCGGCAGCCATCCGGCGCACGGCCCGGGGCGGGGTGCAGGCCGGCAAAGCGCAGCAGGCATAGGGCACGTAGCTCGCCGGGCGTGTGCAGGCCGGCATGTTTCAGGGCGTAAGCGTAACGCAGCCGGCGGTCGTCCAGTTCGTCCCAGGAGCGCGGCAGCGTGAGTTCGAGTGTGTCGTGTGTCATGTCGTGTGTCAGAAGAAGAAACAAGGATCCGATTTCGTGTTCTCGTAGCGCGGCTGTTCCTGCGCCTCGCGTACGGCCGATGTCCGCCACTCCTCCAGCGTATCGGCGTGCCGGCGCACGAAGTCGAGCAGGTCGCGCGCCAGCGGCCGCACGGCGCCGGGATAACGGTCGGCCATGAGATGTGCTGCCATGAAACGGCGCATCTTCTCCGTGGCCAGCACATAGTCGGGATTACCGGCACTGCCTGCCGTGCGCTGGCGCGCCACGAGGGCTTCCATCAGCTCAGGCGAGATGAGGGCCGCGGCCGCCTGTTCCGCCTCGCGGATGCGCGGTAGCAGTTCCGCATATTCCTCGGCATAGACTTCGCGGCGCTGCGACGCGGTCACGCCGTAGCGCCGCACCAGAGTAGGGTTCCATAACAGACCGTCCACCATGCGCACCGCCTCGGGCGTATCTCCCCAATCCCCGCCGGCGGCCAGCAGCCCGAAGGCCAGCGCGTCGGCCGCCCGGCTCTCTTCGCGGCGCAACTCTTCGGCCAGTGCCTGTACCCTGTCGCGACTGGCCGGCGCAAGGTTCTGGTTGCTGACCACGCCGAAGCCCGTCGATGTGAGCACGATGTCAGCACCGGCCATGGCACGCCGCGCTGCCGAGAGGCAAAGCAGCCGTGCGGCCGGTCCGTCCGTTTCCTCCGGCAAATGTGTTCCATACCGGTCGGCCAGGTCGGCGGCGGCCACGCCGAGATGCGTCTGCAAGGCCGCCCACACCGTACTGTCTTCCTCCGTGCCCGGCGTGCGGAAGGCCGGCACATAATGTTCGAATGTCTCTTTCGTTATCTCTTTCATACGCCTATTATATATTGTGTGTCGTACAGATCAGTTTTCCTCCAGCTGTCCGCCCTTCATGTCCACACGGCGCGCGTCGGCGTGCTTGTCCAGCGTGGTTAGCTGAATCATGGGCACGCAGGGCTCGGCGTCGTCCCAGCCGTTGTATTCGCACACCACGCGCAGCGGTTCGAGCAGCAGGTCGTGGAACGACTTCTCCATGGCCTGCTTCATGGTGAACAGTTCCCGCTTGTCCGAGCCGGAGTTGTTCGTCTGGCTCTTGCCGGGCACCGCACCCACGAGGTTGGGGTGGACATTGAAGCCGTAGCACATGGTATTGGCCGAGATGTTGATGTCGTCGCCCCAGTCGCCGCCCTCCTGCTTGCGGTCGATGGCCACGACGCGCACATCGCGCTGCTCGCGGCCGTCGGGATCCACGTAGTAGCCGGAAATCCACACCTTGTCGGCGTTGTCGATGCCGCACACGAAATCGCGGATGGCCTGCTTCTCGCGCCGCACGCGTTCCTGCGCCTCGCGCGGGTCGGTGATGCGCTCCTCGTCGATGATGCGCTGCCAGTAGTCGTGATGCACCTCCACCTGGTACCGCAGGCTGGAGAAGTTCTTCAGCTTGGCGCGCTTGGCGGCCGATATCATGCGCTTCTCGTCGTACGATCCGCCGCGCAGCACCGCCGCCCAGTAGGGGACGGGATAGTACAGGTTGCCCACGGTCGGGTAGCGCGTCAGGATGGCGAACTTACGGTCGCGCACAGGCTGCCTCCGGCGGCCGTCACGCCCCGGCTCGCGCCCCATGCGGCGCATCAGGTCGCCCGCTGGATCGGTCTCGTCGAGCAACGGGATGCGTTCCACACGCGCGGGCATTCCCCGGCGCCAGTCGGCGTAGAACACACTGCGTATGCGGCCGTGCGCGTCAGCACGCTCCAGGCGGCAGTGGCAGGCCTCCTTGTGCAGCAGCCGCGTGATGCGCGTCCCGTCGCGCGAGAGGATAATAACGGACACTGTGAAAAAGTAATATTTCATGTCCGTGCACTGGTTCAAAAACCACGCCGGCATCCGCTGCCGTCGCTGCCAGCGGCGGATGTCCGCGTCGCGCACGGGCCCGCCGTCCCTGTAGGAGTGCAGTTCCACGCCCGCGGCGTAGCACGTGATGGCGTTGAAGAACATGTTCTGCGAGGTCACCTCGTCGCCGCCGATGAGCCGCATGATGTCGTAGGGCAGGCGGTCGTCCGCGCCGAAAGGCACGTAGCGCAGGCCCGGCATCCCCGGCACGCCGCGCGAGCGTATCTCGTCGCCGGTCAGGTCGTCGAACACGGTGGTGGTGTCGTCCGTCTCGGTCATCAGTGCCGCCGCGCCGCCATGGCCCACGGCGAATATCTCGGGGGCCACGGTGAGCGGCGGCAGCGTACGGCCTGGCTTGTTATGCTTGGATTGCTTCATGAGTATAGTGTATGTTACAGGTAAATCTTCAGCCCGTCTATCTCGAACAGGCAGACATCGCGCAGGCAGCGTGTCAGGGCGGAGCGCGGCAGGCGCACGCGATGCCACCCGCCGCGGCGGTGGTGGTGGATGCAGACGGCATCCTCGTAGGTGAGGATGTCGCCCGTCGAGAGCTTCCACAGGCGCAGGCGGTGGGGCCGCCCGTCCTCGAGCAGACGCAGCGCGTCGCGCCGGTGCAGTGCGGTAATCCGCCGTACGTTTTGCTTATTCATAAGTATCGTCGAAAGTAGTGTCGAATATTTTCCCCTTGTCCCATGCCGGGCGGAAGTCCGCCATGCGTCCCGTCTCGCGCCAGGTGACGGTGGCGCGCGGCAGTTCGCCGGCCTCGGTGGAATATTTCCATTCGCTTTCGGTCACGGCCAGCTCCGCCCCGTCGGCCGCGCGCCAAATCCGCGGCGCATGCACCAGGTCGTCGATGAGCGGCAGTTCCGCGTCCGCGACGGGCATCGTCGTGCCCTTCCAGGTGGTCTCTTCCGTGACGAGGTAGTTGCGGTAGTGTCCGCCCATGAAGGCCGCCGACCGTACAGGCTTCGTCACGCGCTCGGCCCGTGCCAGGCGCACCGTCTCGCGGCAGCCGAAGGCGTTGCGCAGCTCCACCGCCACACTGCCGTAGGAGACTTCGGTCATGAGGAGCGTCTTGTGGCGCCGGCCCGCCGTCACCTCCACGCTGACCAGCTGCAGCCCTTCCTCTTCAGGCACGAGGTCGCGCATACGCAGACTGAACCCCACCGCTGCATCGTCGGGGCGGGATTCCGGCAGGGCGATGCTTTGCTCTTCCGTTGTAATCCGTCCCGTGACGGTGTCGAGCAGGATCAGCCGCAGGACGGCGGCCGTCGTCAGGGTGTCGCCCGGAGGGTCGTACAGCGCGAAGTGCTCCGTGTCGTCCGCCGTGGTCTGCTTGGCCTCGCAGAGCGACATGAAGCTGCGCCGGCAGAACTCATCCGCCGGCAGCGACGGCCCGACGCGGCAGGGCAACATCAGTCCGCCCCTGACATAAGTGCCGCCGGCTGCCGTCGATATTTCCAGCTCCACCCTGACGGCGCGCAGCTCCGTGCCGCGCACACGGTCGTAGAGCAGCGGTGCCAGGTCTTCCACCTTTACCCGCCCGGCGGCGTCGAACCAAAGCACCGTGTCGAGCACCGTCTCCGCCCCGACGCCTATCCGCAGGCTGCACGAAGTCTCGGCCGCGTTTTCGGCGGCCAGTTCCATGCAGTCCGCCGCGGCGGGAAAGAACAGGGCGGGTATGTCGGTCAGCAGCCGTGCCATGTCATCCCTTGATTTTGAATATCATCCATACCACGGCCGCGACAGCCAGCAATACCAGCAGGCCGACGGCCCAACCACCGACCGTCATCTTCGCACGCTCCCATCGCGTGAGCTCGCGGTACACGGGATAAGGTTCGGCGCGTTTGTCGATGTAGGCCTGCATCAGGGCGCGGTATTCGCGCTCCAGCTCGCGGTACTGTTCCTGAAGGGCCGCGTAGTGCTGCCGCTCGCGCAGCTCGTAGCGTTCGGCCACGCTGTCAGTACGCACCACGCGGCCGGTGCTGTCCACCACCTGCCGCACGAACTGCCGGACATAGACGGAATCGCGGCTGGAGGCACTGTCGGCGCGCAACTCCACGCGCTCGCGCCACACCGTGTCGCGCACTACGGCGCGGACACTGTCCATGCGCTGCACGACGGCCGTCAGCGGTTGAGCCTGACGGCACGCGCCAAGTAGCAGGACGGCGGCCATGACGGCCACAAGTCTGAACAAGTAACAGGTCTTCATAGGCTCACGGTAATATAGATCTCCTCCCAGCGCCGCCAGGCCGGCACGAGATGTTCGTCCATGAGGCGGCGCCAGGTCACGATGCTGGACAGCACGTGCCCCTTCAGGCGGTTGCGCCCCACAAGGATGCACCCCGCCGTGTCGGCCGCCGTGTTGCCAGGATGGATGAGTATGCCCTCGAAATGAGGGACGCCCACCAGCCGCGGCACGCGGCCGCCGTAAGGTTCGGCCCACGGGTAGCGGGCGAAGTTGCTGTATTTGGGCGACACCACATCCATCGCCACGCGGTACGTTCCGGGCGGGATGGCCGTTTGTGCAGGCACCTTCTTCTCGACACGGAGGTCGCGTACGGTGTCCTCGAGCGTGTCGCAGAAATATGTGCCGGCCACACTGAGCCGGCCGATGGTATAATCCGGGCACGGCCAGCGGCGTTCGAGCGTCAGGTTCATGGCTTGCCTCCTTTCCCCGTTGCATGGGTGAACTCGTCCACCTGCCGCTGCAGTTCGTTGAACTTGGCCTTGTAATAACTTGATACGCCGAATATCGAGCCGGCGTATATCAGGCACTGGGCGAAGAGGTAGAGCACCGAATCGCTCACCTCGCCAACGGGCGGCACGCAGAAGCCGGCCGCCGAGAGCAGCGCGCCCACGGCGAGCATGGCGATGGCCGACCAGGTCTGTATGCTTATCTTTTTCTCTTGAGTCATGGTTGGGTCTTGTTGTTGTCTGGTTCCTGTTCCGTGATTTCTTCGTAATCCGTCTCCATCGCCTCCCGCTTGAATTTCTGTTCCAAAGCCCGGGCACGTTCGCGCCAGTTCTTCGCCGGACGGATGCCGGCGGCCGTCGGGTCGCCCACAGGCTCGAAGCTCTGCGGCACGATGTCGGAATAGGCCGGTGCGTCGGCCTCGTTCTTGTCAAGCTGGGCGTACTTGCCGTGCGCCGCCAGCACCTTGGCGAAAGCCTTGGCGTCCTGCTGGTCGCGTGCCATCTTGTAGCCTTCCTCCAGCCGCTGGCGGAACAGCCAGCGGTCATAGTCTTTGGTCACCTGGTTGAGCGCGCCTATACACACCTTGATGAGCCGCACATCCTCGTAGGCCTGCGAGAGGCCGATACCATGCCGGCGACGCAGTTCGTCCACGATGTCGCGGTCCGTCAGGCGCGGCCAGCGCAGCCAGTAGGCGTACTGCTCGCGCAACCGCAGCAGGCGCTGCTGCACCGGCTGCGGCAGGCGGGCCTCGCGCATCTCGTCCTCGGAGGCGAAGAGGTACTGTTTGGTCTGTTCGATGAGTTCGGTATGGGCGGCCATCATTCATCCTGTATCATTCTTTTGTAATGAACCGATACGGCTTCGACCGCAGACGGAGACCCGGCTTCCGCCAGTTCCATATCGCGTTTTCTCAGGCGCAGGGCTGTTTCGGCACGGGCCGTACGGTAGATCCGGGAAGCATCTGTCGAACGGTCACCCAATTCAAGGCGCAGGGTACTCTCCGGGATGCCCATCAACAGAGCCATATCCGATATTGGCGTGAGGGCAAGTGCTAGATCACGGATAAGATTCAGGCAGTCTTGTGTCATCATAAATCAAAGTGTTGCATTCCATTCAGTGCGGCCGTCAGCGTTGCAGCCATCTCCTCACCATGAATAATCACATAGCTTTCCATCCGGTTGCCGCGCGTCTGATTCTGGGAAGTCAGCACGCTTACCGTGCAGTTCTCGCCGGCCATGACCATAATTTTAGAATGGTTCGGACAAAACCTGATATGATCGAATGCCGACCGCGCCAGCGGAAGTATGCGGGCGGTCTTGACTGCCGCCTTGTGATCAAGGTACAAGACAGAGGACTTGACGCTCCCGGATGCACGCAGGCGTACCAGCTGGCGAAGGAACTCCTCGCCGGTGGAGAATGTGGAAACAGTGAGCCGTGCCGGCCCCGTAAACTCCAGCAGTCGTTCCAGAACATTGCCCACCTGCAGTTCGGCAGACAGGAATACCTGCACAGGATGGCAATCCGGGGGAAGGATGAGAGGGCCGGTCTTCATATCATTCCGCAGAGAACACGATACCTAATGTTTCCATTTTCTCGCGGTAGTCCTGCTTGAAGCTCTCGCCGGCACGGAGCACGGTGTCCACGCGCTGCTGCATGGTCTCCCGTATCTTGCCGATCTTGTCATCGTCACCTTCGGCGATGGCCGCTTCGAGCTTTGCGCGGTTCGTGGAGAGATACTTGCGCGCGGCCGATACCTCCGCCGCCGTGGGCGCGGCGCAGTCCGCACCGCCGTCAGGCACATCCGCTCCGGCGGCTGCGGGGTTGTAGGCATCGTAGCGCGCCATGTTGTCGCGGTAACGGCGGTCGAGTTCGTCGAGCGCCTTGAGGTATTCATAGCGGTCGCACGGGGCGGCGTGCTCCATGGAAAGCAGCGTGTTGTAGGTCTGCTTGATGCGGAACCAGATGTCGGCATTGTCGTCCCACAGCCGGCGGATTTCCTCCGGCAGCGCGTCGTGGTCGGCGCGCCGCCCTTCGTGTGCGGGTGCGGGCTGGTCGGCCTCGGAGCTTATCTCCGGCAGGCCGCCGGTGGCGAGCAGTTCCCCGGCGCGGGGCATCACCTCGCGCTCCATCAGGGCCACGTCGCGGCGCGTCAGGCCGTCGAGCCGGATGCGCAGGTGCTTCTTCAGTTCATACTCCAGCTTGGAGGCCATCTTGTCGGGGCGGCGCAGGATGTTGGCGTAGAGGATGCGGTTGCGCGTGAGGCGCAGCAGCATCTCTGCGCCCTCGCGGATGTCGCGGCCCCCGGCCGGAGCCGAGAGCCACGCCTGCATCCGGCGGGTCAGATTGTCGTCGATGCGGTTCATGCGGCGGGAGTCAGTTCGTTGGTACTGCAGTCGAGGGTGCCGTCCTCGGTCTCGATGGTCCCGGCATAGAAGGGTGCCGGGCAGATGTCGGTGGCTTCCACCTCAAGCTGCGTGCCGGCCTCGCCGGTCGTGCCCTCGCCGGTGGCGCCCTTGGGCTTGGTGTCGGCGGGGAAGGCCTCGCTGCCTATCACGCGCCACTTGCCGTCGCGCTGCTGCACGAGGTAGACCATGTCGTCGCCGATGGCCTGGCGGGCGAAGGCGGCGGCATCTTCGTCGATTTCGGGGTGCGAGAGGGTCACTTTGTTGAGGAAGGTGCGCGAGGGCTTCTCGCCCTGCGTCTCCCACTCGATCTGTCCCTTGCCCATGGTAAGGTCCACGCTGACCCACTTGTGGTCGGCGGCCAGCGTGAAGTTGCCCGCGTAGACAGCCAGTTCCTTCATGTTGGTCTTGGCCGTGTCGGGCAGCTTGGGCCAGGCGACGATGTTGCGGTGGCGTGCGGCGAATACTTTCTGTCGGATGCCGGGCAGTATGGTCTTTCCCTGGCAGAAGTTCAGGCTCTCATAGAGGGCCGCGTCGTTACATTGCTTGCTCATGATGATGGGGTGTGTTTAGGGGTTTTCGGAATCATTGTCCTCTCCGCCGGCGGCGCCGCCCGTTCCGGGTTCCTTGCTGTCTCCGCCGGACGTATCCGTTCCGGCTTCTTTCACCTCGGCTACCATGAGGCGCTCGGAACTGATGCTTTCGAACTGCGTGCCGAAGTACATCGTGGCCACGAACGAGAGCAGCAGCTCGTGATGCTTTTCGATGGCGATGTTCTCCTGCGCCAGTCCCGCGCCGTAGCCGTAGAGCATGTTGCCGCGGGTGGTGAGGTGCAGGAACTTCGAGCCTTTCTTCGAGACGAGGGGCACGAGTTCGCACAGGTCGTCTGAGCCTTCGAGGAAGGTCTTCTTGTACTGCGTATTGTAGGGCACGGTTCCCACGGTGCCCTGGTAGTCCTCGACGTAGGCTGTGTAGACGCTGCGCGGCATGAAGAGCTTCACGGCCTGTCCTTGCAACTCGTCGGCTGCGGCGTTGTACATGGCCTTGAGCGCGTCCACGGCGTTCGTGCGGTCGATGGCTGCCACCTGCAGGTAGTTGCCCTTGGCCGCGGCGATATTTCCAGCGGCGATTTCCTTGGCGGTGATGGTGTCGAACCCGTCGAAGAGCGTCTGCGTGGTCTTGCCATTGTCGTCGCGCTCGGCACTCCAGATGCTCATGTTGAGCTTCTTGCCCAGCTGCGCGGCGAGGTAGTTGAGCACCTGCAGGGCCACGTAGGCCGTGGTCAGTTGCTGTCCTTGCGCGAAGAGTTCGCCATAGACGGTTTTCGCGGCCGCGTTCACGTCGAATCGCTTGATGACACTTCCGAGGAAGGTCTCGAGCGTGCGGGGCGTGATGTCCACGCCGGCCTCGTCGATGCGCTTGGGGTCGTAGGGGCCCAGTTCGATGTCGCCCGAAAGCTCTCCCACGGTCTCGCGTCCGGCAACACCGGGGCGTGCCGTCATGTGGCGAAGCGTCTGTTCGGCCGCGATGACGGGCATCATGAGCAAGTCGCGGCGGTAGGTGGTGGCGGACTTCTTCAGGTCCGCGTCGGTGATGGTGATAAGTCCCATAGTCGTTCAGTGTAGTTTTTGTGTCGGTTGGTTGTTGCGGATCAGAGGATGCCCTTGAGCATGTTGTAGTTGTCGCGCACGCGGCTGCCGGCCTTGTCGTCGGAGCCTTCGTTGGGCGTGTCGTCGCCTTCCACGTGTTCGGTTTCGTCGCCGTCGGCGTCCTTGAGGTCCTTCAACTGGCGACGCAGTTCGTCGCGCTCCGCCTTGAGGTCCTTCACTTCCTGCTCCAGCGCGTCGATGCGCCCCAGGGCCTTGTCCACGGCGGTAGCCTGTTCCTTCGTGAGGCTTACGCTGCCGTCTTCGCCGGCCGCCATCGTGGCGACGGCCAGCAGGGCGCACAGTGCGCCCAGAGATTGGTTGTTTTTACTCATATCATTTTTATGTTGGTGGTCGGTATCTTCCGCGGCCGCTTCTTCACGGCGCAGGGAATTGATGATGCGGCGCACGGCAGCGCGCAGGGTGCTTTCCGCGGGTTGCGGCGCGGCGGTATCGCCGGCTTCACTATCGCCGTCAGGCACATTCGCTCCGGCCGTGCCGGCGTCGTCAGACAGTTCGGAACCAGCTGCGCCGGCGGCGGGGATGTCGGGCAGAGCGCAGGCCTGAAGGGTGGCGGTTTGCAGGGTGCGGTCGTCGGGCGCTTCGCCCTCGTCGATGATTTCGTCCACGAGGCCCATCTCCTTGGCCTTGGCGGCCGTGAGCCAGAGTTCCTCCTTCATGGTGGCAGCGAAGTCGTCGGCACGGCCGCCCGAACGCTGGGCGTAGATATTGGCGATGATGGCGTCTATTTTCTCAAGCGTGTCGCGCGACTGCCGGAGGCGGCGGATGGCCTCCGTGATTTCTCCGGCGTTCATACGCCCCCACTCCGAGGCCCAATTCGACGAACGGTGGATGAGCAGCAGCGCCTTGTCGCTCATCAGAATGCGCTTCGCGCCGCATGCCAGAATGGTGGCGGCACTGGCCGTCATGCCGAACACGACGACTGTTACCTGCCCGTGGTCACGCAGTTGCTGGTAGATGTCAAGCGCGTCGGACACCGAGCCACCCAGCGAGTGCAGGTAGATGGTGACGGGCTTGTCTTTGAACTTCGCGAGCCGATCGCGCACGTAGCCGGCCGATATGGGCCAGCCGATGTTATCGTTGATGTAAATGTCGTATTTCATAAAAGGTTTATTTTCGATGGCAAACATACCTTATTATATATAGGAACGAAAAGACACTGCGAAGCCGTAATAACAGGCTTCGCTCCTATGAATGGGCCCCTTCCGGCCGATGATACATCGGCCGGAAGGGCGCGAAAAAAGCCCCGCCTAAAAGGCAGGGCGAGAAAGCAGGTCATTACTTGATAAGTTCTGCCTCAATATCGGCAACTTTCTGTCTAATCCTGTCACACAGGTATTCAATGCAATCCAACAAGACGGGGGGTAGCCGAGATAGAGAAAAGGTCTGTGCGGTTATAACTACCTTCAGAAAATGAAAGTCTGCAAATGTTCGTCTCAAAATCTTCTGTCTGCTGCAATTTTTCCTTGAAACTCTCCAGCTGGTCAATAGTTCCGATAAACTTACTTCGGTGACGGTTGAGCCTCTGTTTATATTCGAGGTCACGAAGTGTGGCCTGCAATGCTTCTTTCTTTGCGTCGATTTCCCGTTGAAGTCGGGCGGCCGTTTCCGCCGCATCATTTTTTTGAGGAGCTTTCTTTGCCGGCGATTTCTTGACTTTAGTAGACTGCTGGGCAGTACCCAATGCCGTAATATGTTCCGCCACTTCCTTGCCGGCCATCTCTGCGGCATGTTCCTTGATTACCTGACCGATGTTTTTAGCTTCTGTCTCTTTCATGTTGTTTGGTTATTAATGGTTAATAATATATTCCCGTTACGTCGATAGAGCATCGTCCGCGTACCGTGCGGCATCCGGCGGTCTCTTTCAAATTTACCCTTGCGGGACGGCTGTTTTTCAAATGACCTGCTGACGCCAATTTAGCCGAACGCGTATTTCGTATTACAAATTAATCCGTCGGAAGTTCAGTCGCGACCAATTCTCGTCTGTAAAAACTTCATACCAATCCCCTGTATGCAAGTCCGTGCAGATGATGTCAAGAATACCATCCGAATCAATATTCAGAATGCTGGCAAGGCCGTAGAATCTCTTCTGTATGGCAGCGAGGGCCATATCTATCGTTATTTTTTTCATAATCTTTAATTTATTGTGGAACCATGAGCTTCCGGGTGTGAGCCTTTACGCTCCTGTTCCACTGTCCGCAGTTTTTTTTAATTCATTGCGTCGCCTGTCGCTACGCGGTATGTTTCGCCTTTGATACTGCCATTAAAAGGTACCCGGACACAGGAACACAAGTTTTCCGCAACCGGACGGTGTGGAAATACGACCCGACATCGGGAGGGTGGAGATTTCTTGCGGAACCGACACGGCCAAGAACTTTTGAGCCGCAGGCCGGGGATATACCTTTGCAGCATCAAAGGCTTAACATACCGCCAGACAGGCCTGCATTTCAAAAGCTGCGGATCAGTGAAAGGACAGGAGCCTCAATTATAAGAACATCTTCATTCCGCTTTCGGGTCCCGGGATGTCCAGAAGGGACATTCGGGGCAAAATCCGGCGCGGCTAAATGGCTGGAAACGTGCGTCGTGAGCGTGGTAATCGGGTAAAAAAACAGATGTTTTTTACGGATTTCCGGACGCGCGAACAATAAAGACGCTTGTTTCCAGCCATTTAGCCGCGCCGGGAAGCGCAATTCCTGCGCTTCTGTACGAGCCTACCACCCACGGCCCCTACGCCGCAGGGGTAATTACCTGCATTCGGGCAGCGGAATATGCCCCTTGGGCCGGCCGGAGGAAAAGTAACGGGCGGCGGTAACAGGCGGAAACGGCAAAAAATCCCGCACCGGTTCAGGGTGCGGGAGCAAGTAATGAGCGGGCGACGGTCATTGCCTTCCGAAGTCGCTGGTCACAGCCAGCAGCATCCCATTCTTGGGGAAGCGTTCACAACCGATATACAGGGTGTCCCATGCGTCCGATCCGTCGGTGCGCGCTTCGAGGCGGTCCTCCTCGGTCTCAGCGAGCTTCTCGCCGCGCTTGTCCTTTCCGCCGTTCCACACGCCGGCCGTTTGGATGGATATGAGCAGGTCTTCGTTATTTAATTCGTTGAAGTAGGGCGTGAGGCGGTTGCGGCCGGCAAAGCCCTGGTTGATGAGCAGATGCTTGTCGCGATGGTTCATGGCGCGGCGGATGTAGACGGGGCGCACCTGCCAGCCGCGGCGGCGCAGGCAGTCGCACACCACCCACCGGAAGTCGTGGCGGTTGACGGCATAGTTGTTGCCTATGGCCGTGTGGTCGTGATAGAAGATGACTTCCTTCAGAGGCAGGCCGGCATAGTAGTCGGCGAAATCGTCGCACAGCTCGGGCAGCTTGCGGTCATATTTCACGAAGAAGCTCTTGAGCGTGTTCATGCGCCGGTTCTCCTCGTCGGGCTGGCCAACGACGAGCCAGTTGATGTTGGCATTAAAGTCGAAGGCGATGCACAGCGGGCGGTCCGTCAGGATGTCAGCGTCAAGCCGGGCGCCGGCACGGCCGATGGCCTGGAAGTCGTAACCCATTGCATCGAGGCGGTGGAAGTCGGTAGCCGAGTACTTGTGGCGAGTGCGCATGGACGAGTAGAAGCCGTCGCGCCGCTGCGTGACGGACAGGCACAGGATGCTCGTGCAAAATGTGAGATACGGCAGGTCGCGCCGGGCGCGACGGTAGAACTCCTCGCCCAACAGGGCGTAGTTGCACAGCGAGGAATACTCCCGATAGAACAGCAGCTGCCGGCGCAGCGAGGCGAGGCGCGCATCGATCTCCGAGAGCTGCCGGCGGAGGTAGGCTGGGGCGGCGGGATCCTCACGCAGGCGCCGCGCCGTGTTCCACCGCTCCCATACGAGGCCCTGCACCACTTCCGTGAGTTCGGCGTCGCAGCTGTCCTTGTAGCGCATGAACCACGATCCCTGCCGCGTGACGGGCATGTCGCTCGTCACGAGCATCCCGTGGTGCCACGGGCAGTCGCCGAACAATGCCTCCTGCCCTCTGTTCGCCTGAAAGGTCTCGTCCTTCAGTTGCTCGTAGTCGAGGAACTTGGCTTCGTCGGCATCGATGAAGTCGAACGACTTGGAGTTCGAGGTACCCTTGCGATCCTGCGATATGATGCAGCCTATCGAACCGTTATAGAATGACAGAACGTTGTTCCACGACTCGGGGCGTATAACCGGATCGGGCCATCCGAGGCGTTCAGGCGGCCGGCGGCCGATGAACCAGTGCGTGCCGCGCCGATAGCCCCAGTTCTCCCAATGCTGGAGCATGGAGGGCAGCGTGTTCGCCAGCACGCGACGGGCGGCCGCGCCTACGAAGGCGGTGGTCGAGCCGGGCATGGCCTGGAAGTTGCGCAGCGTGACGGCGGCATGGATGGCGCCCTTGCCGGCGCCGCGGCCCATCACGGCCACGGTGTCGCGCGCGGCGGTATAGATGACCTCCTGCTGCGCCTCATTGAAGTAGACTTTCCTCATGTGTCAGCGATTAATGTTGTACAAAAAAAGCCGCCTTCATGGCAGCTTTTTCGCGTATTTTTTTCCGAGGACAATGCCGTAGCGGCGGTAATCGCGCCGCATGCGGTAGAATTTTTGCCGAACCGCCTCGCGCGCGTCGAGACCGATGCCGTAAGTTCGGCACCATTCGTCAATGCCGCGGTTGAGCTCGCCGGAGGCACCCAGCAGCGCGCTACAGTCGCTCCACAGGTGCAGACGGAACAGCCGTTCTACGGCCTGCGTCATCTCGGCCCGTCCGCGCCGGCCCAGGTAGTTGTAATATTCCGGCCGCTTCACGGCGTTGTCCGGAATGACCAGCGCCGCCGTGTCCTGACGCGGTTCCTCGATGGGCGCGAGCGGCGGTCGGCGCGTGAGCAGCCGGTGCAGCAGCAGGTTCTCGTAGGAGCGGGCTGGGAAACGCACGGGATCGCCCAGCGTGTGTGTGAGCCAGGCGCGCAGGTAGGCAGGTAGAGGAAGGTGTACGACAATGTCCTTCATGGTGTGTTATTTACTCTAATATCCGAAAGCAAAGATACAAAGAAAGGTACGATAAGAAAATATGAAGTCGGAATGGGTGCGGATGCTACCTTTTTCGGCCATCGGCCAGTCCTGCCGCGTAACCAATCCCGGCGTATGACTGAAAACCGTCCGAAAAAAGTGTAATTACGTAACCGCACAATTATCGCACATAACCATCTGTAACACAGTATATCTGTAACGTTACACATCCGGCGGACAGGAAATGTAACGCCCTCGGCCGTCTGTAACCGTGCACCGGCGGGCGGTTACGGAACGCCGAGGTTACACATCTGTCATAAAGCGTAACCAAAGTGTAACGTAACTTCGTAACCTCTTTTTCTATCCTTATCTTCCTTATTTTCATTACTTTTCTTCTTTTTTCAAACAATGGTTACAGAGTTACACAATTTTTGTACAAAAAGAGAGGGGTGAAAGGGGAGAAAGAGGCGGCGGCCGTAGCCTGCCGAGCAGAAAGCGGATGCCGGGCGAAGGGTAACGGCATGAGGTATACGAAAGGCGTAACGGGGTTGTGGAAGGGCACAAAAAGGGCTGTTCGCGGTGGGGAATGCGAACAGCCCTAGTGTTTTAATAAAAAAACGACGCCTTTTTATTTTTGCTGCCGGTGCTCCCTGCGCCACTGCCGAACGCTTTCCAGTTCCTGCTCGGAGACAGCCTGTCGGCGGATGGAGCGGTAGTCGTCGGCAAAGTAGTGGGACATGGAGTTCTGCCCCTCGCAAATGTAGGCCACGGCGGTAAGCACTATCCAATCGAGCTTCTCGCCGCTGTATCGGTCTAGCCGCAGGACGCGCCCGGGGCGCATACGGTCTAAGTAGCCGTACACCTGCGAGGCGAAGGCACGGAAGCGTTCGTCGGCCTGCCAGCGGCGGTTGAACTCGGCCGGGTCGGCCAGTTCGGGCTTAAAAGGCCAGTTCGTCATCGCTGCGTTCGTCAGGAATAAAAGTTTCGCCCTCGGCCGCACCGGACCGGATAGCCGCATCGGCCTCGGCCGCACGCCGGGAGCGCAGATAGATGCAGGTGGTAGCCTTCCCGTCAATTTTCTTGATGAAACGACCGTCCGTGCAGCGGAACTCCGCCGGATTCAGTTCGGCGATGTGCGGGCAGTAGCTGCAGAACGCCTTCAATTGCCGACTGAACCGCTTGGGCGTGTAGTTGGCCTTGGTCGAGCCAAGGTAGTTGCGGAAGTCCTCCACGGCCACAGACTGCGGGATAACCGTATCGAGGTGGCCGCCGTCCTCGCTGAAGTAGACGGAGGCCCACTCCTCGAAGTTCTCGCCCATGTCGGCCTTCCACTTGCGCCGCACGATGTTGTCCATGGGCGGCAGCAGTTTGAGATTCTCGCCGCAGACGGACAGGTAGAAGCGGGTGCATTGCAGGAAGAAGTTGATGTCGCGGTTCCAGTCGGCCTCGGGGTAGGTGCGCGTGAGCAGGTCGCGCCCGAAGTCGTCACGTATGGAGCGCGTCTCGCGGTAGTCGTTGTCGCCCGTGCGCTGGTGGTAGTAGTCACTGTACACCATGTAGAGCAGGCGGGCCTCGGTCGATGCGTCGAAGTCGGTAGGCACGTAGTTGGTGGTGAAGCCGAACTTCGGGCTGTCGTCGAAGGGAAGTGTGTACGACTGGTTGTTCTTGGGATTGACGGTGAGATCGCTGGTGATAATGTCATAGAACTGGCCCATCTTCAGATACTGGTCGCAGTCGTCCACCAGCACGAAGTCGGTGTGGCGCGTAACCTGATCGAACACGTGCGGGTTGTCCATCAGCTTCGGGTTGCGGCCGCTGAGCTTCACGGTCTTCATGAAGAGCGACATGGCCTTGAAGAGGAAACTCTTGCCCGAGCGCCCGTTGCACTCGCCGTTATCGCCTATCTTGTTGTCCATGGCCTGCGGCGCCCATGCGCGGGAGGGCGACTTGTAGCGGTGGAGCATATAGCCGATGGCGAATATCTTGTTCAGCAGATTCTGCTTCTGCTCGCGTATCTCGGCGGCGGTCAGCCCCTCGCCGTCGATGCGAAAACGGCCCGGGCCCGTGGCGTAGGCGCGCGCCTCTTCGCCGGAGGGGTCGTCGAAACGATACTCCAGCTCCTTGCGCCAGTACAGGCGCGACGAATTGACGACATATCCCCACACGCAGCTCTCGACGGGGCCTTTCACCTCGATGTCGAACTGGGGCCGGCCCTGGGCGTCGTCTTCCAGGCGCGTGACCTCGAACATCGGCGGCAGCAGTTCGAAGCGGTGCGGCAGCACGTTCTCCTCCCACACGTGGTGGGGAAACTCGCCCGGCCCGTGTTCCACGATGCTTTCGGGTGTCACTTCCACCGTCTTGCGCGGGAAGTGGAATATCTGCGTGCGGGGTGTGAAGTTGGTGAAGTCCAGCTCCACCTCGCGCAGGTTCTCGAGCGCTGAATCGGCCAGGCGCGCCGAGTTGAGGATGAGGTTGCGGATGTCACGCGGCAGGAAGCGCTCTTCGGCCCAGTCGCGCACGAACTTGCGGATGTCCTTAGGTCGCACGCGCCGCACTACGTTGCCGTCCACGCGGATGTAGTTGGCTGCGGCGGTATTCTCGTCGCGCAGTGTGTAGAAGCCGTTCATCTCGAGGAAATAGTGCAGGCAGGCCGCGTCGATGGAATATTCCTTGGCCTGCGTCTTCTTGTTCTCGCGTTCAGTCCAGAAGCGTACCGGCATGGCCAGGTCGGTCAGGGCGCGGAAGTCCTTTATCTCCCTGCGCCACTGCATCCAGTCGCGCAGGTCTTTGCAGGGCTTGCCGCGGTTGTCGCGCTTCTCCCGCAGCCAGTCCGGCAGCCACACCGTGTGTATGTCTATGTAGCGCAGGGCCAGCTCGCGCCCTTTGCGGCGACCCGTGGCGTCGATGTCCGGGATGTTGTAAAGCACCTTCACGTAGCGCATAATCTCCTTGTACTCGCGTTCCGACAGGCTGTAGGTCTCTGAGTTGAACCATATCGGCACATATCCCAGGCTCTTGCAGCACAGCGCGTCGCGCTCGCCCGAACAGATGAAGGCTTCGTCCAGTTTCTCCTCCTTGTAGGGCTTGTCCTCGTTGGCCGGGTCGTTCCGCCAGGCTGCTTCCCGTTCGGCATTCATCTTGTAATGGATGCCCTTCAGCTCCGACAGGCCGTTGATGTAATCCTTCGGCTTCACGCCGTCCGGCGTATAGGAGAACCGGAACCCCTTGTCCGGGTTCAGCGGCTCGTAGATTTTGTAGAACTTCACCTCCGGCTTGTCGCCCATGGCCGGGCTGACCAGGCACTCGCGCATCAGGATGGGATAGTGCGGCGTGGAGTACTTCAGCGTGACGGTGCGGTTCTTCACGTAGCCCACGTATTCCGCCTCGTACCAGTGCAGCGCTTCGGCGTGTTCGCGCGTCACGCGCGGTCCCAGCACCTCCAGATGTTCCGCCGGAATCTCCGGCAGCAGCGCGAAGATGCGCGTCCCGTCCTTCTCGTCCACCGTGGCCGGCCGCTGGCGGATGTCCGGCTTGTTCACCGACCGGTTCAGCTCGTCGCGCACGTCGAAGATCTGCGCCAGGCGCAGCACCGCCTCATACGTTCGCGTGATGCCTTCCTCCTTCATGCAGATGTCCAGCGGCGACAGAGCGTGCCCCTCGTCACCGAAGTCGCACACCTTCCACACCGTCATCCCGTCCGGTCGCGTCTGCTCCAGCAGTACTGCCGACGGAGTGCGCTCAGAGCCTCTACAGCGGAACTTGTTTTTCGTACCGGCCACTTCGGCCGCCTGCGGGTAATAATGGAGAATCACATCCAGACCGCCGCGCGTAGCCCTGTAAATATCGTCTATCTTGATCATGATATATAATAATGGCGTGTGATAGATGCAAATTTCCTCATCCGCGGTCAGCGAATGAAATACAGGCCGGACACTCCACGTAATTATCCGAGAACAACTCTGTCATGTCATCGATGAGCGTGTCCTGCTGGTCGCGAGGAACGCGAAAGTCGAATATGCCTGTGCCGTCGTCCAACACACCGACATGTTCCAGCCGGTACTTTCCGTCGATGGCGTCGATCAACCGTTTCTGAGAGAAAGGAGAAAAACTCGTGCGCAACGTATAGCTGCCGTTATGCCCGGACAGGCGAATCGTAGCATTATCCTCGGGGGAGGTTATTTGTATATTCATGGCGTTGGTAATATTAATCATTGAACATTCTTGTCTGGATTGAGAAATGTTGCTCGCGAACCATGCGCCGTTCCATTATCTCGGAACGGCGCATGGTGGCTGGTGGCAGCACCAGAACCCGAACCGATAGACAGACTTCGTACCCGAGTCTCCGGAGACGGTAACGAAGATCTTTTCCATTCCTGGTACTCATCGCTTTGTTTACATTTATGATTCGTAGACCAGCTTTCGGACTTTCCCCGGAATATGACTCCGGACAGTAATTGCCAGGCGACCGATAGCATTCATTTCTTCCGGTGTAGGTCTCACGCCCGTAAAAAACTGTAATGCGTGCGCGGCGTCCTCACGTGAAATCTTCTTTTCTGACGCTCTCATTGTCTGTCTCCCTTCCTTCGTTCGCAAGCCCGCCGGTATTCCTCTTCTTCCTGCCGGCCATAATAAACCGGCATATTCCGGCCTTCCGACCACATGTATTTCGAATCTACCCTGTGTAAATTCATAACAAATATAGTCGCCGGAAAATCCTTAGCTTCCATCCGGCCGAAAACAGTAGTGCTATCCTTCACTTCCTGCACATCAAAATATGTCCGTCGCGTGCGCGGATATTGCTCATCAAGGGCGGCCATCCGCTCCCGTATCTCGTCATAGATTCTCTGGATGGTTCGCTCATCAGTCAGGCATCTTGAATAACGTTCGTCTATCCATTTTCCCAATTCCTTGCATTTGGCATTCGCCGGGGCATATACCCGTATCTTATCAATGTACATTAGCATAGTTGGGTACCTCCTTTCTTCTTCGGTATATGATTACCTGTCCTAATTAGCGATACTCTCACACATGTGGTGGTAACTCCCAACTCGTCCGCAATAACCGACATAATCCGGTGAGACGAGCATTCTGGATGCTCTTTGATCAATGCTTTGTACTTACCGGCAATCTGCTCGTCACGCTCAATTCTCCGGCGTTCTCTCATAGTCAGTAATTCTGTTTGTAACATGATTTTTTATTATATTTGAAAAATGAAAAAGTAAATGTGTTGCAAATGTATTTCAAAATTTTGGAATACTGAAATATTATTTCAAAAATATGAAAATAAAAGAGCGGATAATTCAATTTCAGGAAGAATTGAAAATAACAAAAAATCAGTTCCTACAACAGGCTGGGCTTAGGAATAGTAATTTTTCTGGGGATGCCTTAAAAAGTGAAGTCGGCGGAGATGCAATATCCAAAATTCTGAAAAAATATCCTGAACTATCAGCCGAATGGCTGCTCCGCGGCGAAGGCGAAATGCTACGAAAAGTCGCACCAGAAGCCCCTTCATGTGCCGCGCAGGAAATTTTAACACTGATAAAATCACTCAACGACAAGATAGACAACATGTCCTCACAGATAGAGGACATGAAAAAAACAGATGCCCGTCCGGACGAAGATGCCGTATGTGCCGCTGCAGGATAATCCACTTTGCAGGAAAAGAATATAAATCGCCTTTATATTAACTCAATACAAATTATTATGGCAAAATTAAATTGGGACATACAATTCCACCTATCCGGCGCGTACATCCACTACGCCGATTTCATAATTGAATCCGAACTATCCGTCGACAAACTCCACATAACAATCACCCGCAACGGAACTACCACATCCCACCCAGTTATCAACCATTTTTTCGGACGCCTCATGTTCGCCTACGACATTCTCGATCAACACGGCCAAGCCGATGAAAATCATCCCGAACCTATCTGTTCCCCTGAATACGACTGCGAAGTGTGCAGCTACATAGACAACGGGCAAATAAAGTACCACCTATTGAACATCGACAAAGATTTCAAACAAGAAGGTTATAACATCATTCCTGATAATCAATATACCATAGAGAGCATAGACAAATAATAGACACCAACTCCTTTTTGCAACATTTTCACAAGCGACATCTGCCTGAATATCAGATGTATCAAAAGTAGAAAATCATGTTATTCGTCCAGTCACCCCGACTGAATATGTGATAACTACTTGTTCAAAAGTTAGTTATCACATATTTCGTTAAGACATATAGACACGGGATAGACAAATCGCACCAGTCAATTCCATTATAATATTTATAGACGCTTTGACAAACATTTATTTTATGCTATCTTTGTAGCTTGAAAGATGCTCGGACATCTGCCCAAAAAACAACCAACCTTAATTTATCGACAACTTAATTTACCGAAAAAGGAAAAACCATGCAAAAACATTTCTTTCTCAGTCTTTTGATACTGTTGTCCTCGCTTGGCATATGCCGGGCAGCCGGCGACGGAAAGATTGGAATCAAGTTTGAACGCACGGGCATTAACGCCGCAAGCGTAAAAGTCAAGGTCATCGATGCCGAGGGGCAACCGATAGAGGGTGTCACCGCCTCGCTGACAAGTTCGCACAACTTCAAGAACGCCGGCGCCGGTATCACCAATGCCGTGATATGCCCCGATGTGAACGGCAGTTCCTCGCCGACCATCAACCTCACCATCAATATTGAGGGGCTGCCTGAATCCATCGATTTCGACAAGATGGGACTTGACATACACGCCCTGAACGGTAGCGGCAGCTATCAGCAGAACAGCGACGGAAAGGCGCGGAAGTTTAACGTGAACGTGCAATGCGGCCCCCGAGCCGACGCACTCACAGACTTTGCCTCGCTCGACAATATAGACATAGCCGCCGGCGTAGGAACCGCCTCTGCCGTACACAAATACTGGCCCGTCACCGCTGCTGAAAGTCAGACTGTCAACGGTTTGCTTACCATCTCGCTCACCATCACCAAGGGAACGGAAAATGTGGGCTGCTTCTTCGGCTTGTCGGGCATCACCGTAGGAGGTACAGAAGAGATTGTGGAAACTACTCCTATAGATCCCGTAGAAGAAAACATACCGAAGGCCGGGGCTTTCTATTACATAACCTGGTTCAGCAACGCCTTGCAGTACATGACCGAAACGGCCGGCGGCGCCCTCGTCGTTGCCGGCGAGAATGTAACCGAACGCCAGTTCTGGCAGTTCATCCCCACGGGCAAAGAACACTGCTACTATGTGCAGAACGCAGCTACAGGGCACTACATACAGAGCTGTAACCTGCCGGCCAGCTCCGCTTCGAAGATTACTATGGGAACGACACCTGTAGAATACTACGTGGTGCGCAACGAAACTGCCGGCGCGGCTGTGAGAAACTATTTCCGTCTGACTTCCACAGACTGCGACAACTACGACAACACCGACAGCACGCCGCGCGGTCTCAATAAGGACGGTGCATCGTCGTCCGTCATTGCATACCACGCGGGCAACACGAACAACGGTTCCTACTGGATGCTTTCCGAGACGGAGAATCTCTACGAACTGCGTCCCTTCACCCCGTCGAAAGCCGTCGGCAGTCCCGATTACAAGTATACATTGCTGGGATCGGACGGACAGGCACTCGAAATGGACGAGGCCGGCAAACTGGCATGGCAGCCGCGTGCCGACAACGACCGCCAGGCCTGGTACTTTGTGGGAGAAAGCAACAACACGGAAGGTTACCTCATCGTGAACGCCGCCAAGCACGAAACCGTTAAAGCTGCCGGCGATGAAAACACGCGCTGGCACGTAATGACAGACGAAACCGCCAACGGCAATTATTTCTTCCGCCCGTTTGCCCATAAACACGAGGCCGGATCGGCACTTACCGTAGCGGGCGACTCTATCATGGAGTTTCATCTGCTGCGCAGCGACTTCGCCCGCGCCGCACAAATATACGATTTGCCCTGCGGCGTACTCGGCACCAATTATCTGACACGCGCCACTATCGACGGTACGGGAGCACTCGTGCCGCTGGCCTATCCTCTTCCGGCTCTGACTAACGGTTCGCTGACCACGCCTACCGCTGCCGCTCCCTCCAGCTGGCACACTATCTACACGCAATCGGCCGCAACCGTCGTAACAGGCGAAAAATTCGATCTCTCCCTGACGCTCAATGCCGCTCCTACCGCGGAAGATCAGGCCTGGGTATACTTCGACTGGAACCGCGACGGCATTTTTGAAACAGCCTACGAACTGACAATGGCACAGGAGATGAAGGCTAAAATCAACGTACCGGCCGAGGATATGAAAGAAGGACGCACGCGCATGCGTTTCCGGCTGACATCCAACACCCTGTCTGGAGCCGAAGACGATGTAGTAGGCCAAACCGTCGACTTCATACTGAACATCACCGATGCCATGCCCGACACATACCCCGTAACCGTGCGCCCCAACGATCCGACACGCGGCAAGACCTCTCTCACGGATACCGGCGACGGCCTGCCCCACGTGGCTGAAGCCACGCCGCTGGGCAACGCCTCATTCATCTGCTGGAAAGAAGGCAACCGCATCGTTTCAGTCACCCCGACCTACGATTTCGTGCGGGACCACTGCATTGATCTCGTGGCCTGCTTCTCGCCCAACACCGCACCGAGCACGAATATCGGCACCATCGGCGACAATGAGAGCAACAATCTGATAGAAATAACGGACAAGGGCCGAACTTTAATCGTCAAGAGCAGTTCGAAAGTAAAGAATGTACAGGTGTACAATCCGACAGGTGCTCTGGTAGCCTCAACCGGTGGCAATGAAGTAAATGTTGCCGGCATTACAGCCGGCACCTATATCGTAAAGGTCACGACTACCGGCAAGAACTCCGCTGTCAAGGTTTATTTGAAATAAAAAACATACAACAATATGAACAAAAGAATTATATTCTGCGGCGCAGGCGCCATGGCAGCCTTGGCGGCCGCCGGGCAGACAAAGCCCAATATCATATATATAATGTGCGACGACATGGGCTACGGCGACCTGGCCTGCTACGGACAGCAGTACATTGCCACCCCCAACATCGACCGTCTGGCCGCCGAAGGCATGCGCTTCACACAAGCCTATTCGGGCAGTCCGGTATCAGCTCCCTCACGCGCTTCCTTCATGACCGGACAACACACCGGCCACACCCATGTGCGCGGCAACAGGGAGTATTGGAACAACGGCAACCTGCAGGCCAACCTCTACGGCAACAACGCGGACTACACACTCGTCGGACAGGAGCCCTACGACACGCGCCATGTCATCATTCCGGAAATAATGAAGGACAACGGCTACACTACGGGTATGTTCGGAAAGTGGGCCGGCGGCTACGAAGGATCCGCCTCGACGCCCGACAAGCGCGGCATTGATGAATACTACGGATATATCTGCCAGTTCCAGGCACACCTCTATTATCCCAACTTCCTCAACGAATACAGCCGCTCACGCGGCGACGAGGGAGTGCGCCGCGTAGTTCTTGAAGAGAACATCAAGTACCCCATGTACGGCACAGACTACCGCAAACGCACGCAGTATTCCTCTGACATGATCCACCGCAAGGCGCTCGAATGGATCGACGCCCAAAGTGCAGACAAACCTTTCCTCGGCATCTTCACCTACACCTTGCCGCATGCCGAGCTCGTACAGCCCGAAGACTCCATACTCCTGGCTTATAAAGGACACTTCTGCAAAGAAAAGACCTTTGGCGGCAACCAAGGTTCGCGTTACAACCCTACAGATTACGGACACGCTGAATTTGCAGCCATGATAACGCGCCTCGACATGCAAGTAGGCGAAATCATGGCCAAGCTCAAGGAGAAAGGCCTGGACGAGAACACCGTTGTCATCTTTACTTCCGACAACGGCCCTCACGAGGAAGGAGGCGCCGACCCCGACTTCTTCAATCGCGACGGTCTGTTGCAGGGCAAAAAGCGCAGCACCTACGAAGGCGGCATCCGCATCCCGTTCATCGTGCGCTGGCCCGGGCACGTAGCGCCGGGAACGGTCAGCGACCATCAACTGGCCTTCTACGACATCATGCCTACTTTCTGCGACATAGCCGGTATAGAGAATTACGTGGAACGCTATTCCAACAAATCGCTGGCCAACGACTATTTCGACGGCATCTCCTTCTATCCCACGCTTACCGGCGGAGAACAGACCAAGCACGACCACCTGTATTGGGAATTCCACGAGACCAACATGATCGGTGTACGCATGGGCAACTGGAAATTAGTGGTGAACCGCGGCACATGCCATCTGTATGATCTTGCCACCGATGTTCACGAAGACCACGATGTGGCCGCCCAATATCCCGACATCGTAAAGAAAATGAAAGACATTATACATCAGGAGCACACCGAGAGCAGTCTCTTCAGAGTAACTATTCCACAGTAAAATCACTTTCTTTTTTCCCTACAAACGGCGGCAGACCTTGGTGGTCTGCCGCCGTTTTCCGTTGAAGCCACATGAGCCACATACGAAGAGGCGGAACCTTTACCGGGAAACGCAAAAAACCAACTATTAGGTAACTTACAGCATATTTCAATCCGTACATTCTTTTCTTCTCATAAAAATTCGTAACTTCGCCACTATAATTTTCGGCATACTTAATTATCACTTAATAAATTAATGATACATATGAATTAAATACTACCTACTCTATCGGAGAACGGCCGCCGTCACAATCCGACACCGCCTTCATTCTCTTATCCAATCAATCGTTGAAAATCTTATCAGAACCATCATGAATATCAAAACCATTATAGGGCTGGCCGCCTTAACCCTACCGCTGGCGGCCGGTACCTTGCAGCCTACGGACAACGAAAGTCCCGGCGGACAATCGCCTACAGGCACGCACGACACGAAGAAGTCGTCCGTCACTTTCACCAAGTGCACCACCTTCCGCATCAACGACATCCCGGCCTCGCGTACCACCACCGGCGATTACCCCATCAACTTCGAAAAAACAACCCAGCTCAACCGCACCGACCGCTACACCGCGGCCATCGCCCTGAACGGCTCGTCCGACGGCGACCAGTCGTTCAGCCTCACCCAGCAGAGCACCAAACTGCTCTACCAGGATCTGCTCGCCAACAGTTTCACCGCCAAGGCCGGCGAGACCGTGACACCTATGTTCAGCTTCGCTTATTCCCAACAGCCCTGGATGCACGGCTACGTATACCTCGACCGCGGCAATGACGGCACCTTCACGGCCGACATGGAAGGAGCCGTCGTGCCGGAGGGCAGTGACATCATGACCTTCTCGCACCTGGCCGGCAAGAACAGCAAGGGAGAAACGACTAACGCCGGCACATCCCTCAACCCGCCCTCGTTCGTCGTGCCCGACCTGCCCAACGGTTTCTACCGCATGCGCTACAAGATCGACTGGGACAACGTAGACCCCGGCGGCAACAACAACGAGGGCAACCTTATCTGGAAGAACGGCGGATCCATCACCGATATCCGCCTCAACATCCACGGCGATGAAATAAACCTGAGCTGCACAAGCTGTCCCGAAGGCACCCTGACCGATGAAAACGGCACCGCACTCTCTACAAAGGCCCTACCCTTCGGCCAACCCCTCACTATTGTCGCCGCGCCGGCTTCGGCCAACTTCGTCATCTCCCATATCACGGTACGCCACGGCTACAACCTTGAGGGCGACAGCCTTGTTCACGGCACGGCACAATACACAGATGACGTCTTCCCGGCCTACCTCTTCCGCGACAACAAGTTCACGATTCCCGGAAAGTATATGGACGGCGATGTCATCATCACACCTCATTTCGTAGATGCCGGCACAGCTGTCGAGCCCACGGCCGATTACGAGCGTAACTTCGCCGACGACCTGACCATCACGCGTACGGACCGCAAACTCAACAGCTTTTCCTTCTCGGCCACCAACGGCGGTTCGTCCACCATCACGCTGAACGCCGACGACAACCGCGTATACCGCGACATGACCGACAAGCAGGTTTCGGTAATTCCGGGCGACGCCGTGTCCACTACCGTCGACTACACCGGCCGCGCCATGCACCTCTATCTCTATGTCGACCTCAACAATGACGGTATGTTCCTACCCGCGCTCGGTTCCGACGGCATTCCCGGCGTCAACAGCGAACTGATTTCCTATTCCTACTACGACGGCCGCAACAGTCTCGGCAGCGAGATTGACGGAGCACCCGCCGATGTGCCCGTCAGCAGTATCCCGACTTTCACCTTGCCCGCCATCCTGCCCACCGGCGTCTATCGTGCCCGTCTGAAAGTCGACTGGAACAACATCGACCCCGCCGGCCGCTGGTCGGCCGACGGCCCCAACAACATCAATGACAACGGCGGCTACGTGGTAGACTTCCTGCTCAACGTTCACAGCGCGACCCACCGCCTCGACATTCTGACCGAAAACGGCAGCATACACGGCAGCGGCAACACGGCACTTCCTCTGCGGCTGACGCCCTTCCAGGCCCTTCAGGTAGCTCCTACTCCCGCCGCCACCGGCTACTATGCCGAGAAAATGGTCGTGAAGCACGGCCACAACTTCGACGGTCCGCAGTACATCCACGGCAACCGTCAGTGGGGCGAATATGAACTTCCGGCCGAGGCCTGCACCATTCCGGCCGACAGCATCAACGGCGATGTGCAGCTTTCCGTAGCCTTTGCCGCCTCGGACGATGCCGCCTACAAGCTCGTCTTCAGCGATGAGTTCGACGGCGAGGCCGGTTCGGGTCTCGATCCCGGAAAATGGGAGTGCAGCCCCCGACAGGGCGCAACGTGGAACCGCTGGATAGCCGACGACATACGCGTAGCCTTCCAGGAGGACGGCCAGTTTGTAGCCCGCGCCATTCCCAACCCCGACCGCCAGCGCTACTCGGGCGACATGATAACCGGCGCCATGCAGACAAGCAACCACTTCGGCTTCCAGTACGGCAAAATAGAGTGCCGCCTGCTCACCAATCCGCACACCGGCAACTTCCCCGCCTTCTGGCTCATGCCCGACGACCAGCACGACGGCTGGCCCAATTGCGGCGAGATAGACATCTGGGAACAGATAGACAACCAGGAACGCGCCTACCATACGCTGCACACCGGTTACCGGCAGTCGATGTACTCTGCCAACGAATACTGCGCCACCGACCGCTACCACACCTACGGCTTCGAGTGGGACGCCAGCAAGATGATATGGTATCTTGACGGCAAGGAAGTGGGCCGCTACAACAAGAGCAACATCAGCGACCCGCGCTCGTGGCCTTTCGACAAGACCTTCTACATCATTCTCAACCAGTCGGTAGGCAGCGGCGCATGGGCGGCCATGGCCGACATCAACCACACCTACGAGACGCGCTTCGACTGGGTACGCGTTTACCAGAAGAAGGGACAGAACAACACGACCGGCCTGCAAAGCGCCGAAGCCGACGACGCGCTCAGCGTGAACGTGTCAGGCAGCGACATCCTGCTCAACGCCGGCCGGCCGCTCCGCGTAGTCGTGTCGGACCTCGGCGGCCGCCAGCTCTTCGCGCAACAGCTCAACGGCAGTGCCAAGATAAGCGTCAGCAAGGGCGTTTACATCGTCAACGGCCACAAGATACTCGTGCCTTGAACACACCGGCAGGTTCTCACCGGCCGTAAACGGCCAATAACAATACGAGAGGCGCCGTCCACGCGTGGACGGCGCCTCTCGTATTGTTATCTTCATGCCGCAGCCTGTAAGAAAGCGCGGCCGGAACCTCAGGCCTGCCGGATGTAGTCGGCTATCCACTGGCCCACCTCGCGGGTACCGTACCTTTCGCCACCGGCTACCTGGATCTCAGGCGTGCGCACGTTGGCGTCGAGACTGGCGTCGACGGCGCGACGCACGAGGGCACCCTCCTCCGTCAGGCCGAAGTGCTCGAAGAGCATGGCTACGGAGAGAATCTGCGCCAGCGGGTTGGCGATGTTCTGTCCCTTGGCCTGCGGCCACGAGCCGTGTATGGGTTCGAACACCGGCGTACTCTCGCCCGTCGAGGCAGAGGGAAGCAGCCCCATCGAGCCGGTGATGCACGAGCCCTCGTCGGTGAGTATGTCGCCGAAGGTATTCTCCGTCACCATGACATCGAAGAAGGTAGGCTCCTGTATCATGCGCATGGCCGCGTTGTCCACGTACATGAAGTCGGTCTGCACCTCGGGATAGCGGGGCGCCATCTCCTGCGCCACCATGCGCCACAGCCGGCTCGAGGCCAGCACGTTGGCCTTGTCGACCACGGTGAGATGGCGGCGGCGGCGCAGGGCGTAGGCGTAGGCCACCTCGAGAATACGCTCCACCTCGTGGCGACTGTAGGCGTTGGTGTCGCTGGCATAGTCGTCGCCCTCCTGCTTCGCGCCGAAGTACATGCCGCCCGTCAGCTCGCGTATGCACACGAAGTCGGCGCCGCGCACAAGCTCATCCTTGAGCGGCGACTTGTGCACCAGGCAGCCGAAGGTCTGCACGGGGCGTATGTTGGCAAAGAGGCCCAGCTGCTTGCGCATGGCCAGCAGGCCCTGCTCGGGCCGCACCTTGGCGGCGGGATTGTTGTCATACTTCAGGTCGCCCACGGCCGAGAAGAGCACGGCGTCGGCCTCACGGCACACGGCCAGCGTCTCGGGAGGGAAGGGATCGCCGGTGGCGTCGATGGCGGCGGCGCCGCACAGGGCCTCGGTGAACACGGCCTCGTGGCCGAACTTCTCACACACGGCGCGGGTCACCTTGACGCCTTCGGCCGATATCTCGGGGCCAATGCCGTCGCCCGCCAGAACTGCTATTTTCAACTTCATGGTCAGTATGCTTTAAGTTATTATTTTGCTACGTTTCGTTGCAAAAATACAAATAAAGGGCGAACAATGTGCGCTTTTGTACGGGAAATATGCGCTGCACAACGCCACACGCGCACCGGCCGCCGCCCGATTTCGCCGGCAATAATCGGAGAAGGCCGCCGACGGCACCCAACTTTAACATATTTAACTTTCAGCAACTTTTGGTGAATTCAACACTCAAGTGCAAATT
>ENA-UOJC01000215-UOJC01000215.1-human-gut-metagenome-genome-assembly--contig:-C104-NODE-215-length-105687-cov-20.389645_pt1 | contig 105687 bp, 74 predicted proteins | sample MGYA00242339_ERZ723886 | MGnify/ENA metagenome assembly ERZ723886 | reverse complement strand
GAATTATAAAGATTAACATCGAGGAGGAAATGAAGTCATCGTACATTGACTACTCTATGTCGGTCATTGTTTCACGTGCCCTTCCGGATGTTAGAGATGGTTTTAAACCCGTTCACCGAAGAATTCTTTTCGGAATGATGGGATTAGGAAATACCTCCGACAAACCTTATAAAAAATCAGCCAGAGTTGTAGGTGAAGTATTAGGTAAATATCACCCTCATGGCGACTCGTCCGTTTACGGAGCTCTTGTACGTATGGCTCAGCCTTGGGCAATGCGTTACATGTTGGTAGATGGACAAGGTAACTACGGTTCAGTAGACGGTGACAGCGCTGCTGCCATGCGTTATACAGAGTGTCGTTTGCGAAAAATTGGTGAAGACATGATGACAGACCTTGAGAAAGAGACTGTTGACATGCAGAACAATTTCGATGACTCTTTGCAAGAGCCTACCGTCATGCCGGCCCGTATTCCGAATCTTTTGGTAAATGGTGCATCTGGTATCGCTGTAGGTATGGCTACCAATATGCCGACCCATAATCTATCTGAGGTTATTGATGCTTGTATTGCATACATCGAAAACAATGACATCGATATAGAAGAGCTGATGACGTATGTCAAAGCTCCTGATTTCCCGACCGGAGGCTATATATACGGTATGAGCGGTGTTCGCGAAGCCTATCTCACGGGACGCGGACGTGTCATAATGCGTGCTAGAGCCGAAATTGAGACTGGTTCGACGCACGATAAAATCGTTGTGACAGAAATTCCCTATGGTGTCAACAAAGCTGAATTGATTAAGAATATAGCCGATTTGGCCAACGAAAAGAAAATTGAAGGTATTGCCAATGCTAATGACGAATCCGACCGTGAAGGTATGCGTATCGTTATTGATGTAAAACGTGATGCAAATGCCAGCGTTGTACTCAACAAGCTCTACAAGATGACAATGCTGCAGACATCTTTTGGTGTGAACAATGTTGCATTGGTACATGGCCGTCCACGTCTGCTGAATCTGAAGGATTTGATAAAATACTTCGTTGAGCACAGACACGACGTAGTCATCCGCCGTACTCAGTATGATTTGCGCAAGGCCAAAGAACGTGCACATATTCTGGAAGGATTAATCATTGCATCTGATAATATCGACGAAGTAATCAAGATTATCCGTGCTGCTAAAACCCCGAATGATGCTATATCAGGTTTGATGGAGCGATTCCAACTCAGTGAAATTCAGTCACGTGCCATTGTTGAAATGCGTTTGCGTCAGCTCACAGGATTGATGCAAGACCAGCTGCACGCCGAATATGAGGAAATTCAGAAGCAGATTGCTTATTTGGAAGAAATCCTTGTCAATGACGAACTCTGCCGCAAAGTCATTAAAGATGAACTGATTGAAGTAAAAGAGAAGTATGGTGACGAACGTCGCTCGGAAATTGTCTATTCATCAGAAGAATTCAATCCGGAAGACTTCTATGCAGATGATGAAATGATTATCACCATCTCGCACATGGGATACATCAAACGCACACCGCTGAGCGAATTCCGTGCGCAAAACCGTGGTGGGGTAGGCTCCAAAGGTACCGAAACCCGCGATGCAGACTTTGTAGAGCATATTTATCCTGCAACCATGCATAATACCATGATGTTCTTTACACAGAAAGGTAAGTGTTACTGGCTGAAGGTATACGAAATCCCCGAAGGTACTAAGAATTCGAAAGGTCGTGCCATCCAGAATTTGTTGAATATCGACTCTGACGATGCTGTAAACGCCTATTTGCGCGTGAAGAACTTGAACGACCAAGAATTTATCAACAGCCATTATGTATTGTTCTGTACTAAGAATGGTGTCATTAAGAAAACATTGCTTGAGCAGTATTCACGTCCTCGCCAAAATGGTGTAAATGCTATCACTATCCGTGAAGACGACCGTGTAATCGAAGTGCGTATGACAAACGGTGACAATGAAATCATCATTGCCAACCGTAACGGACGTGCCATTCGTTTCCATGAAAGTGCTGTGCGCGTTATGGGACGTACTGCCACCGGTGTACGTGGTATGACATTGGATGAAGACGGTCAAGACGAAGTAGTAGGTATGATATGCATCAAAGATCCTGAAGCGGAAACAATTATGGTTGTATCGGAACAAGGATATGGCAAACGTTCGGATATTGAAGATTATCGCAAGACCAATCGTGGAGGTAAAGGTGTGAAAACAATGAATATCACCGATAAAACGGGTAAATTAGTAACTATCAAGTCTGTTACAGATGAAAATGACTTGATGATTATTAATAAATCCGGTATTACCATCCGTCTGAAAGTCGCCGATGTTCGTATCATGGGACGTGCTACACAAGGTGTGCGTCTAATCAACCTTGAGAAACGTAATGACGAAATCGGCTCTGTATGTAAAGTCACTTCAGAAAATGAAGAGGAACTTATAGAGGAGGGGGAAGAAAATACCCTTGAAAGCCCTCAGAACGAGGTAAACAATGAAAATGAAGAATAGACATAATATTAATTTAAATTTTCTACAATCATGAAAAGAGTATTATTTTCAATGGTTTTACTACTTGTCGCAAGCTTTACTTTCGCCCAAGAAAAGAACGTAAAAGAGGCTAAAAGTATTGCTAACGGAGTAAATCCTGACTTTGCCAAAGCAGAGGAACTGATAAATCAGGCTTTAACCAATCCCGAAACAAAGGACAATGCCGAAACGTGGGATGTAGCAGGTCTTATCCAAAGAAAAAGAAGTGAGAAAGAAATGGAAAATGCCTATCTGAGAAAACCTTATGACACTCTTCAGGTATATAATAGCGCATTGAACATGTGTAAATTCTACTTCAAATGTGACGAATTGGCACAAATTCCCAATGAAAAGGGCAAAATCAAGAATAAATATAGAAAATCTAATTCTGCTACAATTTTAGCAGAACGCGGTAATCTGATCAATGGCGGTATCCAATTCTTTAATTTGGCCTCACAGAAAGAAGGCGATGCAGCCAATGAAGACAATAAAAAAGCATTAGATTTCTTTGCAACATACATTGATATTGCTATCAACCCGATGTTTGAAAAGGAAAATCTGTTACAAACAGATACTGTATTACCCCAAATAGCATATTATGCAAGTTTAGCAGCTGCTAAGATGGAAGATTATCCTAGTATTTTGAAGTATGCTCCTTATGCACAAGATGATAAAGAGGTTGGGAAATACGCTATGGAATTTATCTCTACTGCATTGAAAGCTGAAGGTGATACTGTTAAATGGATTGCTTCTTTAAAAGAAGGTATCCAGAAATATCCTGAACATTCATTCTTCTTCGGTCATTTGATTGATTATTATAGCAATAACAACAAATATGACGAAGCTATGCAGTTTGCTGATGATATGTTGGCTAAAGATCCTAACAATACATTCTATTTGTATGTAAAAGGCTACCTTTATCACAATATGAAGGACTATGATAAAGCTATTGAATTCTATAAAAAAACTATAGAAGTAGATCCTAATTATGCAGAAGCATACTCTAATTTAGGCTTAATTTACTGCTTACAAGCACAAGATTTCTCAGAAAAAGCAACTACAGATATTAATGATCCGAAGTATAAAGAAGACCAGGCTACTCTGAAGACTTTCTATGAAAAGGCAAAACCTTATTATGAAAAGGCAAGAGAACTGAAACCTGATCAAAAAGATTTGTGGTTAAATGGTCTGTATAGAGTGTATTATAATTTGCAAATGGGCCCTGAATTCGAAGAAATTGAAAAGTTGATGTAATACTTTCATAATAATAAAAGCCTAATTAAATTATTAATTAGGCTTTTATTATTGTTATATCATTAAGTAAAGAATGTTATTTCTTAAGTGAGGGAGAGAAGAAATTAAAATTAGATTAAATTATTCCAGCGCTATATTAAACATAATGCTGATATTGAACAGAAACCATATTATCCATATTCAACACCTAATTCGGTCTTCCATAAATTACCAACAATGGTGTATCAGAATGGAAAATCATCTTTCTGGCAATGCCAGGGTTAAATAAGCGCGAAAATATATTTCTTTTATAAGAAGTTAATGTTATAATATCAATATGATTACTTTTGATATAACTGTCTAAACTACTAAGCAGATTATCGTTCTTTACCACATCATAGTATATTTCCAATTGTGGATATTGTTTTTGAAAATATTCCTTAATACCAGCCAGTTTTATTTCATTCCATGTATTCTGAACATCTGAAAGATGTATCAGAGACACTGAAAACTTAAATGATTTCAGATTATTTATTAGCGAATCAAAAGCTATTAAATCACGTTGATCAAAATTAGTAATGAATGCAATACGCTTAGCTTCAGAAAATTGCTTGAATGGAGTATTTTCAGGAATGGCCAATACCGGTACACGGCTACGTTCAATCACTTCAGCCGTTACACTGCCGATCAAATCAATATCCTTCTGACTTTTACCACGAGTTCCCATTATGATAATGCGTGGCCGATATTCCTTGGTATAGCGGAGTACCTCTTCTTCAGGAATACCTTCACGCAAAACACAAGTATATTTAATATCTGGAAACTCGCCGGAAGCTACCTTCTCTTTTACTTTATCAGATAATGCATTCAAATCAGCATGAACTTTTTGTAAGATACTCCTTACATTCTCCTCATCACTTAGCTGATAGTTAAATACGTCTCCGTATGGCAAAGAAGTTGCATATATAGGAGTAAAATAAACATGTAGCAAAACAACTTCTGCACCTATATTCTGAGCGAAATTGAAACCGAACTCGCAAGCCTTCAAAGAATAATTGGAAAAATCCACTGGAATCAGCACTTTATTACTAACCTTCTCCAGTTTAGGTGACTTCCCCCCCACTACCTCTTCAGATAACCACGCAGAGCTTTCAGTAATTTTCAGAGCATGAGGTAAGTCACTCTCCTTAATACGTACACGTACGCCAGAAGAAACAACCGGTTGTATCTGGTTTACATTGTGAATATAAGTCTCAATACCTTCATTTTCAAGAACATTTTTCAATATTTGAGCTTTCGCGTACGTTAAGATTGCCAAAGTAACTAATTTATCTTCCATATATCATTGATTTTGAGATTAAAACAAACAAGAAATCCCAATTGTTGTCAGCAATTGGGATTCTATCTAACTTTCTCTTCTTAAGCTCGAACAGCTTCTTCAGTCTTACCTGCCATTTCATCTAAAATTTTTAAAGCTCGCTCTAAAACAGTAGTATCATCAATCATAACCAATCCACCATCTGGTCCAGGTTCCAAGTGAATCCCAACACTTTTCCCCTCCTTAAAATTGTGTCCACCGAAAAAATTTCTTACAGTGTCAACATTCAGTCCAAGTTCATCGGCTATTCTATGCATACTACCACTAGGCAATGAGTCTTTAATCTTACGTAATTCATTAAATGTTATTGTTCTCATATTCATAAATTTAATGGTTAATACTCTGTACTTTTTATTATCACGCTATAAACTTAAGGAAAAAAAAGGATAAAACAAACTATTTCTTTATCTTTTTTCAAAAAGAATATTGCCTCTCCAAAAAATAATCATTTTCAAGTATGCAGAATTATAAGTACAGAGAAAAAGCTCCTAAAAATAGACAGAAACAGCTCGTATAAAGCAGAATTATCGGGTTTATACGAGCTGTTTTTAGAATACAGGGAAAATTTAAATACCTTCTATGGCAGAAGCTGGAACCCACCCTACTTTACCATCTTCCAAACGAATTTCTTTCCATTCACGCATAGAGTTGTCTTTTATCTCAACTTTACGTCCCTCATGAAGAATGAACAGACTTGTACCACTTTCACTGGGAGTACTACGCACTGTGACACTAGGTGCCAACACTATAGCTTCGTTACGTTCCATCAGTTCGCCTTTTTGCTGAGCAGCAAACACATTACTCAATATAACAAGAACCAGGAATACTATTCCTGCAATAAATCCCACTTTCTTTCCCGTAATCTGTTTTGAAAAGAAAAAGAGATAGAACGAAACGAGTAATAGTACAAAGAACACAATCCCCAACTTAGCCCATGCGTCTACGCTAAGACAATTAATCAACGATTTAGTCCAAGATACAAAGAAAACCTCAGGAATTGGGATTACCTTATCGATTGTCTTAGAACGTGCTATCTCCAAATTTGCACGAATATCAGCATTACCAGGTTCCAACAACAAGGCACGCTCATAATTCAATATAGCTCTTGCTATATCATCTGCCTTATAATAACTGTTGCCAAGATTATAATAGACCTCTGCAGCCTCTCCCTTCTTTAACAGATTCTCATATATTTGAATGGCAGAAGCATAATCATTCCGTATATAAGCGCTGTCACCTTCAGCCTTTGTCACATTGCTTTCTTGCCTTGCAGCAGAGAATTCCGCATGTGAACCGACGGATGTAGAGTCACTAGCAGTCTGTAATGTATCTACAGATGCAGAATTCTGCCCATAGGCAGTAATTGCCATCACTAGACTAAGAGTAAAAAACAATATTTTATTCATTACCATTTCCTCCTGATTAATGTTTTATCGAGTTTTCCATTTTACTGATAACTTCCAAAGAAGCTGAATATACCTTATCCATAGCCTGGTTATCATCACCCGGAGCAAAGCGGGCAAACTCACAGTTATTCAATGCATCGAGGAATTCCTTTATCAACGCATCATTCACACCATAATTACGAAGTTCCTCTTCGATATTATCCTTAGACAAACGGGATACCGGAATGTTCAGTTTATCACTGATATACCCCCAAAGAGCCTTCAAAACCTCATCATAAAACGCATCTTTCTTATTCTCAACCAATAATTTACCAGCTTGCTTCATACGTTTCACCGCCACTTTATTGGCTTTCTTGGTACGCATCTTTGCTACATTTGCATTGGCTGCTATTTGCTTACGATAGATGATAAAGAATGTAATGAATGCAATACCCGGTATCAAATAAAGTAACCAATACGTCAACGAACCGAAGAAGAAATCACCTTTGGGAGACAGAGTAACATTATTCTGCTTGATAAAACGAATATCCTCGTTCAATACTTTCAACTCTTCCTTGCTTGTAAAGTTTGCAATAGTCTGAGCAGCATTGCCTGCTCCCTTTTCCACATGCAATTCATACTCTTCCGTAGTCAACGTTTTATACGAACGGGAATTAATATCAAAATAACTGAACTTTACGGCAGGAATCTTATAAGTTCCCGCATTACGAGGAATTGCCAGATACTCAATGACCTTGCTACCGGAGAGGCCCGAATTTGTCAGACGGAATTTATTGTCCACCTTCGGATCATATACTTCAAAATCCTCGGGGAATTTAACTTCCGGATTAGAGAGCAATTTCAGATTACCGGTACCAGAAATGACAAGTTTGACAGTAACAGCATCATTGGTCTTGACATTTGTACTATTGATAGAAGAAGTTATATTGAACTCTCCCACTCCTCCCGAAAAATCGGCTGGCTTACCTGCCGGCAAGGGCTTTACGTCAATTGTCAGTTGCGGAGTCAAAATTGTCTTTTTAACTTCTACGTAATTGCTTCCTCCATTGAAAAATGCCTCGAACGGATCAGCAACTTGTGTAGCCTTTGCAATGGAAGCATCAAAGCGTGCTGCATCAATTGTCAGCTTACCGGCTTGTTGCGGGAACAACACAAACTGACGATAGATTGTAGACTGATAATTTCTACCTTTATAATGCTCCAATCCCCATCTTCTGTCATTAGGCAATTCTACTTCCTGAGAATGGAATCCTTTGAAGTCAGGCAATTTCACATTATCAAACATACGTAAGTCCACCAAGGTATATATCTTGTATGTCAGCAGAAAAGCCTCTTGTTCATACACCGTCATCTTACTGGCAGTAGCTGTAATAAACAAATCACTATTCGATACAGATGTCCCGGAAGAAGCGCGGCTGGCAGTGCCCTCACTCTGTTTGCCACCATTTCCAGAAGCTCCATTAGCAGCCTGATCTGCCGGAAGAACCCTTACTTGTACAGAATTCGAAACCATTTGGTTACCATCAGCAGTGATAGTGGCTCCTGGAATAGTAAAATCACCTTCTGCAGTCGCCATTAAAATATAAGTGAATGTAATACTGCTGGTTGAAGTCGTCTGCCCATTAATCATCTGCACGCTACTCTGTTGCGAGCGGCTGGGCCCCATCAACACATCAAATCCCTTCATAGAAGGAGCACGAAAGTCCCTTACCTTTTGTGTAGTCACCGTATACGACAGTCTGAACTGGTCTCCTACCGCCACAGCGTCAGGAGCGGACGCAGTAAACGATACCTTGCCATCGGCAAAGGCATTCATACTGACTGCAATCAGTGCTATCCATAAGAAAACTATTTTTCTCATATATTATTCCTATTATGTTTGTTACCAATCTTTTTCCAGACGACCTCCTTGAAGTACCTGCTGCTTTTTCACTTTATCCTGCACATCCTTCTCGTCTTGCATGACAGAGTTTAACAGCTGCTCGGCATTTTCCTTAGACATCTCATTATCTTTCTTTTCCGGCTGAGAAGGTTGTTGTTGCTGGTCTTGATTCTGTTGCTGGTCTTTCTGCTGATCCTGCTGTTTATCCTGCTCCTTCTGTTGGTCCTGTTTATCCTGATCTTGATTCTGATCCTGGTTCTGCTGCTGGTCTTGCAATTGTTTCTGTGCCAAAGCAAGGTTATAGCGCGTTTCATCATCTTTCGGATTATTGCGTAACGACTCCTTATAGGCTTCTACCGCCTTTGCATAATCCTTCTGAGAATGAAAGATGACTCCCATATTATGATAAATCTGTGCTAAGTTCGATTTGTCCTTTTCTATCTTGGTAGCTCCCACATATTGCTCCATCGCTTCCTGCAGCTTGTTCTGCTGGGTCAATGTATTTCCCAGGTTGAACATGGAAACCGTTGACTTCGGGTTTACCTCCAAAGCCTTCCGATAGTTCACTTCTGCATCCACATATACGCTATCCTTAAAAAAACGGTTTCCCTTACGGATATAATCGCGTTCCGCCTTCTGTGCAGAAGCTGAAGCTGCCACTAACAGCAGCAAAACTATTCCAATATATTTTTTCTGTAACATACGCATCATTTCTTATTAGAGAATAAATGAATGTTGCGGAACAGAGGATTCTTGCGCTCCAATATCAACATCTCAGTCAGTAACAACAGCAGAATAATCCATGCCACTGCCTGAAACTGTTCATTGAATTCCGTGTACACCTGTGTTTCCACATCTGCCTTTGCCATCTTGTTGATTTCCTGACTAATCGCTTTCTGTGCACCATTGGTATTGTCTACGCGCACATAAATACCATTTCCTGCCTGAGCAATTTCCTGACACATCTGCTCATTCAAGCGAGTAACGATTACATTACCTTCACGGTCACGACGATAATCATTAGTACCCTCTATTGGAATGGGGGCACCCTCGGGCATACCTACCCCTAATACATTGACCTGGATACCTTTCTCTGCAGCAGCCTTAGCAGCTTCTACGGCACCACCTTCATGGTTTTCACCGTCGGTGATGACAATAACAGTACGTCCCACTCCTTCTTGAGGTGTAAAACTCCGGGCAGCCAGATTTATTGCAGCTCCAATTGCCGTACCTTGCTTGGAAATCAGCGAAGGATCGATGGACTCCAAAAACATCTTGGCAGAAATATAATCACTCGTAATAGGCAACTGGGTAAATGCGTCACCTGCAAAAACAATCATACCGACCTTGTCATTCTGCATCTTATCTACCAACTGCGCCACCAGCCGTTTTGCCTTCTGCAAGCGGCTTGGCTGTACGTCTTGTGCCAGCATGGAATTGGATATATCCAACGCAATCATCACTTCCACTCCCTGGCGTTTTACCGTCTCCAGTTTGGAACCAAACTGCGGACGTGCCAGCAGTACCGTGAACAACCCGATAGCTGCAAAAACCAACCAAAACTTCACATCCGGACGGTATTTGGAAACATCCGGCATTAGCTGTGCCATCAGTATAGGGTCACCTAATTTACGAATGGCTTTCCTCCTCCGATAATTGGAGTACAAGTAGAAGGCCGCCAATAAAGGCAGCAGCAGCAACAAGTACAAATATGCAGGTTCTTCAAATCGAAACATCTTTTTATTTACAATTTAGCAATTTACAATTTACAATTTGGCTACGCAATGACTGATACACTAAAAGACATTCTCCGTTTTTACGGTATCTTCTTCAATATAGAGTTGCGTAACAGTACCTCCAGTAATACGCACAAGAAAGCAGCCAACGCAAACCAGCGGTACTCTTCCTGGCGCTTGCTGTATTCTTTTACATTCAATTTTGTTTTCTCCAGCTTGTCTATCTCCTCATACACTTCCTTCAACTTCGAGTTGCTGGTGGCACGGAAATAGTTACCTTCCGTTGTTCCGGCAATCTGTGTCAAAGTCTTTTCATCAATTTCGACGGGCATATTGACATATTGCACTGTTCCGCCTACCGGATAAGGATAAGGAGCCATACCATTGGTTCCTACCCCAATAGTATAAACGCGAATGCCAAAACTCTTGGCTATTTCAGCAGCCGTCAAAGGAGAAATATCACCTTTATTATTGACACCGTCCGTCAGCAGAATAATGACTTTCGACTTTGCCTTGCTATCCTTCAAACGGGTAACGGCATTGGCAATACCCATACCGATTGCCGTTCCGTCTTCAATCAGCCCGCACTTCATATCTTTAAGCAAGTTCAACAATACGGCATGGTCTACTGTCAACGGACATTGCGTAAAGCTTTCTCCAGCAAACAAAGTTATACCTATATTGTCATTCGGACGTCCGTTAATAAACTCTGCCGCCACATCCTTCGCCGCTTCCAACCGGTTAGGTTTCAGGTCTTCGGCCAGCATACTGGTAGAAACGTCCATAGCAAGCATGATATCAATACCCTCAATCTCACTGTTCTGCCAGCTATCGGTGGTTTGCGGACGTGCCAAAACAAGAATAATCAGTATCAAGGCAATTATCCGCAATACAAACGGTACATGCAACAAATAGTTCTTATAGCTTTTAGGGGTATGGGCATACACACGGGCATCCGAAATCTGAAGCGTAGCTTCACTATTCTTCCGCTTCATAATATACCATACTATATAAGGTATAAGCAACAGCAGCAAAAATAAATATTCAATATTGGCAAAAACCATATTTATGTACGATTTAACGATTTACAATTCAGCTTCGCTCCAAACATCCCTCATTTTTCACTCATGTATATCCGATTGAAGTCACTTTTCCTGTATTAAGCAAAATAATTATACAACTCCAATCCGATATATATCAATGAACTGACAAGGGCTACAGCCAACACTACAATACCCGTTCCCAGCAAAATCTTGGTACGCAAAGAACGTTTCTCGATAATGGTAATCTCCGTAGGCTGCGGCTTGGCATTCTCCTCTTCTTTCTCCTTGGTTTCATTAATAAAGTCAATGGCATTAATCAGGTTAGCGTCATTTTCGTTCATCAATGGATTATGCTTGGCAAATTTCACCAAATCAGCAGTCTGGAACAATTCACGCAAATCCGATATTGCTTCCTTATCTTTCATTTCCAGCAACTTATCTATGATTTCCGTAGAAGTCATTTCCAAAGCATTGAAACCAAAGCGGTCTTTTATATATGTACGAAGAGCATCAGTCAATTCCGTATAATATTCCTTCGGTTCCCCTTTCTGCCATACCTTCTCATTCTTGATACGTTCTATCTCCTGCATAGCCAACTGATGGGGAGGCAGCTTAGGTTCTACCTTCACCTTACGGATAATAGGCTTATTGTCGAAGAAGCGCATTATCAGATAGACAAGTAATATCCCTATCGGGATAATCAGCGCACCACAAGCCATAAGACCATACCAGTCTTCCCAGGCAAAAGGCGCTTGCATCACTGTTTTGGGACCGAAGAACTGTTCCGGATTCTCCGGGTCTAACGGGACATTCACCGAATATACTTTCAAGGCCAACGCTTTGGAGCGATACTTCTCATTATCCACCGTCACTTCCATAGGCGGCAGATAATAAAGAGCCGAGTCGAAAGAGGTAACTGTATACTCTTGAGTTATCAATGCACGCCGACCATCATTCAGCAGTTGCGTATCCGGCTTGGCCACATCAATAATTTCAACCCCATTCACCAGCGTATCGGTATATACCGGGAATATGGCACGCTTATCGGCATCCAGAGATACTTGAAGCTTTATCTTTGCCTGCTCTCCAATAAGAATCTGCAAAGAGTCAATCGTAGCATCTACCGTTACCGACTGGGCTACTACCCTTCCCGACCATGCTATCAATAACGCTATCAGAAATAAATATCTTTTCATTTTCCGATTAATTTCGTTTCGCAAACAAATTCATCAATGCCTTGACATAATCCTGGTCGGTACGTACCGACACATTGTCGACATTACTCTTGGTAAACGTTTCATTCAATTCCGCCTGCTTGTTCACCCACCAATCATGATGGGCACGGCGCACGGCACGCGAGGAGGTGTCAATCCACTGCTCATGTCCCGTCTCGGCATCCCTAATCTTCATCAGTCCCACGGGTGGCAATTCTTCCACACGACGGTCGTACACCTGAACGGCAACCAGGTCATGCTTACGATTGGCAATGGTCATGGCGTTCTTGAAACTTTCCTGGTCGATGAAGTCGGACAAGACAAATGCCGTACAACGGCGTTTCATCACATTCGTCAGATATTCCAATCCCAAACGGATGTTCGTCCTCCGGCTTTCCGCATGAAAATCTATCAGTTCGCGGATGATGTAAAGTATATGCTTACGTCCCTTCTTGGGCGGAATAAACTTCTCAATCCGGTCCGAAAAGAAGATGACACCAATCTTGTCATTATTCTGAATGGCAGAGAATGCCAGTGTAGCGGCAATTTCCGTCACCATATCCTTCTTCATCTGCTTTACCGTACCGAACTCCAAACTACCGGAAACATCTACCAACAACATCACTGTCAATTCGCGCTCCTCCTCAAACACCTTGACGTAAGGCTTGTTGAAGCGGGCGGTCACATTCCAGTCAATGTCGCGTATGTCGTCGCCAAACTGATACTCGCGCACCTCGGAGAATGCCATACCTCTACCCTTGAAGGCAGAGTGATACTGCCCGGCAAAGATATTGTTGGACAATCCGCGCGTCTTTATCTCAATCTGACGGACTTTCTTCAAAAGTTCTGTTGTTTCCATTGATTTATTTTAATAATCTCATTTAAGCACACAAGCGCAATTTAGTTTATAACAGAAACTTCCCTATGAAAAGGGGTGAGGTTTTCGGTACTCAACCCTAAGGTTTACGACGCTAAGCCTCAGGTATAGGATTGTAAACCTCAAGTTTACGAAAACCTCTATTATGCGTTAGGGCACTTCAACCTTGTTCAGTATCTTGCTGACGATTTCATCAGATGTCATATTGCTGGCTTCCGCCTCGTAAGTCAAGCCGATACGGTGGCGAAGTACGTCGTGTGCCACAGCGCGCACATCCTCCGGAATGACATAACCGCGACGCTTGATGAACGCGTAGCTACGGGCAGCCAAGGCCAAGTTGATGGAAGCACGGGGCGAACCGCCGAAACCAATCATGTCTTTCAGTTCTTTTAAATCATATTTTTCCGGATAACGGGTAGCAAATACAATATCAACAATATATTTTTCTATTTTCTCATCCAGATACACCTGGCGAACCACTTTACGAGCTTCAATAATTTCGTCTGCCTTCAAAATGGGCTTCACTTCAAATTTATCACCATTGATATTCTGACGGATAATCAGTTTCTCCTCTTCCAGCTTCGGATAGTCTATTACGACTTTCAGCATGAAACGGTCCACTTGCGCTTCGGGCAGCGGATAAGTACCTTCCTGCTCGATAGGATTCTGTGTGGCAAGCACCAGGAATGGTTTGGGCAACCCGAAAGTTTCATTGCCGATAGTAACTTGACGTTCCTGCATGGCTTCCAGCAAAGCACTCTGTACTTTGGCCGGAGCACGGTTGATTTCATCAGCCAAAACAAAGTTTGCGAAGACCGGACCTTTTTTTACTTGGAATGTTTCATCCTTCTGGCTGTAAACCATTGTACCTATTACGTCGGCAGGCAACAAGTCAGGCGTAAACTGAATGCGGCTGTATTGCGCATCAATCAACGAAGCAAGCGTCTTGATAGCTAAAGTCTTTGCCAAACCGGGCACACCTTCCAACAACACATGTCCATCGGACAACAAACCAATTAACAACGACTCTACCAGATGCTTTTGTCCTACAATGACCTGGTCCATACCTGTGGTAAGATTGGTAACGAAAGCACTTTGTCTTTCAATCCGCTCATTCAGTTCGCGGATGTCAATTGTTTCAGCCATAAATCAATCTATTTTTTAATGTTTAATTTCTTCATTTATCCGGTTTTGAACCGGCAATTATTTTTTTCGCTCCCAAAAGTACGGGAATAAATTAACCATACCAACTAATTTTTATTAAAAAACTATGCGAAACCTTTTAGATTAAACTACTTTCATAGAGTTTAGTATTTAACAAAAAAGAAGCAGTAATTTTTTACTGCTTCTTGGCTAATTTCGGTATCTTGATAGTGGTACCATAAGGTACATTATCCGGATTCTTGATTACGCCGGGATTATGCTTCACGATATAAGGCCAAAGCGCTTTTGTCCCATAAAAACGAAGCGCCACCCTAGTCAGCGTTTCCCCTTCCTTGATGGTATAAGTGGTTTCTGTTCCCACAATCGTATACCCCACAGAATCCGGTTCAAACGGTGCAACTGTCTTTTTCTGCTCTTTTTTAGGAGCGGGAGACTGTGCCTGTACATTTTCCTTTGGAGTTGTTGTAAGCGCAGGAGTTGTTGTAGCAACAGTTTCTGCCACAGTATCTGTCCGGGCAGGAACTACAACATCTTTTGAAACAATGCTGTCTGTCAAGGCAATATTGTCTTGACCGGCAGGGACATCCACCTTTTCAGTAACAGATTCCTTCACATCCGAGTCTGCAACCTCTTCTACAAGAGGCTTTGCAGTAAGTTTGTCAAGCAAGTCCGGATAATACATGAAAGCTACGGCACCACCACACAACAACACTACAAATACAACGATGCCTATAAAATATTTCATAGTCGAAGAATCTGCCGTATCTTTTATCACTGGCTCAGACGGTTCCGGTTCAACAGCAACTATATTTTCAGGCATTGCTTCAGGTTCAGTTTTTTCCGGTTTCTCCTCTTCAACTTCCGGTTCGGGCTCAACTAACGGCTCTTCGACTACAGTTTCCACCAAAGGTTCTTCTATCGTGGCTTCTTCCACTAAGGCAACCTTCTCCTCCACCTCTTGTTCCGGAGTTTTGATTTCAGTATCTTCATCATCTTCACTGTCATTTTCCTGCAGGGTGTCCTCAAGCACCGTAGCGTCATTCAAAACTACAGTTTCAAAATGCGAAAATGGTCTATTGATAATATCTTTCAAAGCCGGTTCCGGTGTAAACGACACTTTTGTATGCCCTTGTATCTCAAACCTTTCCCCCGTATTCACATTAACGCTTTCACGACTCCCGACATCTATCAGCTTGAAAGTCCCCAAACCTCGTATCTTCACATATTTGTCCTTCTCCAAAGACTCCTCAATCAGCTGGAAGAATTCTTTCACAAAACTATCCGCATTCTTCTTGCTCATGCCATGCCTTTCAGCCAGCGTGTCAATCAGGTCTTGTATGTTCAGTTTCTCGTTCATAATACGGGAGATTTTTTAAAAGCCGGTTACTTAAACTTATCCTTTAACAATGTACTCGGCTTATAGGTCAATACCAATTTGGGAGGCACCAGCATACGTTGCTTTGTAGTCGGATTCACAGATATACGCTCTGCCTTCTTTTTCACTTCGAATGTACCGAACCCTTGTATAGAGATAATATTCCCCTCCTCCAACTGCCGTGTCATATCTGCCAGCAATGAAGCAACCAGCTCAGAAGTATCTTTCAATGTGTACCCTAACCTCCGCGACAATTCAGAAGTAAACTCTTTGTTATTCAAAATGTAAGCCTTTAAATTGAACTACGGTGCTATATTAGCAAATCTTCTTCACATATGCAAGAAGATAAGGAAAAATCTTTAAATTATTCGTCCAAAAAGGTCGAAATCATCGGAATTTACTATCTCTACGTGGTAAAAGTTACCTATATGCAACGCCCTGTCTCCACGCTCAATCAAAACCTCAGGATCCACTTCGGGAGAATCAAATTCTGTACGTCCAATATAATATTCGCCTTCCAGCCGGTCAATGATTACTTTCATCTGCCTGCCTACTTTCTCCGCACTCAACTCCCCTGAAATGCCTTGTTGAATAGACATTAACTCATCCAAGCGCGCTTGTTTCACTTCCTGGGGAATAGAATCCTCATATTCAGCAGCGGCATACGTCCCTTCTTCTTCCGAATACGCAAAAGCCCCCATTCTATCGAAACGCACTTTACGGACAAACTCTTTCAGCTCCTCAAAATCGGCTTCAGTTTCTCCTGGATGCCCCACCATCAGTGTAGTACGGAGATGAATACCGGGAACCTCCTCACGGAATTGTTCTATCAGCTTATACGTCTCATCCTTCGTCACATGGCGACGCATCTTTTGCAGCATATTGTCACTGATATGTTGCAGGGCAATATCCATATATTTGCATACATTGTCACGCTCGCGCATCACACGGAATAAATCAGCCGGAAAATGTGCCGGATAGGCATAATGCAAGCGTATCCACTCCACTCCGGGAATATCCGAAATCCGCTCAACAAGCTCGGGCAACATTTGCTTCTTATATAAATCTACTCCGTAATAGGTCAACTCCTGGGCTATAACCTGGAATTCCTTTACACCCCGTGCAACCAGATACTTCACCTCGTCAAGTATCTCCTCCATCGGGCGCGACACATGCCGTCCCGTAATGATGGGAATAGCACAATAAGAACATTTACGGTCACACCCTTCGGATATCTTCAAATAGGCATAATGCTTGGGAGTGGTCAATGTGCGCTCTATGTGCAGCTCGTCATGATAGGCCTTTCCCAAATCCTGCAACAACTCTCTCCAATTGAATTTACCATAGAATTTATCCACCTGGGGAATTTCAACGGCCAATTCCTTCAGATAACGTTCCGAAAGGCAACCCATTACATAAAGCTTCTCCAAGTTTCCTTCCTCCTTGGCCTGCGCAAATTCCAGAATCATATTAATGGATTCCTCCTTGGCGTCACCGATGAAACCGCAAGTATTGATTACGGCAATCTGTCCCTTCGGTCTTTCCGCATCATGTGTCACATGGAATCCCACTTCCTCCAACTGACGCATCAAATGTTCCGAATCCACCAGGTTTTTAGAACATCCTAAAGTGATGATATCTATAGTCTTCCGTTTCATGCATTCTCCCCGAACAGTGAATCAACAAATTCCTTTTTACGGAACACCTGCAAATCTTCCATTCCTTCACCCAATCCAATATATTTAACCGGAATTTTAAACTGGTCTGAAATGCCGATGACTACGCCACCCTTGGCTGTTCCGTCCAACTTTGTAACAGCCATTGCCGTAACCTCCGTTGCCAGAGTGAACTGCTTGGCTTGTTCGAATGCATTCTGTCCGGTTGAGCCATCCAACACAAGCAACACCTCATTCGGAGCATCAGGAACAACCTTCTTCATCACATTCTTGATTTTCGTCAGTTCATTCATCAAACCGACTTTATTATGAAGGCGTCCTGCCGTATCTATAATTACCACATCGGCATTATTGGCAGTTGCGGAACTCAGTGTGTCAAAAGCGACAGAAGCCGGGTCAGCACCCATTTTCTGCTTTACAACAGGCACACCTACCCGTTCACCCCATATCACCAACTGCTCCACAGCAGCAGCACGGAAAGTATCGGCAGCACCCAGATAAACAGACTTTCCGGCTTTCTTGAACTGATAAGCCAGTTTGCCAATCGTAGTAGTCTTCCCTACACCATTGACGCCCACTACCATAATGACGTATGGTTTCTTCGCAATCGGCGCTTCAAAGTCATCCACATCCTCCGAATTATTCTCTGTAAGCAACGCTGCGATTTCATCACGTAAAATATGATTCAGCTCAGTGGCATTCATATATTTGTCGGCTGCTGCACGCTTTTCGATACGTTCAATAATTTTCAGTGTCGTTTCCACGCCCACATCCGAAGTTATCAACACCTCTTCCAGATTATCCAATACTTCATCATCAACTTTTGACTTTCCTGCCACAGCACGCGCAATCTTGCCAAACACACTTTCTTTGGTCTTAGATAATCCTTTATCTAATGTTTCCTTTTTTTCCTTGGAGAAAAAACTAAAAAATCCCATACACTAATTATTTTTATGCAACCTGTTTTCGCATTCCCTGCAAAGATAGTGCAAACCGGATGCAGAATAAAATGAACCCGTTCATTTTTTATGCTGAGGTGCAGCCTATCTTCGCATTTTCAGCAAAGATATAACAAAACTGACGAATATTAAAAACTTCGTCCTCTTTTTAAAAAGAAATCCCCTTACCGGAAATACCGACAAGGGGGATCTTTATAAGTCATCAGCGCTTTACAGCCACTGTATTTATCTTATTTCTTAAAGAAGTTCTGAACATCTTCATTACGGACCATCTGTTCATCAAAGATGTAAGCACCAGTCTTAGGAGACTTCACCATTTTGATAACCTTTGTATAAGAACGTCCTTCTTTGCTTCCTTCGTGCAAGGTTGCTACCGCTTTCTTTGCCATAAGTTATAGATTTATTATTTAATTTCTTTATGTACTGTCACTCTCTTCAGAATCGGATTGTATTTCTTCAACTCCAATCTCTCTGTGGTATTCTTTCTGTTCTTCGTCGTAATATAACGAGAAGTACCCGGCATACCGCTATCCTTGTGTTCTGTGCATTCCAGAATCACCTGTACTCTGTTACCTTTTGCTTTCTTTGCCATAATCAGTATTCTCCTCTACTTTAGCCAATAACTTTAATGCTTTTCCAATCACAATAACCTTTAGCTACCGCATCTTTCAAAGCAGCGTCCAGTCCTTTCTTATTAATAATGCGCAAACCATTAGCGCAAATGCTAAGGCTGATCCAGCAATCCTGCTCTACATAGTAGAACTTCTTGTTAAACAAGTTCAAATCAAAGGTTCTCTTTGTTCTTCTCTTTGAGTGTGAAACATTGTTGCCAATCATGGCCTTCTTTCCGGTAATTTGACAAATCTTTGACATTTCTATCTTAATTTTATAGTTTTCTTTTTTGCCTATTTCAAACAGAGCGCAAAGTAAGCACTTTTATCGTTACCAAACAAGTTTTTCTTAAAATAATTCACTGTATGATAGCATTTTTTCCTCATTTCAGCTTCTCACAAAGCAACAAAAGGGCATTTTGAATTGCTTTTTCCACATTTCCCTTTCTTCCCTCGTCCCCCTCCTGCTTCATGGCAACTATTTCATTTTTATAGGCAGCAGCTATCCACACCGTACCCACTGGTTTTTCCGGAGTCCCACCTCCAGGACCTGCAATACCGGAAGTAGCCACTGCACAATCTGTTTTCAGCGTTTTCATCGCACCTTTCACCATTTCTGTAACAGTTTCGCGGCTTACTGCTCCATGTTTTTCCAAAGTTTCGGCAGATACATGCAGCAAAGACATCTTTATTTCATTGGAATACGCCACTATACTACCATTAAAGTATTCCGAACTGTCGGGAACGGAAGTAATCAAAGCGGCAATCCCTCCACCCGTACAACTTTCTGCGGTGGAAAGGGACAATTTCTTTGCTTTCAGCAGCTCTCCTACCTTTTCTTCCAACTTCATACCTTATTATATATTATCCTAAAGTTACGCGTGAATAAGCAGGTGCTTCCATCGGACAAAAATCCTTATCCATATACTTGAAGTATCCGGTAATGGCAATCATGGCAGCGTTATCCGTTGTGTAGCTGAACTTCGGAATAAATATTTTCCAACCATACTTCCCGGCATGCTCACGGAAAGCATTACGCAATCCGTTATTGGCAGAAACGCCTCCTGCAACAGCCACTTCCTTTATTTTATATTGTTTGGCAGCTTTGCGCAACTTATCCATCAAGATATCTACAACGGTAGCTTCCAGTGATGCCGCCAAATCCGTCTTGTGATGTTCGATGAAATCGGGGTCGTCCTTCATCCAGTCGCGCAGAGAGTAAAGAAACGAGGTCTTAAGTCCGCTGAAACTATAATCCAACCCTGGAATATGCGGTTTGCTGAACGAGAAGGCTTTAGGATTACCTTGCCGAGCCAGTTTGTCAATAATCGGACCACCCGGATATCCCAATCCCATTACCTTCGAGCATTTGTCAATGGCTTCACCGGCGGCATCATCAATGGTCTGCCCCAAAATTTCCATATCGTTATAGGCTTTCACCAAGATAATCTGTGAGTTTCCACCGGAAACCAGCAAGCAGAGGAAAGGAAATTCCGGCTGCACATTATCTTCACCTTCTGCTTTAATGAAATGAGCTAACACATGACCAGTCAAATGATTAACATCAATCATAGGAATACCTAATGAACGGGCAAACCCTTTGGCGAAAGATACCCCCACCAACAACGACCCCATCAATCCCGGTCCACGCGTAAAGGCCACAGCACTCAATTCCTCTTTGGTTACTCCGGCGCGTTTCAATGCCTCATGCACTACCGGAACTATATTTTGTTGGTGCGCGCGGGAAGCCAGTTCAGGCACTACCCCGCCGTATGCTTCATGCACAGCTTGGCTGGCCACCACATTCGAAAGCAGATAACCATCTTTGATGACAGCTGCAGAAGTGTCATCACAAGAAGATTCTATTCCCAAGATTATTGTACTCATAATGTTTATTTACGTTTAAACGCTGCAAAAGTAGTGATAAAAGTACGATTCATAACGTATTATTTCATATTTTTGTTGGCTGATTATAAAAATTAACCGCCTATCAGAAAGCTAAAAAAAACAGTACGCTGGGTACTCGGTATTGTATTGGGATTGTATATCGGTACCATATTGTTGCTGAACATTCCATCCGTTCAGCGACAAATGTCTGTATTTGTTGCCAATGAACTGGCTTCCATACTGGACAGCAAGATTTCCATTGGGCGAATAAACATAGGATTGCTGAACCGCATCATCATCGACGACCTGCTCCTGGACGACCAGTCTGGCAAGGAAATGCTGAAGGTGACCCGTCTTTCTGCCAAATTCGATATTCTCCCCCTATTCAGCGGCAAAATATCCATCAGTAACATACAATTGTTCGGCTTTAACATCAATCTGAACAAGCAGACTCCCAAGGATAAACCTAATTTTCAGTTTGTACTCGACGCATTCGCATCCAAAGATACGGTTCAAAAGAAAAACAACCTGGATCTCCGTATCAATTCCTTACTGATACGCCGCGGAAAGGTTTCATATGATGTGCTGTCCGAGAAAGAGACTCCGGGAAAGTTCAATCCACAGCATCTCCGCTTGCGTAACATTATTGCAAACATCTCCCTAAAAGCATTGCAAAATGATTCTATCAATGCTGCCATCAAGCGTCTGAGCATCGAAGAAGAACATTCCGGATTTGAATTGAAGAAACTAAGCCTAAAGGTTATCGGCAATGACCAACGGATGAAAATCGAAAATTTCGCCATCGACCTCCCCAACACCTCTTTGGCAATGGATACTATACACATGGATTATGACAGTCTGGGGGCATTTGACAATCTTGCCCAAGATGTCCGTTTCTCATTCCATTTGCTGCCCTCTCAAATCGCCTTGCAGGATTTATCGGCTTTTGTTCCGGCTTTTGGTTCTTTCAAGGAAAAATTGCAAGTAGAGGTACAGACGGACGGCACTGTCAATCAACTGAATTGCCCGCACCTTTCCGTCTCTGTCGGAAATCATTTTTATCTGAGGGGAGACGTATCACTACAAGACCTTTCCCATCCGGAAAATGCTTATATATTCGGCAATTTGTCCAATTTGTACGCAGCCCCGGAAGGAATTGCCTTCTTTGTCCGGAATTTCAGCAAGAACTATAATGGAGTACCTCCCGTCCTGCAACACTTAGGAACGGTTTCCTTCCGTGGAGAAGTATCGGGCTACTTCACAGACCTCGTAACTTACGGACAAGTACGCACTGACATCGGAACCATCCAAACTGACGTAAAACTAAGTTCTAACAAAGATAAAGGTTATTTTGCCTATTCCGGTGCAGTGAAAACCAAAGAGTTTGAGCTGGGCAAGATGCTGGGTAACAAAAAACTGGGTAAAGTAACTTTCAATCTGGATGTCAACAGCAGCCATTACGAAAACCAATACCCATCCGTACTGCTGAAAGGGCTGGTTGCCTCCATTGATTACAGCGACTACAATTACGAAAATATCACCCTGGATGGAGAATACAAGCAGGGAGGCTTCACGGGAAAAGTCGCCTTGGATGACACCAATGGTTCTGTTATTTTGAACGGTACCATCAATACCGCCAGTCGGGTACCGACTTTCAACTTTCAGGCAAGCATCGACAAATTTCGTCCTCATGCCCTACATCTGACACCCAACTATGAAGATACGGAAATATCAGTCAAAGTCAAGGCTGACTTCACCGGCGGTTCCATTGACGAGATGAACGGTGAAATCAACGTTGACAGCTTACTGTTCGCAGCTCCGGAAACACAATACTTCCTGGACAATCTGAAGATATCCGCCATCAGAGAAAGCGAAGACCAGAAACGGCTGACCATCCAATCCAACTTTCTCCAAGGTAGCATAGAAGGCGATTATTCTTATCGTACCCTGCCTGCCAGTGTACTGAATATCATGCGTCGTTATATCCCCGCCTTGATTCTGCCAGACAAGAAACCCATAGAGACGGAGAACAATTTCCATTTCGACATGCACATTTACAATACGGAACTACTCTCCACTGTCTTTCAGATTCCGGTAAAAGTATATACCCATTCCACCATTAAAGGATACTTCAATGACAAGGCACAGCGACTCCGTGTAGAAGGCTATTTTCCCCGTCTCCGCTATGAAAACAAATTCATCGAATCCGGAATGTTCCTTTGCGAGAATCCCGGTGACCAGTTCCATACACGCCTACGCTTCAGCAACCGCAAATCAAGCGGCGCTGTCAATATAGCTTTAGAAGCGCAAGCCCAGAACAACAGCATACAGACCACGCTGAACTGGGGTAACAGCAGCACTGTAACCTACAGCGGGAAACTCGCCGCCGTCGCCCACTTCATCCGTGAACAGAAAGAAGCGAATGAAAACAAGAGGAAACTTCCCCCCTTAAAAACCGTCATTGATGTCCAGCCCACCAACGTGATACTGAACGATACGCTATGGGATATACATCCCTCCCAAGTGGTACTCGACTCCGGCAAAGTGTATGTCAATGATTTCTACTTCAGCCATAAAGACCGGCACTTGCGTATCAATGGTATCGTTTCACCACAACCCGAAGATACAGTACGTCTGGATTTGAAGGAAATCAACATCGGTTATGTGTTCGACATTGCAGACCTCGGAGTCAATTTCAAAGGAGAAGCCACCGGTCCGGCTTTCGCCAGCGGAGTACTGGAAACCCCCGTCATGAGCACCGACTTGTTTATCCGCAATCTCGGATTGAACGAAGGCTTGCTGGGTGATGCCAACATACACGGAGAATGGCACCACGACGTGAAGGGCATCTATCTGGATGCCCATATCCGGGAGAAAGATATCGCCAAAAGCCATGTGTATGGCTATGTCTATCCCTTGAAGCCCACCAGTTCATTGGATCTCCAAATTGAAGCGGGCGGTACCAACTTGAAGTTTATACATCATTATATGAGCAGCATCACGCCCGAATTCAACGGACGTGCCACCGGCCATGTACATTTCTATGGCAAATTCAAGGCTCTCACCATGGAAGGGCGTGTATTCGGCGATGCTTCCATGAAGGTAGACGTGCTCAACACCACTTTCTCCGTCAAAGACAGCATCTACATCGAGCCCGGCGGGTTGACCTTCCGCAACAACCGCATTTTCGACACGCAAGGGCATCAAGGCAGCATGAGCGGCTATCTGCACTATCAGCATTTCAAGAACCTGGAGTACCGTTTCAATTTCAATGTCAACGACATGCTGGTGATGAATACCAAAGAATCACCAGACTATCCCTTCTACGGCACCGTCTACGGTACGGGGAATGCCACTATTGCCGGTAATGCCCAAGATGGCGTTAACATTGACGTTGCAATGACTACCAATCGTAACACCACCTTTACCTATATAAAGGATAACGTATCTACAGCGGTCAGCAACCAGTTCATCAAGTTTGTGGACAAGACGCCACGCCGTGCCGTACAAGACTCTGTCCGCCTTTCCGACTACGAGATTGCCCAAAAGGAAATCGAGGAAGAGAAAGAGAGCGACACTGACATCCGGCTGAATCTCTTGGTAGACGCCACCCCCGACGCTACCATGAAGATTATCATGGACCCTATCGCCGGCGACTATATCAGTGGACGGGGAACCGGAAATATCCGTACTGAGTTCTTCAATAAAGGAGATGTAAAGATGTTCGGCAGTTACCGAATAAGCCAGGGAGTCTATAAATTCAGTCTGCAAGAGGTTATCCGAAAGGACTTTATTATCAGGGATGGAAGTACCATTACATTCAACGGTTCGCCGCTGGATGCCACTCTGGACATAAAAGCAGGCTATACGGTCAACTCAGCATCCTTAAATGACCTGATGCCCAACGAGGCAACCTCCGGCTACATCAGCCAGACAAATGTAAAAGTGAACTGTATGATGGACCTTACCGGACAATTGACTTCACCCGATGTAAAATTCGACATCGAGCTGCCCAACGAACGCGATGAAGTGCAGGCCATTGTCCGTAACTATATTCCTACTGACGAGCAAATGAACATGCAGATACTCTATCTGTTGGCTATCGGCAAGTTCTATACCCCGGAAAACTTGGGAGCCACCCAGAATTCGAATATGATGTCCAGTGTTGTTTCATCCACCCTTTCCGGACAGTTGAATAACGCTTTATCAAACATTCTCGATGTCAATAACTGGAACTTCGGCACCAATTTCAGTACCGGTGAAAGAGGCTGGACAGACATGGAGTTCGAGACCATGCTTTCGGGACAATTATTGAATAACCGACTACTTATCAATGGTAATTTTGGCTATCGTGACAATCCGATGGCAAATACCAATTTTGTGGGAGACTTTGAAGCAGAATGGCTCGTCAACCGTTCCGGAGACATCCGCCTGAAAGCGTACAACGAAACAAACGACCGCTACTACACCCGGACAAATCTGACAACACAAGGTATTGGCATTATCTTCAAAAAGGATTTCAACAAATGGAGTGAGCTCCTTTTCTGGAACAGATGGAAACTCAACCGGCTGAGAAAGGAACAAGAAATAAAACAAGATACTCTATCCTCTGATAAAATAAACACAGAACAGCAGATGCCCGAGGCACAATCAAAACGGAAAAGGGAGCAAAAGTAAGATTGACGTTCTTACTGTCCACATTGAAGATTTTAGAATAAGTAAATAGGCTCAAATACAGTATTTAACATGGCTACACCCTTTGTACCTAAAGGTGTAGCCATCACTCTACGATGGTATAGGCATTCAAGGCAAAGGGTGTAGCCATAAAAATACATCAGAAAGGTAATGGCCCGTCCGACCCCACACCTCCAAACGGGTTGTCCGTCTGTGGCGGAAAATCAGCAGCCGATGGAGGTGGCGGTGTTGCCGTACTTCCGATAGGCGCATTCATACGTGAACCGAATGTAGCTCCTCCACCCTCCGTCGGAGGTGGAATAACCATATCATCCTCGGGATTCTGGAAACGGGTGTACTGTCCGATAAACCTCAGACGCACATCCCCCACGGCACCGTTACGGTGCTTTGCTATGATGATTTCCGCCATACCGCGCAAGTCACTGCCATCGGCAGAAGTATAAATCTTGTAATATTCGGGACGGTGAATGAAGCACACCATATCGGCATCCTGCTCGATGGCACCGGATTCACGAAGGTCGCTCAACTGGGGACGCTTGCCTTCCTCGCCTTCACGGTTCTCCACACCACGGTTCAACTGCGACAGAGCGATGATAGGAATGTTCAGCTCCTTGGCCAAACCTTTCAATGAACGCGAAATGGTACTAACTTCTTCCTGACGGCTACCGAAAGACATTCCGCTTGCATTCATCAGCTGAAGGTAGTCGATGATGATAATCTTTACTCCGTGCTCACGTACCAGACGCCGTGCCTTCGTACGGAGTTCGAATACCGACAAAGAAGGCGTATCATCCACATAAAGCGGAGCATCCAGCAAGTCACGCAGTTTGTAATCCAACTGCTGCCATTCATAGTCTGCCAACTGGCCACTCTTGATTTTCTCACTCGGAATCTCGCACACGTTGGATATCAAACGGTTCACCAGCTGCACGTTACTCATTTCAAGCGAGAACAGCGCTACAGGATTGCGGAAATTCACGGCAATGTTTTTCGCCATGGAAAGTACGAACGCCGTTTTACCCATGGCAGGACGGGCTGCAATAATGATGAGGTCGGACTTCTGCCATCCGGAAGTCATCTTGTCCAGCTTGGTATACCCACTTTCCAAGCCACTCAAACCATCGGTACGGGCAGCAGCTTTCTGAATCAAATCATAGGCTTCGGCAATGACAGGATTAATTTGTGTATAATCCTTCTTCATGTTCTGCTGGGAAATCTCGAACAGTTTTCCTTCGGCCTCCTGCATCAGGTCGTCCACATCCAGCGTCTCGTCGAAAGCCTTGCTCTGGATATTGCTGGTAAAAGTAATCAATTCACGTGCCAAAGCTTTCTGCGCAATGATACGTGCATGGTATTCGATGTGTGCAGAAGATGCCACCTTACTGCTAAGTTGGGTAATATAGAACGGGCCGCCCACTTCCTCCAATTCTCCCCGCTTGGAAAGCTGCTCCTTCACGGTGAGGATATCGACCGGCTTCTGATTCACGGCCAAATCGGTAATAGCGGAATATATCAACTGATGTCTATGCTCATAGAATGACTCCGGACGAAGAATTTCACTTACCAGCGAATAAGCGTCCTTCTCAATCATCAAGGCTCCCAAGACAGCTTCTTCCAGCTCCGGCGCTTGCGGCTGGATACGTCCGTAGTCTGTTACGGGCTGTGGTGCCTTTCCTTTCGGAGTACGGGATGTTCTTCTTTGTTCTGCCACTTTAAGAATTAAAAATTGAAAATTAAAAATTAAATGAATTTCCCTTTTAGAAAGGGAAAGCAAAGATAGTGCAAACCGAATACATAACTTTCATGCTTGCATGAAAAAGTTATGTTGAGGTGCAGCCTATCTTCGCTCGTATGGCAAAGATAAGCGAATTTATTTATAAGCAGTAAATAAATCATTGTTAAGTTTTCAATCTACTATGAACAGAAATCACTAACTTTGTCTTCGGAAGCTGCACTCCAATAGCTTCTCCTTTTAATTTTAAATTATTAATTCTTAATTTTCAACGCCATGCTGACTTTTCCAAATGCCAAAATAAACCTGGGACTGAATATCACAGAAAAGCGTCCGGACGGATACCATAATCTGGAAACCATTTTCTATCCGGTTCCCATAGAAGATGCTTTGGAAATAAATATCTTGAACGAAGGAAACGGAAAGTTCCGTCTGCATCAAGCAGGTCTGGAAATTGAGGGAGAAGCAGAGAGTAACCTGGTAGTGAAAGCCTACAAGTTACTGGATGACCGGTTCAACCTTCCTCCGGTAGATATTCATCTCTTCAAGCATATTCCCTCGGGAGCCGGACTGGGTGGCGGTTCGGCCGATGCAGCCTTCATGCTGAAGCTTCTGAATAATAAGTTTGAACTCGGACTGCCGGATGACACTCTGGAAGAGTATGCCGCCAAGCTGGGTGCCGATTGTGCCTTCTTCATCAAAAACCGTCCGACTTACGCAGAAGGTATCGGAAACATATTTTCTCCCCTTCCCCTCTCACTGAAAGGATATCGGATATGGTTGGTGAAGCCGGACATTTTCGTCTCTACACGGGATGCCTTTGCAAAAATAAAACCGCATCATCCGGAAATGTCCTTGAAAGAAATTGCCCAACTTCCCGTAGAAGAATGGAACGGACGAATGGTCAATGACTTTGAAGAAAGCGTATTCCCCCAATTCCCGGCTATTGGAGAAATCAAGGAAGAGATGTACCGGCAAGGAGCTGTATATGCCTCCATGAGTGGTTCGGGGTCATCTGTTTACGGATTATTCAAGGAAGATGCCGTATTACCGGAAGTGGATTTCGGAGAAAAAACTTTTGTATACAAAGGCCAGTTCACTGATATTTAAAAATGCATCAACCAATATACTGATTTCCGGAAACAAAAATACAACAAGGTTGTTCTTACAGAAAACTCAAAACAACCTTGATTATGAAAAAGTTCAAATTCTGTATTCTGGCAGGACTACTTGCCTTGCTGTCGGTGTCCGCTTTTGCGGAAGGACGTCTTCCTGCAAATATACAAACAGCTTTTCAAACGCTCTATCCTCAAGCAACGGATGTGGAATGGGAGCAAATCGCCGGTTGCTACGTGGCAGAATTTATTGCAGATGGTCAGGAAATTGATGTCTGGTTCAATAAACAAGCGGAGTGGGTTATGACTGAAACGGATGTAGAGTCACTGGAAAAAGTGCCGGCTCCCGTGGCAGAAGCATTCATGAGCAGTACAATGACCGGCATGAGATTAAGGGATATAAGAATCATCACCTTTCCCAAACATCCCACAGTGATAATAATTGAGGTGGAACAATACAATTCCGATGAAGAATTCCAACTGTTCTATGCTCCGGATGGAAAACTATTACAAAGCCTCGATGTAACAGAACTTGGAGGAGAGATTTATCCCGGACTCTTTTTCAATGATTAATACTGACGATTGGTGATTTGTTGATGGTATCCATTCATCAACAAATCACCAATCATTCATCACTAATCATTAATATACCTCTACCCTATCAGCAATACGCTTCGCTTTGTCGCGCAGCGTGTCAAGATCACTGTCAAGAGGTGCATAACACAGCACTACACCCATACGGCGGTTTACGCGGGTAGTAGGCTTACCAAAAATACGCAGATAAGTATCCTCTTCTTTCGTAACCTCTTCCATGCCACGATAATTGGGACGTTCCTGACTGGCTATCGGAGAAAGGATGACAGCACTGGCTCCTATACGCTCCTGCTTGATGCCAGGGATAGGCAGACCAAGCACCGCACGACAGTGCAATTCAAACTCATTCAGATTCTGGGTTCCGGCCAGGGTTACCATACCCGTATCGTGCGGACGTGGAGAGAGTTCGGAGAAATAGACACCGTTCTCATGGCTGAGAAAGAATTCCACTCCCCACAATCCGGCACCGGTCAAGGCACGGGTCACTTTCTCTGCCATATCCTGCGCCTCCCTTAGATGGGCAGGGTCAATATGGGCAGGCTGGAAGCTTTCACGATAGTCCCCACCCTTCTGTACATGGCCGATAGGCGGGCAGAACAAGGTCGGACCATTCTTCTGCGTTACGGTGAGCAGTGTTATCTCACTGTCGAACTTGATGAACTCTTCAATGATAAGTTCTTTGATGTCTCCACGGCTACCATTACAGCCATACTCCCAGGCATGCTCCAGTTCGTCGGCACTCTTTACGAGAGACTGGCCTTTACCGGAAGAGGACATCAGCGGTTTCACCACACACGGGAAACCTATCTTTTCAGCAGCAGCTTTCAGTTCATCCAAAGATTTGGCATAAAAATATTTAGCAGTCTTCAATCCCAGCTCTTTAGCTGCAAGGTCACGTATTGCTTTACGGTTCATGGTAAAGTTCACGGCGCGTGCACTGGGCACTACCTGAATGCCTTCTTTCTCGAAATCATACAGACGTTCTGTACGGATAGCCTCAATTTCCGGAACAATAATATCCGGCTGGTGTTTGCGTACTACACGTTCCAAAGCATCTCCATCGAGCATGCTGAATACCTCACATTCATCTGCCACTTGCATGGCAGGCGCTCCGGCATACGAGTCGCAAGCAATGATATACTGGCCCTTACGTTGGGCGGAAATAACAAACTCCTTGCCCAACTCACCGGAACCTAACAATAAAATCTTTTTCATCAATTCTTTTATTTACAATTTTATATATTTACGATTTGACGACGTACGATGTACGATTAGAGTTACTTTAGACAATAAACCGCCACAAGCCAAAGCAATCCCAATCGTACATCGTAAATCGTCTAATAGTAAATCCTCTTATTGGTGTTGTTCTCTCAACAAGTCATTCACCGTCTTTACCGGATTGAATGTAGTCAGAGGCACTTCTACAAATACTGTGTTCCAATCACTCATGGCCCCGTTCCACAAACCGGGAAGTTCAAGCGCCTTCAGGTCCTTGCCGTTCTTGGACTTATAAGAGATGAAGCCTGTCGCTTTATCCACATACTTCACAAGATTGAACTTATGTCCTTTATAGTCACGTACGGCGCAAACCAAATCCACCGGATTGAAATGGGTACCTTTTTCAAACATTTCCTTCTTTTCCGGGTCGTCCATATCAATCTGCGAACTTTCCAGAATCTGCAGAGAGATAGTACCGTCACTGTTGTATGCCAGGAACGGACCTCCGCCCGGTTCGCCTACGTTCTTCACCATACCGCAAACACGCATCGGACGGTTCAGCTTCTCTTTCAGATATATAACCAACTCGGCATCTTCCAGATTCTTTGTCTCCGGATTCTTGCAATAGAGTTGTTTCTGCAGGAATTGCAGAACTTCAAGAATTTGCTCGTGTGTATACTTCCCGCTGTCAAGCAACTGCAGATAAGCAAACGCTCTCTGCTGTAACGCTACCAGCACACCGGCAATCAGTTTCTTATATAATACGGTGTCACCTTTCAGCTTGTCGGGTACCACATTGTCTATATTCTTTATGAAGATAATATCCGCATCAAGGTCATTCAAGTTTTCAATCAAGGCGCCATGACCGCCGGGACGGAACAACAATTTGCCATTGTCGCGGAAGGGTTTGTTTTCCATATCGGCGGCAATGGTATCGGTGCTCGGCTTCTGTTCCGAAAAAGAGATGTTATAATCCACCCCATACTTCTTTGCATAAGCGGCAGCCTTTTCGTCTACCAAAGCCTTGAACAAGGCACGATGTTCGGGCGAAACCGTGAAATGCACATTCACCTTACCGTTCTTATTGGCAGCATACAATGCTCCTTCTACCAAGTGCTCTTCCAGCGGCGTGCGGCTACCGTCTTCATACTTATGGAACTTAAGCAATCCTTTGGGCAGAGCACCATAGTTCAGTCCGGCCCCTTCGAGTAAGGCAGCAACAACCGCCTTGTAGTTTCCAGCGGCAACCAAAGTCGGTATATCCTTTCCGGCAGTCCTCTGGCAAGCGGTATTCAAGTCATCATAGAAGGCAAACTTCTCTATTTTCTCAAAGAAAGTCTTTTCAAAGTTTGTCTGGGGAGTGTCATAGTCTGCCCCGAGAAATTCAAACAAGTTCTTGAACATACGGCTGGCAGCACCCGAAGCAGGCACAAACTTCACCACCACTTTATCGGTTTGTGTATATGCCTCCCACGCATCCAGGTATTTCTTCTGTTCATCCGTATCCGGAGCCAGTATACCCTTTTCTACAGAAGCAGCGGCAGACAGCTTCAAGTATGGAAAACCTTTTTCGAAACAAGCCAACTGTTCAGCTATTTGTTCTTCGGAGATGCCTTTATTTTCGAGCAACTCTTTGTCTTGCGGTGTTATCATAATATCTTGTTTTATTAATTCATGCCCAAAAATACAAAAAAAGCAGAACTGCCGTCAAGAAAATGAAGAAAAAACTTACCTTTGAAGCATAAAATACGGACGATTATGGAAACTGATGAATTTTTCACTATCAAAGAGAAAGATTTACTCTTCTCGCTCTACCGCAAACTGTTGCAACTTTCCGGAGAAACCCTCCAGAAGGGGGACTGCAAAAAGCTGAAAACACATCTTGTCAATACTATACAGAACAACCGTATCCAGCGTGATATATTCGGTTTGAATCCCGTCATCAAAGATATGCAGACGGCTGTCATTGTAGCGGAAGAAATCGGAATGAAGCGTGCTTCTATCCTGGGGCTCATGCTGCACGACTCCGTGCGCTGCGGCACTTGCACTGCTCTTGAAGTAGAGCAAATCTATGGCGAGGATGTGGCAGGCATCATCCGGGGATTGATACGTGTAAACGAACTTTATTCCAAAAGCCCTACCATCGAGTCCGAGAATTTCCGCAACTTGTTGCTGACTTTCGCCGAGGACATGCGTGTCATTCTCATCATGATTGCCGACCGCGTAAACATCATGCGGCAAATCAAGGACTGCGAAAATGACGAAGCCCGTCGGCAGGTAGCCAACGAAGCGGCTTATCTCTATGCACCCCTTGCCCATAAGCTGGGTCTGTACAAATTGAAGTCGGAACTGGAAGACCTCTCATTGAAATACACAGAAAAGGAAGTTTACTACCATATCAAGGAAAAACTGAATGAGACCAAGGCATCGCGTGACAAGTACATTGCCGCCTTCATTGCACCGGTACAGAAGAAGCTCGAAGAAGCCGGACTGAAGTTCCATATCAAAGGACGCACCAAGTCCATCCACTCCATCTACCAGAAAATGAAGAAGCAGAAATGCCCCTTCGAAGGCGTGTATGACCTGTTCGCCATCCGCGTCATCCTGGACTCTTGCCTGGAAAAGGAGAAACTGGAATGTTGGCAGGCCTACTCCATCGTAACAGATATGTACCAGCCTAACCCGAAAAGGCTACGCGACTGGTTGTCCGTACCTAAAAGCAACGGATATGAATCACTGCACATCACCGTGATGGGCCCCGAAGGCAAATGGGTGGAAGTACAAATACGTACCGAACGCATGGATGATATTGCCGAACGAGGCCTGGCCGCCCATTGGCGATACAAAGGAGTGAAAGGTGAATCTGGTCTTGACGAATGGCTGACTTCCGTACGCGAAGCCTTAGAGAGCTCGGACAGCAACGGACTGGAAACGATGGACCAGTTCAAACTGGATTTGTACGAAGACGAGGTATTTGTATTTACCCCCAAAGGTGATTTGTTCAAACTTGCCAAAGGCTCCACCGTGCTCGATTTTGCGTTCCACATCCATAGCAAACTGGGCTGCAAATGTATCGGTGCAAAAGTGAACGGCAAGAATGTACAGCTGAAGCAAATGCTGCATAGCGGTGACCAGGTGGAGATAATGACATCGAATACGCAGACGCCCAAGCAGGACTGGCTGAACATCGTAACCACCTCCAAGGCACGCACCAAAATACGCCAGGCATTGAAGGAAATGGCTGCACGCCAGCACGCCTTCGCTAAGGAAACCCTGGAACGCAAGTTCAAGAACCGGAAGATAGAGTATGATGAAGGAACCATGATGCGCCTCATCAAGCGCCTCGGTTTCAAGATAGTGACCGACTTCTATCAAGCCATAGCCGATGAAGAACTGGATGTCAACGAGATTATAGACAAATACCAGGAACAGCAAAGACGGGAAAATGATACGCGCGACGATATTGTCTACCGCAGTGCTGAAGGCTATAACCTTCAACAAGGCATACCGGAAGAGATAGGTACCAAAGAAGATGTACTGGTCATTGATCAAAATCTGAAAGGATTGGATTTCAAGTTGGCACGCTGCTGCAATCCCATCTATGGAGATGATGTATTCGGCTTTGTCAGTGTGACGGGAGGTATCAAGATACACCGTTGCGATTGTCCCAATGCCAGTGATTTGCACTCACGTTTCGGCTACCGTATCGTGAAGGCACGCTGGGCCGGAAAGTCACAAGGTACACAGTACCCCATCACCCTGCGCGTAGTGGGACACGATGACATCGGCATCGTGACCAACATCACTTCCATCATTTCCAAAGAAACGGGTATTACTTTGAGAAGCATCGGCATTGACTCGCATGACGGGCTGTTCTCCGGAACACTGACCATCATGGTGAGCGATACGGGACATCTGGAAGCACTTGTCAAGAAACTGAGAACAGTAAAGGGAGTGAAACAGGTTTCAAGGAATTAAGCAACAACTATAATCCATGAAGTACGACTTTAAAAAGCAGTTGCGCAGTTTCGGATATGCTTGGAAAGGTATCCGGTGTTGCATAGGAAAAGAACAGAACCTGAGCTTCCATCTGATAGCTACGGCTGTGGTAGTCATTGCAGGATTCGTTTTAGGCATTACCCGCATGGAGTGGATGATAATCATTCTCTGCATCGGAGTGGTGATAGCAGCCGAACTGTTCAATACCGCCATTGAGAAGCTGGTCGACCTGGTGTCTCCCCAACAGCATCCCGTGGCAGGGCAAGTAAAAGACATAGCCGCCGGAGCAGTACTGGTATGTGCTGCAACGGCGGCCATTATAGGATTGATTGTATTTATCCCTTACCTCACCCGCTTCTTCTTATAATAAGGATAGGTCAGAAGTACAAAGAAAAATACGGCAAGCATAGCAGCAACAGACGCCACATGGTATATCTGCGCTTTGTCCATCAGGTGGCAAGCCACAGCCATGCCCACCAGCAGCCCTGCCTCCATAGACAAATGACAAGTGGTGTTTGCCGTTCCACGCTGGCAATGGTGCGACAGCTTGACGAACATCTTCATGAACGGGACTGTAATGAACACCAATACAGCCAATGCCGCCAATGACCAGTAATCGCCCACAAACATCAGTGGCAGCAACGCTCCCGGTACAAAAGCAATCAGTAGCATATTGATGGCAGGTACCCATGCACGCGGCAATAAGAAGCGGTCCATATTGCACAACGACACGCCTATCGGAGCACGGAAAGCCACATATACCCTCGATGCGAAAAATATGCTAGCCAGTCCGGCCGCTACGGACAGATAGGTCACCATACGGAAACCATACATCTTATACATTCCAATGCCCAACACAACACCCACCAGCATGCCCAAGCGTGCAGCCCATGCATATACCATGTTTCCTGCGCTGCGGCGCGCGGAAGTCGTTATGTCGATGGCCACCGTAATGCCCGCTGTGGTTGCCAGCCCGAAACATGCTCCCTGCACAGCGGCAAGCAGCAGAAATTTCGTATAACCATCCACAAAGGCATATCCCAGAACAGCCGCCAGCATAATGAGTGCGGAGTAAAGGAGCACGTGTTTCCTTTTATATTCATCGACCAGATAGGCATGGAAAGGACCGACAGCAAACATGGCCACCACAAAGACCAGAAACATGCTGCCCGCCTGCCCGACGGAAACACCCAACTGCTCTCCCATCACAAAAGGAAGCAAAGGGAAAAGCATATAGACGGATATGAACAGCAACAGATTTGCCGTACACATCCGCCAAAAATTGAGTGTCATGAGTTTGTTAGTACTGTTCTTTCTCATTCGGGAAATCTAAATTCTTCACATCGGATACATAACGGCTGATGGCATCCGTCATCACTGTATGCAGGTCGGCATAGCGACGCAGGAAACGGGGACGAAAACCGTTATTCATACCCAGCATATCCTGAACCACCAACACCTGGCCGTCCACATCGCCACCGGCACCGATGCCTATAACGGGTATAGTCAGCTCGCTTGCCACGCGGGCAGCCAATGCGGCAGGAATCTTCTCCAATACCAGTCCGAAGCATCCGGCTTCTTCCAGCAAATGCGCATCGCGTACCAGTTTCTCGGCTTCGGCATCATCCTTGGCACGGACCGTATATGTTCCATACTTGTTGATGGATTGGGGCATCAGTCCGAGATGTCCCATGATGGGAATACCGGCGCTGAGGATACGCTTCACCGTACCGATGATTTCCTCGCCTCCCTCCAGTTTGAGGGCGTCGGCATGGCTTTCTTTCATAATACGGATAGCGGAAGCCAATCCCTCCAGTTCGTTGCCCTGATAAGAGCCGAAAGGCATGTCGACAATGACCATGGCACGCTTCACACCGCGAACCACGGATTTGCCATGATAAATCATCTGGTCGAGCGTGATGGGAAGCGTGGTGACATTGCCTGCCATTACATTGGAAGCGGAATCTCCCACCAGAATCACGTCTACCCCGGCACCGTCCACAATCTGCGCCATAGTATAGTCATAAGATGTCAACATTGATATCTTTTCGCCTCTTTGCTTCATTTCAACAAGGCGATGTGTAGTCACTTTACGAGTGTCGTCTGAAATATAACCCATGATAGTATTTACAATTTGGCAATTTACAATTTACAATTACTCAATTTAATTTTCGGCGCAAAGGTAATCCTTTTTCTGATTACTTGTGCAATTGAGTTAATTTATCGTAAGTGAATCCCTGAAAGTCATCCAATACATAATGACACAACGGAGCTATGTCTTCACGGGAATTGGTGGTTGCCAGCCCTATAACGGTAGCTCCTGAAGCCATGCCGGCTTTCAGCCCGTTAAAAGAATCCTCGAATACATATGTGGTGTCGGGAGTTGTGCCGAAAACCTCCATACCCAACAGAAAACAATCCGGTGCAGGCTTGGAAGCCGTAAACATCTCGGCCGTAAGAATACGGTCGAAAAGAGTCTTTATTTCGGGATGAACCCGATAGACAGCTGCCATCTTCGCTTCGTTGGAGCTGGTCACTACGGCAGTCTTCACCCCATTCCGGTGTAGGTCGGCAATGAAGTCAAGCACTCCGGGAATAAAGTCGAATGACATTTCCTGTTCAAAGCGGTTCAGCCGTTCGGTAATTTCGGCCTGTTCCTTCGCCATGCCCGGAAAAAAGGTATCATAAATATAGACCAGCGTCTGGCCCTTCACCCTGCCTTCAATATCATCCATACCCAAATACTGCTTTCCCATTTCATGCCAGAAGTGACTGTACTGTGTTTCCGTGTCTACCACCACGCCGTCAAAATCAAAAAGTACGGCGGTTGCTTTTGTTGTGTCCATAAACTTTCTTTTACCTAAATCTGTTAATACCAAAACATTATAGCGTACAAAGGTGGGAATAATCTGCGAATCAAACAAATATTTTATACCTTTGTGCTCCTTAATTGACTCATATCAAATGAACAACGCGCATATATTAGGAACCGAACGTATTGGCAAACTGCTTGTGCAGTACTCCATTCCGGCCATTATAGGCATGACGATTACTTCGTTGTACAACATCATCGACAGCATTTTCATCGGTCATGGCGTAGGTCCTATGGGCATTGCCGGACTCGCCATTACTTTCCCTCTGATGAATCTGGTCGTGGCTTTCTGTACGATGGTATCGGCAGGTGGCTCCACCATTTCGTCCATCCGGTTGGGACAGAAAGACCTGGACGGAGCAACGGAAGTATTGGGAAACACACTGATGTTCTGCCTGGTCAACGCATTCATATTCGGCAGTGTTTCATTCATCTTTCTGGATGACATCCTGCGCTTCTTCGGTGCCAGCAATGATACGTTGCCATATGCCCGCGACTTTATGCAGGTGATATTACTGGGTACCCCCGTCACTTATACCATGATTGGCCTAAACAATATCATGCGTGCCACGGGATATCCCAAGAAAGCGATGCTCACGTCTATGGTAACGGTAGTCTGCAACATAATCCTCGCTCCCATTTTCATCTTCCAATTTGACTGGGGAATACGGGGAGCTGCAACGGCAACGGTCATCTCGCAGTTCATCGGCATGGTGTGGGTAGTGAGCCATTTCCTGCAAAAGACAAGTGTGGTACGTCTGCAACGGGGGTTCTGGAAGATGAAGAAACGTATCATCAGTAGTATATTATCCATCGGTATGTCACCGTTTCTGATGAACGTCACGGCATGTGTCATTGTGATTATCGTAAACAACAGCCTCCAACAGTACGGAGGCGATATGGCCATCGGGGCATATGGCATTATCAACCGACTGCTGGTACTCTATGTAATGATTGTATTGGGGCTGACGATGGGAATGCAACCGATTGTAGGCTATAACTTCGGTGCGCAAAAGCACGACCGTGTGAAGGCTACCCTGCGCCTGACCATCATTGCCGGAGTATGTATCACCAGTACCGGCTTCCTTATCTGCGAATTGTTCCCCCATGCCATATCTGCCATCTTTACCAGTGATGAAGAGTTGATAGATATTGCTTCCAGAGGCGTACGCATTGCCGTAGCCATATTCCCGCTGGTAGGTGCACAGATTGTCATCGGCAATTTCTTCCAAAGCATCGGGAAGGCGAAAATCAGTATCTTCTTGTCGCTGACACGCCAATTACTGTATCTGTTGCCGGGACTACTGATATTCCCGCATTACTTTGGGCTGGACGGCATCTGGATATGTATGCCGGTATCGGACTTCTTTGCTTTTGTAACGGCAGCGGTGGCACTGTGGATATATGTAAAAAGATTACCCACAGGAATTACCGAAAAAGCGAGGTGAAAGTGATTTATTCTACTGCAAATATTGCATTTTATGTTATAACAAACAAATTGTTCGAAAATATATCATTCATTCAGCCCAAACACATCATCTATTCGCCCCAAACAGATGGTCTGTCTACCCCAAACGCATGATGTATGTTGCGGCAACTTTATTCGCTCTTGATGCTCTTTACCGGATTTTCATTGGCAATGCACCATGCCTTCAATACCACGGTAGCAACGATAAACAACAGCAACAGACAACCTACAAGAATATATCCGCCTATAGGGAATGGCACAACATCAGAGAACTGGCTCGCCCAAAGCTTTCCGGCCCGGCATGCTCCCCCAATACCTATGGCGACAGACGGAATGGCCAGCCAAAGCACATCTCTTGACAATAACAGCAAAATACTTTCCGTCTCCGCTCCATTCACTTTACGAATGGCAATCTCTTTTGAACGCAGGCGGATTTCATCATTCACATAGCCTATCAGTCCCATCAGAATGATAAAGAGTATGGTCAATGAAACCAGCAGGGTGACATCACGAAATACCCGTACAGACTCGGCATAACTGCGCATTTCCTGCTCCACCGAACGGAATACGAGGCTTTTCTGAGGATAAATCCGATGCATCTCTTCATTGAGGCGGGCGAGATTTTCATCCAATGGCTCTTTGAGGCGAACATGCAGGGTGGCAGCTGTCTTCCCCGTCCATTCCACCATCACCGGCAAATTATCGTTGGGCATATCGGCAAAACTGAAACTGTCTAACAGCCCGACAACAGTGCCATAATCATTCACCCGCTTGCCTATGGGGCTGTCTGTCCAATTCATCTTCTCACAAAAGACACTGTTGACAAGCAACTGACCTTCTCCCGTCAAGTTATGCCCCTCTTTCAGTCTCAGACCAATGAAAGGAAGAAAATCACTGTCGAACCAGGTATTACGAGGATAGAAAAGCTCGTTACCCTGATTGTCAAGAATTGGCTGGTTAGAACCGAACCACAATATAGGGCGTTCTGCCGAAGCAACCCCTTCCACATAAGGCAAACTGCCGACAAGACTACGCAGGCTATTGCCATCCACTTCCCGCTGGGTGGTATATGCCACACGTTCAGGACGCCAACCACGGTCACGCGTCGTTACATAACTGTACTGTGAAACGACCATCAGCATCATCCCCAGAATGAATGCCGCTCCGATGAACTGAACAAAAAGCAGTACCCGTTTCCAGCCACGACGCCCGGAAGTGTAGCGGCGGAACACTTGTGTCACCGGAATACGAGCGAAAAGCATGGCAGGCAGGCAACCACCTAAAATAAACAGTAACAGTATCACCGACAATGGTGCCCAAAGATTCTGCCAGTCAAAAAGAGCACTGAGAGGTACAGCTGCCAATTCTTCCATTTTTTCGTGGAAAATATACACCAGCAGTCCAATGAGCAGCAAGGCAAGCCCTACTACTATAGCAGTCTCTACCATGAACATGGAAAAGATGCTACTTCCCGAAGCACCGCTGCATTTGTGTACACCGATGGCCTTGGCACGCTGTGTCAGCGAAGCCACGGAAACGAGTACATAATTCAATGCGGTCGTAAAAAGCAGCACGATACCCAGGAAGAACATAATCCAAATCATCTTCCGTACTTGAGGAGTCTCGATATGCAGATTATAGATAGGGACAATACGTACGCTCAATTCTAAACCACTTTCCGGTGGAATATGACGGGCAATAGCTATGGACATACGCTCATTCAGCCAATCAGCATCCTGCGGGCTGCGCAGCCTGAGATAACCGTCGTAGTTTCCGCCGCTTTGCCAACCCAGGTTCCACTTCAGATGCCGCCCTATAGTAGGAAAGGAAATGATTGCCTCTGGACGCCTCTCCAAAGAAGTGTTCAACGGAATATCGGCAAAGATACCCTTCACGAGCAGTGTAGTCTGATATCCCCAAAAATCATAACGCAGTGTTTTCCCTATCGGATTTTCGTCACCGAAGGCCTCCTTTGCTGACTTGGCAGAAAGGAATACGACATCCGGACCCGCCAAATCCTGTGGATTGCCTTCTATCATCTCCAAACCGAGTACAGAAAAATAAAGTGTATCTGCCATCACCGTGGACATATCTAATTGGCGCTCACCCAACTGGAAACTATTATCAAAAAGAGAACAGCTCACTGTGCTACTTTCCACTTGTTCCGGAAACTCTTCGGCAATGGCAGCCGGAATCGGAATGATGGTAAAGCGACTTTCGTTACCTTCCAACACTCCATTTTTCAACCAACCCGTCTTCACAATATAAAGGTTATCCGAATCATGATAAAAGTTATCAAAACTCAACTCGAATGCAATCCGTGCAAATAGAAATACAGACATCAGCAGTCCCAATGCCAAAGATACAATCTTAATGGCATTGGAACCTTGCTTGTGCAACAAGCTTTGTAATGTATAATAAATGTGCCGCCTCATAATTTCCTGAAGTTATTCTTTATTCACTCTTGATACTGTCTACCGGATTCTCATTGGCAATCCGCCATGCCTTGAATACTACACAACCGATGATGAGCAATAGTACAATGCATGCAATAAGCAAGAATCCGCAGATACCAAAATCCACTCCCTCCACAAACTGCTCTATCCAGACACCGCCTATATACCAGGCTCCCAGCCCTCCAAGAAAAACGGCCGGCAAGGATATCCAGAATATATCCTTCGAGAAAAGCCGGAGAATGGATGACGCTTCCGCACCATTCACTTTACGGATGGCAATTTCCTTGCTGCGGCGTTGTATCTCGTCATTGATGTAGCCAATCAACCCCATTAACGTAACAAAAAGGATGGTTATGGCAGCCAGTAAAGCTGCATTACGGAAATCCGTGACGGTACTGTTCTGGTCGTCAATGACCTTTTGGAACGAGGAAAATACAATGTCACGGGTGGGAAACAGCTTTTCCATGTCTTCGTTCAAACGCTTGAGGTTATCGTCAAAAGGCTCTTTCAGACGTAATTGGATGTTTCCGGAAAATCGGTCAAGATAAGTTGCATACATAGGTTGCACCGCCACATAAGCGGCATTGGATGTAGCAAAGTCTTTCAGTACACCTACAATATTGCCCGCTATGCGATCGCCGTTGCGCACTTGCCTGCCTATCGGTTTATCTTCCCAATGCATCATTTTCAAAAATGTTTCATTGACCAATATCTGCCCAGGGGCATCCATATTCTTGCCTTCCGCAAATTCCAACTTCATAAACGGGGCATAGTCCCTGCCAAATTCCACCCAACGCATGCTCATCCACTGCCCGTTATCAGTCGTAACCCCTTCTCCGCTCAATCCGTCTGTAAGAAGATTACCGCTACAAGCTCCATCTTCCACATAAGGCAAAGAAAGCATCACACTACGATTTGCATCGCTTTCCGCATCCGAGTCAAAGGATACGCCCGAAGCATAAGCCACCCGGTGGTAATCGAATCCACGTTCTTTATTGGTGATGTAATGGCTCTGCATAAGCACCAGCCCCAACAAGCCGAAAATAAAAGAGGTACCGGCAAACTGCACAAACAAGAGCGGACGTTTCCAGCCTTTCTTGCCTTCGGTGTACCGGCGGAAAACCTGCGTCACCGGAATGCGGGCAAAAAGCTGCCCGGGCAACATGCCGCCTATCATAAACAAAATGACTATCACTGAAAGCGGTGCCCAAATGTTTTCCCAAGAGAAAAGACCGGCAAGACTAACGTCGAGCATGTCCTCCAACGGCTCACGGAAATTAAATAGAAGCAGCGCTACGAGCAGCAAGGAAGAAAGCATGATGACTCCGGTCTCCCATAAGAACATACCGAAAATAGTTCCCGTATTTGCCCCACTACATTTATGTACGCCTATAGCTTTGGCACGACGGTTCATGGCTGAGATGGAAATAAGCACATAATTCATCGCCACAATAAAAAGTATGGCGGTTCCCAGCGTCAACAGAATCCATACCATACGCATGGTACTGATACCAAATTCCATACGGTAGTCCTTTATCGGAACCAGACTGATAAACACATCATCGCTCTTGCGCACCTGCTCGGCAAGTTTCTCTATTCGGGTGTTCACATCGTCCAATTGCACCCCCGGGCGCAGACGGACAAAGGACATATAGCTGTCTCCACCTCCCCATCCCCAGTATCCCCAATGATGCTTGAAGGAGGTAGCCAGAGACATCACGACACCACTTCCATAGAAACTGGAGTTTTCGGGGAAATCTTCAAAAATGCCCTTCACGGTCATTGACATCTGTTTGTTATAGACCACCGTCTGCCCGATGGGATTCTTATCGGCAAACATGCTGCCGGCCAGCTCCCTGCTGATGAAGACCACCTCCGGATTATTCAGCTCGCGAGGGTCTCCACTGACAACATCAATGCCCATAGTGGCAAAGAAACAAGAATCGGCCGTCATGGCATTGGTCTGGAAACGGCGTTCATTGGCAAACCAAGCCGAATTGCTCCACCATTGCTGGGTGACGGTAACACTCTCCACCTCGTCAGGCAGGTTTTCGGCAATGGTACCAGCCACCGGTCCAAGAGTTATATGCGAAGGATGATACTCGTTGTTGTAATACCATACTGTTTTGACAAGACACAAACGTTCATGGTCCTTGTAGCAGGTATCATAATTGAGCTCGAATGCCTGACGGGAAAAAATGAGGATACTGACTGCCAACCCCAGTCCCAAGGAAATAATCTTGATGAGGTTGGAGCCTTTTCCTCGTATCAGTGTCTGAAGAGTGTAATATAGTTGTCTCATGGAAGTTGTTTTAAAAGTCTGTTACAAATCCTGCGCTGCCACACTTGCCACCACACTACCGTCGAAAAGATGTATCGTGCGGTGTGCAAACGAGGCGTCGTGCTGGCTGTGGGTCACCATAATAATCGTAGTACCCTCTTTATTCAGTTCTGTCAACAGATTCATCACCTCAGCTCCGTTCTTGGAGTCCAAGTTACCGGTAGGCTCATCGGCGAGTATCAGCTTGGGATTGGTTACGACCGCACGGGCTATCGCCACACGTTGCTGCTGACCGCCGGAAAGCTGTTGCGGGAAGTGTTTGGCACGGTGGCTGATGTTCATTCTTTTCAGTATATCCTCTACCATACGCTTACGTTCACCCGCCTTTACGCCAAGATACGTAAGGGGAAGTTCCACATTCTCGTAGACGTTCAGTTCGTCTATCAGGTTGAAGCTCTGGAACACGAATCCCAGCTTGCCCTTGCGCACACGGGTACGTTCCTTTTCCTTCAAGTCCGCTACTTCCTGACCGAGCAGCTTGTAACTGCCCTCCGTAGGATTGTCCAGCAGCCCGAGGATGTTCAGCAAGGTGGACTTGCCGCAACCGGACGGCCCCATAATGGCTACAAACTCTCCCTCCTTTACATCGAGGTTTACGTGATTCAATGCTACCGTCTCTACTTCCGAAGTACGGAATACTTTGCTGATGTTGTTAATCTCAATCATGATATTTAATGTTTTAATATTGTTTTATTCGCTCTTAATACTATTCACCGGATTCTCGTTCGCTATCCGCCAGGACTTCCAAAGTACGCAGGCTACGATAATCACCAAATTGGCCATCACTACCAGTACGTATACTGCCCAACTGATGTGAATACGCTCCGCAAACTGTTCCATCCACATTCCGTTGACATACCATGCCAATACCGTACCGATGACAACTGCCGGAGCCGCCACCACAAGTATATCCCTCGACAGCATTTCCAAGATACCGGAAGCCTCTGCCCCGTTCACTTTACGGATGGCAATCTCCTTACTGCGGCGGCGCACCTCGTCGGTGGTATACCCAATCAGCCCCATCAGCATAATGAAGAACATGGTCACTGCCGCCATCAAAGTGGCATTGCGGAATACACGGACAGAATTATAGCTGTTCTCTATCCTTTTCTCATAACCGGTAAAGTCAATGGTCTGGTCATGGAAAGCCTCGGCTACATCGTGGTTCAACTTCTGCAGATTTTCGGTAAAGGGTTCTTTCAAACGAACATGTACCGTTCCATAAAAATTCTTGTTCCCACGGGCTATGAAAGGCATCTTCTCGGTTCTGAAACTCTCTATCTGGAAATCCTTCAACTGCCCTACGACCTTGAATGTATTCCCTTCGGTATATACCGTACGGCCTACGACGTCGTCTCCCCAACGCATCATCTCGGCAAAGGTCTCGTTCACCACGACTTCCTCTTTATCGCGCGCCATACGTCCCGTCTTCATAGTCATGCCCATCAAAGCAGGAAAATCCTCGCGCATGAAATAAGAAGAACGGCAAGAGAAAAGTGCCTGCCCGCTCTCACTATGAATCATCGAACCGCTATATCCGCTAATGGGTGTGCTGTTGGCGCTGGACACCGCTTCCACGTAGGGCAATCCCTTGAAGAACTGATAAGCCGCGTCACGCGTCGCTTCATTATCCCAGTAGGCATTACCTATGGCTATCTGCTTGGGATTATACCCCATATCCTTTTTCAGTACATACTGATATTGCGACATCACCACACACATCAATCCACTGATGAATGCCACGCCTGCAAACTGCACAAACAGCAACGGACGCTTCCAGCCCTTTTTCCCCTCGGTATAGCGGCGGAACACCTGCGATACGGGAATACGCGCAAAGAGCCGGCCCGGCAACACGCCTCCCACTATAAACAGCAGAAGCACTACCGACAACGGTACCCAGATACGCTCCGGAGCCAACAAGGTGGAGAGCTTTACAACGACCGTGTCTTCCACAAAATCGCGGAAGTTGAGCATTATCAACGCCATCAGCAGCAATGCTGCCGCAATGATGATACCTGTTTCCAGCAAAAACATGCTGAAAACCGTGCCACCGCTCGCACCGCTGCATTTATGTACGCCTACCGACTTGGCGCGGTAGCTCAAAGAGGAAATGGAAATCAGCACATAGTTCAACGCCGCAATGAAAAGAATGGCAAAACCAAGAATGCTCATAATGACACGCATCCGCTGCACATCATCATAATTGCGGTATGTATCACGGATGGGCTGCACAAAAGCCGTGTAGCCGTACTCTTTCTTATCTTCTGCCGGGCGATATTTGTCTATCATGGCATCAATACGCGCATTGACAACAGATTTGTCGGCACCGGGACGGAAACGGATAAACTCTACCCAACTGTCTCCCCCGCTCCACGAGTAGTTATTCCAGTTGCGGCTCCACAAGGTAGGCATCGAGATAACCGCTTCCGGATTGATTGTGGCGTTCTCAGGCAAATTGGCATAGATTCCCTTCACCGTCAGGTCAAACTGATGGTCATAATTAAGCGTTTTCCCTATAGGATTCTCCTCACCGAACACTTTCCTTGCAAAGCGTTCACTCAAGAAAATAATATCCTTCTGCACCAAGTCCTTTTCGGGATTCCCGTTCAGGACGTCGATACCCATGGTACGGAAGAACAGCGAATCGGCTGCAATCTTCCTGTCATCAAGACGCACGCTTCCATTGTAAAGAGGAGCAGATACCATAGACGTGCTCAAACTTACTGCCGACTCCACCTCTTTGGGGAAATTCTCCAAAATAGCTCCTGCCACGGGACCGCAATTCCACTCCTGAGGCTCAAACTTCTCTCCTTTCACCGAGAATATCGACCATACCTGATACAAGTTATCATAATCCTTGAAGCAAGTGTCAAAACTCTGTTCATATGCCACGCGGGAGAAAAGCAGAATACTCATCGTCAATCCCAATCCCAAAGAAATGACCTTGATGATATTCGAACCACGTCCCCGCAGCAAAGTCTGAATTACATAATAGATTTGTTTCATTCCGTTTATCGTTTATTAGATATATTTTCTTGCTTTCTATATTGCAGAAAGCGTGCCAAAGAATGCACAAACCTGATTATCAGCATACATCTCATAATTAAAGAAGAAAAAAGTGTCTAATTTTTAGACACTCCCGTCTAAAAATTAGACAGAGGCCGAATCTCTGTTCAGCCTCATAGAACAAAAAAAAGGGAAATTAGAAAAGAATCCATAAGAATGAAAACTTTACCTTTGCCCACAGTTTTCTAAAGATAGAGTATAAACGTAAAATGAAGCACCTGCACATGAAATTCCCCAAACTCTTATATCCTTCATTCCTATGCCTGCTTATAGCCGGCTGCGACATGATAGATTATCACCCTTACGATGTACACATCAGCGGTGAAACCGATGTCAATGCCCACAACATTGCCCAAATAGAGCAGAACTGCCAGAACAAGACAACAATCCGGTTCGTAACAATGGGTGATTCCCAGCGCTGGTATGACGAGACCGACGACTTTGTAAGCCACCTCAACAAGCGGGACGACATAGATTTCGTCATTCATGGCGGAGACGTCAGTGACTTCGGTGTAACAGACGAGTTCCTTTGGCAACGGGACATTATGAACAAACTCAAGATACCCTATGTGGTACTTCTCGGCAATCACGACTGCCTGGGCACGGGCGAAGAGACTTATCGTGCAATATTCGGAGACCCCAATTTCTCCTTCATTGCAGGACGGGTAAAGTTTGTCTGCCTGAATACCAACGCCATCGAATTTGACTACTCCCGCCCCATTCCCGACTTCGAGTTTCTTGCCGCACAGATACGCGACCATGAAGAGGAATTCGATAAAACCGTTGTGTCCATGCATATACGCCCGTTCTGCAACGAGTTCAACAATAATGTGGCACACGTATTCCAGCGTTACATCAAGGAATTTCCCGGACTGCAGTTCTGTACATCCGCACACGAACACCATCGCTTCGAGAAAGACCTCTTTGAAGATGGGATAATGTATTACATGAGCGACTGCATGAAGAACCGCAATTACTATATATTCACCATAACCCCCGACGGATATGAACGCGAAGTGGCATATTATTAATCACCTGGCATGCGCCGTCGTCTTCTTGTCGGTATGCTCTTTTTCTGCTTTTTCACAAGAGAGAGATACCATCTTCATCATAGAACACGATACCGTATGGATGGACCTGCAACCGGATGCCGTCATTGAAAGCCAGACCAGAGAGAACCGTTATGACCGCCGCGTACACCGCTACCGCAGGCATTGGGAGGCCTTGATTCCGACGCACACCAAAATTCAGTTTGCCGGCAATATGGGGTTGCTGTCATTCGGTACCGGATGGGATTACGGCAGAAGAAACCAATGGGAAACAGACGTATTCTTCGGAGTATTGCCCAAATATGACTCCAAACGTACCAAGCTGACATTCACTGTCAAGCAGAACTACCTTCCCTGGAGCCTGCAAATAAAACAGAGCCGTTTTTCTGTAGAACCGCTGGCTTGCGGTATGTATCTGAACACGGTATTCGGCGATGAATTCTGGGTCAATGAACCGGAACGCTACCCTAAAGGATATTATGGTTTCTCCTCTAAGGTACGCATCCATGCATTCTTAGGACAGCGCATCACTTACGACATCGACCCGCAACGACGGTTCACGGCCAAAGAAATCACTTTCTTCTATGAAATAAGTACATGTGACCTATATGTAGTCAGCGCCTTCACCAACAAGTATCTGAAACCCAAGGATTATCTGAGCTTGTCATTTGGCATCAAACTGCAACTGCTATAAATTTTTTCAGTACCGCCATGAGCTCTTACTGAAGTTGCTACAAACTAATTTCTGTTTTACTTAAATCTATTCGTCCCACAATCGTTATATTATCGTCCGACAGCTGTTGAATTATCGTCCAACAGTTATCGGACGATAATTCAACAGCTGTCGGACGATTAATTCTTAGTAAGCAAAAATATAGAATAAAGCATATAATACAGATAAATCATTAACTTTGCCTGCAGAAAACAGAAATAGTTTATGGCCAAAAAAAACGGAAACATCCTGATTGTCGATGATAACCGAGGCGTACTTACCGCCTTGCAGCTTTTGTTAAAGCCATATTTTGAAGGGATAATCACACTTCCCTCTCCCGTAACCCTGCCCAGCGTATTGCGAGAAAGGTCATGGCAAGTGGTTCTTCTTGACATGAACTTCACCTCGGGCATCAATACCGGCAACGAGGGACTATACTGGCTCCATGAAATAAAGAAGCAATGTCCCACCCTGCCCGTAGTGCTGTTTACCGCCTATGCCGACATTGACCTTGCCGTACGGGGAATCAAGGAAGGAGCCACAGACTTCGTCGTGAAACCCTGGAACAACCAGAAACTGGTGGAAACCTTACTGAATGCCGTATCAGCTTCTGAAACAAAATCTCCGGCCAACGGCCCAAATGCCGGACGTACGGCAGAAAGCAGCCACCTGTTTGCAGATACCCGCAACATGTATTGGGGAAACAGCCCCGCCATGCAGCAGCTCCGCCTTTTGGTGGAAAAAGTGGCCTCTACCGATGCCAATATCCTTATTACGGGCGAGAACGGTACCGGTAAAGAGATGCTGGCACGCGAAATTCACTCCCTTTCACCGCGCAACCGGCAGGAGATGGTAAGTGTGGATATGGGTGCAGTCACCGAAAGCCTTTTCGAGAGCGAACTGTTCGGCCACATGAAAGGCTCTTTCACCGATGCCCATGCCGACCGTGCCGGCAAGTTCGAAGCAGCCAGCCGCAGCACCCTCTTTCTCGATGAAATAGGCAATCTCCCCTACCATCTGCAAGCCAAACTGCTGACCGCCATCCAACGACGCAGCATTGTCCGTGTAGGCAGCAACACTCCCATTCCCGTAGACATACGGCTGATTTGCGCTACAAACCGCAATCTGCCCGAGATGGTGGCAAAAGGCGAATTCCGCGAGGACTTGCTGTACCGCATCAACACGATACATCTCGAGATACCTTCGTTGCGCGAGCGGCCCGAAGACATCATCCCCCTTGCAGAGCTTTTCATCGCCCGCTTCTGCAAGCAATATGACAAGCCCCCTGTCAAGCTGACGGACGGCGCCTGCGAGAAACTTGCGCTCCACCCCTGGTACGGCAATATCCGCGAACTGGAACATGCCATCGAAAAAGCCATTATCATCTGTGACAACGAAACCCTTCCCGCAGAACTGTTCCAGCTGGCACGGCGAACCGGCACTCCCGAAGCAGCCGCATCCACGCTCGAAGAAATGGAAATGCAGATGATACGGAAGACGCTCGACAAATGTAGCGGAAATCTCTCTGCCGTCGCCGCACAGCTGGGTATCACCCGCCAGACGTTGTACAACAAAATGAAGAAGTATGGCCTTTAATTATTCATTCCGTGTTGCCGTCAGTCTGGCAGTAGCGCTCCTTGCAGGGGTGATGTGGACTGTGGACGTATTTTGGGGCGCGCTCTGTACCGCGCTGCTTCCCATAGCCTTGTACTGGCAGCAGAAGCTATACCGCCATCATGTGCGGAAAGTGCTTTTCATGCTCGACGCCATCGAAAACAACGACAATGCCATCCACTTCTCCGAAACGGAAAACACTGCCGACGCACGACTCGTGAACCGTGCATTGAACCGGGTTGCCCATATACTTTATAATGTGAAAAGTGAAACAGCCCAGCAAGAAAAATACTACGAACTCATCCTGGACTGCGTGAATACCGGTATCCTTGTCCTGAACGACAATGGTGCCGTATATCAGAAAAACAGCGAAGCCCTCCGTTTGCTGGGCCTCAATGTCTTTACCCACGTCAGCCAGCTGAACCGCGTGGATCCGCGTCTTTCGTCCCTTCTTGCCAATTGCCGCCCGGGAGACAAATTGCAAATGCCTTTCAACAACGAGCGAGGCACTGTCAACATGTCTGTCCGCGTCAGCGACATCACAGTCCGTAAAGAACATCTGCGCATCCTCGCCTTGAACGACATCAACAACGAGCTGGATGAAAAGGAAATAGATTCCTGGATCAGGCTTACCCGCGTACTGACGCACGAAATAATGAACGCCGTCACTCCCATAACCTCCCTAAGCGATACACTGCTGGGACTGACCGAGGCACAAGCCTCCAAAGAAGAAATCAGAAACGGCCTGCAGACTATCAGCAGTACAGGCAAGGGCCTGCTCTCTTTTGTGGAATCATACCGGAAATTCACCCGTATTCCCACCCCCGAACCATCCTTGTTCTACGTAAAAAGCTTTATCGAGCGGATGGTCGAACTCGCCCGTCACCAGCACCCCGATGTCCGGGTCACCTTTCATACGGACATCGCGCCAAGCGACCTTATTCTATATGCCGATGAGAACCTGGTATCACAAGTGGTCATCAACCTACTGAAAAATGCCATACAAGCCATCGAATCGGATAAAAATACAGATAAAGAAGGACATATCAACATACGTGCCTACTGCAACGAAGCGGAAGCCATACTGATAGAAATTTCCAACAACGGACCTGCCATTCCCAATGACATTGCCGAACACATATTTATCCCCTTCTTTACGACCAAAGAGGGTGGAAGCGGTATTGGATTGAGTATTTCCCGGCAAATAATGAGGCTTTCCGGCGGAAATTTATCCTTATTGCCTGGTAAAGAAACCACCTTTATTTTAAAATTCAATTGAACTATTTTAGATTTGTATTTGTTAAACACATTGCATATCTTTGTACTATTAGACATAAGAAACATCACATTTCAAACTATATAGCATAGAATTTATGATATTTACAGCAGGAAACATACTACTTATAGGTTCCATATTACTTTTCGTCAGCATCATTGTCGGCAAGACCGGCTACCGTTTCGGAGTGCCTGCGTTATTGCTTTTCCTTGTCGTCGGTATGCTGTTCGGCAGTGACGGATTGGGATTGCAGTTCCACAACGCCAAGGAAGCACAGTTCATCGGCATGGTTGCACTCAGCATCATTCTGTTCTCCGGTGGCATGGACACCAAGTTTACGGAGATAAAGCCCATATTGACTCCCGGCATTGTTTTGTCAACTGCAGGAGTGCTGCTCACGGCCCTCTTTACCGGATTATTTATCTGGTGGCTGTCCGGCATGAGCTGGACCAACATCCACCTGCCGTTGATAACCTCCCTTTTGCTTGCATCCACCATGTCATCTACCGACTCAGCCTCTGTATTCGCCATTCTGCGTTCACAAAAAATGAACCTGAAGCATAATCTGCGCCCCATGCTGGAACTGGAAAGCGGTAGTAACGACCCGATGGCATATATGCTGACAATCGTGCTGATTCAATTCATCCAGTCCTCCGGAATGGGAGTTCCCCAGATATTGGGCTCTTTTGCCATACAGTTCATTGTCGGTGCCGCAACCGGTTATTTCCTCGGAAAGCTGGCCATCCTTATGCTGAACCGGCTGAATATAGACAACCAGGCACTCTATCCTATCCTGTTGCTGTCCTTTGTATTCTTCACCTTCTCCATCACCGACCTGCTGAAAGGCAACGGTTACCTGGCCGTGTATATCGCCGGAATGATGGTAGGCAATAACAAAATCATGCACCGGAAAGAGATTTATACTTTTATGGACGGACTGACCTGGCTTTTCCAAATCATCATGTTCCTCTGCCTCGGTCTGCTTGTCAACCCCCATGAGATGCTGGAAGTTGCAGTCGTGGCATTGCTCATCGGCGTCTTCATGATTGTCGTGGGACGTCCTCTCAGTGTTTTTCTCTGCCTGCTGCCTTTTGGCAAGAGAATCACCCTCAAGTCACGGCTATTCGTATCGTGGGTAGGATTACGTGGCGCAGTACCCATTATCTTTGCCACCTATCCCGTGGTGGCTAATGTGCCCGGCGCCCATGTCATCTTCAACATCGTATTTTTCATAACCATCGTCTCACTGGTCATCCAGGGTACCACAGTCTCCTGGGTAGCCCGGCTGCTTGGCCTCTCCACCCCGCTGGAAAAGACCGGAAATGATTTCGGAGTTGAACTGCCCGAAGAGATTGACTCCAACTTGCACGACATGACCATTACACAAGAAATGCTGGAGCAGGCAGACACCCTGAAAGACATGAACCTGCCCAAAGGCACACTGGTGATGATTGTAAAACGTGGCGATGAGTACCTCATTCCGAACGGAACATTAAAACTTCATGCCGGTGACAAGCTGCTTCTTATTTCGGAAAATAGCAAGGAATAAGAATTACAGATAAGTTTCTATCCGTTCCAGGGTAAGAAAAAAGTGGAAACTATTTGCTTTGCATCACTATAAGACCTATCTTTGCGCAGTTTTAACTAAAGTGTGCAACAGCTGAATGGAACAAGAACAAGGGTTCATCGATTATATAGAACAAAGCATTATTAAAAACTGGGATCGCAACGCCCTGACAGACTACAAAGGAATTACACTGCAATACAAAGATGTAGCACGGAAAATAGCCAAATTCCATATCGTATTGGAAAGCGCCGGCATCAGGCCCGGTGACAAGATTGCCGTTTGCGGACGTAACAGTGCACATTGGGCAGTCGCTTTTCTGGCGACGGTTACCTATGGAGCTGTCATTGTTCCCATTCTGCATGAGTTCAAGGCCGACAATATCCACAACATCGTCAACCATTCCGAAGCCAAGCTGCTGTTTGTCGGCGACCGGGCATGGGAAAACCTCAATGAAGAGGCAATGCCCCTGCTGATGGGTATCGTACTGCTGACGGACTTCACTCCGGTAGTTTGCCGCAACGAGCAGCTGATGGAGGCTTTCGAACATCGCAACGTCCTCTATGGCACACGTTTCCCCAAGAATTTCCGCCCCGAGCATATCAGCTACCGCAAGGAGGAATCACCCGAAGAACTGGCTGTCATCAACTATACTTCGGGCACCACGGGATATTCCAAAGGGGTCATGCTCCCCTATCGCAGCCTTTGGTCCAATGTTGCATATTGCCATGAGATGCTCCCCGTACGTCCGGGCGACCATATTGTATCCATGCTGCCTCTGGGACATGTATTTGGTATGGTGTACGATTTTCTATACGGTTTTTCCGCAGGCGCCCATCTGTATTTCCTTACCCGTATGCCGTCTCCCAAGATTATTGCACAGTCATTCTCCGAAATCAGGCCACGGGTCATTTCGTGTGTACCGCTTATCGTAGAAAAGATTATCAAGAAGGATATCCTGCCCCGGATAGACAATAAAATAGGCAAGCTGCTATTGCGGATGCCCATTGTCAACGATAAAATCAAGGCTGACATGCGCAAAAAGGCAATGGAAGTATTCGGCAGTAATTTCGATGAAATAATCATCGGAGGAGCACCGTTCAATGCCGAAGTGGAACGCTTCCTGAAGCAGATAGGCTTCCCCTATACCATTGCATACGGAATGACGGAATGCGGCCCCATCATTTGTTCCAGCCGCTGGGAAACATTGAAACTGGCCTCTTGTGGCAAGGCAACCACCCGCATGGAAGTAAAGATAGACTCTCCCGACCCTCAGAACGTGGCAGGAGAAATAATCTGTAAAGGTGCCAATCTGATGCTGGGCTATTACAAAAATGCCGAAGCGACTTCCCAAATCATCGATGTAAACGGCTGGCTGCACACCGGCGACCTTGCAACGATGGATACCGAAGGATATGTCACTGTCCGCGGACGCAGCAAAAACATGTTGCTCACAGCCAGCGGCCAGAACATCTACCCCGAGGAGATTGAAAGCAAACTGAACAACATGCCCTATGTGTCCGAATCACTGATCGTATTGCAGAAAGACAAGCTCGTGGCTCTTATCTATCCGGATTTTGACGATGCATTCGCCCATGGTATGGAACAATCGGACATCGAAAAGGTTATGGAGGACAATCGGAATGAATTGAATCTGCAATTACCGGCCTACTGCCAGATAACAAAAGTCAAGATACACTTCGAGGAGTTCGAGAAAACGGCAAAGAAGAGCATTAAAAGATTTATGTATCAGGAAGTAAAAGGGTAAGGGGAATGTGTCAAAACCTTCTTTAACGCTTTATTTTAGGCGCGGATGACGCAGATTTTACGGATTCAGTTTATTGAATCCGCATTATTCCGCGTAATCCGCGCCTAATATTATAACATTATAAAAGTCTTCATGTGCTTTTGACACATTCGCATCCTTTTTGTTAACAAAAATAGAAGCAAAGGAATAAACGGCTAATAAGTGTTATAAAACATACTTTTTTAGTTGGATAATTTGCAGATTTATCAAAAGTCCGTATCTTTGCAATGTGTTTTTCATAGTATTAGATTTAAGGTTAACAAAGGTTGGAGTACAGCGGTACTCCTTTTTTTATGCCCGTAAATCAGATATTCCCGGAAAGCCTCTTCAGTCCCTTCAATACAGATTTATCTTTCACCTCCATGATGCTGATGGCATAGCCACCACCGGAGGCAGCTTTCAGTTTCAAGACCGTTTTGGGAGAAACGATACCTTTACGGATAACATAAGCTTGCGGATTTGTTTTATAATCGGCATCTTTTGCATCGGCATAGACGGTTGCAATATACTGCTTGTCTGCATCCAGGAAGTCCAGTTTCAGAGTTGAAGCATGTCCGTGCTCACTGCTGGTACAACCGATAAACCAGTCATTCGTACCTTTTGCCTTACGGGCAACAGTGATGTAACGTCCCGGCTCAGCTTCCAGATAGCGGCTGTCGTCCCAATCCACAGCCACATCTTTGATGAACTGGAAAGCATCCATGAAACGCTCATAATTCTCAGGAAGGTCGGCAGCCATTTGTAGAGGGCTGTACATAGTGACATAAAGTGCCAGCTGACGCGTCAAGGTAGTATTGGCATGCGTATGGCTGTTCGGATTCAACTTATTGATGTCCATTTCAAAGATACCGGGCGTATAGTCCATCGGACCACCCTGCAAACGGGTAAACGGAAGTACCGTTGTGTGGAAGGGCTTGTTACCGGCAAAAGCCTCGTACTCCGTGCCTCGGGCAGATTCATTGCCTATCAGATTGGGATAGGTACGGCATAAACCAGTCGGACGTACCGCTTCATGGGCATTGACCATTATCTTGTGTTTGGCAGCTTCGGTCACGGCGTATAGGTAATGGTTGTTCATCCATTGTCCATAGTGATGCTCGCCACGGGGAATCATATTGCCTACGTAGCCACTCTTTACCGAATTATATCCATATTTATTCATCAGACGGTAGGCAGCTTCCATGTGCCGCTCATAGTTACGGACGGAAGCCGATGTTTCATGGTGCATCATCAGACGGACACCCTTGGAATGAGCATATTCATTCAGATACTTGATGTCAAAATCGGGATAAGGAGTCACGAAATCGAAAACATAATCCTTGGAATTACCGAACCAGTCTTCCCAACCCGTATTCCAACCCTCCACCAATACCTGGTCAAAACCGTGTTCGGCAGCAAAGTCTATGTACTTCTTCACATTAGCCGTGTTGGCCGGATGAATGCCGTTCGGTTTCACCTTGGAATAGTCCGTATCATCCAGTTTCACAGAAGGGAGGTCAAAAGTATATGCCCAGGGCTTTCCCCCTGCAATCATTTCCCACCATACGCCGACATATTTCACCGGCTTAATCCAGGAGGTATCATCATACTTGCAAGGCTCATTCAGATTGAGAATCAAATTGGAGGCCAGTATCTCGCGGGCATCATCACTGACTATGACCGTACGCCAGGGAGTATGGCAGGGAGACTGCATATACCCTTTATTTCCTTGGGCATCCGGAGTCAGCCAGGATTCAAAAACGAGGTTCTTGTCATCCAGGTTGAGATGCATGCAAGAGTAGTCTACCAAGGCTGCCTCGTGCAGGTTAAGGTACACTCCATCAGCTGTTTTAAGCTGTATGGAAGTCTGGACACCCGTCGGCGAAAAGACAGTTTGTGACGCATTGTCACTCACAGCTCCCTGCAGCAGTCCACGGATTTCAGAGAGTTTGGACTCCGTGTAATCATATTCCTGGGTATCATAATCTCCCGGAATCCACCAGGCAGTATGGTCGCCGGTCATGGCAAACCGGGAATGCTCTTCCTTTATCACAAAATAAACCAGATTCTTCTGTTGCGGAAACTCATAACGGAATCCCACGCCGTCATCATATACCCGAAAACGGATATTCATAAAACGAGTGGTAGACGGTTGTTCAAGTTCTACCAGCAATTCGTTGTAGTGGTTGCGGATATCTTTTGTCTCCCCCCACACCGGTTGCCAGGTTTCATCGAAAGTGGAAGTAGAAGTCCTTACTACTTTGAAACCATCCATCAGGCTGGTAGCTCCTTTCAGTTCCAATCCCAACGTACTGGGATTGATGACAGGAGCCCCTTTATAATCCACCTGATAGGCTGGTCTCCCGTCTTTTGTCAGTTCAAAATCCAGCTTCACCATGCCCGAAGGGGATGAAATGCCTTCAGCATTCCCCGCCAGGGCAGAAAAAAACAAAGCCGCGCTAAGTACAAATTTCTTCATAATAATGATATGTTTTTTGTGTTAATAGATAAACTCAATGATATGTTCCTTTCCATCATCCGGCAACCTCAGCAGGCAGGTCCCCAGCTTCTTGTCAGGACACCAGGCAGTTATCGTAAACTCTGTCTCCCGATTTTCTTCCAGCTTTCCGACATTCGTTTTCTTGATTTTCTGACCGTCCAGCAAAGCTGTTTTCGGCATCTGTTCCGTATAGATGCAGAACATCAGGTTTCGTTGGCCGGGTAAGCTATATTTCTCACCAGTCCGTGTACCTACTTTCAGCGTATAGCCTTTGTCGGTAGTCTGGCAAGTAATAGGAGTGCGCATGAACTCTCCACGCAAATATCCTAAATCAGTTCCTGCATCTTCATAAAGCGAGAAGGTAGTTTCACTGCCCGCTGCAGCAGGAAATATCTCAAACGTAACCGGATAGACCGGTTTCTCATCCGTATAGTTCATGACCGGCATTTGAGGTATGATACTTCCCTGCTTTACAAACATAGGAATAGTATTGAGGGGAGCATCCACCGTCATCCATTGCTCACCGCTATATGCTGTGTGTTTGTTGTTGTAGTCAATCCAAGTTCCTTCAGGAAGATACACATTCTTGTTTCGCGCTCCTTTCTTTACCACCGGAGCAACCAGCAGTTCGCTGCCAAACATGAACTGGGCATCCGTAGAGAACGTTTCCATATCTGCCGGATATTCCAGAAACATCGGTCGCATGAGAGGCAACCCCGTTTCGTGTGCTTCGCGGGCATACGTATAGATATAAGGCAAAAGACGATACTTCAATTCGATGGCTGCCTTGGCATTCTTCTCGGCCTCTTCGCCGAACAGCCACGGCTCCACAGCCACGTTGCCCTCATGATGAATGCGGCTCAGGGGATTGAAAGCGCCCATCTGTATCCACCGCGTATAAAGTTCAGCCATCGCAGGATAATTCTCTATATCTCCGCAATAACCGGTAATGTCACAAGTAGTAAAAGGAATAATTCCCAAACCGGCAGACAACAGTACCGGAATCTGATTGGCCATCTGTCCCCAGCCCTGCGTCACGTCATCACCGTTTCCACAGTCACCGGTCCAGCCGAAGGTATAGCGTTGCAAGCCCGCAAAAGCGGCACGTGTCATCTGAAATACGCGACGGTTAGGATTCCGTTTCTCAAACTGCTCCTTCACCACCTTATCCCACGTAAGACCATAAACATTGTGAATCTCATCATGCATGCCCAAATGGTGTTTCATCACCAGGCGTTCCGTCTGCTCCTCATTGCTCCAGGCAGGTTCACCCATATCAGTCCAGAAACCGGCAATGCCATCATCAATGGGCTTCTGCTGATAAGCTCCCCACCAGTCTGCCACAGCAGGAAGGGTGAAGTCCACTACTCCACAATTACCACCCCAGGGCCAGGGCATGTCATAACTCCTGCCGTTGGTGGAGTCCTTTACCAGATACCCTAACCTATCGGCTTCCTCCCATTGCCGCTTATTGGCTTGTGAAATGACCGGATCTTGCGAAACCACCACCTTGAAGCCCATATCCTTGAGGTCTGCAAGCATCTTTTTCGGATTCTCGTAGTTCCCTTTCCGCCACTCAAAATCCTGCAAATACTGTGTCCAGCCTATGTCCTGGTAAATAACATCACAAGGAATTCCGCGCTTACGATAGCCTTCAGCTATTTCATAAGACAATTTCTCGCTCGTCAGCAGTCCCCGGCATTGTGCAAAGCCCAATGCCCATTTAGGAGGCATTATGGGTTTTCCCGTCAGGTCGACATATTGTTTCATGATTTCCTTATAATCCTTCCCGAAGATGAAATAATAAATCATCTCTCCCCCAGGAGCCTCGAAACTGTAGTAATCGCGGCTTTCCGTACCAAACTTAAATTCGGTCTTATACGTATTGTCCAGGAAAATACCATAACGATAACTGCTCATAAAGAACGGAATACTCTTGTAGAGCGGGTCCTCAACGGTACTATAACAAGGCTTGTCACTGTTCCACATCTTGTAGGCTTCGCCGCGACGGTCCAGCTTGCCGGTCTTTTCTCCCAAGCCGAAGAAGTGTTCGTCACGACGGAGGGTCTTGTATTCCAATTTGCGCTGCCCGTTACTGATATGCCCCTTATCGGCATAATCACTGAACAGCAGTTTCTGATACTTGTCGAATATCTGTAAGTTAAACGGAGACTTGTTTACCCGGATACGGAGTTTAGGGGTAAAAATCTCGTAGCAGGCATTCTGTTCGTCCACATGGACGGTACCGACATCCTCCAGGTCCTCATTGACGACGGCAAAGGAAGGATTATTCCGCTGGAAACTACCGTCGGGAGAAAACCATATACGTACCGTAGACTGACTACACAGACGTAATTGTATGGCAGAACTGTCATTTAAATAGAAGGTCACACTCCGGTCGTCACTGGTATAGGAAGTGCAGTCTCCGGTGCGGTTCTGTGCATTCGCATATACTGAAAATGCACAGACGGCAAAAAATAAAAATATATATTTCTTCATTACTATAATTTGTTTGTTCCTTTATTGGATATTCTTATTCCATCACAAGCATGCTCCAGTACTTCAGCAAGGGCAAGGTAAAGGTAACCGTGCCGTCCTTCTGTTCGAATGCCAGTTCCTGCGAAGCACCGGCATGGAAATCGGGCGATGCAACCCATATCTTGTTCACTTTACCGGAAACATTCATCTTCAACGGCACGTCGGACACCAGACGCGGTTCGGGCATTGTTCCGTTCAGATCCCTCCAGCTTAAGTTATCCGCATTGAGGAAGTTGAGCAGATGAATGACTTGCCTGCCATTTACATTCTTGGCATATACAGTGATGGCAGACTTCTGCGGCGGCCATGCATTCAGAGAAAGATTCCGCGCAGCATCCGTACAGTTCAGAGAAACGGAAATCTCCGCCTCCGTATCTTTATCACGAAGCAGGTTCTGATAAGCCGTCATAAAGTCATAATAACGAATCATGGCTATTTTCAGTACATCGTTCATCTGCAAAGCCGTGCTTGGAAAGTACTCGCGGCATAGCATGTGGTCACCCAATTCCAAATGAGAGCCTCCCAAAGCAAATATCACAGCATCCGTCAGCAGCACACCCGGTGTATTGAACTCACCGGTACTGCTACCTGCCTTGTCATAGTTCATATATGCGGCAAACACCGTTTTCAAGGCATGGTTGCCATACTGGTCGTTCGCTTTGATAATGGTGTGCAGATCCTTGAAGCCTGCCTCATCGCCCCATACTTCATTATAAAGGAAATCCACTTTACCCGTACCAGCTATCTGGGAAGCTCCATAGCTGGAGACGGCATTCATCACCAAACGCTTGTCCGGATGCTTCTGTTTCATGGCTTCGATGAACGAAGCATATCCCTTAGGCAGATTTACCTTATTGCCATCATAGTCATAGCGGTCACCCCGGTTTCCCAGTTGGTCTATCTGATAACCGTCAAAGTCCAGATTGGCATAAACATCATCGTTTCTCTGGGCAATATATGCCTGCCATTCCGTATTGGCGGGATTGAGCAGGAAGATATTACTTTTCCAACTGGAGGGCAAGTCATGCGAATCCTTATCCATGCGTCCCGTGTTCTTGAATATGTACCATTCTTCCTTTACCCCGTCGGAAACGGCATCGTCCAAAGCTCCGAAACATAGATTGTAGAACATGGACTTCATGCCCAGGCTGTGTTGTGTAGAGATATACTTCTTCACTACCTCGGTATAGACCTCCCGGTTGGCAATGTCCTTATAGACCTCGTCCAGATACTCACGCGTACCGCCCAACGGCCAATGATGCTTGTTGTGCCAATCCTGAAACTGTACCCCGTTAATGTGGCAACGGTTCAGGAAAGCCATCTCCTTCTCTATCACTCCATCCACCTTTTTCGAAGCATCAAAAGTGGCAACGAAACCATAACGTGGAAAACGTGTCCAGTCACTGGATACATCTACGGCAATAGTACCAAGAATAACCTCTGTTCCATTCTCTTTTGTACGGTATACATCCACCAGATAACCGGTATAATCGGTTGCCGGAGCAGTCCAAGTCCAAGTAGTACCGACAGCAGCCTGCTCCGATACAACCTTATCCATTGTCCGGTAGCGGATTTTAGCTCCGGCAGGAAGGGCGTCAGCTGTAAAAGAAACACTCTCGCCCGGCCGGTAACATGCCTTGTCGGTAGTGAGATTGACCGTCAAGTCCGAGGTGACTGGGGTTACTTCCGTAACCCCTCCACTCTCTCCGCCTCCACCGGTACCGCTACCGGTATCATCACTCTCCTTGCTGCATGCAACCAGCAGCAAGGCTACCATTGTTGTATAAACTATCTTCTTCATCTATTGTAGATACCTATTGTTTCACGATTGAAATTGTCTCTTCCAGCTGATTCAAAGTAATCAGATAGGAACCTGTTGTCGTAATCTTCCACTTCTGGTCGATGCCGCCTACCATCACGTCCAGATATTGCGCTTTGAACGCTTCGTCTGATTTATCAAGGAAAAGCATCGGTTCTGTTTCTCCTGCAGGCTGTTTGTCTGCTACAGCCGGCATGAACCAGGCTCCATTCCAATCTTCCTGCTTATCACAAGTAAATTTCAACTCACCGGCATTCAGCGTACCTTTCCAAGTAAACACATACGGATTATCCGTTGTCTGCATCGGCGTAGCATCACCAATCGTCCAACCGGCCGGCGTAGCATCACCTACCATATAAATCATCTCATACGGAGTAAATTCGCTCATCATCATGCGTTCCTTACCACTACGGATATCCATGCAAATCTTGTAGGCCTTGCCGCATTCCCCGTCTTTCAGCACCCATTTATTGTCCGGGTCGAACCCTTTCACAAACACCACTTCTGTATCGGTATAAGCAGCATCGGCATTCTTGGCCTTATACATGTTCTCCCAACTTCCATCGGAGGTTCCGAACTTGAATTCCCCTCCTTTGCCCACTTCAAAGAACTTGCCGAAGCGGAACAAGTATGGATCGAGCACATCTTGTTTCATCTTCACGAATCCCCAATCCGTAGCGTTACCCACAAAATAAAGCTGGTCGTAGGCAGGTGCCAACGTCTCTGTCTGGGTCAATGTAAGAACACCGGTAAACAGATTGGCTTCGACGATGTAATTATGGTCTTCTTCGACAACAAAAGGTTCATCCGGCTGGTCATCACTGCTACGAAGAACCAGCAATCCATCTGTTCCTTTGTTGTAAGAGGGCAGGAATGAGCCTAAGGTCGTGATGAACTTAAATTCACCGGCCACAAGCCGGCCCGTCCATGTAAAGATACCATTGTCCTTGCGGGTCATCTCTGTCGCATCATCGGCACTCCAGCCGCCCGGAGTGGCACTACCTATCAGATAAAGGGTGGATGTGAGCGGTTTATAGGCTGTAACACTGAAAGCAGTGGTAGACACCTGTTTTTCGTCCCGTTCTGTTACAGTAGCTGTCAAGCGCGCTTCCAACGAAATGTTCTCCCCGGCAGTTGCCCCAAAATGGTTGCGCAGGATGTCATTCAATTCCTCCACGCTCTTTTTCCATGAGTATTCTTGTACGGCATTCTCCACAGCTACATAAGAATCTGCAAAATCACTGCCGGTCTTGGTCAATTCCAGCGTATAGGAAATTTTATTACCCGTCCCATAATTGGTTCCCGTAGTCCAGGAAAGCTCCAGGGCATCATCGGCATGTGCCTGCTCATTCAAAACAACTTCCGTCTTGCTGGCCGTCAGTACAAGTTCATTCTGTCCTTTATCCAATTCCATGTAATCATCATCTACACAAGCAGATAAGGCTACACAGCCCAGTAAGGCAAATACAAGGTGTGAAATATATTTCTTCATATTCTTCTGATTAAATTAATTAATAACCCGGGTTCTGCACCATTAAGGTATTAGCATCCATCTCCGTCTGCGGAATAGGGAACAGCAAGCGGTTCTTGTTCACGTTGCTCTTTCCAATGGAATGCAGGAATTTAATGGCATACTCTCCATTGTTGACACGAATCATGTCGAACCAGCGATGCCCTTCGAAAGCTAGTTCCATGCGGCGCTCATGGATAATCTTTTCACGCATGGTTTCCTGTGACAAGCCCGAAACCTCCGGCAGTCCGGCACGCTTACGTACAATATTCAAAGGCACGGCAGCCTGGTCAGGGCGTCCCATTTCATTCAAAGCTTCGGCCTTCTTCAGCAGGACGTCCGCATAACGATAAATCACGAAGTTGGCAGGATTGGTATTGTATTCCGGAGAAACCGTTTTCGACACCAGAAACTTGCGTACATTGTATCCCGTATTGGAATAAGAGCTTTTGTAAGCCTTACCGTCAAAATCCGGACATCCGGCATAAAGCACGGTCAAATCCTTACGTTTGTCACCGCTCTCATATTGACCCACAAATTCTTTTGTAGGCTGGTTCCAGCCATAACTGCCGGCAACAAAGTCCGAATTACGAGGACCCATGAAAGTAGAAAGCCAGGAAGACTGCGGATTGTTTCCCCAAAAATCATATTCCGTATTGCCCGAATACTGGACCTCGAACAAAGATTCCGGCCCGTTATTGACCAATGCATCGAAATTGTCCTCATACTTGCAGGAAGAAAGGTCATACCCCAAATTTGTTATCTCATCACACAAATCAGACACCTCCTGATAATATTCCGTATGATTAGGAGCCAGCGTCAGATAAATATCTGCCAACATGGCCAAAGCTGCATCTTTGCAGGCACGTCCCACGTTCTCGTCGTCGTAAGAAGACTTGGCAGGAAGCAGGTCAACCGCATTCTTACAATCGGAAATTATCTGGGCATAAGTCTCTTCGACTGTAGCGCGTGCAATGTCTGTCGGTTCTCCCGGATTATAAGGAGCCAAACGCAGTGGAACACCACCGTACAGACGTACCAATACATAGTAATAATGTGCACGGAGAAAATAAGCCTCTCCCAGACAGCGGTTCTTGATTCTCTCTGACACGGCTTCAGCCTCCAGAAGACTATTCAACACAATGTTGCATTGTCCTATCCCCACCCAGGGAGAACGCCACATGTACAATGCCATGCCATTGTCGCTCTGCGTTATGAAGTTAGAAGCTTGTATCGTTTCAAGGCCGTCGGTACCGCCACCGGCACCCACCAAACTGTTACCCGCCACAATATCCAGTGTCCAGATACGCTGGTTGTACATATTGGAAGACTGAAGGGTGCGATAGCAGGCATTGGTCAGAGCAATGGCCACATCATCGGTCACCGTCGTTTCCGGGTCAACCGTATTTTTAGGAGACTTGTCCAGAAAGTCGCTGCAGGAAGCCAGCAACAATACTGCCAGCATATATAGTAAATTTGTTATCTTTTTCATATCCGAGTCAATCATTAAAAGTTAAAGTTTAATCCTAAGCTGAACGTACGGGAAATGGGGTAACGGTTCTGGTCTATTCCGTTAATACCCACTTCAGGGTCGAAACCGGAATATCCGGTGATGGTAGCCACATTCTCACAAGATAGGGAAAGGCGTGCATTCTCAATCTGGGCTTTCTGTAACCACTGCTTCGGGAAAGTGTATGAGAGTGTGATATTCTTCAAACGCAGATAAGAACCATTCTCCACAAAGCGGTCTGACACGCGTGTATTCTGATTGGGGTCGCCGAACACGGCACGCGGCATCGAATTGCTGGTCCCCTCTCCTTGCCAACGCTTCAGTACGTCGGTAGTCTGGTTATAGGCAGCTGCCATACCGGTATTGTCGATATTGTTGGCATTGTATATCTTATTTCCGGCTATACCTTGTAAGAAAACAGAAAGTTCGAAACCCTTATAGGAAAGGCTATTGTTCATGGAGAACAGCCAACTTGGGTTCGGGTTACCGATGACGGTACGGTCACTATCATTGATGACACCATCGTTGTTCAAATCCCTGAAACGGATATCACCCGGCTCAGCTCCCGGCTGCACGGCATGTGTATTCACTTCAGACTGGTTCTGGAAGATTCCGTCCGTAACATAGCCGTAGAAGACATTAATGGGATAGTCCTTTGCCAGCATCGTTACATAGGAGTTATTGATTTGGTTAATGTAATAAGGAACGTCGCTGTTCAAATCCTTAATTTTATTCTTGTTGTAAGTGGCGGTCAGGTTCGTTTCCCATCCCAGTTCACCGGTAAGATTGATGGTATGCAGACTCATTTCAATACCTTGATTACGTACTTTTCCGGCATTGGTATACGTGGTTGTAGTATCTTCAAATCCCGATGTGATGGGGATAGACGCCTTTACCAGCATGTCTCTCGTCTCCTTCAGATAAGCATCGAACGAGAACATAACGCGTGAATTGAACAGTGAGGCATCAAAACCGATGTTGGTTTGTGCCACCTCTTCCCAATGGATATACGGGTTGGCGAGAGTAGAAGAAACCAGCGCTGTCTGATTGCCGCTCGAAATGCCGAAAGGATATACACTGGTATTGTAGGATGCCAGATAGCTGTAGTTTCCAACACTTGCCTGGCTACCGGTCACACCGTATCCCGCACGCACTTTCAGGTCATTGATATAGTCGTTTTTTGGAAACCACTTTTCCTGAGAGGCACGCCATGCCACAGATACGGAAGGGAAAGTACCCCAGCGATGTTTCTTACCGAAACGGCTGGAACCGTCACGACGAATGGTTGCAGTCAGCAAATAGCGGTCTTCGTAAGAGTAGTTGACACGTGCCATGTAAGAGAGCAATGCCCACTCTGTCTCGTTTCCACCGATGGCATACATTTCCTCGCCATTATCCATTTCGTGCACATTGTCGAACATAAACACATTCTTCTGCGCATTCAGGTAGTCGTTGGTGTTCCATTGGGCAGACATACCGGCCATCAATCCCACACGATGTTTTTCTGCAAAAGTATGGTCGAATAGGAAATAGTTGTCCCACAAATAAGTGAACGACTTGTTATCGCTCTTATAACGTGAAGTCTCCTCTGTGGGAGTGGGTTTCCAGTTATACTTGGGGGTAAAGTTGTCTATGAACCAGAATTTGGCATCATAGCCGAAAGTACTTTTAAACTTAAGCCATTTGGTAAAAGTAAGTTCTGCCGTCAAGTTGGCCAGGAAGTTATATCCATCAGTCTGACTCTTGTTCAGTTCCGTCGGTCCAATGGGGTTGCGCGTGCTGCCATACCATTCCGAGTTACCATCAGGGCCACTCCAACTGCCATCTTCATTCTTCACCGGATAAATGGGGAGCGCTTTCAGCGCATCACCTATATTATAGCTGCCCGACTTCTTCGTATCGGCACTGAACGTAATGTTATTGGAGAACTTCAACCATTTCAAGACTTGCGCATCACTGTTGGACTGGAATGTGAAGCGACGGTAATTCACACTCTTCACGATACCGGACTGATCCAGAAAACCACCGGACACATAATAATGGGATTTCTCGTTACCGCCGGAATAACTTACCGTATAGTTCTGCATCACACCCGTACGGAGCAATTCATCCATCCAGTCGGTACCTGCACCCAATTCAGAAGGATTGGCCCATTCCGGATTAGGATTGCGTCCACTGTTCACCATCATGTCATTACTCAACTCGGCATACTGCGCCGCGTTCAATAAAGAAGGTACGTTCGTAGCATTCTGGAAAGAGTAATTGGCAGATACAGCAAGTTTTCCTTTTCCTTCCGTACCGCGTTTGGTGGTAATCATCACAACTCCATTAGCTCCCCGGGAACCGTAGATGGCTGTGGCCGAAGCATCCTTCAATACATCCAAACGTTCCACATCGGCCATATTTAAGGAAGACAAGCCCAAGTCGGTAGGCACTCCGTCAATCACGACCAGCGGGTCGCAGTTGTTGATAGAACCCAAACCACGAATCTTGATGGATACATTGTCTCCCGGTTTACCGGCATCTACAATCTGCACACCTGAGATTTTTCCCTGGATGGCTTGTCCCAAATTGGATACGGGGGAATCCTTGATATCCTTGTTACCGATGGAGGACACTGCTCCTGTAAGGTCGCTTTTCTTCATGGTGCCATACCCTATCACCACCACTTCATCCAGCATTTCGGCATCTTCAGACAAAACTACCTGAAGCTGTTTCTGTCCCTTCACCTGCACCTCTTGAGTCTTATAGCCTACAAATGAAACGACAAGAGTACCGTTCGGAGACATGTTCAAAGAGAAATCACCGTCAATACCGGTTATTGTCCCATTTGTGGTTCCTTTTTCCATTACACTGGCGCCAATAACCGTTTCACCGGTCTGGTCTTTCACTACACCTTGTACTGTAATTTGCTGTGCGAACATGCACATCGGAAGTAACATTCCTATCAGACAAACCATCATCCGTAGCCTGCTGATTGGCATTTTGTACTTTTGCATAATATAAGAATTTAAAGTTAATAATAAAAACATAAATCACATGTGTCACTCTTTCCGAAGAGGAACAATGCAAATGTATCAGATAAGAGAAGCCAATAGTGGAGGAAAGAGTAAAAAAGTAGTGGTTTACATCATTCAAAAAGGCTTAAACCACTATATACCAATAATATATAAAATTATTACCCAACTAAAAAAGTAGTGAAAATATAAGCGTAAAAGAGACACTTCCAAGCTTCAAAACCCCTATTCTCAGTTCTTCGACTTGCCAATTGTCATCACTTCCTGTTCCAACAAGTCGCGGTCACCGGCAGCCTTGTTGCGAACCTTCGTACGATAGTTATAAATGGTGGTAACAGAATACCGAAGGAACTGGGCTATCTTCACGCTGTCAGTAATACCCAAACGTATCAATGCAAAGATGCGCAACTCTGTATTCATCCGTTCGCCGGCTTTCAAGGATATTTGCTCATCATCGGCAAGCAGGGCATTGAAGTCTTCTACAAAAGTAGGAAACAGCTGCAGGAAGGTATTATCAAAGTTGGTATAGAATTCCTTTAATTCCCCCTCTATGAATTTAGAAGACTTGATGTTCTTGTAGAGTTCCTCCACATTTCCGGTAGCGGCAATCTTTCCCAGCGACCGGCGGTAATTGTCCATCTTTTCCAAATAGACCGAGCACTGGTCCATATAACGGCCGATATACTCCTCCTTCAGATAGGAGTTTTCGGCAATGCTGTGGTTGGCCTCCTTGAGTTGTGCATTGGAAAGGTGAAGCTCATCATTCAGCTCCTTCAACCGTTTGTTGGCGTCAATCACTTCCCTGCGGGCGGCAGCCACTTTCTTCATCTGCTTGTATACATAAAATATGGCAAGCAACAGAAAAAGTGAAAGCAGGCTGATAGATACCAGTGCCCATTTCATCTGCTCCTGCTGCTTCTCCGTCTTTTGCTGGTAAGCATCATTAATGATAGGAAAGATTTCCAGAATCTCCAGCTTGCGCAACCGGGCATTGCAGGCGGCTGCATCTTCCATACATATCTTTACATAAGAATAGGCACGCTCGATGTCTCCTTCCTGGTAAAGCAGTACGGCGAGCTTGCGTAAAGAGATATATTCACGGACAGCGGTTTTCATATCCGCCATAGCAGAAACAATCAGGTATTCCTTTTCCTTCTCTTTGTCCCCTTTCAGCCGGTAAGACTCTGATAAAGTATAGGCACAAATCGCAACGTCGTGTTCATAGTCCTTCTGCAGCGCCAGATAATCCGTCAGCAAACGGATGGCCTTGTCATATTCATTGCGTACATTATACTGGTCGGACTGAATCAAGGTATGTATCAGAAGATTATCTTTATTGACCAACAGCAACGAATCACGATATTTGTCCGTAAGCTCCGTATAAAGCTTCTTTTCATATGCCGTCACGGCATAATCGGCCATAAGGCCATAGACCGTACGGTAGATATGGTAATAATATGGATGGATATCCACCGGCAACCGGTCTATATGGATATTCCGCATCAAATCCATAACTTCCTTATACATACCGGTCATTCCCAAAACATCTGCTTTATTCATGCGGGCATTGTCTATGTATTCTCGGTTTCCAAGACGTATGGCTATCTGTTCCCTTTCCTCGGCCATGTGCAATGCAGAATCCGTATTGAACGAACGGTACTCATCCAGCAATGTGCCAAGAATGGCAAAACGTTCTTCATCCGGTATCTGCCGATGCAACAGTCTTTTCAGTTCCACCAGTTTCAGCTCTTTCTGCTCCATGTATATGGGACGCTCCTTTATCGCCTGGTCCAGTTTCAGCAGCAAAGAATCCGCCTGGCTGCTGTCTGCAGCATGAAGGCGGCACATACAGATGGTACAAAGACACAAGAATATGATTATATTTTTCATCCGGCTTTCCGATTAGTTAAAGGCAATACTTTTTGAGAATCCTCATGCAAAAGTAATTAAAATACCATAAAAACCTATTCTACTATCATTAAAAGCTCGAAAGCAGAGTGATAAAAAGGCATACTGCAAGCAAAAGAATCAAAATATTGAATTACCTTTACGGAAAATCCAAAGAAAGACCATATCATAATATCATCCGAGCATCATGGATATACACACATTTATTGCCAATTATCAGGAAGCTTTCGGCCAACACGCCGAACTCCCCATCGCCTTTTGGTATTCAGACCGAATGGAGGTATCTACAGAGAAAGTAACCGGTTGTCTCTTCAAATGCATGAAACAAGTCAGAGACGGCAAAATCGTCAGTCTCAGCAACGAAACAATTACCTGCGGAGGAGGCAAGTTCTATACCGGATTTACTGAAATGCCCGAGCGCGTCCCGGGGTTTGTCTCCTTGAAAGAGAAATACAAGAAGACTCCCGAAATGGTGGTAGATTTTGTCAATGAGCTACAGATTTCCAGAACTGACAAAGCCTATCTGCATTTTGCCCGCATAGACAAGATACCTTCCTTTGATGAAGTGGAAGGACTGCTGTTCCTGCCAACTCCCGACATTCTATCCGGACTGGCGACATGGACCTTCTTCGACAACAATGCATCGGATGCCGTGGCAGCCCCATTCGGCTCCGGCTGTTGCTCCGTCATTACCCAAACCATCATTGAAAACCGGAAACAAGGGAAACGCACTTTCCTGGGATTCTTCGACCCCTCCGTCCGCCCATACTTCGAAGCGGACTTATTGAGCTTCACTATCCCCATGTCCCGGTTCAAGGAGATGTATCACACCATGCGCGAAAGCTGTCTGTTCAATACACATGCCTGGGGAAAAATCAAGGAAAGGATACAGCTTTCCCAATCAAGAGACGTACATATCCTCCCCTCTCCCATTTCCTTCCCCATCCTTCCGGACATTTATCTGCAGGAAATCAGAATAGAAGATGCTGCAGCCATCTACCATGCCATCGACACACACCGGGACTACTTAAGAACATGGCTGCCATTTGTGGATAATATGCGCACAACAGCTGATGAAGAAGCTTTTTTACGTCAAGTACTATCTGCTCCTGCCGAACGAAATGAACCTATATTCGGCATTTGGAACCAGCAGCATGAAATCTGCGGACTGATAGGTTTCCATTTCTCCGATTTCGACAACCACCGTACAGAACTCGGCTATTGGCTACTGCCGGAATACCAGCACCGGGGTATCATTACTGAAAGTGTCCGCAAGCTGTGTCTGTGGGCCGTACAAGAAAAAGAGATAAAGCGGATACAAATTCGCTGTGCCGTGGGCAATGCAGCCAGCAACGCAGTACCGGTTCGCCTCGGTTTCATCCATGAGGGAACAGAACGTTGCGGAGAACTGCTGGCTTCTGGAGAATATACAGACATACATATATACAGCATCTTGAAAGAAGAAGTGCTGGCCAACCTCAAACGATAAAATATCAAATTATATATCAACTATTGAAATTATACATGGAACAACAACCTCATCTCAATGACCACAACAAGCAGGAGTACCCTCCTATGCATACAACGGAGCACATCATCAACCAAACCATGATAAGGTTATTCGGTTGCGGCCGCTCCATATCAGCACACATAGAACGGAAGAAAAGCAAGCTGGACTACCGTCTTGCCGCCTGCCCCACGGAAGAAGAAATAAAGAAGCTGGAAGAGGCCGTAAACGAGGTAATCGCCCGACAGCTGCCCATCACAACAGAATTCATTACGCAAGAGGAAGCGCAAGGACGTTTCGACTTGGAACGCCTGCCCGATGGTGCTTCGGAAACGGTACGTGTCGTGAAAGTAGGCGATTACGACGAATGCCTCTGCATCGGAGTACATGTGGAGAATACATCAGAAATCGGAACCTTCAAAATCATCAGTCACGATTGGAACGAAGAAGCCAAGCGTTGGAGAATGCGTTTTAAATTAGTCTGAAAATCTATCAATTTTAAATAAATAAGATAGCAAAATGGCATTAAACAAGCAAATAAGTCAGTTCTTCAATGACAAATAGTCAATAGAGTCAGCAAAGACCGGTTGGCATAAGGTTTGCAATATAGTTAGCGAACGACGGTTCAAGAAACGGACGGTGAAAAAAACAAAAGGCAGACACCCGAAGACAAAGAACCGGAGTTCAAAACTAAATAGCATGTTTAACTTAAACAATAGGAGACTATAACTATGATGCCTGTAAGAAGAAACCAAAATTGGTTACCGAGTATTTTTAATGATTTCTTTGACAATGATTGGATGGTAAAAGCAAATGCCACCGCCCCTGCCATCAACGTATTCGAAACAGCAAAAGAGTACAAAGTTGAATTGGCTGCTCCCGGTATGACAAAAGAAGACTTCAACGTTCACATCGACGAAGAAAACAACCTGGTCATCAGCATGGAAAAGAAAACAGAAAGCAAGGAAGAGAACAACAAGGACGAAAAGAAGGAAGGCCGCTACTTACGCCGCGAATTCTCATACACCAAGTTCCAGCAAACCATGATTCTTCCGGACGATGTCGATAAGGAAAAGATTGGTGCCCATGTAGAAAACGGCGTGTTGAACATTACATTGCCTAAGTTTACAGAAGCAGAAAAAGAAAAGGCCAAGAAATTCATCGACGTAAAATAACGCCCGACCATTAAAAAGAAAATCTCCCGCTGCACAAGATAATGCAACGGGAGATTTTTTATATCCATAGCTATGCGGAACTATTTCTTTTTCCCTTTCAGAAAACGGTCTGTCAGCCACTTGCGCACCGGTTCGTCGTACAGTTTCAAACAAGCATAAGCAAGAACAAAGGCTCCAACGAAAGTAAGTATCATATAAGGGATACCTTCCACCATTGTAGCGTTATTGTTGCATACCCAAGCCGTATAAGTATATACCAACGGATAATGGGTAATATAAATCGGATAGGAAATATCTCCCAGGAACTTGCATACGGCAGTAGAGCGCTTACCGGTCACCTTGCCGCCGGCTCCCATCGAAACAATGACCGGGAAGATGCAGATAATACAGAAAGCCTCGTAAAGCCCGTTCATCCAGTAACCATCCTCACCTCCGATACGGGGAATGGAAAGAACCACCACAATCAGCAGGCTGCACCACCAGAAAGCACGCTTTTCAAGCCGTATCAGCCAGCCGAGGCGTGACAGAAGCAATCCGCCGAAGAACGGATACATCAGCCGGACCATACCCACATACTGCTGTTCCCAGTTCAAGGCCCAACCACCCACAATATCGCCAGCAGGAGCAGTCAGACAACGGTATACCGTAAAACACCCTGCCACAAATACCAGCACCGACAGGGCCACCTTATTGAACTTGCGTACAAACAACGCATACAGGATATTACCGATATATTCATAATAGAGCGACCATGCCGGGCCATTCAACGGATGCATTTCCGTCCAGCCGCGAATGTCGAACTTCAGCGGAAGAGGAAGCAAGGTACAGCCCAGCAACATCACCAGCAGCATTGTTCCGATGGACGTATTCTCGATAGGTGGAAAACAAGGCGACTCCTGAAAATAGAAAAAGGCAGCGCCCACAATGCTTCCCATAATCACCATAGGATGCAGGCGGATGATACGGCGTTTGAAGAAAGTGCCCACGGTCATCCGGTTCCAACGGTCATCATAAGCATAGCCGATAACAAAACCGGAAAGCATGAAGAAGAAATCCACTGCCAGATAACCATGATTGATAATTTGAGTAAGATGGCTGCCACCTGCATGTGCTTCAAAAAGATGGAAGATAATAACCATGACAGCCGCCACGCCACGAAGTCCGTCAAGAATCTCATAATGCGGTTTCGAGGCAAGATAAGTAGTCTGTGTATTCATTTTGGTATAAGATATTTATTTATTCGCGTGCAAAGATAAGAGTTTTTTCCAATAAGGGAACTGATAAATATCATATAAACTCTATCAATCAATTACTAAGCAAAACAGATATTTTTCATCATTAGATACATATCACTACTTGCACCCTTTTTTCCGCACAAAAAACAGCTTTTATTATCCATAATAAAAGGGCTACACCTTTTCCTCCTCATGGTGTAGCCTTAAACACAAAAGGGTGTAGCTATCCAAGGCAAATGGTGTAGCCCTTCTTCAAAAAAGAGAGCCAAATAGGATAATAATAAAGAAAAATCAGTTAACTACTTTTCTTATAACTTTTTACCGCCCACAGATTGAAGACCAATGCAAAGACCAACACGGCTCCCAGTTGCGGAAGCAGTTCGGCAAATCCGCCACCACGGAGATAGATGGTACGCATCACCTCCACAAAATAGCGTAGCGGATTGATGCACGTAATCCATTGCGCCCACTCAGGCATACTGTGGATAGGGGTGAAAAGACCACTCATCAGAATAAGGATAAGCATGAAGAACCACATGACAAACATGGCCTGCTGCAACGTGGTCGAATGATTGGATATGACCAGCCCGAACCCCGACACCATCGGTAGAAAAAACAGCGCCATGCCGTAGATAGTGAGGAAATGTCCCGCCGGCAGAATGCCGTAAAGTACCCATGCCAGAACGAAACAGATGGTCAGCACCACAAAACCTATCAGCCAGTAAGGTATCAGCTTGGCGGCAATGAAAGTGAACTTGCCGACGGGGGTGACATTTATCTGCTCGATGGTGCCCACCTCCTTCTCGCCCACCACATTGAGGGCAGGGAGAAAACCGCAAATCAGCGTCAGCAGCATCACCATGAGGGCAGGAATCATGAAAAGCTTGTAGTTCAGCGTGGGGTTGTAAAGGTTCTGCGTAGTGATGTCCACCCGGGAAAGCGGCTTCCCGGCAAGCCCTTGCGAAGACGACTCCGAACCCAGTTCACGGGTATAGTCACTGATGATGGAAGACAAGTAGGATCCTCCCAGACTGCCCTTCGTGCCGTTCACGGCATTGGCCGCCACCAGCAGGCGGGGCGCCTCTCCCTTCACCCAATCCTTTTCGAAATCACGGGGAATCTCCAGCACGACATCTGCCGAACCTGCTTCAATGGCCAGCAAAGCCTCATCATATGTATCGGGAAGCGCTGTCAGGCGGAAATAAGTGGATGCACCGATTTTATCTACCAGACGGCGAGACAAGACGCTGTGGTCATTGTCCACTATATTCAGATTGATGTTCTTTATCTCCAGATTGGCGGCCCAGGGCATCAGTATCATAATCATGCACGGGAAAATGAAAATCAGCTTGGGCAGGAAGGAGTTGCGGAACAACTGCTTGAATTCCTTTTCAATGAGAAACTTTATCATAAGACGATATTTTAAAGATTTTAGACATAAGAACAAAAGAACAGATTTCCCGTATCCTTTTGTCCTTATGTTCTTCTGCCTGAATAATTAATATAAAATTCATATCCGCTCTTTACTCAAGCCGATGCTTGAATTTCTTGAAACTCACCGTTATCAGCAATACCGCCATCGTGGCAAGTATGCCGACCTCCATCAGCACAAGCGAAACATCCACTCCCTCAATCATCAGCTTACGCACCGCCTGGATATACCAGCGTGCAGGAAGCACAGCTGAAATGGCCTGCAAGATAACGGGCATACTCTCAATGGGGAATATCATGCCCGAAAGCAACATGGTGGGCATCATCAGCATCAGTCCGGACACCAGCATAGCGGCAACCTGCGTCCGGGTGACCGTGGAAATCAGCAGCCCCAGCGCCAGGGAGACAAAGATGAATAGCAGCGACACCACCACCAGCCAGAACAAGCTGCCCGCCACGGGAACATCGAGCACATAGACCGAAAGCAGAAGAATGGTGGTCAAGTTGACAAACGACAGCACAAAATAGGGCACCGCCTTTGCCAGAATGATGAAAAGCGGTTTGACGGGAGAAACCAGCAGGACCTCCATCGTCCCCGTCTCCTTCTCGCGCACAATGGAGATGGAGGTCATCATGGCGCAAATCAGCATCAGAATAAGCCCCATGACACCCGGCACGAAGTTGTAGGCACTCTTCATCTGCGGATTGTACAGCAGCTTGAGCTGGGGTACGATGGCAGCGGCATGCACTCCCGGCGGAAGCATCTCCTGCCCGGCAGAGGAAATGATGTTTGCGGCATAGCCTGCCTGCATAGTCGCCATATTGGGGTCTGTGGCGTCGGAGACAAGCTGCACGCGCGCCTCGCCGGTATAAAGCTTGTCCGAGAAACGCTCGCTGAAAACAAGCGCCATGTCAATCTCCCCTCTTCCGAAAGAAGCCTCCATATCGGCGGGAGAATGCAGGCGGCAGATGACGGTGAAGTATTCGCTTGCATCCATGCGGTCGATGATACGGCGGGTAACTACGTCATTCGACGGGTCGAGCACCGCCACACGCACGTTCTTCACCTCGGTGGTGATGGCAAAACCGAAAAGGATTATCTGCACGATGGGCATGCCCAGCAGAATCAGCATCGTGCGCCGGTCGCGGAAGATATGGAAGAACTCTTTTCGGATGAAAGATATGAATTGTTTCATTGTCTATATTTATATTTAGGCTCGGATAATGCGGATTTCACGGATTTTCAGTCGGCGGTTCGCACGGCTTGACGAGCCAGTTGTTGGAATACATCGTCCATCGTAGTGGCATTGAACTGCCGTTTCAGCTCCCCGGGAGTGTCGAGTGCACGGATGACGCCGTCTACCATGATGGAGATGCGGTCGCAATACTCTGCCTCGTCCATAAAGTGGGTGGTGACAAAGACGGTGATGCCCTCGTCGGCAGCCTGGTAAATCAGCTCCCAGAACTGGCGGCGCGTGGCAGGGTCCACCCCACCCGTAGGCTCATCCAGAAAGACAATCTTGGGACGGTGGAAGATGGAGACGGAGAAGGCCAGCTTCTGCTTCCAGCCCAGCGGAAGGCTTTTCACCAGTGTATCCCGTTCCTTTTCCAGCCCGAGGTGGAGGAGCAGCTCATCCGTCTTGGGGGCAATCTCCGCTTCGGGGATGCCGTAGATATCGGCAAAGAGGCGGATATTCTCCCACACCTTGAGGTCTTCGTAAAGGGAAAATTTCTGGCTCATGTAGCCGATGTTCTTCTTCACTTCTTCGGGTTGGGAAGCCACATCGAAGCCTGCCACGCACGCCTTGCCGCCGGTGGGACGACTAAGCCCCGTAAGCATGCGCATGGCGGTGGTCTTGCCTGCCCCGTTGGCTCCCAGGAAACCGAAAATCTCGCCCCGATGGACTTGGAAGGAGATGTGGTCTACGGCGGTAAAATTGCCGAAACGCTTGGTCAGCCCTTCCACTTCAATCACATTGTTTTCGTGGTTTTCCACCCGTTCGTGCTGCAAGCCCGGAGGGCAGAGGATGCCCGCAAAACGTGTCAGGATGCGGTCAGGGGTATCGACGCCTTTTATCTCCCCTTCGTTGATGAAGGCGATGCGGTCGCATTGGCGCGCTTCGTCGATGATGGGGGTGGAAGCAATGATGGTGATACCCTGCTCCTTCAGCCGGCAGAGCATTCCCCAGAATTCCTTGCGGGACACGGGGTCGACGCCCGTAGTGGGTTCGTCCAGGAAGAGGACATCCGGTTTATGGATAAGAGCACAGCTAAGGGCGAGTTTCTGCTTCATGCCGCTGGACAACGCTCCGGCGCGGCGCTTGCGGAAAGGTTCTATCTGCCGGTAAATGTCGCGCACCAAATCATAATTCTCCTCGATGGCGGTGTGGAAAACGGTGGCGAAGAAATTGAGATTCTCCTCTACCGTCAAGTCCGGATAGAGGGAGAAGCGTCCGGGCATATACCCCACCCGCCTGCGGATGGCTTTGTAGTCCTTCACCACATCCAGGCCGCAGACCGAAGCCGAGCCTCCGTCGGCAAGCAGCAAGGTGGTGAGGATGCGGAAAAGCGATGTCTTGCCCGCACCGTCCGGCCCGATGATGCCGAAAAGCTCACCGGGAGCTACTGACAGAGAGACACCCCGCAGGGCTTCCACGCTGCCGTAACGTTTGGAGATATTAGTTAAAGTTACAGCCTCCATACATTCCTATTTTCAGCATCCCGTCATTCTTCACGGCAATCTTTACGGCATAGACCAGATTGGCGCGCTCGTCTTTCGTCAAGATAGTTTTTGGAGTAAATTCGGAGGTATCGGAAATCCAGGTGACAACGCCAGGATATTCTTGGCGCACATCCTTGCCATAATCCGCATAAACCTTCACTTGCTGCCCCAGCTTGATTTCGGCAAGCTGCTCGGAGGTGATGTAGGCACGGAGGTAAATCTGCTCCATATCCGCCACTTTGAAAAGAGGGGTGCCGGGAGCAGCCAGTTCTCCGGCTTCGGCATATTGGGCAAGGACGGTTCCCGTCAGCGGAGAGGTGATGTGGCATTTGCGCAGCTGGTCTTCTATCTGCGCCACCTGGATGCCGACAGAGGAGCTTTGCCACGTCAGGCTGCGGTCACTGTTGCGCAGGGTGGAGTTCTGTGCGTCGAGCTGCTTGCGGAGGACTTCGAGAAGGGACTCGGCATCATCGAGCTGCTTCTGGTTGGCGGCACCCACACGGAGCAGGTTGGACACGCGGTCGCGCTCGCGCCGTGCCTGCACAATCTGTTCCTGAGTGGCGGCTACTTGCTTCAGGATATCGGGCCGCTGGCCTTCCACGGACTTGACACTGGCCTCCAACTGGAGTTTCTTCAGATAGAGTTGGACGGTATCTATAATGCCTACCTCCTGCCCGTCTTTCAGTGTCGTGCCTTCCTCGATGTCGAAACTCAGCAGTTTTCCAGACGCCTCGGCAGAAACGATGACTTCGGTAGCCTCGAACGTTCCCGTCGCATCATATTTCGGAGTACCGCCGGTACAGGCGGCAAGGAGAAATAAAAAAGGAAATAATTTCAATGATTTCATACTATTTCAAGTTATAAATTACGGATTATAGTCATTAATTGTTCAGCGTATATTTCAGCTGCCAGATGTTCATCAGCAACTGCACCTCATGCAATGCCTTGGTCTGTCGTGCCATACTTTCGTTGGTAATCTCCCGCAGCATATCGGTCACGGTCATTGTCCCGTTCTGCACCTTGGCCTCGGCTGCACGGCGGATATTCCCACGCAGACGGATAATCTCGTCATCATCCACCATCTGGCGGCGCATGGATACAATGCCCGCATCCTGCTGCGTAGCCTGCAGGCTAATGTTGAAAAGGAACACATCCCGGCCGGTCTCTATCTGTTGGCGGGTATTGTCTATCCTGCGGCGGTCGTTCTTCAACGTATACAGACTGCCGAAATTCCAGGACATGCGCACCCCCGCCATGTAATAGGCGTTGAATTCATCTTTCAGCATATTCAATCCCGGATTGCCGTATGCCCCTTGTACAAAAAGGCCGAAACGCGGCATCAACCGGGTGTTCAAAGCTGCCTCCTGCTGGCGGAGTTGCTCTCCCTGCGCATCGTACCAACGAAGTTCGGGGCGGTTGTTCATCTGCCGGTCTATGTTTTCTTCGGCAGCCGGTTTCAATAAAACCGTTTCGGAAGAGAGATCCTTGCCCGTAAAGGCAGCAAGCATGCTGAGGTATGCACGACGGGTGGTCTCCAATTCCACACGGTGCTGCCTAGTATTCAGTTGCTCTACGCTGACTGCATCCAGGTCGCTCGGGGTGGCGATGCCATTGGCTATGTAGTCGGCTACCTGCTTGTGGGTTCTTCCTAAATCTTCTTGCAAGAGGCTGTTCTGTTTCAGCTGTTCGTCCAACAGCAGGATGCCGAAAAAGAGCTGGTTCACCCGGTCAGTCAAGGCATACATGTCTACATGCTGTTTTTCCAGTTCCACTTCCGAGGCGGCACGCGTCAATCGTTTTCTGGAACGTATATCCCCACCATCCCAGAGGGTCTGCTGCACTTCGAGCATCACCTGGTACTGGTCTTTCGAAGCAGTCTTGATGTCGAGATTAGGGATTTCGACCGGTAGCCGGGTGATGTCACTCTGGTACGTGGCCTTGCCGGATAGGGAAAACTGGGGCAAGTAACCTTTTCCGGCATTGGAGAGGTCGTACCCGCGTGCCTTTTCTATCAGTCCGTATTGCCTGACCAACGGATAATTGTCTTGCGCCCGTCGCTGGCACTCCTCCAACGTGAGCTGGGCATGTGCCAGCATGGCGGCAAGAAAAAGGGTAAAAAAGAAAACGGTTCGTTTCATATCCATTCTGTTTCTTGTTTATTCTACATGGTTTTGTTCTATACACATGCAAAGATAAAGGCATAACCCTATAACCTTACAATCCATTTGTGCGCAAAGATGTTCTAATAGTACGACATTTCGTAGAAAAAGACAAATAATAGGAACACTTTATTATCTTTGCGGTGGAAATATACATTATTCATAAAGGGAAAGATATGGAAAAGAACAAACCGATAAGCGTCGCATTCGAGGACATCCGCAACAATCCGGATTTTATAGAACATTCCGAATACAGATTTATAAACGACGATTTGGGAATGGTCATCAGTTTTCAAGCAATGGGATTCAGGCTATTCCGCACCCAGCAACCTTATCGTGCCAAAGAAGGAAGGATTGTACGCATCATGCAAGGTAAGGGCCGAATCTCCATCAATCTTATCGAATATGAAGCTACAGCCCACGATATTATTATCATCCCTGACAATTCGCTGATAGAAATATCGGAAGTCAGTCCCGACTACGAATTCCAAGTCATCATGCCCACTGCCAATTTTCTGCCCGTACTACAGAATTCCATTCTTTCGGAAGCTTATACACGAAACGGAATCCGCCTTTCATGCAACAACGAGGAATGGGCACACATCAGCAGCTTCTTCTCTTTATTGTGGAATATACTACATTGTTTGCCCTACCGCCGCGGAGCTGTACAGCACTTGATTGTCTCACTTCTCTATAACCTTAAGTATATCCACGAGCACACATGCAAGTCAACTCCGTCACGCCTTTCACGCCAGGAAGAGCTATTCCGCCGCTTCATCGCTTTGGTGAACCAACACAGCAAGCACGAACGCAGCGTCAACTTCTATGCCGACAAACTATGCCTGACACCGCACTATCTGAGCTCGGTGATACGTGAAACAAGCGGACAAACCGTGATGCAATGGATTAATCAAGCAGTTATCCTCGAAGCCAAAGTATTGCTGAAACACCGTAATCTACTGGTGTTTCAAATATCAGACGAACTGAACTTTCCCAATCCGTCGTTCTTCTCGAAGTTCTTCAAACGTATGACGGGGATGACACCGGCAGAATACCAAAAACAAACCTGACCTCAAAACAGCTGTCCTATACGGGAGCCTGACGGTCCGTCGCAAGAGTCCGCTTCCAATGCCAGCATCCCTTGTTTGGCTGCCAGTCCACCGGCATAGCCTATCAGCGTATGGTTGCTGCCCACCACACGATGGCAGGGGATGAGTATGGAGAGGGCATTTGCCCCATTGGCAGCCGCCACCGCGCGTACGGCTTTTGGATTGCCCAGCTTTCGTGAAAGCTCGCCGTAGGACACTGTTTTTCCGTAAGGGATGTTCTGCAACTCCTGCCACACCGTCCGCTGGAATTCTGTTCCGACTGCAAGCAGTGGAACATCGAATATGGTCCGCTTACAGGCAAAATACTCATCCAACTGAATGATTGCCCTTGCAATCACTTCCGAAGTGCCTTCCTCATAATCGGCATGCAGCGCCTGCCGTATGCGCTTATCAACGGTTACTCTACGTTTCTCGTTCAGCATCCAGTCGCATAGGCAGAGTTTATCGCCGAAAGAGCCGAGGAGCAACTCGCCATAAGGAGATGGATAGTATTGGGTCAAAATTGTTTCCATCGAACTTAGTTTTCAGCAAAGATAGCAAATTAAATTATCATTTGTACTCCGCCCACGACTTGATAGCCAAATCATCCGGCGTCATCGTGCAGAATGCATTGATGAACGCACTTGCCAGACGGGCATTCGTTATCAACGGAATATTGAGGTCGATGGCGGCACGGCGTATCTTGTAGCCGTTATCCAACTCGCCTGCGGTGAGGTTCTTCGGAATATTGACCACCATGTCTATCTCCTTGCGGTGCAGCATGTCGAGTGCCTGCGGCTGGCGTTCGGGTTCGCTGGGCCAGTAGACGCGCGTATTCTCCACACCGTTCTCCGTAAGGAAATTGCTGGAACCACCCGTGGCAAATATCTTATACCCCTTCTTCTGAAGCATACGCGCGGCAGAAAGCATGTCCACTTTCTGCTTCGGAGTACCGGTAGAAAGCAGGATATTTTTCTCTGGAATACGATATCCCACGGAGAGCATCGCCTTGAGAATGGCGCAGGAAGTATCGCTGCCGATGCAACCCACCTCGCCCGTGCTTGCCATATCCACACCCAGTACCGGGTCGGCCTTCTGCAGACGGTTGAAGGAGAACTGGCTCGCCTTGATGCCTACATAATCCAAATCGAACAGATTCTTGTCCGGCTTCTGTACCGGAATGCCGAGCATCACCTTCGTGGCAAGTTCAATAAGGTTTATCTTCAGCACCTTGCTGACAAACGGGAACGAACGGCTGGCACGGAGGTTGCACTCAATCACCTTGATGTCGTTCTCGCGTGCCAGATACTGGATATTGAATGGACCGGAGATGTTCAGCTCACGGGCAATCTCGCGGCTGATGCGCTTGATGCGGCGCACCGTCTCCACATACAACTTTTGTGGCGGGAACTGGATAGTGGCGTCTCCGGAATGCACCCCGGCAAACTCGATATGCTCACTGATGGCATATGCGACAATCTCACCGTTTTGTGCCACCGCATCCATCTCCACCTCCTTGGCATGCTCGATGAACTGGCTCACCACCACGGGATGTTTCTTGCTGACATTCGCTGCCAGCTTCAGGAAGCGTTCCAGTTCCTCCCGGTTGGAGCAGACGTTCATCGCAGCACCGGACAATACATAGGAAGGACGGACCAATACCGGGAAACCCACCTTATCCACAAAGGCGTTGATGTCCTCCAGGGAGGTCAGCGCCCGCCATTCGGGTTGGTCTACACCAATGCGGTCGAGCATGGCGGAGAACTTGTCACGGTCTTCGGCATTGTCGATGCTCCTGGCGCTTGTGCCGAGAATAGGTACCTTCTGCGCATCGAGGCGCAGGGCAAGGTTATTCGGTATCTGACCACCGGTAGAGACAATCACCCCGTGGGGATTCTCCAGTTCGAGAATATCCATCACGCGCTCGAAGGTAAGTTCGTCGAAGTAAAGACGGTCGCACATGTCATAGTCCGTAGACACGGTTTCGGGATTGTAGTTTATCATGACACTGCGGTAGCCTTCCTGACGGATGGTGTTCAGGGCCTGCACGCCGCACCAGTCGAACTCTACGGAAGAACCGATGCGGTAGGCGCCGGAGCCCAATACGACGATGGACTTGCGGTCGCCGAGGTAACGGACATCATTTGCCGTACCGCTATACGTCAGGTAGAGATAGTTGGTCTGTGCGGGATATTCGGCGGCAAGGGTATCTATCTGCTTCACTACGGGCAGAATGCCTGCACTCTTGCGGAAATTGCGGACGGCAAGGATGGCTTCTTCGCCGTCCATTGCTTGTTCCAAGCCGAGGGCACGGGCTATCTGGAAATCAGAGAAGCCTTGTACCTTGGCTTTACGCAATAAGTCTACGGGAATCATTGGCAACTCTCCATCAGCCATAAAAGAGTGCAGTTCCCTGCTGGTATCCATGATGTTCATCAGCTTTTCCAGGAACCAACAGTCTATCTTGGTCAATTCGTGCACCTGGTCCACCGTATATCCGGCACGGAAGGCTTTGGAGATGACAAAAATACGCTTGTCCGTCGGTTCGCGCAGAGCCTTGTCCAAATCGGCAATCACCAGTTCCTTGTTCTCCACAAAGCCGTGCATGCCCTGGCCTATCATACGTAAGCCTTTCTGAATAGCTTCTTCGAAAGTACGCCCGATAGCCATTACCTCGCCTACCGACTTCATGCTCGAACCCAGTTCCTTGTCCACTCCATGGAACTTGCCCAAATCCCAACGCGGTATCTTGCAGACCACATAGTCCAGAGCAGGTTCGAAGAAAGCGCTTGTGGTCTTTGTTACGGAGTTGTTCAAGTCGAACAAACCATAGCCCAAGCCGAGTTTTGCCGCCACAAATGCCAACGGATAACCCGTTGCTTTAGAGGCAAGTGCAGACGAACGGCTCAAGCGTGCATTTACCTCGATTACCCGGTAGTCCTCGCTCATCGGGTCGTAGGCATACTGCACGTTACACTCTCCCACAATGCCGATGTGACGGATAATGCGGATAGCGAGTTCACGCAATTTATGATAGTCCGTATTGCTCAACGTCTGTGACGGGGCAATAACGATGGACTCACCTGTATGGATGCCCAGGGGGTCGAAGTTCTCCATGTTGCAGACCGTGATGCAGTTGTCGAAGCGGTCGCGCACCACCTCGTATTCCACTTCCTTCCATCCCTTCAGCGATTTCTCCACCAGCACCTGCGGGGAGAAGGAGAAGGCTTTCTCCACCAGCACATTCAGCTCTTCTTCATTGTCGCAGAAGCCCGAACCCAGTCCGCCAAGCGCGTATGCGGCACGGACAATGACCGGGTATCCCAATTCCCGGGCTGCGCGACGGGCATCCGCCGCATTCTCCACGGCTTCGCTCTTGATGGTCTTCACATCAATCTCATTCAGTTTCTGTACAAAGATTTCACGGTCCTCCGTGTCAATGATGGCCTGCACGGGAGTGCCGAGAACCGTCACGCCGTACTTCTCGAAAATCTTGTCTTTATAGAGGGAAACACCGCAGTTCAGTGCCGTCTGTCCGCCAAAAGCAAGCATGATGCCGTCCGGGCGCTCCTTCTCTATCACCTTCTCCACGAAGTAAGGAGTGACGGGCAGGAAGTAAATCTGGTCGGCAACTCCTTCCGAGGTCTGTACCGTGGCAATGTTCGGATTGATGAGAACCGTGTAGATGCCTTCCTCCTTCAATGCCTTGAGCGCCTGCGAACCGGAGTAGTCAAATTCTCCTGCCTCACCGATTTTCAGTGCACCGGAACCGAGCAGCAGGACTTTCTTTATATTGTTTTCTTTCATTTGCATATCTGTTTATTAAAAATGTAATAGTAGTAATAAAACCTTATCTTTCTCTTACCTTACACAATCAGTCACTAATTGAATGGCATTCAGTATAGGACTGAAAGGTATTCACTCTGGGACTGAATGACATTCAGTATGGGACTCATTATACCGTCTTTTACATACTGATTATCAAGAGATTATGAACGCAATCATTCTTGATAAAATTCTCTTACTAAAGCAACTTCACAAAGTCATCAAAAAGAAACTCCGTATCCGTCGGCCCGCTGGCAGCTTCGGGATGAAACTGTGCGGAGAACCAGGGATTGCGTTTGTGGCGGATTCCTTCATTAGAACCATCGTTCATATTGATGAAAAGCGGTTCCCAGTCTTCTGTCAGCGTGTTGTTGTCTACGGCATACCCATGATTCTGTGAGGTGATGAAGCAACGTTCCGTACCCACCATACGCACCGGTTGGTTATGGCTGCGGTGGCCGTATTTCAATTTGTATATCTTGGCGCCCCCAGCTTTGGAAAGCAACTGGTTTCCCATACAGATGCCGAAGATGGGCAGTTTATCTTTCTGCATTGCCTTGCGGATATGCTGCACGGCAGCATCGCAGGTATCGGGGTCACCGGGACCGTTGGAGATGAACAACCCGTCGAACTCCATTCCAGTATAATCATAGTCCCAAGGAACGCGAATCACTTCCACGTCACGTTTCAGCAGGCAGCGGATGATGTTATGCTTGACGCCGCAATCCACAAGGAGCACTTTCTTCTTACCGGTTCCTTCGTTGTAACGGATAACCTCCTTGCAGCTAACTTTATCCACATAATTCACATCGGCATAAGAGGCCTCAGGCATTTCATCCGATTCATCATCAAAGGCGATACGTCCCATCATCACCCCATGCTCGCGAAGCACCTTTGTCAGTTCGCGGGTATCGATGCCCGTGATGCCCGGAATCTGTTCGCGTTTCAGCCAGTCACCGAGGCTTTCCACCGCATTCCAATGGCTATAATTTTCGCTATAATCGCTTACAATAATGGCTTCGGCATGGATATGCTCGCTCTCCATAAAAGTGGCAAGCCCATTCGGTTCGAGAGTAAAAGGCGGCACACCGTAATTGCCCACCAACGGATAGGTGAGCGTCATCAGCTGTCCGGCATACGAAGGGTCGGTCAGGCTTTCGGGATAACCCGTCATGGCTGTGTTGAAGACCACCTCTCCCGCTACCGGTTTTTCAAAACCGAACGACTTGCCGTGGAAGCGGCTCCCGTCGTCGAGGATTAGAGTTACATTTCTCATTGATTCAATTAAAATTGATAAACTTGTTCTATATAATCAATAAATGCCTTGTTCAGCAGCTTCACACCGCCCGGCGTAGGATAATCGCCGCTGAAGTACCAGTCACCCGGATGCTTGGGGCAGGCCTCATGCAGCCCCTCGAGAGGCTGGTAGACAATCTGCACTTTGGCTTTCGTCCCGTTCGGAGTAAGAAGCTCCACCATCTTGGCAGAGATTTCCTCATCAGTGAAAGGAGCATAAATCTCCTTCACGTAATTCACCATCTGTTCTTTGGGCAGGCCTACCTGCTCTTTGGACTTGCGGTAGGCGGCGGCAATCACATCGCGCATCTCACGCTCCTTCAGCAGTTCCACAGCAGCCTTGAAGGCAATGAATTCACTCATCTTAGCCATATCGATGCCGTAGTAGTCGGGATAGCGTACCTGCGGTGAAGAGCTTACAATGACTATCTTCTTTGGCTCCAGACGGTCAAGGATACCGATGATGCTCTGCTTCAGGGTGGTTCCACGCACTATCGAGTCGTCGATGATGACCAGATTATCCACTCCCGGGACAAGGCTTCCATAAGTGATGTCGTACACATGGGCGGCAAGGTCGTTCCGGCTGTTTCCTTCGGCAATAAAGGTACGCAGCTTGATGTCCTTGATTGCCACTTTCTCGCTCCGTATGCGCCGCGACAAGATATGCTCCAACTCGTCGTGGCTGGGACTATGCCCCAAGGCGGCAATCTGCTGCACCTTCTCCTCGTTGAGGTAGTCGTCCAATCCCTGCAACATACCGTAGAAGGCGACTTCCGCCGTATTGGGGATGAAGGAGAAGACGGTATGGTCCACATCGTTGTCGATGGCTTTCAATATGTTGGGTACAAGTTTCTCACCCAGCAGTTTACGTTCCCGGTAAATGTCCACATCACTGCCCCGGCTGAAGTAGATGCGCTCGAAGGAACAAGGTTTCACCTCGCGCGGCTTGTTGATTTGCACGGTGCGCACCTTGCCGGCCTTGTTGATAAACATGGCTTGTCCGGGTTGCAGCTCCTTGATGGATTCGACAGGAACATTAAGGGCTGTCTGTATCACGGGACGTTCGCTGGCAAGCACCGCTATCTCGTCGTCCTGATACCAGAAGGCTGTACGGATGCCCCATGGGTCGCGTACGGCGAAAGTCTCTCCGCTGCCGGTAAGTCCGCACATCACGTATCCCCCGTCCCACTCCTTGCTCGAAGTGCGCAGCACGTTGGCAAGGTCGATGTGGTTTTCTATATAACGGGTGATGTCCATGCCTGCCAGCCCTTCCGCTTCGGCAAGGTTGAAGAGGCGCTCCACTTCGCGGTCGAGGCGATGTCCCAACTGCTCCAGCATGATGTAGGTATCGGCATATTTGCGCGGATGCTGGCCGATGGCGGTAATGCGTGCGAAGATTTCATCCACATTCGTCATGTTGAAGTTGCCGCAGAGGGCAAGATTCTTGGCACGCCAGTTGTTTCTCCGGAGGAACGGGTGCACGTACGAGATGCCGGACTTTCCGGTAGTGGAGTAACGCAGGTGTCCCATATAGACCTCCCCTGCAAAGGGCAGCACACGCTTGGCATAGTCCGCATCGTGCAGCTGTTCCTTGGTCAAGTCCTTGAAGTGACCCTGCACCGTACCGAAAATTTCGGTAATGGCGCCCGAGCCGAGAGCACGCTCACGGAACATATATTCCTCGCCGGGACTGGCCTCCAGTTTCACGCAGGCCAGTCCGGCACCTTCCTGCCCACGGTTGTGTTGTTTCTCCATCAGGAGATAGAGCTTGTTGAGTCCGTACATCCATGTTCCGTACTTCTCTTCATAGTACTCCAAAGGTTTCAGCAGGCGTATCATGGCGACGCCGCATTCATGCTTCAGTTGTTCCATCTATTTATTTACTATTTACCATTTACAATGTACAATTTTAAGTGTACAATTTTCTTTTCCTTATTATAGCATACAATTACCATTTACATTTACCCCTCCCAAGCGCAGCCCCATTGTACATTGTAAATGGTAAATTGTACATGTCCTCATTCTACAGTCACCGACTTAGCAAGGTTCCTCGGCTGGTCCACATCCATTCCCTTGCACACGGCAATGTGATAGGCAAGCAGTTGCAAAGGTACCGTAGTTATTAACGGATCAAGGCACTCCATTGTTTCGGGAAGCTCGATACAAGTGTCGGCTATTTTACTGATGACCGTATCTCCCTTTGTCACAATGGCGATAACCCTGCCTTTACGCGCCTTTATTTCCTGGATATTGCTCAGCACCTTTTCATAAAGCCCATTCCGGGTGGCAATGACCACTACCGGCATTTCGGCATCCACCAGGGCAATGGGGCCGTGCTTCATTTCGGCGGCAGGATAGCCCTCGGCATGGATATACGAAATCTCCTTCAACTTCAAGGCGCCTTCCAAGGCTACGGGATAACTGTATCCGCGTCCCAGATAGATAAAGTTGTGTGCATAGGTGAATATCTTGGAAAGTTCCGCTATACGGTCGTTCAGTTTCAAGACCTCCTTCATCTTGTCGGGGATATGTCCCAATTCCTTGACAATTGCCAGGTATTGCCCTTCGTCCATCGTCTTTTTCTCTTTGGCAAGTGTCAGGGCCAGCATGGTAAGCACCGTTACCTGCCCGGTGAAGGCTTTGGTGGATGCCACCCCTATTTCCGGTCCCACGTGGATATAGGAACCCGTGTGCGTGGCACGGGGAATGCTGGAACCGACGGCATTGCAGATGCCGTATATAAATGCCCCACGGTTTCTGGCAAGCTCCACGGCAGCCAGCGTATCGGCCGTTTCTCCGCTTTGCGAGATGGCAATCACTACATCGTTGCTGTCAATCACCGGGTCGCGGTAACGGAACTCACTGGCATACTCCACTTCTACCGGAATACGGCAGAAGCTTTCAATCAAATGCTTGCCGATGAGGGCAGCATGCCATGACGTACCGCATGCCACGATGACGAAGCGTTTGGCCGCCAGCAGACGTTCCTTATAATCAATCACAGCAGAAAGAACCACGTTCGTACCCTCCACATTGATACGTCCGCGCATGCAGTCGTGAATGCAGCCGGGCTGTTCGAAGATTTCCTTCAGCATGAAGTGCGGATAACCGCCCTTCTCCAGCTGGCCGAGATTGAGCGCTACCGTCTTTACCTCGTGCGGACATTCCACATTCTTCAGGTTAACAACCTTCAGCTTCTCTCCTCGACGGATGAGGGCAATCTCTTCGTCTTCCAGATACACCACCTTATCCGTATATTCCACAATCGGCGTGGCATCCGAAGCCAGGAAAAACTCTCCTTCACCGATGCCCACCACCAGCGGACTGCTCTTGCGTGCAGCGATTATCCCATCCGGATTGTCCTTGTCGAGCACCGCAATGGCATACGCCCCAATCACTTCCTGCAAGGCAAGTTGCACCGCCGTCAGCAGGTCAATATGGTTTGTCACCTGAATGTATTCAATGAGCTGTACCAGCACCTCGGTATCAGTGCTGCTTTTAAATACATAACCTTTGGCTTGAAGTTTTTCTTTAAGGATGGCGTAGTTTTCAATGATGCCGTTATGGATGAGGGCGAGGCGTTCGGAAGAGGAATAATGGGGATGGGCATTGACGGAACAAGGTTCTCCATGAGTGGCCCAACGTGTATGTGCAATACCAATGCTACCGGAAATATCTTTTTGAGCAACGAAAGTTTCAAGTTCCGAAACCTTACCTTTCGCTTTGTACACGTTCAACTGTCGGTTATCACTGATTAATGCTACCCCTGCACTATCATATCCACGGTACTCCAACCGCTTCAGACCTTTGATAAGAATGGGGTAGGCTTTCCTTTGACCTATATAGCCTACTATTCCACACATAATGTATCAGTATTTGATTTTGCGCTGCAAATATACATATTCTTAAGAACATAAAGTTAATCTTTCCACTATTTATTTATCAAAAGAATAGAAAAAAGTTGTTTTTACATCAAAAAGTTAAAGAAAATGTTATTTTAAAAGCAAAAGGCTTAATTTACAAATCAAAACCAAACCGTCTGATTTTGATTTAGGATTAAAAGAAAACAGAGGGTGTTTTCTATCAATTCATAACATCATCTCCTATCGTAGGAATTTTGCAAGAAAGAAGGCAGGGATATACACTATCATTTTGCAATTAATATTATATATTTGCCAAACATTTTGACACCACAAATAATATTATATAGCAATAAAGAAAGCTTATAATCATGAAACAAGAACTTTTTAACAACAAGACAAAAGTAGAGGATTACCAGCGACAGCCCAAACAGTTGGGCTTGTATGAGGCATCCCACGAGCACGATGCCTGCGGAGTAGGCATGCTGGTCAATATCCAGGGAGGGAAATCACATGAACTGGTAGAATCGGCATTGAAGGTACTGGAAAACATGCGCCACCGTGGAGCGGAAGGGGCGGACAACAAAACCGGAGACGGCGCCGGCATCATGCTGCAGATACCGCACGAATTCATTCTGCTGCAAGGCATCCCCGTTCCCGAGAAAGGAAAATACGGCACCGGCCTGCTTTTCCTTCCCAAAGACGGAAAAGACCAGGCTGTCATCTTGAGCGTCATTATCGAAGAGATTGAAAAGGAGGGATTGACCCTGATGCATCTGCGCAACGTGCCCACTTGCCCCGAAATATTGGGAGAAGCGGCTCTTGCCAACGAACCGGACATCAAGCAAATTTTCATCACCGGATTTACGGAAAGCGAAACCGCCGACCGCAAACTCTATATAATAAGGAAAAGGATAGAGAACAGAATACGCAAGTCGGACATCCCCACCCGCGAGGATTTCTACATCGTCTCGCTCTCTACGAAGAACATCGTCTACAAGGGCATGCTCTCTTCTTTGCAGTTGCGCAACTACTTCCCCGACCTCACCAACAGCTACTTCACCAGCGGGCTGGCATTGGTGCACTCCCGTTTCAGCACCAACACTTTCCCCACCTGGGGACTGGCACAGCCTTTCCGCCTGCTGGCACACAACGGCGAAATCAATACCATCCGCGGCAACCGCGGCTGGATGGAAGCCCGTGAGAGTGTACTCTCCTCTCCCGCCCTGGGAGACATCCGGGAGATACGCCCCATCGTGCAACCGGGCATGAGCGACAGTGCCTCGCTGGACAATGTACTCGAGTTTCTCCTCATGTCAGGCCTGAGCCTGCCCCATGCCATGGCCATGCTCGTACCGGAATCCTTCAACGAAAAGAATCCCATCAGCGAAGATTTGAAAGCTTTCTATGAATACCACTCCATCCTGATGGAGCCGTGGGACGGACCGGCGGCACTGCTTTTCAGCGACGGGCGCTATGCAGGCGGCATGCTCGACAGGAACGGACTGCGCCCTGCACGCTACCTGATTACGCAGGGCGGCATGATGGTAGTGGCCAGCGAAGTCGGCGTGATGGATTTCGAGCCGGGAGACATCAAGGAAAAAGGACGCCTGCAACCGGGCAAGATACTGCTTATAGACACCGAGAAAGGCGAAATATATTATGACGGCGAACTGAAGAAACAACTTGCCGAAGCCAAACCATACCGCACTTGGCTGGCCGGCAACCGCATCGAGCTGGACGAACTGAAAAGCGGTCGCAAAGTCTCCCATAGCGTGGAGAACTACGACAGCATGCTGCGCATCTTCGGCTACTCCAAAGAAGACGTGGAACGGCTGATTGTCCCGATGTGTACCACCGGTGCCGAACCCATCAACTCCATGGGCAATGACACCCCGCTGGCAGTACTCTCGGACAAGCCGCAACTACTGTACAACTATTTCCGCCAGCAGTTTGCCCAAGTCACCAACCCTCCTATCGACCCGATACGCGAAGAACTGGTAATGTCGCTGACCGAATACATCGGAGCCGTAGGCATGAACATACTGACACCCAGCGAAAACCATTGCAAGATGGTGAGGTTGAACCATCCCATCCTGAACAACGCCCAACTGGATATTCTCTGCAACATCCGGTACAAAGGCTTCAAGACCGTGAAACTGCCCCTGCTCTTCGAAGTGGCAAAAGGGTGCCAGGGATTGCAGGAAGCATTGGCAACCCTCTGCAAGCAGGCGGAAGAATCCGTCAACGAAGGAGTGAACTACATCGTGCTTTCCGACCGCGACGTAGACGCCGCCCATGCCGCCATTCCGTCACTGCTTGCCGTGTCGGCGGTACACCACCATCTTATCTCCGTGGGCAAACGGGTGCAGACGGCACTGATTGTAGAAAGCGGCGAAATCCGCGAAGTGATGCACGCCGCACTGCTGCTGGGCTTCGGAGCCAGCGCACTGAATCCGTATATGGCTTTTGCCGTCATCGACAAACTGGTGAACGAAAAGGAAATACAGCTCGACTACGCCACTGCCGAAAAGAAATATATCAAGTCCGTCTGCAAAGGCTTGTTCAAGATTATGAGCAAGATGGGCATCAGCACCATCCGTTCTTACCGGGGCGCGAAAATTTTCGAGGCCGTAGGACTGAGCGAGGAGTTGAGCAATGCCTACTTTGGCGGACTGAGTTCACGCATCGGAGGCATACGCCTGGATGAAGTGGCACGCGACGCCATCGCCTTCCACAAGGAAGGGATGGAGGTTCTTAAAAAGAAGGGGGAAGCGGAGCTATTGCCGAACCGCGGACTGTATGCCTTCCGCAAGGATGGTGAGAAGCACGCCTGGAACCCGGAAACCATCAGCACACTGCAACTTGCCACACGCCTGGGAAGCTATAAGAAATTCAAGGAGTTCACTGCCATGGTAGACAGCAAGGAATCTCCCATCTTCCTGCGCGATTTCCTCGACTTCCGCCGCGCTCCTATCAGCATAGACCGGGTGGAACCGGTAGAGAACATCGTACAGCGCTTTGTCACCGGCGCCATGTCCTACGGCTCCATCAGCCGCGAAGCCCACGAAGCCATGGCTATTGCCATGAACAAGCTGCATGGCCGGAGCAATACGGGCGAAGGAGGCGAAGACCGGGCACGCTTCATGCCGCGCGAAGACGGCACCAGTCTGCGCAGCGCCATCAAGCAGGTGGCCTCAGGACGTTTCGGTGTCACCGCTGAATATCTGGTGAATGCGGACGAAATACAGATAAAGATTGCCCAAGGCGCCAAGCCGGGCGAAGGCGGACAGCTGCCGGGCTTCAAAGTGGATGAAGTGATTGCCAAGACACGCCACTCCATTCCGGGCATCTCGCTGATTTCTCCCCCGCCCCACCACGACATTTACTCCATCGAAGACCTGGCACAGCTCATCTTCGACCTGAAGAACGTGAACCCACGGGCAAAAATCAGCGTGAAGCTGGTGGCAGAAAGCGGTGTGGGCACCATTGCCGCCGGTGTGGCAAAGGCAAAGGCCGATTTGATAGTCATCTCGGGTGCAGAGGGCGGTACGGGAGCCTCTCCTGCATCATCCATCCGCTATGCCGGCATCTCGCCCGAACTCGGTTTGAGCGAAACGCAGCAGACACTGGTGCTGAACGGCCTGCGCGGACAAGTGATGCTGCAAGTGGACGGACAGCTCAAAACAGGCCGCGACATCATACTGATGGCAATGCTCGGAGCCGAGGAATTCGGTTTCGCCACCAGTGCCCTGATTGTACTGGGTTGCGTAATGATGCGCAAATGTCACCAGAACACCTGCCCCGTAGGGGTGGCGACACAGAACGAAGAACTGCGCAAGCGCTTCCGCGGACGCAGCGAGTATCTGGTGAACTTCTTCACGTTCATGGCGCAGGAAGTACGCGAATACCTGGCGGAAATCGGTGTGGAACGCCTGGATGACATCATTGGACGCACAGACCTTATCGTCCGCAAGCCGGATGACGGAATCAGGAAACATCAGTTGATAAGCTTCGACAAACTACTGGCACGCGTAGACAATGAAGCCGCCATCCGCCACGTCACCGACCAACAGCATGGCATCGACCATGTGAAAGATGTAGAGATGCTACATGCCGCCGCCGAAGCCGTAGAGAACCAGAAGGAAATCTCGCTGGAGTACACCATCGCCAATACCGACCGTGCCTGCGGCGCCATGCTCTCTGGTGTCATTGCCGCAAAATACGGAGAAAAAGGGCTGCCCGAACATACGCTGAACGTGAAGTTCAAAGGCTCCGCCGGGCAGAGTTTCGGGGCATTCCTTGTCCCGGGTGTCAACTTCAAGCTGGAAGGCGAGGCCAACGATTATCTGGGCAAAGGTCTGAGTGGCGGACGCATCGCCGTCCTGCCGCCGGTACGGAGCAACTTCGAGGCGGAGAAAAACACGATTGCAGGCAACACCCTGCTTTATGGCGCCACAAGCGGTGAAGTTTACATCAACGGCCGTGCAGGCGAGCGCTTTGCCGTCCGCAACTCCGGTGCCACAGCCGTAGTGGAGGGTGTAGGCGACCACTGCTGCGAGTATATGACCGGCGGGCGCGTGGTAGTACTCGGACAGACGGGACGCAACTTTGCCGCAGGCATGTCCGGCGGTGTGGCCTACGTATGGAACCGGGACGGCAACTTCGACTATTTCTGCAACATGGAAATGGTAGAACTGAGCCTCATCGAAGAGGCCTCCTACCGCAAGGAACTGCACGAGCTCATCCGCCAGCACTACCTGTACACCGGTTCCAAACTGGCACGCACCATGCTCGATGACTGGCCACGCTATGCCGACCAGTTCATCCAGGTAGTCCCTATCGAATACAAGAAGGTGCTGCAAGAGGAGCAGATGCAGAAATTGCAACAGAAGATTGCAGAAATGCAACGCGATTATTGAATCGCGAATTAATAATGAAAGAATGAAAGACTGAGGAAATTCCCCTTTCATTCTTTAATTCTTTAACTTTTTAATTTGTTCATCATGGGAGATCCAAAAGCATTCCTCAATATCCCCCGCCAAGAGGCGGGTTACCGTCCGATACACGAACGTATCACAGACTTCAGCCAAGTAGAACAGACACTGAACAGCCACGACCGCAAACTCCAGGCCTCGCGCTGTATGGACTGCGGCGTACCCTTCTGCCACTGGGCATGTCCGCTGGGCAATAAAGACCCGGAATTCCAAGACGCGCTCTACCGGGGCAAATGGCGCGAAGCCTATCAAATACTGAACAGTACGAATGATTTTCCGGAATTTACGGGACGCATCTGCCCTGCCCTTTGCGAGAAGTCGTGCGTACTGAAACTCTCGTGCAACGAACCGGTCACTATCCGCGAGAACGAAGCCGCCATTGCCGAGGCTGCTTTTCGCGAGGGCTACATCACCCCCCTCCAGCCCGAACGCAACGGAAAGAAAGTAGCCGTCATCGGCGCCGGCCCTGCCGGATTGAGCGTTGCCGTACGGCTGAACGCCAAAGGTTACGAAGTTACCCTATTCGACAGCAAACCGATGCCGGGAGGACTGCTGCGTTACGGCATCCCCAACTTCAAACTGGACAAAGCCGTCATCGACCGCCGCATGAAAATCCTCAAGGCCGAAGGAATCTTGTTCAAGATGGGAGTCCATGTCGATGTGCAGAAACTGCCCGTCGGATTCGATGCCTACGCCATTTGTACCGGTACGCCCACCGCCCGCGACCTCTCCATTCCGGGCAGGGAGCTGAAAGGCATCTACTTTGCCCTCGACATGCTGGCACAGCAGAACCATATTCTGGATGGAGATACCTTCCCGAAAGACCAGCTCGTCAACGCCCGCGGCAAACGGGTACTCGTCATCGGCGGCGGCGATACCGGGTCTGACTGTATAGGCACCAGCATTCGCCAGGGAGCCGTCAGCGTAACCCAGATTGAAATTATGCCCCAACCGCCCATAGGACACAACCCGGATACTCCCTGGCCGCAATGGCCCGTCGTACTGAAAACCACCAGCAGCCACGAAGAAGGCTGTACCCGTCGATGGTCCCTCGCCTCTACCCGGTTCATCGGGAAGAATGGCAAGGTATGCGGTGTGGAAGTGGAAGAAGTGGAGTGGCTTCCGGCAACAGACGGTAACCGCCCTACCATGAAATCTACGGGTAAGAAAGAGGTCATCGAAGCCGATATGGTGCTTCTTGCCATGGGTTTCCTCAAGCCCGAGCAACCGAAGTTTGCAGAGAACGTATTCGTGGCAGGCGATGCCGCCCACGGCGCCAGCCTCGTGGTACGTGCCTTGGCCGACGGACGACGAGTGGCAACAGAAATAGATCGTTACCTCGAACCTCTAAAAGAAAACAAGAAATGATTTCCCTTTCTTTAATTTTTAACCTTTAATTTTTAATTCTCATGTGTGGAATAGCAGGAATCTTCAACATACAGTCTCAAACTCCTGAGTTGAGAAACAAAGCGCTACGGATGGCGCAGAAAATCCGTCATCGCGGACCGGACTGGAGTGGTATCTACGTAGGCGGCTCCGCCATCCTCGCCCACGAACGCCTCTCCATTGTCGACCCGGAATCCGGTGGACAACCCTTATATTCACACGACCGCAAACAGGTGCTTGCCGTCAATGGCGAGATTTACAACCATCGCGACATCCGTGCCCGCTATGCCGGAAAATACGCCTTCCAGACAGGTTCCGACTGCGAAGTCATCCTTGCCCTTTACAAAGACAAAGGCATCCGCTTCCTCGAAGAGCTGAACGGCATCTTCGCCTTCGCTCTCTATGATGAAGAAACGGACGATTACCTCATCGCTCGCGACCCCATCGGCGTAATCCCCCTTTATATAGGACGCGACAAGGATGGACACATCTACTTCGGCAGTGAGCTGAAAGCCCTTGAGGGTTTCTGCGACGAGTACGAGCCTTTCCTTCCCGGCCACTACTACCGTGGGCGCGAGGGCAAGATGCACCGCTGGTACACCCGCGACTGGATGGACTATGCCGCTGTGAAGGACAACTACACTCCTGCCGCCGAACGTAATGCCGCGCCGGCTTCGATAGGCCGGACAGCCTACAGCACACAAGTCACGGCTGTGCACGACGCACTTGAAGCCGCCGTACAGCGCCAGTTGATGTCCGACGTCCCCTACGGTGTCCTGCTCAGTGGCGGACTCGATTCTTCCGTCATCTCTGCCATCGCCAAGAAATATGCCGCCAAACGCATCGAGACAGACAACAAGGCAGATGCCTGGTGGCCGCAGCTCCATTCCTTCGCCGTCGGCTTGAAGGGTGCTCCCGACTTGATTAAAGCCCGCGAAGTGGCCCGTCATATCGGTACCGTGCATCACGAGATAAACTATACCGTTCAGGAAGGCCTCGATGCTATCCGCGACGTCATCTATTTCATTGAGACTTACGACGTAACCACCGTCCGCGCCTCCACCCCCATGTATCTGCTGGCACGTGTCATCAAAAGCATGGGCATCAAGATGGTACTCAGCGGCGAGGGAGCGGACGAAGTGTTCGGCGGTTACCTTTACTTCCACAAGGCGCCCACCCTGCAAGCCTTTCACGAAGAAACCGTGCGCAAGCTCTCCAAACTGCATCTATACGACTGCCTCCGTGCCAACAAAAGCCTTGCAGCCTGGGGAGTGGAAGGACGTGTCCCCTTCCTCGACAAAGAATTCCTGGATGTTGCCATGCGCATCAATCCGGCAGTCAAGATGTGCCCCGGCAAGGAGATAGAAAAGAAAGTAGTCCGCGAAGCCTTTGCCGACATGCTCCCTCAGAGCGTTGCCTGGCGGCAGAAAGAACAGTTCTCCGACGGTGTGGGCTACAGTTGGATTGATACGCTGAAAGCCGTCACTGCCGCTGCCGTCAGCGACGAACAGATGGCACATGCCGCCGAACGCTTCCCAGTACATACCCCGCAAAACAAGGAAGAGTACTATTATCGCACCATCTTCGAAGAGCATTTCCCCAGTGAAAGCGCAGCCCGGAGTGTTCCCAGCGTACCCAGTGTGGCATGCTCCACCGCCGAAGCGCTGGCATGGGACGCCTCTTTCCAAGGAAAGAACGACCCCAGCGGACGAGCAGTAGCGGGGGTACACGAAGAAGCATACAAGGATTAAAAAAAGAGCTGCCGACAGATTTCCTGCCAGCAGCTCTTCTCATTTTTTATTTATCAAATCCTATCGGACTAAAACATCATTGTCTGTCCGCCAATCACACCTGCCACAGCACTCGCTACGGCAATAATAAGTTTCAAAATCACATTCCACGTTTTCTTCATAAAGATTATCCATTATCTGATTAATAATTCATAGCTACCGTTATCCCAGTGGATTCTCACCTTGGTCTCCATCCGAATCCGAGCCTCCTCCTTCCGAACCGGAGCCGCCATCTGTAGAAGTCTTCCCCTTAAGATAATCATCCAAACTCACCAAATCCAGCCTTTCTCCAGCACGGGTAGCAGCCTTCGATATCTTCAGTTCCCTATTCGCCTGAAAACAGATACGGACGCTCTCCACACTCTTGGCTGTCACGTCATCAGCCTTTTCCTCACCTTTCGATTTGGCTGCCAGTATAAAGACACCCAGCCCGGCTATATTAACCGTCTTTCCTTCCAGCAACTGCTCTTTCAGCTTTTCCACAAAGTTCTGCATCGTACTCTTGATGTCACCGATAGACAGAGAAGAGCGGTCTTGCATCTTCTGTGCAATAAACGCCAAATCCACGCTTTGCCCCAATGTCACCAACTGCGGATAATACTTCTTGGGAGAGTTTTCAACCCTGGGGTCCGACGGTCTCTCCACCGTCCTGAAAATTACACTCATACTTTTTTTCTTTAGAGATTTAAATTCGTTTTCTTATTCACACGTTTCGTTGATCAACGATGCAAAGGTGAGGATTAAAAACTGTGCAGCCAAAGAAAAAAGGTGCTTGGGAGTAGTTTTTCTGAGAAAAGTGATAAAGTATTATAAATCAACAAAGAGCATCTCTACAATATACACTTCTTCATTTCATCTACTATGTATCTCACATCCTCATCCGTCACATAAGGACCACTCGGCAAACAAAGACCACGCTTGAACAAGCCCTCACTGACACCATTAACATAGGCAGGATTAGCCGAATAAACCGGCTGGAGATGCATGGGCTTCCATAAGGGACGGCTCTCGATACCGGCTTTATCCAAGCAAACACGCATGGCCTCTACATTACGGTTAGGCTCACAAGAAGTATGGGCACTCACTGACTCATGCGTAACACCGGCGGCACCACCTACGGCGCCTTTTACTGTCTCACGGTAGGCATCCTCCTCACCTCTCACATGCAGATTCCCGTCAAGCAGTACCGTGTTCAGCCAATAATTACTATCATAGCGTCCGGAAGGATTCTCATGAAGCGTGATTCCTTCCACATCAGCCAACAGCTCACGATACAGACCGCACAGATGCTTATGGTGCGCTATGTGCTCATCCACCACCGTCATTTGGCCGCAGCCGATACCCGCACAAATGTTACTCATCCTATAATTATAGCCTATACGCTCATGCTGGTAGTAGGGATAGGACTCACGGGCCTGGGTAGCATAGAACATTATCTCACGCTTGGACTCCTCGTCAGGGCAAATCAGGGCACCGCCACCGCTGGTGGTTATCATCTTGTTGCCATTGAAGGAAAGCACGCCGTATTTGCCAAAAGTTCCGAGGACTTGCCCGTCAAACTTGCTTCCAAAGCCTTCGGCGGCATCCTCTATGACCGGAATATCATATTTATCTGCCACTGACATGATTTGGTCCATCTTGTAGGGCATCCCATACAAAGCCACCAGAACAATCGCTTTGGGTTTCCGTCCGGTCTTGCCGATACGGTCCCTGATAGCCTGCTCCAGAAGAACCGGGTCCATGTTCCAGGTATCAGCCTCAGAATCCACGAATACCGGAGTGGCACCGAGGTAGGTCACCGGATGGGAAGAGGCACAAAAGGTAAAGCTCTGTACTATCACTTCATCACCCTGACTAACTCCGCAAGCAAGCAGGGCCAGATGCACAGCGGCAGTACCAGCACTCAAGGCCACCACCTTTTTATTCTGTCCTACGAAGCGTTCCAAATCCTGCTCAAAGGCATTCACATTCGGACCGAGCGGAACCACCCAGTTCGTATCGAAGGCTTCTTGTATGAAACCCATCTCCTTGCCGCTCATGTGGGCGAGGCAAAGATATATTCTTTTATCCATAAATATATGTGATTATTCTAATGATTCGATTTCCTCACGTAATGAGGAATAAAAAGAAAAGAAAGGATTTTATAAATCCTTTCCAAGTACTGTATAAATAATGATTTTAATGTCATACCAAAAAGACCAATTATCCAAATATTCAATGTTTATCCGTACTTTATCCGGGAACAAGACCTCATCATTATACTTCTGAGGATCGTCCTGTTCAGCCAGCAATTCTTCCTCATTTCGATATTTCAGGCTGGCAGGGCCAGTTATTCCGGGCTTCAGCAAAAGCATCCTTCGGTCATCGCTCACCAATTTATCAGCATATCCCGGAACATCAGGACGAGGACCCACAAAACTCATATCGCCAACCAATACATTCCAAAGTTCAGGCAGCTCATCCAGTTTATACTTGCGGAGTTTTGCTCCCAACAGCGTGATGCGGCTCTCACCTGCCACAGACACAGAAGAACCGCCATGCCCCACCGTCATCGAACGGAACTTGTACATCGTGAACAAACGTCCATGCTGCCCCACCCTGCACTGAGTAAATATCACCGGACCGCCGGGCATTTTTATACGGATTAGTATGGCTACAACCAATAAGATTGGAGATAAAAAAAGCAGACCGAAGAACGAAGCTGTCCGGTCGAAAAGAGATTTTATAAACATGCAAGTTATATATAATAGTGTTTTCTGTTTCGCAATTGCAAAATTCTTTCTCTTAACCAATTTGCGATTACAGTTCTTCCTTCTTTCAAATTGATGAACATCCACACTCCCCACACAATAAAGGCCAATCTCTTCTTGCTTCTACGGAAAGATTTCAATTTATCTGACTGCTCATAATATCGCCGAAGTCCTTCTTGCTTTCTTTTTCCCTCTTCACTTAATAAGAATTTCTGAAAATCAACAAGATTACTTTTTTTTTGAAGAAGATAATTCTTCCTTACATAATAAAGGCTTGTCTTCTGAGACACTCGTTTACTGCATGATATTCCTGCACTATTTATTCTATATCGCAATTTGGGTTCACAAACATTACCAAGTCTTTTGCCATCTATGGCAATCCTTGTCAAAAACTCATAATCTTCACATGCAGGAAAATCACAATAAAAACCAGACTCTAGATATACACTTTTTCTCACCAACCAAGTAGGATGTGGAACTGCACTATTTGTTTTCAAATAGTTTTTTATGACGCCATCCAATGTAGGGTAACGCGTTATTGCTCCTTGGATTATGTTCCCATTTTCATCCATATCTCTCATATTGCAACCCACCAAGTCGAGGTCGTTTTCTATGAGATATGCCAATTGACACTCTAATCTATCCACCTCTGCAATATCATCAGCATCCATGCGTGCTATAAAAGTTCCCCTAGCCAAAGCAATAGCCCTATTCAGGCTTTCTGTTAAACCACAATTTTTTTCATTGACAGATAGTTTTATACGGCTATCCCCTGACATCCTATTCTGAATATACTCAATATGTTCCGCATTATCCGGATTATCTACGATAATAATAAATTCAATATCCCGATATGTTTGGTTAAGAATAGAATTTATTGATTGCTCTATATACTCTATAGGTTCCTTATAAGTACTCATCACGACACTTATCATTATCTAAATCCTCCCATTTAATACAATAAATACTATTTCACTTCTAAATTTGCATTTCTATCCGCATAAAGCCTACCCACTATTGAATCTACGAATGAAGCCGATAAGAATAAAACTATAAACTCATAATACACATCACCTTTGTACTCAAAAGCGGCAAATACAAAGAGTATAAGCAAGCACAAAAACTTGTCCTTTCTCTTTACACTTACAATAGAGTATAACGTCGTGACATAACTCAATATCCACCCCACAATTCCCCAAAACAGTATATTCCTTATGATTCCCGAATCTGTATTCTTATAATAAGAACCATCATAAACAAAATATCCGTCCCCAAAAAGAATCGTATTCCATTCCGGCATAAATACCATTTCATGCGTCCGTTCCAAAGAAGCATTACCGAAATTACCCGTAGTCAAAAAATTAAGTATCGGTTGTGACATCCAATCATACCATTCCGAAAAAATAGGTACATCTTGCAAACAGGATATACAAACAATAAATATATACACAAAGAAAGAGAACTTTACTAATTTGGCAATATCCATTTTACCCCACACAAAAGAAGCAACAACACTCGTAATTATTGTCAAGACAAGTCCCGATCGTCCATAAAACATATTTCCCAAAAAGCAGAGTATATAGCAAATAAGCAATATTTTCTTGTTTATTTGAAAATTTCTTTTACCCACATAAAACAAATACAAAAGAAAAATGCAACTTAATGTACAATGCAACGTTAAGCGATAGCCGGAAAAGCCTTGCCAACCTATCCTAAATGTATATCCAAATGATTCCGATAACATTTCAGAAGAAACAACCTCCTCAAATACACTAAACCAGAAAGTTTTCAAACTTGGTATGAAAACCAGCAGCAATGTACCAATTACATATATTGCATGTGTCAATGCGTAATAATACATAAAACATTCTATATTTGCTCTTTCTTTGTATTTCTTGACCAGCAGAGAAATAAGAAATATGTATACAACTAATTTCCGAAAAATAAAAGTTGCTATTTTTACATACGAAAAGTCACCAGTTCCATGAATAATCGGATATAGGAAACTAAAAAAAACAAGCATAATCGTGCATATAATAAGATTCGATTGCATCTTAGTAAGCCGATTAAACTGTTTATAGTTAAGCAATAAATATACAAATGGAATTCCATACATATACGCATACGATAATGCATCGGAAAATTTGAATATTACCGGATACATAAATGAACAAAATAAAAAAGCGATTACGATGGATGTCTTTTCCTTTTTCATATCTGCCATACTCCTATTTTGAATTCATATCAACCGACAACTAATTTTCTTTCAATAGTTTAAAAATTCTTTCAGAGTTCTTTTCATCCCAATATTTAAAGATGCAATCATGTTCTCTTAAAAAATCCTCCGAAGGTTTGAAGCCACGAACCGCCATTTTCTCTAACTCTTTTATCACCAAATCTGAAGAAGAGTAGGTGTTTCCGAATGCATTATGATGATAATCAAAGTACCCTTCGCCATATTGATATTTCCTATACTTTTCCTCATCAAATTGATAGAATATAATCGGCTTTTTCATATATATCATATCAAAGAAAACACTGGAATAATCTGTTATCATTATTGCTGAACTTTTCAACAGTTCTTGTATGTCATATTTCTCCCAAGAAGCTATCACAACAGAAGTTTTTAGTTGTTCAAAAGTTTTTATGTAATTCTGCATATTGCGGTGAGGATAGAAGATAACCTCTAGCTGACACTTATTAATCAGCCGCTCCAATTCCGGACTAACCAACAACTCTTCCCAACACCGCACATACTCAGAAGTCTCAAAATCATTATCCGTATTCTTATTCCGTTTCGATTTAAGATTAAACCAGTATCTCCATGTAGGCATTATTAAAATCCTATTAGAAATCACTTGAATCTTATGCAAGGCATCAAATCTTGGCATACCTGTTAAACAAATGCTATTTTCAGGATAACCAAACCTCGAGATGATATATTCAGTTTCCGGCAGTGTAGATGTTACAAATTTATCAATTTTAGAACAATCAGAATATAACCATTTTGGATTATTGACAGTCACACCATGCTGTAAAAAAATATTGCGCGTATGAAAATAATTATTTAACTCCATAAAAGAACAAATTGGCGCATTAGGTTTACCTCCTTTTTGTGAGCTAATATTATATTCACACAAAAAATAGGCTATCCAATGAAGCATACTTCCATATTCAACGACTTCTCCCAATTCTGCAACTTTCTTATAATCAACCGATTTCTTTTTAATGGCATATACACACTTCTGTTGTGGCTGATACAAGCACATATATTTAAAGAAGTGATACCCATTATCTCTAGCCTCCTTTGGCTCCTCACATACCAGCCAAACAGTCTGAAATTTCTTTCTATAAAGAGGTTTGGCAATCCAAGCTATCACCATAGGGAAAAAAGATAAATAGTCCCTTAGCTTAACGTCCTGAATTTTATTGAACAAGTACTTAAAACCAATCATATTTTGTCAAATATTAATCATATCCTTTTAACTTCTAGCGAATTTTTGAAAAAACCATCCACGAACCTTATTGGGCAGCAAAAGTTGCACCATAAACCTTACGAAAACATTAACTAAAAAGACCTTGCTATTAATAATGCTATTATCAAGCATATACTTCTGCAATCGCACTTCACTTTTAAAATATCTCATGCCACCTCTTCTAGCATACATATCCTTTCCCACCCGCACGTTTACCAATATATTAGACAAGTTTGCAAACTTACATTCAGCCAAGAACATACGAATCCACAAGTAATAATCCTCATTCCAAAACCAGTCTTGATAATTTCCTGAATTCATAACACACGAGCGTAAAAATGCCACACTCATGTGATTAAACGGACAACGCCACTTTATCACATGAGCAATTTCTTCAGGTGTTTGAGGGACAACTCTATACCCTACCACATTGTCTTCCGTATCAATAAACTCTGAAATCTGACCACCCAAAACAGATATATCAGGATGCATTTCCATATAGCGTATCTGTTTCTCAAATCGATCAGGAACAGATATATCATCACTATCCATACGCATTACTATCTCAAAAGAGCATGCTAGTAACCCTTCATACAAAGCATTTCCCAATCCTTTGTTCTCCAACAAGCGTATCGGACGTATATAAGGAATTTCCTCCATCAGCATCTCAATGCAATTGTTAAGTTCAACAGATATAGGGCCATCTATAACCAATATGACTTCCGAAGGTTGTAAAGTTTGAAGCAACGTAACACTCTTTATAGCACAATATAAGAACTCTGGTTTGTCGTTTTTATAAACAGACATCAATACTGAAAATTTTTTATATTTATCTATTATTGCAGGCATACAAAACAAATTGTATCATAATTTTTCTATTGCACATTCTTGCATTTTGAAAATAGCATTTAGTTTATGTATCAATCTAATGCTATCCAATTTATAAAACAGAAAGCGTAAGCGATAAAGAACTTTGAAGGTAAAACGATATTTTGGATTGTATACTATATGCAAATCAACGTAAGCTTTACGAAAAGCAAAATATTTTTCTAAATAATCTTGAAAATTCGTCTCATGAAAAACACTCTTTGAACCATCACAAATATAAAAACCAGAACTAAGTAAATCATTACAATCAGAAAGTATTCCATAAATCAATGCCGCATTAACTTGCAATTTTTCAAAAGATGGAATAGTCTTCAAAATAGAAAAATCTATTACTTTTTTTCTTATATGAATAAAAGCATAGCCGCAAAGCTTCCCCGTATCTCGATAAAAGGCACCATAAAGTCTGTCTTTTAAAGACGATGAATTCAAAGAGCTAATAAAATTTTCTTTTGATGGATTTACTGGACGATATTTCTTCGGATATGCAGAAAGACTATCACAGACCACAGAATAAAGTTCTTCTTTATAATCTTCAGCATGAATAAGCCTTATTTCAAAGTTTCTCTCTCCTTGAAGCACTACATAACGACGCTTACTCTTTAATTTGGAAATATCAAAAGGGGTGTCTTTTATTACATAATACCAGTCCCCCCTCAACCCATCATAATTAGTTGTATATCTGCATATTACAGCTTTTAAACCATAACTATTCCATATGTAACTATTCTATTTTCCGCCACGACAATTTTATCGGCTGTTTTTCAGCCGATA